>Ga0222634_1000200_pt1 | contig 35891 bp, 32 predicted proteins | sample AntAcemetageno50_FD_179807 | JGI IMG/M metagenome (GOLD analysis project Ga0222634, IMG submission 179807) | Saline water microbial communities from Ace Lake, Antarctica - #50 | ecosystem: Environmental > Aquatic > Non-marine Saline and Alkaline > Saline | place: Antarctica: Ace Lake | collected... | reverse complement strand
GTGTTCACCGCAACGACTTATCATGTACCCCCCTCTACGTGATAAAACAGTTACAAAACGGTGAACACCTTTTTTATCTATACACAGAGGGGTATAAAATGAGTAAACTAAGTAAACTAAATAAAAAAGTACAAAATAGAGTTATTAAAGCAGAATTTCCTGGTATTGAGGGCTTTGTAGTAACATTTAACTATATTTCAAAAGAAAAGTTATTAGAAATACGAAATGAATGTATGACTTTTACTTTCAATAAGAAAACAAAAGAAAAAGAAGACACACTTGATACAGACAAATTTACAGAAATGTACGTAAGTAGTGCTATTAACGGTTGGACAGGTCTAAAGGTTAAGCACCTACCAGAACTACTAGTAGTAGATATTAGTGATGAAGACCTGGAAGAGGCCGTTGCTTATACACCAGAAGACGCATTAGCCTTAGCTTTAGACTCTACTGTATTTGATATGTTTTTAACAGAGACTATGAATGATTATGAACAGTTTTCTATCGTAAAGAAAGAGACTGACGCAAAAAACTTAGAAAGTTCCTCAGGCAACAGTTCCAAGGCGGAATAGATATAGAACAGTTCTATATGATCCACGAACAAATGGGGTGGGATCATATAGATGATGAAGATATTCCAACAAGAATATCCGAACTGTCTTATCAGTGTGCATATGCATTAAAATTATATAATGTATTGCCTGACGTTGTAGAAGGAATGTCGGGTTCCTGGGTAGGAAAAGATTTTTCTGGCTTGGGGGACATAATGGAAATATACAGTATACCTAAAGACCCTAATATATTTGATTTACTTATGGAAGCAATTGACGAAACAAGTAAAATATATGAGGAAAAAAGGAAAAGCAAAAAGTAATAGACAATGGCAACAATTAAAAACATAATTGATACAACTGCTAAAACTAAAGGGTTTGGCAAGGCTACAAAAGATGTAGAACAATTAGATAATGCTACCAAGACTGCGGGTAAAAACCAAACCAGACTTGGGCATACCGCCGTCTCAGCTGGTAGACAATTTAGCTCCCAAGCACAAGGTCTTGGCGGGCTTGTTGCTGTTTATGCCGGTGCCGCTGCTACTACCTTTGCATTACAACAAGCTTTCTCTGCACTAGAAAAATCAGCTAGAGCTGAGCAGGTAATTCAAGGTGTTAATGCTCTTGCCGCTGCCGTAGGTGAAAGCGGTGATCGCATTATCACTAAAGTTCAGCAAATTATTGAAGGCCAGCTAAATTTAGTTGCAACTGCACAAAATGTTAATATAGCCTTATCTGCTGGTTTTAGTAGTGATCAAATTGAAAAATTAGCTGGTGTAGCTAACAAAGCTTCTAGAGCTTTAGGAAGAAACTTAAGTGATGCATTAGAACGTATTCTAAGAGGTACTGCTAAGTTAGAGCCTGAATTACTTGACGAACTTGGTATCTTTACTCGTATTGAACCCGCAGTACAAGCTTATGCTACTAAGTTAGGAGTAACTGCTGCTAGCTTAACAGATTTCCAACGTAGACAAGCGTTCGTAAATGCGACAATTCAAGAAGGTCAAGAGAAGTTTAGTTCTGTCGATACTTCTGTTAAGTCTACAAACGTTACTTTACAGCAATTTTTAGCCAACCTTGGTAATGTTGCTTTATCTGTTGGTGGTTTTATAGCTAACGGACTACAACCGCTTATTGCTTTTTTCACACAAGGCATTGGTATATACTTAGCCTTTGGTGCTGTATCTACCTTAGTAACAGGTAAATTAGTTGAAGTATCTGCTAATTTCGCAAAGGCTAAGATTGCCTCTGCTGCTGCCACTAGACAAGAAACTTTAGACCTTAAAGCTAATGCTGCTGCTCAATTAAAAGCGGCCTCTACAGCATCTGGAACTATTGATTCTAAATTAGTAAGAGGTACTACTCAAGGACTTAATCCTTTTATAAAACGAACCGCTGCAGAGCTTAAAGTTTCTAATACAAAAGAACTTGGGGTACTTAGAACTAAGCTTGATTTAACAGGTAGATTAAACATGCTTGAAAGTCATAGAATTAAAGCGTTATTAAAAGGTCAAATCGCCTCTATTTCTAATATTAATGCAGAAAATGATAAAAGATTTTTTGCGGGTAAACTAGCAGGTAAAGATTTAGCTCTTCATGATAAACGAGTATTAGCGGAAAAAGCATATAGAGCAGAATTAGTAGCTACTAATGCAGTACTAAAATCTCGGGGGATTGCAAGCAGAGCCGCAGGCGCTGCTAATATAGGTAAAAGAGTTGCAGGTGCCGCACTATCAGGGGCAAGTAAGGTTATAGGAGTCGTTTCTATAGTAGGAATTGTTGTGACTATTGTTGCATCATTAGCTCAATTTGTTGCTTCTATCCTTGGAGTTACAGAAGAGTTACATAATATGGTATCGGCAGCCGGTACCTGGATAGCTACCTTATTTGGAGTAAATAAAGAAGCTAAAGCACGTAGAAGAGCAGAAGCAGTATTAGAGAAGGCCGGTAGTACCTTTGGCGCTGGATTTAGTCATAATATGGGTCCGGGAAGCTTTGGTAGAAATAAAACTGTTGATTTAAATGAAAAGCAGTTACACTCTCTATTAGGAGAAGAAATAACTAAAGAAGAGTTAGTTAGGCAAATCGCCATACAAATAGGAGGCTTACAGAGTCGTCAGATTCAACAGTTAGCAGATGTTTTAGAAGCTAAATTCACGTTAGCAGGAGATGGGGTTACGAAGGCTCGTTCAGGAGCTTTAGCTTCTTTAAGCGAGGCATCAGGACAAAGTGAAAGTACGATAGCTAAAGCTTTTTCTTTTTCTCGTACAGGAGTAGCTTCTACAACCAGACAACCAGGTCTTTCTCCTTTTTCTGCTCAAATTACCCCTATAGAAGATAGAAAAAGCTTACTTACTGTTGAACGTGCAATATCTGATTCACGAGATCGCGCCGCTATAGGAGCTAAATTACAGTCTGAATTAATGTCTGACCTATTAAATAAAAATTTACGTGCAGGCAATATTAGTCAAAGACTTATAGCCATAGATAATGTAAGACTAGAATTGGGTAAGATGATAGGCCAAACCGGGTCAAAAGAAATCGATAATTTACTTATCTTATTGGACATAAGAAAAGACGAGATAATAGTACTAGCAGATAGACAAATAGCCCTACAACAAACCAATGATATTTTAAAGAAAACTTTTGCCACCGAATTTGCTAATGCTGATAAATTAAGTGGACTATTAAGTAAGGATTTGAAGCTAGCTAGTTCTAAAAAAGAAGTAAGAGCTAATCAGATCAATTATCTTAGAGATATACTTTTAATACAAGAAAAAAGTGCTAATATTACGTCATTACATAATGATTCCCTTAAAATTGGTATAGGATTACTATTAGGTACAATAATAGAATTAAAGAAAATTAATGAAATATTAGAAAAACAAACATTAAAAGTCCAAATAGAAATAGTTAAGATAGAATCAGACATTAAAATTGATGCTCTAAAAAAACAGCTTGCATTAACTAAAGAGATAGGTAACGCAAATAGTATACGTCTTGCTCAAGAAACTACTCAAGCTAAAAGATTATTAGATATATTAAAAACTACTCAAGCTTTTAACGAAAAAACACTTAGTAATGCTAATAGTGCCCGCTCTAATAGAATGACAGGAACTTTATCTCCTTTTTTCTCCGACTCTAGTAGGAATCAAGAAGGGGTTAGGGCTAACCAGTCTGAACTTACACAATTACAAAGTAATAAAGCAGGGCTAGTTGCGTTAATGGTGGAGATAGAAAAAAGTCGAGTAGCCGAAGCAGCAGAAAAACTAGCACAATTTGATAGAGAAGCTGCTGAGAATAAAAAATTAGGTCTTGCAGAAGTAGCAAAAGTAGCTATGTTACAAAAAATTAAAAAAGATGAAGATGATTTTGAACTAGCCCTAATTAAAGAAAGATTAGGAATAGTGGGAGAAGAAGCTAAGGTATTTAATAGGTTTCTTATTAGATTAGAAGAAGTACTATTAACACACTCTGCTGGACAAGAATTTGCATTAGATGGTCAGGGCCTGGGTAAAAAAGAATTTGTTTCTAACTTTATAAAGGATAACAAAATAAAAGGAACATTAGATTCGGAAATAGAGGGCAGAAACATTGAGGCGCTCGCTAGGCTTGATAAGCTACAAGATGAAAGAAAAACTTTAAGTGCTCTAGTTATAGCCAGAGCTAATGCTAATAGAGTGGCTGACATAGGAATAGTGGCCCAAGAAAGGTTGAATTTATTAGCTACCCAAGCAAATGATAGCGAAAACGCTAAAGCTGATTTAGCTGCCGAGATACTCGCTATAGATAGAGAAATTGCTTTAAAGCAGCAAGAAGTTACGGCTGTTAGACAATTAGCTAATATAAACAATGATATATGGTTAAAAACCTTAGCTAACGTTACTACTACTATTAAAGACGGTATAGGTAAAGGACTTACTGAACTAAATGCAGCATTTGTTGAGGGCACCCTTACTATGGACAATTTCAAAGAGGGGTTAAAAGACTTCGCCCGTACTATGGTACAAGATATACAAAAAACAGTATTTCAAGCAACAGTCGTAGACCCTGTTAAGGACTTCGTAGGAGAACAGATTGGTAGCTTATTCGGCATTGATATAGTTAAGCCGGATGGTTCCGCTGCTAAGCCTTTTTATGTTAAAGATGCAGATAAGGCTGCGGGAGGGCTACTAGCAGGCGATCCTACAGATTTAGCAAGTAAGACAGAGGGCCTATGTAAAGAAGTAGGTAAATTTACAGGAGAAGATGGTGCTACCGGCGGTTTCTTTGAGAAAGTAAAAGATCAATTTTCTAAATTAGGTGATGGAATCATGGATATCTTTAGTGGTGTTGGTGATGTATTAGGCGACTTATTTAGTGGTATTTCTACTATGTTTAGTGGCGGAGGAGGCGGAGGGGGCTTAGGGAGTTTATTCTCTGGTTTTGGTGGTTTATTTTCTGGTGGAGCCAGCGGTGCAGGATCTTTAGGCAGCTTATTTGGTGGAGGAGCAATGTCCTCAGCATCAAGCGCAGCAGGATTCTTTGGGACCTCTATTGGCGGTTTAGGTGCTGGTTTATACCTTGCTAATGGAGGAACTGTTCCTCATATGGCTACTGGCGGTAAATCTCTACGAGATAGACATGCGGCTATGCTAGAGCCTGGAGAATTTGTATTACGTAAACATGCGGCTAAAAGTATAGGCACTAATGCCTTAAATAACATGAATGCATTAGGTGCTTCCGGTATGAGGGGGAATAATGTTAGTATTAATGTTACCAATAATGGTACTGCTCAAGAAACAGAAGGTCAACCTAAAATAAGATTTGACGGTAACCAAATGGTTGTTGATATCATTCTTACCGATATTAGAAATAATGGCCCAATTAGTCAGGGCATGAGAGGAAACGCATAATGACTGCAACTTATCCTGATGATGCAACAATTTCATCGACTGCTTTTTCAATAGTAGCTGACGTAACTTACACTAATACAACTACTACTACTGTTTTTAACCTACCTAGTATAGTTAGCCATATAGGTGAAGTAGTTACTTTTGCAGAAGGAATTAGCCAACTTAGTAATTCTTACTCACTGTCTAATAGTGGAGCTACTTTAGATTTCTTTACTGCCCCTAATGCTGCTAATCTAACTTTAAAGACTCTGTCTTTACCTTCTAGGTATACAGCAGTAAGAAAGTTTCCTCAACTATTAGTCGAAGATTATAGTAATGTTGTTAGTGTAGTAAATGGAAATACTTATTCTACTAATGGAGTAATGGAAACATTTAGTCTCCCAGATGGTGCTACTACTGGTAGAAAAGAAGACCTGATGGTATTTGTCAGCGGTGTACAACAAAATCAAGGTTCTTATGACTACCCAGCAGTTAATGCGGCAATTACTTCTACAAGTTCTAGAGATTTAGGATACCAAGGTATTACTATTGGCGAAAAAGATGGAACAAAGTTATTACTTAATTTTAATGGTGCAGATGCAGCAGTCACGACTACTGATAATAGTTGGCAGGGCACTACCCATACTATAGGATTTCATGGTAATGCTGCTCTAGCAACTGCTTCTAAGAAGTATGGATTATCTAGTCTTGTATTAGATGGTACAGGGGATTTTGTATCTATGGCTGATTCTGCTGATTTTGTATACTCAGCACCTTTTAACTTACAAATGTATGCTTCTTTTGACGCCACAGGTACAGCAGAAGCACTATACTATCATGGAACTGATGGTAATAATTATACTTTATTAGAGAAAGCAGCTAATGATTCAATCATGTATACAGTAGTAGAGTCAGGTGCAGAGGTAATTAATATTCAAAACACCGCAGTAGCCGCAGGTGCTTATAATCACTATGAAGTTACTAACGACGGCACTAATATTTATTTATTTGTTAATGGAGCACTAGGGCAAACACAAGTAGGTTCTATTGGACTAGCGCCTACCGGAAATGTTAGTATAGGTACTCAAGCTGAGAGTTCAAAATATATGAACGGTAATATTGATAGTTTACGTTATGTAGCAAGTAAGGCTATTCACACCGAAGCATTTATTCCTCCTGTTCACGCGTTTACTAACTATAACGAACCCCTTTCTGACCAAGACACATTAACAATAAGAGTAATTAATCCAGGCGCAGAGACTGTTGATAGAATTACTAGTATGATTGATAGAAAGCCTGATAAAGGTTATTCTGGAGGTCAGATGTTTGATGTTATTAGCCAAGTTAGTGAAGCTGGTTATGAAAAAACTAGATTAAGAAGTAGAAGAGTGAAGAGAGATTACACTCTAAAATATACTAATGTTACTGGGATAGAGAAGACTGCTATCGAAGATTTCTTTAAAGCACGATATGGTAGCTTTGAGACTTTTCTATTAGACTTAACCCATCTTAATGAAACTGGCACTATGAGTGTGAAATTTGATGGAGCGTTATCTATCAGTCAAGTATTCTCTGGTGGACCAGAAAAAATCAACAACTTTTATACAATATCATTTAAATTAAAAGAGGCATACGACTAATATGGGTACTAGAACTTATGATGTAATCCTAACTGTAACAGATTCATCTGACTTCCGTAATAATAAAGTAATTTTGGGAAACAGTTCTGGAACTGTAGGCGTAATAGCTAATGTTAACGCTACGGATAATACTTTAAAAGTTAAAATTAACAATAGTATACAACACTTTACTACAGGGGAAGCTATTCATAGTAACACTATTAACACTTCCAATGTTATAGTTACTCAGAGTAACGCTGCAGACGGTACTACTAACGTATATGGATTAACACAGTCTGTGCCTAATAAAAGTTATATATCTGTTTTTGTTAATACTATCGCTCTTAACCCTGAAATGTACGTATTCACTGATAATACTACTAGAGAGTACTCAGTTAATGTTGCGGGTGTAGTATCTAATCAGACTTATAATTATGATACTATAGTATTAAAACCAGAATTTCTATATCCTACAGGTAATACTATAGATATACGATTAGAAACTGGTAATTTACAGGCCCATGCTTTTAGTGCTTCTAACCTATCTTTAGGTAATACGACTACAACTGCAATATCTACTATTAGCGATCAGACCTCAAGCAATTTCATTGCTGCTATGAACTCCTTTACCCAAAGCCCTTTAGTAAGATTATACTCTATCTACTACCCTGGCGAGTGGTATCCTCCTAATTCTCAAGATAATCCAACCCATTCAGGTGACGGCAGAGCTTGGCCTAATGACTTTCCTTTACGTTTAGCCGAAGTTAGAGGCGATCAAATATCCGATCTATCCTATAACGTCGAACTTGGTGGCGTAAATTTCTCAGCATATCCTATTAATAGTGGGTCTATTAACTCAGGAACCCAAGGAGAGATTGAAGAAACAAGTATTGACGTATTTAATTATGATAACTTAATCACAGTTCTAGTAGAAAATCCTTTTCTAGTAGGTAATGTATCTAATACGGTATACGCAACTGTACAGGGTGAAGTAGTTACAGGTATCGATCCTAGAACCGTTCCAACAGGTACTACTTACATAGATTCTGAACATACAGCAGCACTATCTAGAGCACGCTCTAATGGGCTAAACTATGATGTAGACTTGGTAAACACTATCTATGGTAGAGATAATGCCGCTGTTATATATGCTCAAGCCTTATCTATGAATAGTGAAGACTCTTCTGCTTGGATTCAGAACAAGATTGACTCCCGAGATTTAGTTGGTGGTGTAGTAGAAATCAAATCTACCTTCGCTAATTTCCTAGATTACTGGCCTGAGTACAGTACTATAAGAGGCGCTCCTGCGTCTAACGTATATGAAGTATATACTAATCTTCCTTATAGGGTCGGAGACGTACTGACTTCTAATGCAGATATGGGTAATACTGCTACTATTCTATCTATTGAAGATAATAGCTTAGTTATTACGGATAACAGTTTAAGTGTTGGGATTGGAGACAAGTTACTTATTACTAATTTGCAGGCTGATCCAGAAGCTTACATACTTGATGTATTCCGAATTGACGGACTAAATTCTCTCAATGGCGTAGTAGCTTCCTTTCGTTTAGTTAGCTGGTTACAATACTTTAAAAATACTTTACCTAAACGTAAGTATTATAAGAACACTTGCCAATGGAAATATAAAGGTGAAGAGTGTCAGTATCCTGGCCCAGATGGGGGTTCCATTCCTGGAACTACAGATAAGACTGCACCTTCTGATTCTTATGATGTCAATAACCAATCAACTACTGTTGATAAAGATGAGTGTGCTAAGTCTTTTACAGCTTGTGAACTTAGAAATAATACTATTCACTTTGGAGCGTTTAGGGGAACCGGAAGAACAATTCCACGCTAGTATTCCTTCAAATAATGACGGCAGAAGAAAATATGAATAAAAGTAACAAATTTACTGATGATTAAAGGTTGCATCCTACCATGGATTCATATGCATGGAAACATACAAGGCAAATATAAAGTTTGTTGCTTTTCTGAGGGTTCTATAGATAAAACTACTTATAACTTAGGAGACTCTTCGGAGTCTCCTATTTCTGTATGGAAAAGTGAAGAATATCAAAATGTTAGGGAGACCTTTCTAGATGGCGGAGTACCTCCGCAATGTGAATCTATTTGTTACAGTAAAGAAGCTAGTAGCGTGAGTCCTAGAATGGAGGTCAATAATCGTTGGAAAGATTATGATTATCTTCAAAATGTGCCTTTACAAATGCCTAAGTATATAGATATACGATTTAGTAACATATGTAATTTTAAATGTAGAATGTGTGGTCCTGAGATATCTACTAGATGGGCACAAGAATTAGGACGTAAAGAAGTATTAATTGATAATTGGTCGGATAATGAAGTATTATGGAATGATTTACCTAAGATATTACCTCACGTTGTGGAAATATATTTTGCAGGAGGAGAGCCCTTAATGGCTAAGGGACATCTAAAATTATTGAATTGGTTAATTGATAATAACTTTACCAAACTACGTTTGACTTACAACACCAATCTTAGTATACTTCCTGACACTAAAGACTTTATCAGTATGTGGGATAAATTTGATGAAGTTACTATATGGCCTAGCTGTGATGGGTATAAAGAAGTTTCTGAATATATAAGAACAGGTTTCGATTGGGACACTTTTAACAAAGGATGTGAAACATACGGTAGCAGGATCAAAACTATTAGTTCTGTAGTTAATGTGTATTCATTATTCAGTATGCCAAAATTAGTCATGTGGGGTAAAACACATAATCTTTATATACATGGAACTACTCAGATAAACCCTAATTTTCAATCAATACAAATTTTATCAAAAGATAAAAAAGTATTGGCTAGAAGTATGTACGAAAGATTTTTATCTACTTTCAAAGGAGTGGTCGATCCTGAAACAGCTGATAGCATGATGGATTGGATTAAGTTCATGGAAGCTGAGGATCTATCTTATCTTTCGAAAGCATTTAAAGCTTATAATATGAATTTGGATGAAAAAAGAAATTCAGATTTTTCAAAAACTTTTCCAGAATTAAGAGATTGGTATGAACAAATATCGTAAATATATGGAGTACAAACATGACTATATGGGCATTAACTGTATTTCACTTATAGATCAAATATACAAAGAAGAACTAGGCATAACTCATTTTGACACTTTATGGAAGATACTAGATTTTCCTGAAGGTAAGGCTAATATGGGTAGAGCGTGGATTAAGAAGGTCACTTTTGAGAAAATTGATGAGTGGGCAACCCAATATGCTAAGAAAGTAAGTTTGACAAAAGCACGAGAATATGATGTAATAGTGTTTAAGTCCCGAAGTGGAAGACCTTTTCATTTTGGCATGTGTATTGGAGGGGGGAGATTTATACACGTTCAACAGGATTCTTATGTGATGATTGATTACATAACGTCTTGGATTGATAGTGTTCATCTCGTATATAGAAGCAATGAAATGGTATGATAAATATATAGGGCTACCCTATTATCACCTTGGATTTAGTCCTGAGAAGGGCATTGATTGCTTCAACCTTATTACCTATCTTTATAGAGAAGAACTAGGTATAGATATCCCCTACAAAACCGGAGACTTTTGCAAAGTCGTTGATGAGCATTGGTACACAGTGCTTCACAAAAGTCCTTTTGACCTACTACCTGAATGGGGGTGGGAAGAGATTGAAGAACCAGAGCTTTATTCTGTTATTTTAATGACTCTTGGATCAGCTAACGTAATGAATCATTGTGCTATGTACATAGAAAAAGATAAGATTCTACATACTATGGCAGGGCATAAATCGTGGATAGCCCCTTATGGGCGGCACTATAAACAGTACACAAACAAGGTATATAAATGGGCAGGTATGAACAATTAATAACAGATATGAAAGCGCACGCATATGAGGAAAATCCTAAAGAATGCTGTGGTATCATAACTAATAACTTCGAGTATGTACGAGCTAAAAATTTAAGTATTGATCCTGAAAATACTTTTGTACTAGACCCAAAGATACTAATAGAATATGACGAAAACTGTTGGGGAATATTTCATTCTCACCCTGACGAGGATTTTCCCTATCCAAGTGATGGAGATAAATTAGGAGCAGTACACTCTCAGTACAAATTTATAGTAGGATACAATATGTACTTTATGTACTGGGTCGATCAGAAAAACAATTTACTACTATTCGATGAATTTAGGGAAGAACATTTATGCAAGTAACTATTAAGGTACACTCGACTCTTCGAGAATATACTAATAACTTAGCTACCATGACTTTTAAAGCGGCAGATTTTTCTGACGTTATTAGTGCATTAACTAACCAATTTCCTAAAATGCGTAAGTACATGAACACTATTGAAGTATCTGGGAATCCTGAAAATATTGCTTTCTATGATATCAATAAAGACCCAGTTACTCGTGATCATATGTTACTTAATAAAATAACATCTAAACATAAAGAATTATATTTAGTTCCTATGGTTTATGGTGCTGGCGGTAATACGGGTACTTTCTTAGCTATTGCTGCTATCGTAGCTGTAGGAGTAATGACAGGTGGTTTTGGCCTTTCTGCTGCTCCTGCTCTTGCCAGTGTTGGCCCTGGACTGATGGCCTTAGCACCTGCTGCCACTAGTGGTGGATTTTTTGCAGGCATTGCAGGTAAAATGTTAACTTCTGTAGCAATTAACTTAGCTTTAGGGTTTGTATCTAGATTATTCTCCAAAACTCCAAAGAAACAAGAAGCTACTCCTAAGGATTCAGAAACTCGTAAAGATAATAATATATTTGGCAGTTTAGCCAATACTACTTCCACACAAACTCCTGTAGCATTAATTTATGGACTAACTAGAGCTTCTGGACAGTTTGTTAGTGGTTACCTTGAGACTATACACCATACTAAAGACGAAGAAGTAGAAGTTAGGGACTTTATATCATACTAATATGACAAAACAAATTTTAATCACAGGTGAAAAGGGTGGTTGCTTTGCTCGCGGTACTAAGATTAGTACACCTACAGGATATATCTTAATTGAAGATATTATTACTGGGGACGAAGTTATGTCTTTCAACTCAGAAGGACAATCTGTTATAGGATTAGTAACAGATACGTTTTACCATGAATATGATAAGGTTATTAGAATAGAAGCTTGGGATACTGAATTATTAGTTACTCCAAATCATTGGGTATTGAATGAATATAATAAATTTGTAGAGATTGGTACTTTAGAAGTCGATGACGCACTAATTACTGAAGAAAACTATCCTTGTCCCATAATGTCTATAACAGATGAAATTCCTCAGGAAACATTTAACTTCACTGTAGACATACATCATACATACATCGCTAACGGGATTAAAGTACATAACAAGGGCGGCGGTAAAGGTGGTGGTGGTGCACAATATGCTCCTACCGAAACACCTAATAATTTATTTTCTACTGATATCCTATTCTTAACTACGGCTTTAGGAGAAGGACCTCTATATAGAATTAATCCTAATGGTCCTATAGATATTGAACTTAATGACGGTTTTATTGATGATCTTATTGACGATGATGGTAACGAGGATGCAGCTAACTTCAGATCATTGACTACAAACGGTACTATACATCAAGCACCTTTAGGTATTTTCGGTGATAGGGTAGTTACGCCACAATCTATGTCCTCTACAGTTAGGTTAAAGAAGGGTAACTTATCTTCTATACCTCGTGCAGCTGTTACCTTACAGAATACTAGTATTACTGGGTGGGATGCTTTATCTTTCAGACTTAGAGTTAACGTACTATTACAGACTACAGATAAGGGAGATATTTTAGACCATACCGTAACCTATAAGATAACCTTATATGATAATACTGGAACAGATATTATTACTAGCTCTGAGAAAGTAATATCGGGCAAGACTAATACCCCTTATAAGACTACTAACTTAATAGTTATTCCTGATGAAAAAAAAGACCCACTAGGTTACAGGTTTACTGTAGAAAAAATATCAGATGATAGTGAATCTTCGCGTTTCAGAGATGATATTAGTTTTGAAGGCTGGGATGAGATTGAATTTGATGATATGGCCTATCCTAGAACAGCCTTAATAGGCTATGCTATACGTTCTAATGCTGAGTACGCGGGGACAATACCTACATTTACTTCTATGGTTAAAGGATTGGTAGTTAAAGTTCCAAGTAATTTTAATCAACCTATTATTGAAAACGGTGATATAGATTGGAGATATCTAGAAATTGCGGATTCTGGGGATAGTGGGTATCCTACTACAGGATATTACCTACAAAAATCAGGCACTGATGTGGTGTTAACAGACGCTAATCCCGTTCTGTATGAAGGCGTATGGGACGGTACTTTTGTAAATGCATGGACGCAGAATCCTGTATGGATTATATATGATTTATTAACTAATACGTCTTATGGATTAGGTATTTCTGAAGACTATATAGATAAGTATAATTTCTATAGAGCGGCAGTTTACTGTGACGCTTGTGATATCACTACCGGACAATACCTTGGTGTAGATGGCTACGCTAATAGTACTTATCAGCACAAAGCTAGAAATACGCACACAGGAGTTAAAGATAAGCTTTCTGGGCTTAACGCTTCGATACAAATTAAAGAACGTCGTTTCATAACTAACTTAATTATAGCTAGTGAGGCTTCTGTTATTAGCATAGTAAATCAAGTTACTTCAACCATTAGAGCAGTTCCTACATACTACAAAGGTAAAATTATCCTAAATATGGATTTACCTGATGAGCTACCTATTGCAGTATTTAATGAGACTAATATAGTTAAGGATTCTTTCACTATATTCGGTAGTAAAGAAAGCGACGTCATATCCGCTATAGACGTAACCTTTGTCGATCCTACTAATCATTACAAACGAGAAACTATTAGAGTAGAAGACCCTCGCGCCCTTATAGACCAGAATCAAATAGAAAAGGTTGATTCTGTTAACTTAGAAGGAGTAGATAGAAGAAGTCAATCTATGCGATTCGGACAATATTCTATAGCTGCTAGTAAGTATTTAAGAAGATTTGCTACCTTTGCTACAGGATCAGAAGCTTCTGAATTGCCTGTAGGAGCCATAATTGCAGTTCAAATGAAAACTCAAGGTGTTGCGTATGGTTTTGGAGGTAGAATAACCGCTAATTCTGTAGTTAGTGAACAAAATGTTTATGTAGAGCATTTCACTTCTCCCGCAATTACTGCATCTACCTTTACTGCTAATACTCTACCTCTTGCCTTGAGAATAATTAAAGGTAAAGATAATAGAGTTGATTCTTACCTATTAAGTAATGTACTTTATGACCTATCTAGTACAGGTAATGTAGAAGCAGGAGCAGACTTTGGTCGTTTCAATGTAATTCAAAAATTCAATCCACATACTAAAGAGTATAGCACTACTAACGTTGCTTTTACTGCGGACACTATTCCTCAGGTTGGAGACCTGTGGGCTTTGGGGGAAGTTAACCCTGACAACCATTATACTGCTACCTCTGATAAACTATTCAAAGTAACTAAAATCGCTAGAGATACTGATGAAGAGGTAACGGTTACGGGCGTAGAGTACGTTAGTAATGTATATACTGACTCAGATACCATTATTAATTACACCCCTACTGCTTACGTCGATACTTTTAGCCAATTAGTTGCTCCGCCTGAGCCTATTTTACAGATCGACTCTTATCCAGTAAGAAGTTCTGACGGTTCTGTTAGTGTTAATCTTCAAGTGGATAGTTATACTGATACTACAGGATATCCTTCTGCCTTTCAAACTAATTATGAATTAGCTAAGCCCGATGACTACTACTATGTCACTTCTTCTCAAGTTGTAGACTCTGGATTACAGATTACCTCTACTAGTAATATTGACGATGTAGTTCCTAATACTGCTATTAGTATTATTGGAAAGAATGGCTTTACTTCACGATTAGGAGTAATTCCTCTACTATGTAATGCTTATGTAGGAGTAGACGAAGTAGGTGGTGTGAGCCAAAATATCGAATTCCAAGTACCTAGTTTAAATTCTGTATTTGACGATAATTTCTTTAAGCACGTACTAGCCACTAATGATTCTAGTTTTAATGGGCTAAAAGGTGACGACTATGCTTCTATCCCTGTTAAAGAAAAATCTAATACTTCAGGGCTTCTAAACTTCGTAGGATATAGGTCTGACTTAACTAAGTTTAGTTCTAATATAGTATCCTACGACTTAAATACAAATACATTAAAAATTAATAATTCACTTGCTAACGATGGTACTCAATTGTTAACTGCAGTCGACTCTTCTCCGTTCTACTTAGAAATAGCTCAAATACTATCAACTGAGCATTTTTCTAATAATGTAGTTTATTTAGAGGGTAGTAAACAAACTAGGATTTATAATAATACTATTCCTGTTTCAAGTGGCTCTTTTACACAACCACTAAATAATCCTGCTAGAACCTTATCTGATGTAAGAGTATTTATTGATGGATTATTACATAATCCTAGCGAGTACACAGGTACTCTTAGCAATTCTAATATTGTTGTTAGTAATTTATCAGGATCAGAAACAGATATTAGAGTAGAAGTTGATGAATATAATGTACCTATTATAGAGCAAGGAGATAATGTTGCTCTATACTCTGGTAATACTTACGCTATTGCTAATACTAGTTATGACTCTGGGGATGCTTACTATAACGCCCATCTAACAGCTAATCATATTTATAAAGTTAAATTTGCAAGCCCACTAACGGGTAATGTTAGTGGAACTACTGCTATTAATATTTCTAAAGATTTACTACCAGGTAAAATCGGTAATGTAACTATAGGTGCCAGAACTTTGACAATTGATTATCCCGTAGACCAAGGTAATTTTAGATTAGCTAATAATAACGTTTATCAAGTAGCGCTAAGTAGTACTTTTGAAGCACTATCTTTAAGTAGTGATAAAACTATTAAAGATCTAAATGAAGGATTACACATAGTTAGAGCTTATAATGTAAATAGTAATAGTAGAAGAAGTAAGACAGTAAGTCAATCAATTATAATCAGTACTATTCCTATTTCGAGAGTTGAAGGACTAAAGTTAGTAGAAACTTTATATAGAGACACAACTGTAGGAGTATCTTCTAGAGTAACTGTTGTATTTGATCACATTGTGGCACAAGAAGTTACCGACTATGAAGTGTCCTATAAATTATCCGGCGTTGATACCGACGATGATCTAACTGACTCTGTAACAGGATTCAACTTAACTACCTTTAACACGGTAAAGTTACCGGCTACCGGAGTAGATTCTGAAGGTCATATGAACTTTACTATTAATAACCTAGAAGGACAAGTAAGTGGGATACCTACTAAAGTTATAGTACAAGTAACTCCTCTTAATAAGCAAATAACGGGTACTACTTCTATTATTGAATTGGACCTACTAGGCAAGACTGCCCAACCCTTAAATATTAAAAATTTGACAGGTGGTCAAGTTGGTGATACAGTTAATTTACTTTGGGATTATTATAGAAATGACGCTGGAGAATTTAGGGATCTTGACTTAAAAGAAGTAGTAGTTAGAAGAGTTCCCGGAGCTGTAGCTTCTAGTACTTATGGTACTGCTTTTAGCACCGCTTCTAGTGTAGCTATAATCAGTGCTGGATCGACGAGAAAAGTTGTACAAATAGATAGCTACGGTATTCATACCTATTTAGCTAAGACCAGAGATACTAGCGGTAACTATAGTTCAGATACTGTTGGGGTAGCAGTTACTACTACAGCACCAGAAAACGCTAATGTTTTCAAAACTTGGAGCGAAGACACTCCTACAGGTAATGTATTTGTAGGAATACCTAATGATAACTATCAAAATGGTATATATGAAAGTTTAGCTAATTCTGATAATGGCGGCTTTAGTTATGCAGCAGACCCTTATAGTGGGGGCGTGCCTTCTACCCCAACTGAGAATAGTAATGGTACTTCTACGGGACTAGCAGTAGTCATAGGAACACCAACGGATTTAACTACAGAAAGTAATGGTATATACCAAACAAGTATTCGTGATGTTGGTAGAAGTTTAACAGGTTCTATATATGTCAACGTACAGGCTTCGGTAGCTACTGTAGATACTTATAATGATTTTAGAATAACTATAGCTTCGGGCGCAACAGGTGATCCTGAGGCACTAAGTGCTACAGCTAATATTCTTATAGATAGTAATACTGGTGGTGCTCAAGGAATTGGGACATTATTAGGATACTCTAATGCTAATGCAGCAGCAGTTACTTATAGTACTATTAACAGAACATTACAAAGTGGTGGTAGTTTAGGTAATGTATACGCTATATGGAATGAAGGCCAACATACTGGAGATGTTTCTAATTCTAACTCATATGCGCTAATTGCAGGCGTAGTTAACGCTAATGCTATAGTATTAGGCGAAACTTTCTATGCTAATGGTGTAGCTACAGGGGGTAATACCTTCGCTAACTTAACCACAAGTTCTGGTAGTTACAAGTTAGTAAACTTAGAACAATTTGGAGATGCGGCCGGTATAGGTACTTTTGAAGGGTCACCCACAGCAGTATCTAGTGTAATTAAGATTAGAACTTCTGATACAGACCCTAATGCTTGGGCTAATGGTAACACTGATATTAGTGTATTCGCTGCTTCATCAGTAGATGACGGCTTCCAAGTATTTAGCACTGGTAGTAGAACTTTTAGATACTTCCAACTATTATACGAAATTAACAATAGTAATCCTTCTCTATATAATTATACTATAGATAGCTTTAATTACTATGTAACTCTGGATCAAAAAACCTTTAATGACACTTATGCTTATGCTCCTGATAGTACAGGTAATCAAGCAGTTAATTACGCTAATGTAGGATTTATTAATAATCCTCAGATTGCTGTGTCAATAGTAAACCCAAGTAACGCACTAGCTATCCCTACCCATGTGATAATGAGTGCAGATCAAAACGAAAGCAATATAAGACTATATTATTCATCAAATGCTACTCTAGTTGAGTCAGGCGCGATGTTTACTTTTATAGCTACAGGAATATAACAATATGGCATTAGGAAATAGTAATACATTTCAATTACCAAGCGCAGGAACCTCCTATGCTACGGCAAGGACACATGTAAATAATTCTCTTAGAGCAACAATGCAGAATTTCTATTCTGACTCTGCGCCTACATTAGTTGGATTAAATATACAAAGCCCCCCAGGCTCTGCTCTAAGTATTTCTTCTGACGAAGAACTGAATGGTATAGGATTTAGAAGTTCTAAAACTAACGCTTTTTATATGTGGGATTCTGTACATCAAAAAGGTAACCCCGTTCATGGAGGTAATTGGACTAGGGTAGGGGTAGGACATAGAGTAGAAGCTACTTTAGCCGCAGCAGATTTCACTACGTATGAAATAGGAGAAACCTTCTTAACAGTAGTAGAAGCTGCTGGAGCAGCTAATGTACGAATGTACGCTAAATATGATAATGCTTCTGGTGTAACAGATATCGGATTACCTTCAGCACAAAGTGTTACTACTGCTATGATGCAAGATAGAGCAATATCTAATGTAAAAATTGCAGCTGTTACTATTAGTGAACACGAAATGGCAAGTAATGCTGTAACTAATGCAAAAATTGGTGTTAATACTATCTTTGCAGATAATATAGAAGATTTACAGGTTACTAGAAGTAAGTTAGCTAACTCAGAAAGAATACCTACTGGAGTAGTAATGCCTTACGCAGGTACTGCTGCCCCTACAGGGTGGTCAATATGTGATGGAAGTGCGATTAGTAGAACTACTTATGCTAATTTATTTTCAGTAACAAGTACTGCTTTTGGCGTAGGAGATGGATCAACTACTTTCAATATACCTAATCTTAGTGATAGATTATTATTAGGTAAAGGTTCTAATAATAGTAGTCTTGGTGCTACTACAGCAGCAATGTCTGCAAGTTCAACTAAAACTTCAACATCTGTTTCTATAAGTGCTCATAGTAATGTATCTACTCAATCTGTTTCTACAGGAGTTAAGGACGCATCATCAGTGACCGTTATTGGGGCATTAAACGATCATTCAGCTATTACAGTAGACACAGTATTTCCTACTGTAGTACTTAATATGATAATCAAACTTTAAGAGGAAATAATGGAATATATTAAATTTAATGCAATAGATATGGATAATAAGTTAGTTTACTGTGCTTATAGGTCTTTTACTACGTTAGAGAAAGGAGAGATGATACAAAAGTCTTTTCCTTATGACGCATTCATAGCAGTAGAGCCTAAAGTGGCTAAGTTAATGGAAGGATTAGTATATTCTATATACTTAGAACAGCCTAAGAATTATGATGAAAAGAAGTCTATGGATGGAAGCATAACAGGGCTAACAGATGAAGAAATAGATATTTGTGTAAAAATAGTTAAAAAAGCATGTATCGGAGAAGAGTACGACGACATATTAAAACCACCTTCTGTAGAAGAACAAGTGGAAGGTTTCTTGAAAGATTTTTACGAAGATGTAGATTCACCTTTAGAGACTAAGAATTATATGGAAGAGTTCTTTAATGATATATCTTTTAACGAGGATGATAAATAAATGAGTCTAAATAAAGTTACTGAAACTGTAATAGCAGCGAATGCTCTTAGCAATGCAAAGATAGCAAACTCAGCTATTCAGTCTAGACATATAAGTACTGGGGCTGTTACCGCTGAGCATTTAGCTAGTGCTATTAATGTAACTTCCGTATCTAGTAATGTAGCCATAGTAAACGCTAATCTTACCGCGTTGCAAGATAATGTAAATTCTTATGCGTCTACTACTAATTCTGCTTTAGACACTATTACCGCGAATTCAATTACTACTAATTCTAACATAGCATCAGTATTAAGTAATCAAATAGCTATAACTTCGGCTTTAGTAGATAATACTAACTCAGTGCAAGGTAACTTATCGGGATTAGCTGGGGGAGCTACCGCTTTTTCATCTGCTAAAACTTTTGAGCAGTCTGTAACTATTGAGGGTGACTTAGTAGTAATAGGTAATTCATCTGTCGTTGGATCAAATAATATATCTCTTAATGACTCTATTCTTCTACTAGCTAACAATCAAACAGGTGCCCCAGCTGTAGATTCTGGAATAATGGTAAATAGAGGCAGTTCTGCAAATGTAGCTGCTTATTGGGATGAGAGTGAGGATGTTTATACAGTAGGATTTACTAACACACCCGCTAATTCCACAATCATAATAGGCACAGGAACATCTTTAACTACAAGGTTAGATATTGTCGATGCCAGAATAATTACTAATGATAATGCTGCTATGGCTACACAAGGTAATGTAAATTCACTTAGTACTGCTGTAAATACTGTTACTGATAATGTAAACACTGTTAGTGGTAACGTAGCTAATGGCATGAGGCCCTTGTACAATACCGAAGTATCTAGCGGATCTAACGTATTTGGTGTAGGAACAGCTACTCCTACTAACTCTAGTAATATAACAGCTTATGCTGACGGAGTTATGCAGCCTACTCCTGCCGAGTGGATTTTTAATTCCGGTAACAATTCTATTCAATTTACAGACGCTACAGTAGCCTCAGGGATAACTATTGATATACAAGCCTGGTACATCTAATGAAAAAATATAGACAGGTTACTACTGAACTAACATTCAGATGTAACGCGGCGTGCCCTGCATGTCATAGAATTAAACCTTTACGTATTAATTTAAATGATAAATTATACACTATAACCTTAAAAAACTTTAAAAAGCTATTTTACCCTGAATTTCTACGAAATCTAGATTGGATGGTATTAAACGGTAATTTTGGTGATAGTATAATGAATAAAGAATTTCGTGAAATTATTTCTTATGTTAAGGAACATGATACTAGATTACTGATCCACACAAATGGAGGTGTTCATGACACTGACTACTGGACAGATGTAGGTAACATACTAACTAAAAGAGACATAATCAATTTTGATTTAGACGGATTAACTGACACTCATTCTTTATATCGAATTAATACTAATTTCGAAAAGGTACTATCAAACGCTAAAGCAGTAATAGCAACAGGCAATACGCAAGTACATTGGAAATATATTGTGTTTAGTCACAACGAACATCAAGTTGAAGAGGCCAAACAGATGGCTAAAGATTTGAATTTTACCACATTTAGCACAGTCAAGTCTAATCGAAGCCATAATCCTGCAACTAATCCAGAATATATACATATTAAGAGGAAAACAAACCTCGATGAGCTTCCTAAGAAGATCATTTGTAGTTGGGGAGATTACCCTAAATGGTATATATCACCAGAAGGATTAGTATTTAGATGCTGTTGGACTGGGGGACACTATTACGACAAAGATCAGAGTAAGTTTTTTTATCCTGAAAGTTACTCTGAAGTACTGAATGGATTTAATCATCCTATTGAAAAGATTTTAGCATCTAACTATTGGGATAAACTAGATCAATATTTACAAGGGTATGACAGAGCTTTTACTCTATGCCAGAACCAGTGTGGTAAGATAGTTAGTAGTATTGAAAAAACAGAAGAAAACTTTGAAACCAATTCAATTAAATTTAAGGGCAATAACGACCCTGATGGACAATAACATAAAGTTCAAAAATTATAGTTTGTAAACTATCAGATAGTTTACTATACTTAACGTAAGAATATATTATTCTGCTAGTTATAGACGGGATAAGTTAATTAATTAATTAAAAATTATATAGGAGATACACAAATGGCTCAAAAATTTGTACACAAAGTTAGCCCAGAGCTAACAGACGACGCTCAATATACAGCAGTATCAGAGATTCCAACAGTAGATTTAACCGCAGGTAGTACCGTATTATTATACCCAGGTACCTATGGAATGATCGCTGGTGCTTTCGCAGATATCGCATTTATTGGAGTAGGAAATAGAGACGATGTAGTTGTTGATGGCGGTGGTATTCGTTTAGATAACACAGCAACCAACGCTATTACCGTTGAGAATATGACCCTAAAGGGCAACTCATCTGTAGTTACAGGCGGCGGCGCAGCAGTTTATAAAGAAGGCATTGCAGCAGCAACTATTAAGTTAACTAACGTAGTTCTAGCTAATGCAGAATTCGGAGTTGTTAATGAAGCAACTACAGGCACTATGACTCTAAATGGTGTGGATGCAACTGGCGTTGATAAGTCAATCATGTCAAATGCAGCTGTAGAAGTTAACTTCAGTCAACTTAACACTGTAGCAAATGCATATTTCACCTCAGGTGGAGCAGGCGTTCCAGCCGTTACCGTACGAGCATCAACAGCTGGTGCAGCAAATGTTGGTAACACTACAGAAACAATTATAGCATTAATCAGCTAATAAAAGGAGATTTATATTATGGCTAAAAATGAAGTTACAGGCACAACCGCAGACCTAGCTGGTTCTTTCAGTCAAGAACCTGTTGCAGGCGGCGCAACTGCCAATCGTACATCAAATGAAGACCCAGTTGAGGGCGGACCAGATAGTCTTGAGAATACAGGTGTCTACAGTAGCAAGCCTAAGTTCAAGAAGGGCTCAGACGGTCAAAAGTTCTAAATAGAACTTAACCATTTACTAACATACGGGGCGCAGATGAAAATTTGCGCCCTACTTGTTTGTATAACCTTTTTAAATATTTCATCACTATCAGTTATATCAACACTTAAAAACACTAAGTCTTCTTGCTCTAGATTAGAGTAGTCGTAATCTAAGCCGTTACAGTGCTTAAACTGTATATCGTCACCTAATCCAGGCACAGACCCCAACAACTTATTACACACCTGAATACAGCTATTCTCAGTATCTAAACCTACTTGTTTGATATGAGAGTATTGCTTATGCACGTCGAACATACTGTAAGGATAATACCCACAGCCGACCATAACTAAGCTATGGGCTTCCCCAAATTTCCATCTAAATTTCTTATCACGAAGCGTTTGTATAATCCAAGCGTTGCGCTCTGCTGCCTTATAGGCTAACGATAAGTCTTTCTTTTCTATGAAGGTCTTAAGCATACTCCATTCAGTAAGCTGCATTTCTGCTTGTTTAATTATGATAGCATCTGAGGATTTCTTCTGCACTGTTTTTTGCTCCATTTAAATCAAAGTCACACTTAGAAGGGAAACTCTCATTATTAAGTATATAATCTATATCTTGTCCTATATCTGATAATTCAGCTACAGACCTAACTCTAAATAACTTGTAAGGCTCCATAACATAACTTCGTACAAATTGTTCTATTTTACCGCCACTAACTCTGGGTATGATGATTGCAGGTATCTCTCCTGCTATAATTTCCATAGTAGAATTATATCCGCCGTATGTTATGAATATTGCGCTCTCTGTTATGACTTTATATAGATTAGGTATATAGTTAACTATTATAAGGTTACCTTTCTTTCCTATAGGCACTTTACGATATTTATTAGCTACTATAAGTACAAAATCTAAATCTGGATAATTCTTAGCTACTTTTTGTATATCAGCAAAGATAGAAAAACTCTCATCTTTATTTAACCCACAACTTACTATTACTTTATTGTTTTTTCTTTTATGCTTTCGTATATTAGGATTAACTACGTATCCTGTATACACAATTTTACTTTCCAATTCTTTTAATAAATGATCTATTTTATAATGACTAATAGCATCGCATATAATAGGTAGCACTTTAGGATCACCGTGCACTAGTACCTTATCGAGATAATAATCTACGATTATATTCTGTGTTTTAGCTACCCAATCCTGTAAGCCTTTCTGGTGAGGTTCATCCCAAGGAAAATCTCTTATGCTACAAATTATCTTAATACCTCGCTTCTTACATTCATCGAAGAATGTGAATAATTCATAAGCCCATTGGTGCCTACAAAAAGGAAAACCCTCAGACACGACTACGCGTATCTCAGGGTTCTCATTTAAGATGTTAATTAGTTTTTTAATTCTACCCTCTACTAAAGGCGTAGGCATTAGTATCTTAAAGATATTAGCTTGTGTGGTTTCTATATCTTTAACTAATGTATATTCTTTGAAGCAATTTATGTCTAAAGGAGGTTTAAATAAGTGATTAACTAATATACATTTTTCAGTCTTATTAGTTTCTTCAATTATATGCTTAATCCTCATACTATGACCTAATCCGCCATAGTACTGAGTTAAGAATAGAATCATAGGTATTCTATAGTTTTCCTAACAGGTGTAACCTCTAGTACGGGTAAACATTGATTATCTAACATATCTTCTATTAGTTCTTTTACTGTTGTAATTGAGGGATTTTCCTCCCAGAATTCATCAGGGCCTTCTGCAAAATGTATAGTAAATTCATAAGTATTATGTGGCATATTCTGCTGCCTCACATACATCTGGATAACGCTCTTTTAAAATTTCCCAACATTTGTCAGCAATCTCAATATGCTCTTGTTGAGTACCGTTACCTCTACGAAGCTGACAATAATGAATCCAAGAACGTAATGTTCCTGCCATATATACTGTACTTACTGCTAGACCTTCTGGTAATACTGCTCGTGCTTGTTCTTTGGCTATACCCTTAGCTAATGCTTCTCTATAAATCTTTTCAGCAATATGGGTAGAATCATCTTGAGCATCTGCCCACCATTTTTGTAATGCTTCATCGTCTGTATGTACTGAATTTTGTCTATTTTTCATATCCTGAAGTCTAGCAGGTCTACTAGTAAACTCTGTTACTTCTGCATAGCGTTGCGAAAACTCTTGAAAAGAAAAAGACCTATGGCGTAGTACTTGCCTAATTATATCCCTAGTAGACACTATTTTCATAGTTAAAGATACCATCTCAAAAGGACTCCAATGTCCTTCCTTAATAAGAAAACTTAATAGCTTTCCTGCCGTATCTTTATTGCTTTGATTAGCAGGGTTAGATACTCTAGCACAGTAAGCTATAATATCTGCGGAATTTCGTAAGTCTAACCCTTCTTCCGGTACTGTTAAGCCAATTAATTTTACTTGTGCGCTCATTATATTCCTAACCACCTTTTAAATATTTTATTCAATTCTTCTGATTGTATTCTAAGATAAATTAATTCTATTAGTATAGCTATTAATATACATATTATCAATTTACCTTCTATAAACATATCTGTTCCTGCTATAACCCAAATAACTATACCTGAATATATAGCATATAAACCTAAAACATACTTATACTTATTCCATAATTTCTTCAACGTCTCCGCCCTTATTATCTATCAGATTAAGTATTTCATCCCTTGACGGATTAATTCCTACTCTATTTAACTTCTGATGTACTTCTTTTCTCTGCTGAACCCAGCTATTACCTATAGAAGGTATAGTTGACTCTTGTATAGCTTCTGTATAACTAAACTTAACTTGAGGTACTTGATTAAACTTAATTGAAGCTATAGCATTACCAGGATCAATAAATGTTTCAAAGTCATTTATATTGTATATAATAGCATATACCTGATTTCTATAACTGAAATTCATGTAGTTATTCATTACTACTAAGCCTCTATCAACCATATCATTTTTAGATATAATTAAGGATTCGTAGTATGGATTATCTATTTGGATATATATTCCTGTAGGCACTATCTCTTTTGATTGTGGTTTTATAAATATAGTATGCTCAATACAAGCATATACATCATAACTATTATCAAAAGGGTAATGCTGATAAATGCTAAAATTGAGTCTTTTTTCTTGTTCTAGCTTTAACGCAAGTTGACTTTTTTCTATTTTTACGTTAAGTATTTCTGGCAACTTGAGCTAACTCCTCCCAAGCTTCGTCACCCATCTTACCTGCCTTAATAGCAGCTTCATGATAGTCTTTAAGACTCACTAATTGTTCATTATGGCGTAAGGTATCAATACCATTATTTAGGTTTTGAATGAACTTTGAACTTTTATTAATAGGTAATGCGCTAATTAGGTTATCTAATGTTTTATATTCTCTAGCTAAATCCATAGAACGCTTATCCCCGATGCCCTCGATACCAATAATATTATCGCTTTTATCTCCGGATATGATACGAGCAAGTCTATACTCATCAGGAGTTAAGTCAAACTGTTCTACTAAGGAATCCACTGTGATTTCCTTTCTAGAATAGATGTTAAATATACTAACATCATCTTCTACTAATTGATAAATATCCTTATCGCTTGATACGATCCATGTATGTTCGTACTCGTCCGCTAAGTTTTGAGCAAAGAAGGTTATTAAATCATCGGCCTCAACACCGCGATATTTATAAGATTCTTGTGAGATATTATCAGGTAACGTATTAAGACAGCCGAAGAAGTTCTCATAGCGTTCTACTTCTTCTGGGTCTGTTGGTTTTTCTCTTGTACCTTTATACGAGTCTAAGAGTTCCATTCGGTAATAACTCTTACCAAAATCAAAGCATACAATTACTCTTATAGCGTTATAGCTGTTAGCTAAGCTACTAATTGTTCTATCGTAATCTTCAGAAAACGTTCCGTGATTATTTCTTCTCAGCCATCTATAGGCTAAGTTATTACCATCTATAAGTAATAAATTTTGCTTCAACGTGCTTACGTTTTCTACTTCTGCTAGGTCGTTCCAGCCTTTTGACATATTAACTCCAATATAATTTCTAATTTATGATAATATTATTATATTATATTGTTAAGCTTTAAGCAAGTTAAATTAAACTTAAAGTCCGTAGGCTACTTTAGCACGTGGAAGCCACTGGTCTAATAGGGCTATCTTAAATTTATGTCCATGAGCTTGTATAGTGAACTCGTTTTCACAAGAAATCTTGTCACAACTCCAACTTACAAAATCTTTACTCCTGTCCCATTTAAACATTAAGACAGGAATCTTCTCAGTACCAAAGTATTCATTAACTTCGGCAGTTTCTCTAAGAGTCTGTTCCCAGAACATATATATATCATTACTTTTGGCTGTGAGTAAGTTTTTGAACTCTATTTCTTTATAGTGCTTAGCTTCAATTACAAAAGGAAATTCCCTTAGAATTTTAGGCACGTATAAGTCCCCCTTAAGACCGGGCAATGCGCCACTAAGGGGGACTCTTTTAACGTCTAAGCTTAATTCTTTACTCAAATACTTAGCTAATTTTAGTTCGTAAGCTGAACCTTTTATTTTACTTGGGTTGGCGATTTGCCTAACTCTCTTTTTTAAGTACTTCTCTTTTCGCTAATAGATAGTCTTTTACCATTCCACTTCTAACAACGTCTTCAATGTCAAACTCAATATAGTTAAAGTAGTCTTCCATTTTTTCTATAATATCTAGGAACTTAAGAACATCTTTCTTTTCTTTGTGACCTAAATCACTCTGCTCATAATCACCACTAAAGATGATCTTGGCATCTTGTCCTAGCCTAGTAATAATAGAGTCAAGTTCGTGAAAATTTAGATTCTGGAACTCATCTACTATTATAATAGCGTTATCTAATGTTAAACCTCTAACATAAGAAGTAACTAAGAATTTGATTTTGTTTTGGCGCTTAAGAATCTCATAGGGATTTTCAACACCATCGAACATAAAGTTACATAACTGTATGTAAGGCATTTCATACTCTTTTACCTTATCGTCTAAGTCACCTTTTAAATGCCCTAAACTTCTTGTCGGTACAGCACTTCTAATAATATAGATAGTGTCATACTGAGATTTACTACTTAATACTCTTTGCAATGCAAGATACATAGCTAATAAGCTTTTACCTGTCCCTGCTAGTCCATGTAATACTAAGTGATAGTCATTAAAAGTTTTGTATACTTCTCGTTGTGCTGGCGTCAGCGGTTTAATATCTTTTAGGCTGTGTAAACCTATACTATTGGCTTGTTTTTTCATAAAGGGTACGTACTTCCTTATAGCCGCCTATTAATTTACCATAATCATCTAGTATGATAGGGACGGTCTTCATATTATAAGTTACTATAAGATACTCTCTTTGGTCTGCTGAAAGTTTGCCTATATCTACATAGTTATAAAGGCAATTATAGTAAGTTAGTAATTCTTTAGCTTTGTCACAAAAAAGGCAGTCAGATTTTCCGTAAATTGTATGGTGCATTAAATAATCTCTCTTATGAGCCATCCTTTTAATGGCCCTCTGGTTGCAGTATTTCCTGTATTCTGAATTTTTCTCATGGTAGCGTAAGAAAATCCTCTATCAATACAGAATTGTTTTAATCCCCCAACAATTATATGTTCTTCTTGGGTTGGAGAGGTAACTAAGTATTTTTTGGCGTTAGGATTACTTTTACCATCATACTTTCCTATTTTTGCTTTACTCATTTTTTCAATAGCTTCTTTACTATGAGTTCTACCATACATAGGGTTATTTATGCCAGTAACGCTATCGCTTATTTTTTGTTTGGTAGCACTAGTGTGGTTAGAAGGACCATAACCACCCGCATCAATTTGTAACTGTCTTTTCTTTTCTATGATGCTTTCTGCTCTGTCTCCGTATATCTCTTTATAGGACATGCCTTTAAGGTTAGGAGGTCTGTTATCTTCACATACGTTTGTTAATATACCTTTTTCTTCGTACCCTTTTCTACCATAAAAAGCTATTAAGATTTTTTCTGCGTCATAAGCCTGATCTTCGTGCTCATAGTATTCTACTATTCTAACTTCTGGAATTAATCCTTTTGCTTTTATAGATTGAATCTTGTTGTGCTTATATTGATTAGTAATTTTAGTACTATTTATATGGCTAAAAGCCCTATTTCCTGTGCCTTTGCCCACATAAAAGGGTACTTTAGTTAGGGGGTCAAGTAACTCATATACGTAAAAATCCTTCATTATTAACTCTCTCTTTTGGTATAAATGTATGATACATAATACCCTCTTCAAAAGGAGTTGGGTCTATATATTGAGTATTATAATACCATATTGAGTGATATATACCAATAGATTTTTTAAATAATGAGTCAGTTACTATATAATAGCCTCTTATACATTTTCCGCCAAATTCTTTTACTAAGTTTTCCACATTTAAGTGACAACAGTTTTTAAAACAATTAGGATGCTCTATTATAGGTACTTGAATTGCTTGCTCTTTTAATACTAATTCATATTGCTTTACTACTTCTCTATGAAGAGCAGGGACCACGGCATCTTGAAAAGCAAAAAACATTATAGCTCAAAGTCCTTAAAGGTATCGCTTTCTATATCCTGTTTAATACCTCCTACAATATAGGACTGTATCTGTGTTTCTTGTGGTGCGTTTTGGTTGTCTTTTGAGTTAAGCCAGTGCTGAGTCCAAGGTAATGGATTGGTTCTAGGACTTTGATTATATATAGCTTTTAAACCAATAGTTTTCATTCTTTTATTGGCCATCCACTCTACATAGTTTCCTAGTAGTTCAGCGTTAAGTCCAACCATTGAGCCTTCTTTAAATAAATATTCAGCCCAAGCTTTTTCCTCAATTACTGCTTGCTCATACATCTCATAGACATTACTTTCTTCATCTTTTATAACTTGAAGCATTTCTGCGTCATTTTCTTCGGTCTTAAAGAACTTAATTATGTTTTGAGTTATAGCTAAATGCTGACTCTCATCACGGGCAATAAAACTAATAATTTTAGCTGAACCTTCCATTAATTTTAACTCACCGAAAGCAAAGGTACAAGCAAAAGATACATAAAATCTTATACCTTCTAATATGTTAATGTTTATAAGTAGTCTCCAAAGGAGTCTTTTAAGTTCGTAAGTATCAGTTTCATAACCTAACTTAAACTTATATCCATAAGTAATAAATTCATCATAGGTTTTAGTAATACTCTCTGCTCTTTCTAAGATCATTTCATCATCTAGAATAGTATCAAATACTTCTGCTGGATTAGCGTATAAGTTCTTAACCATATAGGTATAGCTTCTGCTATGAATTTTTTCCATAAAAGTCCATGCACCAATACAAGCTTCTAACTCTGGTAAGCTACAGAAAGGCTCCAAAGCAATGTTTGGGCCTCTACCTTGTACACTATCTAATAGTGTTTGGTATTTAAGATTAGATGTGAAGATAAACTTATGTTCAGGACGTAGTTTAGCGTAGTCATTTCTATCTTTTTGTAGACTAACTTCTTCAGGACGCCAAAAGAAGCCTAACTGTTGAACAGTTAGTTTTTCAAAAATAGGATACTTAAACTCGTCGTATCGTTGTACGTTTTGATCCTCACCAAAGAACATAGGTTCTTTAGTAAAATCTATTTTTTTTCTATTAAATACTTGCATAACTTACTTTTTCATCGTCCTTACATTGATCGTAAAACTTATCAAAATATCTTTGTAGCGGGTAACTATCCAATCATTGTCAGGAGTATCCCCATATAAATCTACCATTCTAACTCGCATTATATCTCACACGCCTCACAATTTTCTGCATCATCAAAGTCAATTACCTCTAATTCTGGTAAATCAATATCATCACCATCACTTTTAGAGTCATAGGTATTTTGGTAATAACTAGTTTTCCAACCTAACTTATAGGTTTTTAATAAATCACTCATCATTTCTGATAAAGGTACTTCATTATCTGGATAGTTTTCTGGATTATAACTCCAATTACCACTTATGGCCTGATCAAAATACTTTTGCATTGAAGCCAATACTTTGATATATCCATCATTAGATTTCATATCCCAAAGTAATGTGTAGTAATTTCTAAGATGATAGTATCCGGGAACAATCTGCTTAAGCGGGCCTTTCTTAGACTTCTTAACAGATAGATACCCTCTAGGTGGCTCTACTCCATTAGTCGCATTACATACTACAGAGCTACTTTCTGAAGGCATTTGTGCGCTAAGTGTTGAATTACGTAATCCATGTTCTAGGATTTCCATACGTAATTCTTCCCAATCATAAGCTAAATCTGAAGATATGAAAGCATCAATATCTTTCTTATACGTATCAATAGGTAGTATACCTTTAGAATACTTTGTTCTATGGAAGTAGTCACACGGACCTTTTTCTTTAGCTACTGCTACTGACGCCTTAAGTAAATAGTACTGAAATGCTTCTGTAGTTTTATTTACTAATTCCCAAGCTTCTGGATCGTCATACTTAACCTTATTCTTAGCTAAATAATGTGCTAACCCAATATACCCTACACCTAGAGAACGACGGGCACGAGTAGATATTTCAGCAGCTTTAACAGGGTATTCCTGGAAGTCTATTAATTCATCTAGCGCTCTAACTACTAAATCAGTCAATTCTTCTAGTTCACCTAACTTGTTAATTTTACCTATATTGATAGCAGAAAGAATACATAAAGCAATCTCGCCTTTTGTATCGTCTATATGTTGAATAGGAGTAGTAGGTAAGGTAATCTCTTGACAATTACCTGTCAAGACACCATTAAACATACCCATACCTCTTTTACTTTCTGTAAAACAATAAGTATCATCAAATCTATTCTCATCAATTATGTTAGTAATTGTACTAAATTTTCTGGCATCTCTAGTTGGTTGTCTTGGTACGTATGTCTTATTTAAACTATAGTTAAATAGTCCTAAATTATACAAGTGATATGTGTCAGTAGATTGAATTAGTAATCTGTACGCAGCAGAACACTCATATTCTATACCTTTAATTTTTTGTAATTGTTTTTCATCTCTAAGGGTAACTTTAGCGTTAACCCCTAAAGTTTGTAACATTAATTTAAGTTCTTTTAAAAATTCTAGGTTAATACAAGTAATCTGTATACTTTGATTGCTTCCGTTTGTAGCTATATGACCATCTGCATCTATATACCCAGCTAACCATTTTAATCTACTTTCTATATTATAATTATTATTAGGCACCATAAATTTAGTATTTTTAGGAATATCTAAAAATACTCGGGTCTTTTCTTCATATACATAGTATTCTTTAATAGGTAAACTATCTAAAATTTCTTTTTTATGTTTATATAGATCAATAATAGGGTTACTTCCATGATAAGAGCCATCACCGGTATGCAACCCTATAGCGTATGCTTTATCTAATATCTCTGTACCTTCTATTACTGGTAAGTTAAATTTAATTAGTTTATCTCCTGGTTTTAATTCAAAAGCCCTTTTTAGTGTGTATTTTTTTCTTGCCCAATTTTGGTAGGAATTTATTGTAAAAAACTTATGATAGGGAGTACACTCTATAGTAGTATATTTATCAATTTCTACTTTTAGTAGCTGTTGGTTACTTCCGGTTTTCTTTATAGTTACAGAGGACCAATCTTCTCCGTTCCATATATCTAACGTTTCTTCATTTAACTCTGCTATAGGCACATACCCAAACTTAGTTAAAACAGTAGTTTCAGGGGCTACACATAAGTTAGACATATATACTCTATCTAAGAATGAAGAATGACTATTACAATGGTCAATATTCATAATATAAATCCTGCCTGTCTCTGCACGTTCTTTTAATAGACTACCGAACAGCTTTTGAGCTTTAATCTTTCTTTTCTTTGTTTTATGAGACCTTTCATACTTAGTATATAGATCGTCAAAGTCAGGAGTACCAAATGCCTCATATAAGCCAGGAACGTCGTTAGGAGAGAATAAGCTAATATCCTCGTTCTTGATTAGACGTTCGTAGAATAGTTTACTAATCTGAATAGAATAGTCTAACCTTCTAACTCTGTTATCTTCTGAACCTTTATTATTCTTTAAAACTAGAATATCTTCAATCTCAGTATGCCAGATAGGAAAATGCATAGTAGCACTACCACCACGAACACCATTTTGTGTGCAGCTTCTTACCGTAGCTTCTACTGTTTTAGCAAAAGGGATTACTCCTGTGTGCTCTACTTCCCCGTGTCTAATCTGGTCACCAATGCCTCGAATACGCCCATAATTGACGCCGATCCCAGCGCGCTGAGCAGTATAATAACCAATAGCAGAATTGGAACTAAAAATACTAGGAAGAGTATCATCCACATCAATGAGAACACAACTAGCATACTGCCTAATAGGAGTTCGAACCCCTGCCATAACAGGTGTAGGAATATTGATTTTAAAGCTTGAAATCGCGTCATAATATTTTTTAACATAGTTTAATCTTGTTTCCTTTGGATAGTTGCTAAACATAGTCGCAGCTATCATTATATACATGTACTGAGGAGTTTCGTATATCTCATCAGTAGTTCTATTTTGTACTAGATATTTATCCACTACTTGACGCAATCCCGCGTAAGTAAAATCTAAATCTCTTTTGTGCTTAATAAATGAGTCAATCTTTTCTAGCTCTTTTACACTATAATTTTCAAGTATAGCAGGATCATATACTTTTAACTTAATGTTCTTTTTAATAATATCAATTAAAGGAATATAATCAAACTGCTTCATTACTTCTTTACGTAATCCATAAAGTAATAGACGTGCAGCCACATACTGATAATTATACTCATCAATATTTATTAAATCCGCAGCACTTTTAACTAAGATTTGTTGGATATCTGAAGTAGAAATTCCATCATAAAATTGAATACCACTACTCATTTCAACTTGAGAAGCTGATACTCCTGATAATCCTGCACAAGCTTCTTCTGTCATCTTGTGCATTTTTTCTAAATTTAGAATTTCACTGCTGCCGTCTCGTTTAACAACATTAATTTCTGTGTCACTATTCATATACATTAATCGTCCTTTATTCAATTATACTTATATTATCTTTTTTAGTAATAGCTATTTTGTCTATAAGAGGGTGTGTGAAATCGTGACTGATTAAGAATACATTCATTCGTTCTTCTACTTGTAGTATTTCAATTAGCTTTTCTTTACCTTCATCATCTAATACTCCCGTGATTTCATCTAGGAATAGTAAGTTAATGTGGTTGCCGCCTATCTTAGACAATAGGTTCCTAATAGCTAATAGTATAGCTGTTTGGATACGACTAAATTCTCCGCTAGATACTCCTTCAATGGAAGTTTCTTTACCGTTATTAATAACTACAATGTTCAGTTTTTCTTTAGTTAATCTGAATAGTACTTGAAATTGTCCATCCGATAGTTCGGATAAGTACTTGTTGATTGACTTTTCTAACTCTTTAGATAAGTTCTCTAATTTAAAGGCTACAATCCCTGTAGGACTAAAAGCCTTTTTTAAGATATTTAAGTTTTTTAGTTTCTGATTTAAAGTAATTATATCATCATTTAATAATGTTTGTCTAGCCAAAAAGTTTTGCTTTTGCTCTATTAGTGCATCTATCTTCGTATTTTGCATATTAACAGATTCATTATGACTTCTAGCTGTTTCGTTATCGTTAACTTGGTTTCGTAAAGCATTTTCTAATTGCTTTTTTTCTTTTTGAAGGTTACTAAAATCAGGGTAGGTAATAGATAAAGCAGTATCAATAACTTGTGACAACTGCTCAAATTTCTCTATATTTTTTTTATTACTATTGTACTTCTTAACTTCTGCGTTAAAATTCTCTAAAAATATATTACTTTGCTCATTGCGTGCAGTACATTGAACAATATCTGCGGTAGCTTCGTCAATATGGTCTTGTAATACTTCCTTCATTTCCATACTTTTACTATTATCAATAGACTGATTACATACATAACAAGTATCTGATATATCTAAGTTATTTAGCTCTTTTTTACTTTTAGCTATTTCAGAAGTTAGTTTTTTTATCTTATCAGTATCTCCCTCTATAATATTAGTACATTGTCTAATTTCTCTTTCTCTTTCAGGGTCTTTAATAGCAGTATCAAATTTTAAAGAATCTCTTTCAGTAATATATAAGTTATTATTATCAATTTTTTTACATGTATCCTCATAAGAAGTTAAATCATTATTAAGTTTTGCTATCTTATCTCTTAAAGATTCGTTTATTGAAGGAACTTTAATTAGTACTTTCTTTTCTGGTATACGAACTTCCTCTAAGAAATCCATGATACCTTTCATTTCTCCGTTTTTACTTATTAGTTCTTTATCCAATACACCGGCAGCTAGTTTTATAGCATCGCCCATAACTAAATATTTCTGTAAGTTAAACAGATTGATTAAGAACTTCTTTCTATTGGTATCAGTAGCTTTAATGAAATCTAGTAAATCCACAGAACTTTGATAAGTAATCTGAGAGAATACTTCAAAGTCCATTCCTAAAATATCTTTGATCTTTTTATAGGTATCTAGTACTTTATGTTCAGATATGTCAGTACCTTCTTCTAGAAGAGTAACCTTAGTAGATGCTCCTTGCCTGGCACTTTTAATCTGGTAATTTACTTCATCTACCGTAAATAGTAAAGCAGCATCCCAACTCTTTTGTGTTGAGTACCTATTAAGAATATCTCCTTTCTTAATGCCTTTAATATTCTTTCCGAATAGAAGCTCTTGTAAAATCAAAGCAATAGTAGACTTACCGTATCCGTTAGGAGCCGTTAGTTGAGTGATCTTATTTTTATTGAAAATCACGGTATTATCCATACCGTAACTAAACATATTGTTAAAGGTTAATTCTTTTAATACTATTTCCATGTTATTCCATAAACCTCCCACAAGAAGCTTTTACGTCATAGCCTACTCGTGTTACGATTTTGCTTTGGTCGTTATTAAGGGCGTCTCTGAGTATATCAAAGTTCCTTTGAAGTACTTCGTCGGAACTTTCTTGTCCCTGTTTTTCTGAGTAAGGATTGTATCTTACTAAGTTAAACTTAGCATCGAAATCATACTCTTTTAATGTCTTTGCTATTCTATTTACTGTAAATAAATCATCATTCTCACCTTCAATAAAGGTCCAGTGGAAAGCAATTCTATTACCTGTAATATCTTGATAAGCTTTCAAGGTTTTCAAAGCCTCGAAAGGGTCCATTGCTTTAGGTATCCAACGTTTTCTAAACTTAGGATT
>Ga0222634_1000197_pt1 | contig 36243 bp, 36 predicted proteins | sample AntAcemetageno50_FD_179807 | JGI IMG/M metagenome (GOLD analysis project Ga0222634, IMG submission 179807) | Saline water microbial communities from Ace Lake, Antarctica - #50 | ecosystem: Environmental > Aquatic > Non-marine Saline and Alkaline > Saline | place: Antarctica: Ace Lake | collected... | reverse complement strand
CTTTCTGTGCTGGCTTGGCGTTTATGGTGTTAAACATTTTTACCGCAATCTTCGCTTGATCAGGCGTAGTGCAACAAAAATAACTATTGCCATCAATTATCGGGTTCTCTCTATCGAATACCGTTCCTGCCAAACTATAGAACCGCTCCTGCTCTGTATCACTCATGTCTCTACCTCTGCCGGTGGTGGGGTGGGGTGGGGTGGGGCGGCAACCGCGAGTCTCGCAATCCGACAGCATTATCACGACTAATGTTTTGCTGCTTAACCGCCCCGTAAAGTTTTATTTTATTTTTTGTCGTCTAGTATTGACTGTGCGAAGTCTAGTATTCGCGTTGTCTCGCGCGCTTTAGTTTCGTCGCTATACGTTTTTACGTGTTCGCGGTATTCAGGTATTGTGAACGCTCGGCACCCTGCACGTATAAACCACGTCTCGTCGTATTTTTGAACCAAAAAGAATTGATGTCCGTCGTAACGCTGCGGTAGTAATCGTTGACCGGTAGCATCGCTCATATTGGCATCGCGCAGATCGGCACGGCGCAGATCGGCACCGCACAGCTTGGCATCGCACAGATCGGTACCGCACAGATTGGCATCGCGCAGATCGGCACTGCGCAGATCGGCACCGCACAGCTTGGCATCGCACAGATCGGTACCGCACAGATCGGCACTGCACAGATCGGCATCGCACAGATCGGTACCGCACAGATCGGCACTGCACAGATCGGCATCGCGCAGATTGGCATCGCGCAGATTGGCATCGCACAGCTTGGCACCGCGCAGCTTGGCATCGCGCAGATTGGCATCGCGCAGATCGGCACTGCGCAGATCGGCACCGCGTAGATTGGCACTGCGCAGATCGGCACCGCGCAGATCGGCATCGCACAGATCGGCACCGCACAGATCGGCACCGCGCAGATTGGCATCGCGCAGATCGGCACTGCACAGATCGGCATCGCGCAGATTGGCATCGCGCAGATCGGCGCTGCGCATATCAGCATCGCTCATATTGGCATCGCGTAGATTGGCACTGCGCAGATCGGCACTGCGCAGATCGGCACCGCGCAGATCGGCATCGCGCAGATCGGCATCGCGCAGATCGGCACCGCGCAGATCAGCATCGCTCAGATGGGCTTTTACGCCTGTAGTGTGGTCGTCCAAATACGCCGCGTGTAGTTCCAGTGCTTCTTTTAGTTTATCGATGTCCATAGTCGTTTTACTCTCGGTGCGTTTGCTTTATGTAGGAGACTATGGCACAGTGTTTAACCAATGGCAACAACATTTAAAAAGGTTTTATTATGACCGAAGCACAACTAGAAAAATGGGCGAAGGGCGAAGCTAAGAAGCGCGGCGTCCTAATGTATAAATTTAGGTCGCCACAAAAACGCGGCGTGCCCGACCAAATATTGTTCTATAGAGGGGCGACATTGCTTGTAGAGTTTAAAAGCCCTAGCGGCAAGGGCGTACTGTCGCCGCTACAACAAAAAGAAATTGCTACCTTTCGCGCGGCCAGAATGGCTGTCGCAGTAGTAGACACTAAAGTGGGTTTTATACTTCACATTAACGAGTTAATAAATCGGGGCAACGCACTAGATGAAATCACTAGACCTTCTCGGCACCAAGCAACAACAAGCTGTTACCCGCATCTATGAGAACGATTCGACGTATCTAATCGGACAGATGGGGAGCGGTAAGACAGTGGTAGCTTTGACCGCTGCCAGTGAGCTATTAGCAGCGCGGGAAGTGTCGCGGGTGTTAGTGGTGGCGCCGCCGCGCGTAGTTGACGACGTATGGGTAGACGAGCACGAGGGGTGGGACCACTTAAAGCACCTCGACGTCGGTTTGGCCGTGGGCACGCCTGCGCAGCGTATGGCATTGATTGACGCCGGTGCGCCGATAGTCGCAATTAGTTTTGATAACCTAGAATGGTTTTTTGATAACTATGGCAAGGCGCATGGTTTTGACATGCTGGTGATTGATGAAATCACAAAGATGAAAGCCGGGGGTAAATCATTCAAGGCCCTACGCACGCGCTTACGTGATTTTAGCGTGCGCCTAGTAATGACGGGCACGCCGGTTGCTGAGTCGTGGACCGATCTATTTTACTGCATGATGGCGTGTGACAGTGGCGCGATGTTTGGCCGTAATAAACAGACCTGGTTAGACCGCTACTTCTACCCTACGGACTACGAGCGCCGAAACTGGACCATATTGCCTCACTGCGTTGACGAGCTTACGCGCAAGCTGGCCAGCACAGCGTTTGTGTTACCTGACTACACCGACGAGCTCCCGCTGCTGCATGAGATAGTGGTACCCATTACCTTGCACGCGAGCGCGCGGGGGCAGTATGACGAGTTTGAGCGTGATTGCTTGAACGAGCACGCGACGGCAGACAGCGCGCCAGTGTTAACAGGTAAACTTCAGCAGATGGCTAGCGGGTTTCTATACCCGGACGACGAGGACGCGGCCACGGTGTTTGTGCACGATGAGAAAATACACGGCGCCGCGCACTTGTATGATCAGTGCAACATACCCACTATTTTTGTTTACCAGTTCAAAGAGGAATTGAAGCGTTTACGCGCACGGTTTCCCAAGGGTTTAGGGCTAGGCGATACCAAGAAGCGCGACGCGGCCACGCTGGCCCTGTGGCGACGTGGTGAGCTACTACAGCTATTCCTACACCCAAAGTCCGCCGGGCACGGCTTAGACCTTACTACGGGGTCGCGTATGGTGATTATGTCACCCATCTGGTCGCGCGATCTTACCCGGCAGACTATCGGCCGTTTTTGGCGCCGCAATCAAATTGAAGAGTGTTGGGTTTTTATACTGGTGGCTAAAGGCACGGTAGACGAGGATATTGTTAAACGCGAAAACGGCAAGGGCGCGCATATGGATTTACTAATGTCGCGCCTAGATAGACTCACAAAAGCTGGGCATTAAAAAGCCCCGGTAGCTGATTAAGGCGCCGGGGCTTTCGTTTTCTACTGCTGCAGTAGTTAAACTACGCCTAAAAGTAATCGTTATCAACACAATATTGATAAAACTCGCGGTATTCCGCGCGTATGGTTTCGCGCGTAATGCCAGGGTAGTCTGCTAGTGTGTCTACGGTGTCGTCTATGTTGTTGGTGATTTGCGCCTCGTGGTTTCCTAGTTCGCGGTGAATGATTCCTTTTAGCCCGTTTTCTGCTATGTCGGCCGCTATGCCTTGCGTGTTGATATCCGCTAGCCCATCGATTAGCGCGCCCGCGTTTATGTGAGGCACTATCAAGCCAGAACCTAGCGACGTGTAGCGTATCGGGCCAGGGGCGCGCGATTCTTCTAGCTGTTTATCATTGAATGCAAAAAATGCGCCTGTAGCCTTGAATAACTCAGCTTGTAACGTTTCGGTGTAATGGCTTAAATACTTCATAATGGGACCTCTAAAAAAGTGTAAAGAACAAAAAGGATTAGTGTTGCTACTACTGCGGCGCACAAGACCTCGTGGACTACGCGTTTTAACAGCTTCATAGGGCCGTGCTCCGTGTTGATTGTGTGAGTGTTAATACCCAGGAAGCCGGCAGTTAAGCCGGCGCCAAGGTAGCGGGGAAGTTTATAGGCGCATAGGCATGATTACACCCATACCGTTTATTTCTAGTACTCCGTTGGCGTTGGTGTATCCAATACGCGTGACGTCGGGCACATGCTTCTGTTTTAACGCGTCTACTAGATAGTCTAGGTTAAACCCTATAACTAATTCACTGTCGCATTTGTCACTTTCGCACGCTATAACGGCGGTTACCTCATCCGGTCTGTCTGGCGACGCGGCCGCGAGCGTTAACGTGTCATTAGCCAGCGTTAGTTTAACACCGCGAAACTTTGGATTGGCAAAAGGCGCTAGCTGTTTTAACGTAGCCAGTAGTTCTTTTGTATCTACGCTAAAATACGCTGTCGGCTTTGGTAATACGCGGCGCCAGTCGGGATACCTGGCGTCTATCTGCTTAAAGACTAGGTTATCGCCTGATGAGCACCATACGCCCGATAACTCTAGGTCGTCGGAGTCGATTAACTTTGCCGCGTTTAAGGGAAGTATCCAGCTTCCGGCGATCATAGAACTGTTAACTGAGCTTAACTCGCGACGTTCTAGACGGCGCCCGTCGGTGGCAACAATGTGCACTGTGCCGCTGGCCGCAAGTTCTAGCAGTACACCGTTTAAATAATACCTAACATCTTGGATAGCAGCAGCATATAACACAGCTTTTATGGCGTCCGCAGAGCCTGGAATTGTGATTGCTGTCGCGTCTTCTATTGTTGGCGGATTAGGGAAGTCCTCTAATAGTGTCTTGCTAGTCGCGGGTATTGTAATTCGTCCGGCTTTAATCGTGGCGCCGTCGGCGGACAGTGTCGCGGCGCGGTCTGTTTTCAATGCAGCGTTAATAGTGTCCAGGTCAATTAACTTATCAGGTCCGGTGTAATCAACGGGGTAACTAACCCATACGTCCAAGTCGGTGCTATATGCGCGCCCGGCTTTTATTAGCTGATTGTTTAACGCTGTGTTTTGCGATTTTTTGAATGGTGACTTTTTAATGGTGTTCATACGGTCGTGCTCCTGTTATGTGTTGAGTGCTTTTACAGCAAAGATCAAATAATAGTTTATATCACTGGCACGCCAGCGATTTGTTGGTTTGGTGAGTCCTTAAAAGCGCGTGAGCCTAGGCACATGGGTTTTCATTCTAAAGTTTTTATGCTTGTTAATTAGGGTAGAAAGCGCTCGTTAGCCGAGATTTGTGATTAACTCCGGTTTTTGATTACAACAGCGCCAGCGACAACGACAGAAAATAGTTGAGATTTGTTTCTATGCCAGTTTATTAGCGTCTGTTCGCTAGTTCCGGTGATTATGACCAATTCGGCTAGGCTATTTAGTCCGGCGCATTTGCATTGCTCGGACGGCGTCGATTCATTTGACGACTGCCATAATTCTCCATCGCTGTTAATCGAATCACCTTTTTTGACGTGATCATTGATTTCTATAACAGATTGTCCGTTAGTAGATTTTTTCAAAGCACTGTCAAAATCGCTATGAACACTCTCTACGAGTAGTTCGTTATTGTGAACGTCAGTTGTACTAATTTTCGTTGCTACACAGTATTTCATTTTGATTTCCTATTAATTATGAGACGTCGTTCTGGTCAGCCCATTCGTCGTAATTATCATCTCCCATCAGGCCGATCATTACGCCCTCGATTGGGAAAAGCTCTCTAGCGCATTTTCCACCAGACAGAAACTGAATTGATAATGATTTACATTGCTCTAGTGTTAGCTCGGAGAATTTAAAATCTGCTGCGAGTACGATAGTTCTCATTTCGTCTAGGTTAGTAGATGACATTAATTGATCGAATATTTCGTTGTTCATTTGTATGTCCTTTCTAGTTTTGGCGCGTCGTCAAAATACGGCGTGGACTCGCGGTGTACTAATGCGCATTCTATTAACTGCGGCGTCGGGCCATAAAAGCGCGTGGTGGTAAAGGCTAGCCATGTTGAAGGTGCTTGCGTGTCATTCATACTGCCTTGCTCCTGTGTGTGTTGCTGTGTTGCTGTTAATGAGAGGCCAAAATATCACGTATTAACAACTGTTGCAACTGTTTAATACACCTAAATATGCCGTTGTTACGGATGTTACGAGTGTTACGAATAATCTGGGTAGTTTGTAACACATCAAATCTTTTAATATCAATGCCTTAGGAGTCAAAATATATTCTGTTACAGGATTTAGAATATATATATATATTGAATTTAGTAATATTAACGGTCTTTTACGTGTCTAACGCGTATACGTATATCGCTACTTCTGCTACTGGGAATATTTCTCAAATCCTGTAACAAAATATATTTTCGGCCCTAAGCCCTTGATAAATAACGATTCGGCTTGTTACGAGTGTTACAAGCGTTACATAGAATTATGACAACAAAACACCAAGTTACGCATTTTTCGTTACGCGTTGCACGTGCAACACGTAAACGCGTGCGACGCGTAATAACTGGCGAATAATAGGGTATGGGGGGCGGGCATTGTTTTTTGTGCGCGAAAAGGTCTAAAAGTGTGATGTGGCACCCCCCGGGTCTATTTGATCTGCCACGCCATTGCCATAGCCCCATACCCGTGCACGCGTGAGCTATTTTGAAAATAGGAGACTATATACTCAAATTTTTTGCATTTTTAAAAATAAGCGACTACTATCGGCGTATGAGATACGACGTGATAACACCTAATCGATATTTACCGCCGGACGTGCTTTTAGACAAGTACCACCCGGCGAACGCGCAGTTTTTTAAGGATACTAAAGCGTTAGAGCGCGCATTAGTGGCCGCAAGCCAGCGTGCTGGCGTGCGCAACACGCAAATAGCAAAAATGTCGCACCGAGGCGTGCGTACTAAAGACATAGCAAAAGAATTAGGCTTCAGCCCTGCTACCGTTAGCGCAGCTAAGAAAACGCAGCCCTACCTTGAGATAGTGTCGCTAATGACGTACTTATCCCAACTACGTGAAGGCCCTAACATTGAACACCGCAAGCGCACGCTATGGGAAATAGTAGTAGACAATAAAAACGCAGACCCTAAAACCGCTATTGCCGCCATGCAGGAAATGAACCGTATGGATGGCGTAGGTAAGCAAACGAATGACACTAAGATAGAAGTCACCATAAACGCTGATCTGCTACCAAGGGGTAAACTTGACGAATGACTATCTATTTCAAGAAAGGCTTTAAATACCAGTTAACCCGCGACCACGTATTTACGCTGCCGCCGTATTTTGATCACATAGAATACGAGTCAAAGTTTATTCGTATTGCTGACAGCAAAGTAGTTGTACTGGCGGGCTATGCGTGGGACGGGCCTAGCGGGCCCGCTGTAGACACTGAAAATTTTATGCAAGGTAGTTTGAGGCATGACGTTAAGTATCAGCTCATGCGCTTAGGCGTTATTTGGCAAAAGTTCCGCGGAACTGCTGATCTGCAGTTAATAGAAGACTGCGACGCTGATGGCATGTGGAAAATACGCCAAGCCTGGGTATATGTAGGTGTTAAAAACGGAGCTGCAGCAGCGGCTAAACCTGAAAATGCACGTAAAGAATATAAGGCGGGCGTATGTTTCGATTATCAGTACAGATTATCATAGCAATAGCGTTAACTGGCTGTGGGCTTAAGCCCATGGTTATTCTCAACGGTGCTACGCACGCGTTTGGCACCGTGCACCTTGAAGGCTTCGCAACCGATTCCGAAGCTGACATGGTGCTTGTGAAAGCGCCTGTAACGTGGACGCCCGAGCAAGTAGACGAGTTTATAAGGCTGCGTAACACCCCTTAATGGCAGCTTTCAAACTAGATTACACGCCGCGTAGCCAGTTCACACGTTTTCATCAACGTGAACAGCGTTGGGCGGCGCTAGTTTGTCACCGTCGTGCCGGTAAAACGGTCGCGTGTATCAACGAATCTGTAATTCGAGCCATCTACACTAACAAAGAGGACGCTAGATATGCGTATATCGCGCCGTTCTATAAGCAGGCGAAAGATGTTGCGTGGCAGTACCTTAAGAAAGCTACGCGAGGCCTTGCTATTGAAACAAGGGAAAGTGACTTGCGGGTCATACTTCCTAACGGTCAATGGATTACGCTCTACGGCGCTGATAACCCCGACGCTTTGCGGGGGATTTACCTTGACGGCGTTGTACTTGACGAGTTCGGAGATTGTAGACCGTCCCTTTGGGCCGAAGTTGTACTCCCAACACTTGCCGACCGTAAAGGGTGGGCGACGTTCATTGGCACGCCGAAAGGCAAAAATCACTTTTACGAGATAGTACAACGCTCGATAGTTGAAGAAAGATGGTTTCACATGACGTTGAAAGCGTCGGAATCAGGCCTGCTAGATCAAGAAGAATTAGCAGAAATGAAAGCGCTCATGGACGACGCGCAGTACGCGCAGGAACTTGAATGCGATTTCACTGCAGCGGTGAAAGGTACGTATTACGCTGCTATGATACAAAAAATGGAAGTTATGGGACACATAGGCAATCAGCCTGACCTATACGATCCTATGCAGCCTGTGTACGCCAGTATGGACCTTGGCCGTAAAGACAGCACGGCGGTATGGTTCTGGCAAGAGCACGGGGACACGATAAATTTAATCGATTACGAAGAAATGTCAGGTGAAATAATTGAAGACCATATTAAAATGTTTAGGACTAAACCCTACAAGCTTGAAAAGCTGTGGGTACCTCACGATGCCGTTGCGCACACCGTCCAGACTCGTCGGTCTAGTATCGAGCAATTTCAAGACGCAAACTTCCCTGTGGCGAAAGTACCCCAACTTGGCAGACAGCAAGGAATTGACGCCGCACGAATGATGCTACCTAAATGCCGTATAGACGCGCGCAAGTGTCACGGCGGCATTGAAGCATTAAGAGCGTACAGAAGAGAGTACAACGAGCTCACCAAAACCTACCGGGACACCCCGCTACACAACTGGGCCTCAGACGGTGCAGACTCGTTCCGATATTTGAGCTTGGTGGCAAATCAGAAGCAGGTTACACTTGAGACACCAAAGTCAACTATAATTTTGCCTGAGCCTGTTACGTATTCGTTAGACCAGCTATACGAGGAACAGTCGTCAGGGCGTGTTTTGTCTATTTCTAGGCGGAGAATAAGTTAATGGCCTACAACGATTCTACAGACAGCCAGGGAAATATTGAGTCCCTATCTGAATTCCGCAAGGGTAAAAACGATCAATGGCAGCGTTGGAAAACCGAATTTGACGCGGCAGACACTGCAAGTAAAAAATGGCTAAAGCAGGGTAACAAGACTGTCGAGAAGTTTACGGGCAGCAAAAAGAATTCAGAAAGTGAAATGTTTAGACTAAACCTGTTTCACTCGAATATTGAAACTTTAATGGCCATGATGTTTGGTAAGCTCCCTGAGATAACGTTCTCACGTACTAACATGGACTTTAACGACGACACCGCACGTGTGGCAGGCATGATCTATCAGCGCATGTTAAACGCCGACATAGGCACGCCAAACGACCAGTATTCCGAAACGCTAAAACAATGCCTCGAAGATCGTATGTTACCCGGCTTAGGTATTGCTAGGGTGCGCTATGATTTTGACGAGGAAGAAGAACAGATAGCGGCGGTGTATGACATAAAAACAGGTGTTGAACTCGCCAGCGCAGAAACAATAAACCAAGCGTCTAACGAGCGCGCGCCCATTGATTACGTACACTGGCGTGACTTTAAGTGGTCCCCGTGCCGTACGTGGGCCGAAGCTAGATGGCTAGCCTATAAAACACTATTCACGCGTGATCAGCTTGTAGAAAGGTTTGGTGAGAAGATAGGTAACAAAATACCGCTTACCTCGTCAAAATACAGCCAAGAGGAAAAAAACGGCGACGAGACGCTAAGTCAAGACGCGTTCAAGCGTGGTGAAATATGGGAGATTTGGGACAAGGTAGCCCGCAAGGTTCACTGGTGGTCGCCCGAATATAAAGACATGCTGGACAGCAAAGACGACCCGCTAGGCCTTACAGGGTTCTACCCGTCGCCGCAGCCTATGACGGCTAACGTTACTACAACGGCGTTTATGCCTATCCCCGATTACGTTATGGCCGAGGACTTGTATCTAGAAATAGATAAGTTAGAAACTAGAATTTCGCTTATAACCGAAGCGGTTAAAGTAGTGGGCGTCTACGATATGAACTCGACAGGCGTGAAGCGCATGATGTCTGAGGCGGTAGAAAACGAATTAATACCTGTCGATAACTGGGCTATGTTTGCTGAAAAAGGCGGGCTGCAGGGCCAAATCGATTGGATGCCTATCGAAGAAATATCAAACGTGCTTGAAAAGCTCATAGGACGGCGTAACGACGCAATGGCGCTGCTAGGGCAGATAACAGGCATGGACGACGTAATGCGCGGTGCTAGCCAAGCTGGCGGCGCTGCTAGCGCTACTGAGCGCGCATTGCAGGCAAGATTCAGCTCGGTACGTATTCAAGCCCTTCAAGACGAGTTTGCTAAGTACGCAACGGATTTGATACGCCTACGCGCGGAAGTTGTAAGTAACCACTTCTCGCCTGAATCGATAGTTAAACAATCCAACATCATGTACACCGCGGATCAAGAGTTAGTCGAGCCCGCTATCGCAATGATCAAAGAGCGCACCGATCTTATATGGCGTATCCAGGTTAAACCCGAATCCGTGGCTATGGTCGACTATGCGCAGCTTAAAGAAGAACGTACCGCGTATATAACGGCGCTGGCTACGTTTATGCAGTCTGCAGCGCCGCTAGTCGAAATGGACCCCAAAGCTACGCCGATACTATTAGAAATGCTCAAATGGGGCCTAGCAGGCTTTAAGGGCTCTAACGAAGTCGAAGGCGTGCTGGACCAAGCGATCAAGTCTATGCAAGGCGCGCAGGGTGAAGAACAGGAAGGCGAAGAACAACCAAGCGACGCGCAAGTTAAAGCGCAAATGCAGCAAGCTAAACAAGAGTTCGAAAAGTTAAAGACCCAAGCCACGCAAGATTTCGAGCGCGAGAAATGGGCACATGAAAAAGAAATGGCTCAAATAGAAGCGCAAAATAGCCAAACGCAAGTTTCTATGGAAGCGGAAAAGGATATACAAAAAGAATCCGCGCAGTACGAGTTCAATATTGAAGAAGAGAAAAACGAGACAATCGAGTTTATAAAGCGTGAACGCGCGCGCAAAGCGCTTACGCCTAACAAAACAGGATAGTAGACAATGCTTTCACTATTAGATAGGGTACTACATAACGAAGGCTTCAAGCCTAAACCCTACAAAGACACGGCGGGCGTGCTAACGATAGGCCACGGGCTTACGTACTTAACACGCGCCGAGTCAAGAGCCATAGTCGAAACTAGGCTGCGGGATTTAGATATCAAATTGAAAAAAAGTAAGCCTTGGCTGCTAAAATACCCATCTGAGGTACGCGAAATAATTGTAGAAATGAATTTCCAATTAGGCGTGCGAGGTACTAACGAGTTTAAAAAAATGTTTGCAGCACTTCGTAAACGGGATTTTAAAACTGCTGCCGCCGAAATGCGCGACAGTAAATGGTATAGACAGACACCTAATAGAGCCGAACGAAAGGCTAAACGAATGGAAAAAGTTAATGGGTAAAAGAACGTGGGTACAAAGGCCAGAAGGCCTAGTAGAAGTATTCCGGGAAGGCCCGCAAAATAGCGTAGCGCCTAGTATACGTATGGACGTGCAGCCGTTTAGGTCGCCTATTGACGGCAGTATGATCTCAACGCGTGCAGGGCTTAACGCACACAACTTGCGCCACGGCGTATCTAACGACCCTGATTCGCTAGCTGAAAAAACTAAGCGTCACCTAGATAACCAGCAGAGCCACGGGCGAGGTGCGGAGGCAAAAAAAGAACGCATAGCAGCGCTAGTGGAAAGTTACGACCGCGCCAGTGCGGGCAATTTTCAAAGACGCGTTCAATACGAAGATTAAAACCACTACAGTAGGAGTAGTAAACTATGTCAACAGAAAACACAGAAAATAGCGAATTTGAAGAAGAAGTATTAGCCGCCGACGACATGCGCGAAAGTTTAACCGCCGCGTTTGACGAAAGCGTAGCCGGCGAAGGCGACGGCGAAAGCGAAGGTGAAAAGCCCGCAGCAGCCGCAGAAGGCGAAAAGTCTGTAGAAGGTGAAAAGCCTGTAGCGCTCGCAGAAGGCAAAAAGCCTGCAGCCGAAGAAGCTACGGCGCCTGCTTCGTGGTCCCCCACTGCGCGCGAAGAGTGGGCCAAAGTGCCCAAGTCCGTACAGGAAACTATAAGCAAGCGCGAAAAAGAAATCACTACGGCCATGCAGGAGTCGGCTAACGCCAGGCAGCAAATGGCGTCGTTTAGCGACATGGTTAAGCCCTTTCAAGGTATGTTTGCGTCACAAGGCGTACAGAACCCCATGCAGGGCGTATACAACGTTTTGCAGACCACCGCGCAGCTACAAGGCGGCACGCCTCAGAACAAAGCTGCGGCTATGGCCGGATTAGTAAAACAGTTCAATGTCAGCATAAAAGACTTAGACGACGCGCTCGTAGGCAACGTACAAGCCGAGCAGCAAGCGCCTACAGACGCGCGCTACGACAAGTTAGAAAACGAATTTAAAGCGCTGCAATCGCGTTTTCATGGCCAAGACCAAGCCGAACAAGCGCAAATAAATGCTGAAACGCAAACGTTCCTAAAAGAAACACCTTTCGCTAGCGACGTGCGCACGGTAATGGCCGACTTTATGGATTTAGCGTCTAAAGCGGGTCAAAAATTAACACTAAAAGAGTCTTACGACCGCGCTATAGCTACGCGACCCGACATACAAGCAATAATCGCTAACCGCGCAAAAGCCAAGTCAAGTACCGCGCATTTAAACAAATCTCGCGCAGCGGGCGTAATCGTTCCAATCAATAGCGAAGGTGGTGGCGCAGCGCCAAAACCTACGTCTTTGCGCGAGGCACTTGACGCGGCGTGGGACGAGGGCTAATATCGCGGTTAACGTACCAAATTACGAAAGCAGTAGCCCCACGGCACCGCCGAGCTGAAAAGCCCACGGCGGCACACGAAGCGAACCTTTAGTAATTAGAAAGTTAGACCCCACGGCACCGCCGAGGTTTAAACAATCTAAGGTAAAATAACCTTAATTCTAATTATTGGAGGATTCGCCAAATGGCATTCCCTAACATTTCCGACATTATCGCAACTACGATTGAAAGTCGTACGAAGAAAATCGCGGATAACGTAACCGACAACAACGCCGTACTAAAAAAACTCAGTATGGCAGGTAAAATTAAAACCGTTTCTGGCGGCTCAAAGATTCTTGAAGAATTGTCTTTTGCAGAAAACAGCAACGCCGGGTGGTATTCTGGCTACGATCTACTTTCTACTGGCGCGTCTGACGTTATTAGTGGCGCCGAGTTTGACCTAAAACAAGCAGCGGTCCCCGTTGTTATTTCTGGTCTTGAAATGCTGCAAAACAGCGGCAAAGAGCAAATGATTGATTTGCTTGAAGCGCGCATGGAAGTCGCTGAGTCTACATTATCTAATTTAATCGCTACGGCTATGTACTCAGACGGTACAGGGTCAGGTGGTAAAGAGATTACCGGCTTAGACCTTGCAGTACCCGTAGACCCTACAACGGGTACGTATGGCGGCATTAACCGCGCTAATTACGCGTTTTGGCGTTCAAAAGTCTCTTCATCTGCGTTAACGGCTAACAATATTCAGCAAGCTATGAATGGTCTTTGGGCTAGCTTAATTCGCGGTAAAGATATGCCTGATCTTATCCTTATGGATAACAGCATGTGGGAGCTTTACACCGCATCCTTGCAGGCGCAGCAACGCTTTCACCAAGCCGAAGTCGGCGATTCAGGCTTTCCAACGCTTAAGTTTATGGCTACTGACGTGGTACTTGACGGCGGCATAGGTGGTAACGCAACAAGCAAAACAGCTTATTTCCTTAATACGAAGTATTTGAAGTACCGCCCTCACGCGCAGCGCAATATGGTGCCTTTAAGCCCTAACCGTCGCTACGCTACTAACCAGGACGCAGAAGTACAAATTCTCGCTTGGGCAGGTAACATGACGTCGTGTGGCGCTCAATTCCAAGGCCGATTGATTGATACTGATTAGTAGCTCTTAAATCCCTATGGCGTAGTATTTCGGCGCCATAGGCTTTTTTAACAGAATCGAAGGAATAAAATTTATGAATATTGGAATTGATATAACCTCAGTACGTACAACAGCCGAAGGTGCTGAATTTCGTGTCGGTACAGTAATGTCTCTTGAAGGGACTACTGGCGGTACGCAAGAGTTTATCTACGTCGAGACGTCAGAAGCAGTAACGGCAGCAGGATACCTCTGTGTCCTTGATAGCGCTAATATTGCTGAAATGGCGGACACAACTTCAACGGCCCCCGGTGCAGGCGCAGGAGCGCGCGTAGGCGCCGCTCAAGCAGCTATCGCTTCTGGTGGCTTTGGTTGGTTACAAGTCTACGGTAAGGGCTCTTTACGAACTCTTGCAAGTGCGGCTAAAGGTACTGAACTCACTTGTTCAGCGACCCCCGGCGCGGTAGATGATGCAACTACAGCGGGCTTAGAAGTAATGGCGGGTATTACCCTCGGCACGGCCACGGGAGGTTCGGCAGCGACAAATGCAGACGCGTACTTCAACTATCCGTATGTTGGTAGAACGCTAGCGTAAATTTAATAAGGGGCGTTTACGCCCCTTGTTTTATGCACTAACAATTAACCCACTACAGTAGGAGTAGTAAATTATGCCATTAGAAGACAGCGAAGGCTTTACACAACTTGCAATGGGCACCGCTGGTGCTGAACGCGCTTTTGCAGCAACCGAACCTCAAAAGCACGGCTTGTCAGTGCAATTTTATATGCACCCTCTTCAAGACGCGGCGCAGACACTTGCAAAAGGCAGGCCGATTTTTAAAGAAACCGAATACGTACGCATTATGGTGCCTGGCGACAAAGCGTCGGTAGTTGAGCGCCCGGTACGGTTAGGCTTTTTTGAGACTGCCGACGACCAACGTTTTGCGGCAGAATACGCACGGTTTAAACAAAACAAAGACCAAGATTTTTCGGGCACGCCGCTGTCGGAATGGCCCCCATTGACGCGCTCGCAAGTAAAAGAAATGGAGTATTTCAACGTGCGGACGGTAGAACAGTTAGCGGAAATGTCCGATACGCACATGCAAAAATTTATGGGTCTGCAAAGCATACGCGATCTTGCTAGACGCTTTATGCAGCACGCCGAAGGTGTGGCGCCGCTGACTAAAATGCAAGCCGCATTAGATCAAAGCGCTAATGAGCAGGCTACTATGTTTGAGCAAATTCAAGCTATGTCAAGCGAGTTAGCGATATTACGCGGACAAGCTAGCCAAGGCCCTGCGGGCAGCACAAGTGAGATTATAGGCCAGGGTAGTCCTGGCGCGCTTACAGGCACCAGCGTAGCAGAGCCTACCCGCGCAGCAGCGCCAGTAGAAGAAGGCGAAGATTTTGGTACTAAGTATTCGGCAGAACCTATGAGCCTTGAAGGCGCAGAAGTTGTGCCCGACGACGAGCAAGTGGCCGAGCAAGTAGCCGCAGCAGTTGAGCCCGTTAAAAAGACGCGCAAAAGGCGTTCAATCGCTGAATAGGTAGAGCATGGCTACAAGTCGCTTTAACACAGTAAACAGCATAGTAAACGCGGTAGCCGTACAGGTAGGTCTAGGCGAAGTTACCGACGTGTTTGCTACTACGGACCCGGCGTTTAAGCAGCTCATTAGCCTGTTAACTACGGGTCTTCAAACGCTGTTAGAAGATTATGAATGGAATACCTTAGTACGCAGCTATCAGCTAACTACGGCTGACGGCGATACCGGGCGGTACGAGTTACCATCCGATTTTGCGTACATGATCGATCAAACCGGATGGGAGCGTAGCGAAAATGTACCGTTAATTGGTCCGGTTAGCTCGCAAGATTGGACCTTCCTACTAGGCCGCGATCTTGTTAGTTCAACCATCTACGCTTCCTTTCGGTTTGACCAAAACGAGTTTTACATTTTTCCTAACGACCCTGTAGTACCTGGGCTTAACATAAATTTTGAGTACATATCGCGTAATCTTATTAAGATTGCTGATGCGCCCACTACTTTTACGGACGAGGCGCTAACGGGTGCTGATATAGTTATGTTTCCGCCTAACTTAGTAAAGCAGCAGCTAAAAATGCTCTTTCTAACCGCTAAGGGCTTTGACAGCCGTGCGGCTACTGCTGACTTTAACAAATCTATTGCTGTTTGGATGGGTAGAGATAAAGGCGCAGGCGTTCTAAGCGCATCACGCGGCCGCTACGACAACTACCTATTAAACGGTTTCCGCAACACTCGCGATACTGGCTATGGGGTTTAAACATGCCCTACGGCAACGCTAGCCCACAAACTGCAATTTCTGCCACTGTCCCTGCATCTGTAGGCGGCATGAACACTATCGAAGCGCTTACACTTATGCGGTCCGAAGAGTGTATCTTTAGCTTTAACATACTCCCTGGTGACGGGGGCCAGCGCATACGCGAGGGTTACCGTGAATGGGCTAACGGCTGGACTGGCGGGCCTGCTAGAACGGTCATTACCTTTGAAGGTAACGTAACTAGCGAAGACAGGTTATTCGTGGCGAATGACGCAGGTATATGGGACGTAAGCACAGAGTTTGACGTAACCCCTACTAAAGTTGTTACTTTTGGTACTACTACCGGTAACGCGGGTATTTGCTCATTTATTAACTTTTCTAACGACGGTAACGCGCGTTTCCTTCTTGTATGCGATGGCGCGAACGGCTATTACCGCTGGACTCAAGCTACTAATACTTGGGTTAAGTACACGGAAGGCACCAGCGCTGGCCAAATAGAAAACATAGACCCCGCACTGTTTAACTTCATGATGGTGTGGAAAGAGCGTATATGGTTCATAGAGCGAGACACGTCTAGAGCGTGGTATTTAGGTGTAGGCGTGTTTGAAGGTGCCGCAACCGCGTTTAACTTTGGCGCTCAGTTTAAGCAGGGTGGTGCGCTCCGAGCACTACACAACTGGACCTTAGACGGCGGCGACGGCATAGACGATCAGCTAGTGGCTATCTCGGGCGCTGGCGACGTAGTTATATATCAAGGCACTAACCCCGCCGAAGCGGGCAGCTTTGGGCTTGTAGGCTCGTGGTACGTAGGTACTATACCTGCGGGCAACCGAATAGCGGTAGAAGTTGCAGGAGAGCTGTACGTACTGTGCATTCAAGGCCTTTTGCCTTTGTCTGCGGTACTCAACGGCGCCGACGTAAACGACTTCAACGTACACTTGACGGCTAAAATATCCCCCTATATACGCAGCGTCTTAGCCACGGCTATGGACGACTTTGGGTGGCAAATACACATAAACACAAAGCAATCCTTGCTTACGATCAGCGCACCGCCGCGAGAAGGTTTTGATCGCATAGGCTTTGCTATGTATCAAGGAAGCAGAGCATGGGGTATGACTCGCAGTCTCCCCGCTGCGAGTACCGCTAATTGGCGTAAAGATATCTTTTTTACCGACATAGTAACGAACAAAATTTACCGGCAAGCAGGTTACATAGATAAAGTCTACATAGACGCGGACACTGACGGCCAACCTGAGGGCATAACGTGGGACGTACTAACCGCGTATCAACACCTTGAGCAACCCGCGCATTTCAAACGTGTGCAGTATATTCGACCAATGTTTACCGCTGTGGGCGTGCCGGTGTTTTCTGTCCGTGCGCAGTATGACTTTGACGTATCGCTTATTTCAGGTACGCCCGCTTTTGGGGGTACAGGTACTGCGCTCTGGAATGCGGGGCTCTGGAATGCGGGCGTATGGTCAGGAGGCTTAGAAAAAGCCGACAGCCCACGAGGCGCTACGGGTATGGGGCGACACATAGCAATAAACACACGCGGCGTATCCGGCGAAGAAACTACTTTAGTCGGCTACGACGTGGTTTATGATGTAGGGGGCTTGATGTAATGTTTACGTTTGTGCCATTACAGGAGTGCCATTGGCCGTTAATACCCGACGAGGGTAAGCCTACGCTTAGCGCCGAAACTAAAGGCGTAGTAGCTCTAGATGCTGCGGGTGTTATAGTGGCCGCGTGCTGTTTTGATACCTGGTCATTTAACTCGTGTCAAATTCACATTTACATAGCTAACCCGTTCGTACTTAAGCACGGTTTCGCGCATGAAGTTTTTAACTACGCGTTTAACACTTGCGGAAAGGGCATGGTAATAGGCGTAACCGCCGCAGATAACTATAAGGCGCTAAAGTTTATAAAAAACATAGGGCTAGAAGAAATATTCCGCATTCCTGACGGCCACAAAGTAGGCGTAGATTTCGTAATAACGCAACTACGGCGTGAAAACTGCAAATGGACTGAAAATAACGAGCGTTTAGACGCTACCGCGAGAAACTAAAATGGGTAGTAAATCAGCACCAAGCGCGCCCGATTATCGCGGCGCAGCCGAAGAACAAGGCGAGTCAGCGCGCGAAAATACGTTAAACCAAACGTACGCTAACCGGCCTACGCAGACTACGCCGTGGGGCACTAGTTCGTGGTCTACAGGCTCTACGCGCGACCCCTCCACGGGTGAAAACGTTACTACGTGGAACCAAGATTTAACGCTGTCGCCTTCGGAGCAGGAAGCGTTCGATTCGCAATCTCGCATACGTGCAGGGCAGTCTGCGGGCGCCGAAGCCCTTATGGCTAACGCGGCCCAATCTTTTGCAACGCCTACCGATTATTCTTCGTTTAACGACTGGGGTGCGGCGCCAAATCCAAGTGGTATGTACCGAAACCCAACCGCACAACGCGGTAGCGTGCCGAATTCAGTCGATATTATGGACCCTACGGAAAACAGGCAGGGTGAAGGCCCGACACTAAACGCCGAGGGCGTATCGTCCGATATGCAGCGCGGCACAGGGCCTACAAGTGTACAAGGCCCTAGAACGTCTGAGTTTCAGGCAGGTACGGGGCCTACAAGTGTACAAGGCCCTAGAACGTCTGAGTTTCAGGCAGGTACAGGGCCTACAAGTGTACAAGGCCCTAGAACGTCTGAGTTTCAGGCAGGTACAGGGCCTGAAATGTCGGCTCAAGGGGTTACGTCGGACATGCTCAGAGGCAACGCACCTACCGCGTTGTCGTCGCCTATTTCGTCGGATTTGCCTTTTGGTGTGTCTCCCGAGTTGTCTGAAAGTTCGCTTACCGGCGCGCGAGATTTTGCGCAAGGCCCCGAGGTTAGGGCTGTTGCGGCGCCTAATACCGGTTTTGCGGGCGGTGTTGACGCTAACGTGTCAAACGACTTAAGCCAGCAGCGCTTAGATGCGGGGGGTGCGTTTAACCAAGATTTTGCTAACACGCAATTTGAGCGCCAAATGTCGCTACAAAACCCTCAAATGGAGCGAGAAAAAGAAGCGCTAGAGGTACAGTTACGCAACCAAGGTTTAACACCTGGAAGCCAAGCGTATGATAACGCTATGGGCGACTTAGACGACCAGCAAGGCGAGATTCGATCACGCGCGGCACAAGACTCAGTAAGGTTCGGCGCCGACGAGCAACAACGCCAGTTTGATCGCGAGCTAAGTACGCGTGCTCAAGGCGCCTCAGAAGTTACCGACGAGTTTGGGCGTAACCTTAATTCGTCGCAGTTTCAGAACGCTCAAAGACAGCAAGAGTTTCAAGAAAACCAACAGCGCGACGCGCAGCGCTTCGACACCGAGTTAAGAGCTGCGGGGTTCAGCGACGGCCAACGTGCGCAGATGATACAGCAGCGCCTAGCGGATAATGAACAGCAGTTCTCGCAGCAGCTAAGTAAAGGTACTTTTGATAACGCGTCGCGCGAAATGGACTTTTCGCAGCAGCTCCGCGGACAAGACCAAATGTTTGGGCAGCAGGCTACCGCGTCTAACATGGCCGACGCCCAACGTGCGGCGGACTTTGGCGAGCAACTTTCTAGCCGTGAACAGCAGTTTAGCCAACAGTTGAGCGCAGCCGGGTTAGCAGACCAGCAGCGTGCAGCCGACTTGGGCCAACAATTTGACGACAGGGGCCAGCAGTTCGGACAGGAGTTAAGCGCAGCTCAACTTGCCGACCAGCAGCGTGCAGCCGACTTGGGGCAGCAGTTTGACGACAGAACGCAGCAGTTTGGGCAGGAGTTGAGCGCGGGTCAGTTTGCCGATCAGCAGCGCGCAGCCGACTTGGGCCAGCAGTTTGACGACAGGGGCCAGCAATTTGGGCAAGAACTTAGCGCGGGGCAGTTTGCCGATCAGCAGCGTAATGACGACTTTACGCAGCAACTTGCTAGCCGCGATCAACAGTTCGGCCAGCAACTAGCCGAAGGGCAGTACCGTGACGATCAGCTACGCGCCGAGGCAGACTTACGCTTAGACGCGGGCAACTACCAGTTTAATCAAAATATGGCTACCGCGCAGCTACAAGACACTCAACGCCGAGACGAAGTAAACGAAATTATGAGCGGTGCAAATCAAGTATTTAACCAACAGATGCAAGGTGCTAACTACCAAAATTCATTGCGTCAAGCGCAGATAGCCGAAGAAATGCAGTCACGCGGACAGTCGGTTAACGAGATTAACGCGCTGCTTTACGGCAACCAAATTGCGCAACCGAACATGCCTGGCTTTAACACCGCTGAGAACGCGGAAGCTACGCAGTATGGGCAGGCCGCAGCTAACGCGGGGCAGTTTGCAAACCAACGGTATGCTACGGCGCTAGGGCCTGTAAATTCACTCATTGGCGCCGCAGGGCAGTACGGCGGGTCGGGGACTTAAGTTATGGACGGTTTTAAAATGCCCGGCGAGCTAGAAAAACTATTGTCTCAACAAGACATGCTACGCGGCGGGCCACAAATGGGTGCGGGCGCATCTATGATGCCTACGCCAAGGTCGCAAGCTGAAATTGACGCGCTACGTGGCGCAGATCAAATGCAAGCGGGGCAGATGGCGAAGCAAATGTACCGCCAAGCAAACCCACAAAGCACGGGCCTGATAGGTATGGGACAAGATATTTACCGCAGCTTTAGCAAAGACGAGAAAATGCAGGGTTTTCAAGATCAGGCTATGCAGGGTTTAACGCAGGCGCGTACCGCCGAAGACTTGGGCGCTCGTCGCACACGTCAAGACGAAGTAAACGAGATTTTGCAGGGTCAGAACTTTGAAGCGGGGCAAGCTCGGTTAACTCAAGCGGGCCAAAACGAGCGTGCAGGGGCTAATAGAAGCAGTCAAGAAGGTATTGCGGCTAACACTCTTATCGGTCAAAACGAGCGTGCAGCTAACCTCATAACCGCTGCAAATACCCGCCAAGAGGACCAACAAGCCTTTACGCAGGGCAGCGTAAAACCCGAGTCGTATCACGACGGCAAAGGCGGTATAGCAAACGTAAAACGTGACCCTACCTCGGGCGCTACGTACACCGTAGACGCTATAGGTACTCGCTTTCCGATAGATATTAGCGGCTTGACGCCTTACTCAGCTTCGCAAGCAGACGGTAGCAGGCCGTTAGCGGCGCAGGTACGCGAGTCACAGCAGAACCTAGACGAAGGTAACGCGCAAATAGTAGCCGATATGCAAGCGTCAACGCTTGGGCGTATTTTGGCATTCCCAGATCTTAATAAAGTCACGGGTAAATTTGACGTAAATCGCGTAATGGCGGAAGTTTTTCCCGTAGGCGAGGAAAAAGAAAAAGCGCAATCTATGATTCGCCAGATGAACAACGCCCGCACGTTAGCTATGGGGCCTGCACTGTCCATGATGGGCGTTAACCCTACTGACCGGGACGTAATAGAAGTGCTTAAGGGCACCCCTACTACCGCTATGGGGCCTATGGCGTGGATAGACTACGTACGCTATGAGCTGGCGCCTATGGGTAAGTATATCGCCGAACTTCGTTTACGTGAAGGCACTATAAAAGACGGGCGCACCCAAGCAGACATAGACATGGTGTACGCCGAGTTAATTAAACAAGCAAACGACGCCGAAGAACGAATTTTCGGGGGCGCGGAGTCTTCCGAAATAGGTGATTTTGACCCTGCGGCTTTTGGAAGTAAAGGTGACGTATCCACGCTTAACGACGCGCAGCAAGACGCGCTGTTAGAATATTTAATGCAAAATAGGGCTAATTAACATGGCTGATTTAGACGAAGATCAGCAAATACAAATGCTCCAGCTTTTGCAGGCGAAACGCGGGCGCGGGTTACAGAACCCTAACGACGCTACTTTTGGCGAAAAAGCCGCAGAAGTCGGGCGCTCTGTCGGGCGTGGTGTACGTGACATGGGCGAAGGGTTGCTAGATTTAACGTGGGACGTGAAAATGGCGGCGCTACCGCGCCCTGGCGTGGCACCTGTACAGACAGTTAAGAACGTACTCAACGAGCTTAACCCCTTTGGTGGCGAAGAAGACGGCGCAGACGCTACACGCCAAGAGTTCTACGACGGGCCCTTAATGCAGTCACTCACGCGAGAGAAAATAGCGCCGGGCAACACGGGGCTAGACATGGCTAAGACGGCGGGAGAATGGGCGCCTACGCTTATCGACCCTACAAAGTCGAAGCTTACGCGCAAGATAGCGACGGTTATTATGGGTTCTGGCGGCGCTGCCGTAGGGGACGAGTTAGGCGGCGAAGTCGGTGAAGTGGTAGGCGGTATTATAGGCGCTATCTCAGGTAACAAAACGGGGCAGGCTTTTGACAGTATGGTCAAATGGATGGTAGACCGTAAAGGTGCGTCTCTTGAGCGTGCCGAACAGGCGGTAGCAAAATTCTTTAAGGACAACGCAACGGATATTAACGCGTCTATAGAGACAGTAGCCGAAGGCACAGCCTTCGGCGAAAGGGGTACGACAGCGCAGCTAGCGGCGGATACAGGTATGTTCGGCATCGAGGCGGGCGCTAACACCACGACACCCGCTATAGTAGCCCAACGAGCCGCACGGCAAGGGCGTACAGATCAAATAATAGACGACGTAAAAAGCGCATTCGGGCCTGAATTAGTAGGCGCTGAAAGAGCACTACCGCAAGCCGCAGACCGAGTAGCGGCACAAGTAGGCGCGTCAAAAAGTAGGCTATCGCAAGCTGTCGCTAACGAAGCGGACGCGGGTAGAATAGCCGAAGCGCGGCGCAGCCAAGTAGCGCCTACAGGCACGACTTTTGAAACTAGTGAAAACCTTGCGGGCACGCTTGACACTACGCAAGCAAGCTACAACAAGTTAGTTAAAACGCCAGCGTGGAAAGAATTTGATGCGCTCAGGGGTAGGAGCGGTGCTATCGATTCCGCACCGTTTAAAGCAGACTTAGAAAAAGGCCTGCGCAGTCTTAACCCTACTCAACGCAGCGTTTTTAACGACACGTACATGAAAGAATTTAACTACATAAACGGGCTTAACAAAACCATACGCCCGTCAGAAGCACACTTTTTAATTAGCCGTATAAAGACTATTACCGGCAACGCCGCGCGCACTAACAACACGACGGCTACCGAAGCATTTTTAACTGATATAGGCGTTAGGTTAGAGCGCACGCTACGTAGCTCGCCCGAAGCCGGTCAACTGTACGACAACGCCATAGCAGCTACTAAAGAGTCGTCTGAACGTTTTAACGCGCGTAACGTAGGCACCGCTAGACTAGACCCTAATATCGAAACGCTTGGTTCCCGCGTGGTTGTGCCGGGGGACAAGGGCGCGGCTACTGCGCGCGACTTAGAACGGGCAGGGCCTGAAGTTATCGAGCAAACGGGCCAATACCTTAGATCGCTTGCAGCGCGTGAGGGCCTAGACGCAAAATTTATCGATAAGTACGAGGGCTTCTTAAGTCGTTTTCCAGACCAAGCGCTAGTAGCCGAACTACGCAGCTCTGCCGCAGCGGAAACAGGGCTAACGCAAGCAATTAAAGCCGCAGAACAAGCGGCTAAAACAGAAACTAAGGTACAGTCCGGGCTTACTAAGACGGCGATAGCTGAATTTTCTACTAAGCCTGCAGCGACCATGAAGAACTTACTTACTAAACCCGATTCGGCTGCACGCTTAGACGAGCTTTTAAACTCGCTTGATAACCCTGCGGCAGCACGCGACGCGTTTAGAGAGACGTTTGTAGCGCGCATATCTAAGAAGGTAGGGGGCGAGAACGTTGTAACCCCTGCGTCTATAGACGAATTCGACCGCGTGTACCCCGCGTTGCAACGCTTGTTCGCTGACGTACCCGACGAGCTTCAAGCTATCCAGACCGCCGTAGAACGCTCAACGGTAGACATGCTGCGTAAGAGCGTACCAGGTCAGAGGTTAGTAGAAAGCGTAGATGAGCTAGACAGCTTAATAGCTTCGGGCGCCGCAGCTACCATACTTACTACGGGGGGTTTTTCTGGTACTCACTCGCTAATGGTTGGCGGTGCGGTACGCCGCGCAATAATGCGCTTGCTAAATAAATCGGAACTTGACCCGACTAAAATGGAAATACTGTCAGATATGGTATCTAATCCAGAAGAATTTTTACGTATAATGAACAGCGCACCCGCGCCGACACCAAACGCTGACGTAATGACTCGTGTAACGAGCGCATTAGACGCTATGCTACAGCCGGGATTCGCAGGGTTCATTAACGCAGACACCGAGGGCTAGACAATGGCTAGAAATGCGAGCGGAACGTACACACTACCAGCATCAAACCCCGTAGCTGCAGGTACAGTAATAACGACTACATGGGCTAACCCAACACTCGAAGACGTGGCCGACTCGCTTACCGCGTCTTTAGATCGTAACGGGCAAGGCGGTATGTTAGTCGGGCTTAAGGGTTTTGCGGGCACTAACGCGCTTCCGGGCTTTACCTTTGCCGACGAACTGACAAGTGGCCTGTACAGGGCCGGTGCGGCTGATATACGCTTTTCTATCGGTACGCTAGACGCTACGCGCTGGGTAGACGACTCAGACACCGCGCCAGGTTCGCAGCAACCTTTCCAGATTTGGGACGGTGCGGCGTGGCAAGATGTTTTTTACGCGGACAGCCCTTTATTTGGCACTGGCGTAGCTACAGCGTTAGCGATAGATATTGGCGACGCGGGTTCGGTATTTCTTGTTAACGGCGCTCTCGGCACGCCTTCTAGCGGTACGCTCACTAACACCACAGGCTTACCCCCTGCGGGCGTTGTAGGCACCGCTGCAATACTTGGCGCGAACACCTTCACCGGCCTGCAAACATTCAAAGCAGGCGCTGACATAGCATCTGCAACAGCCATTGATCTTACTGCCGCCACAGGTAACACATTAGTTATCACAGGCACAACAACAACCACAAGCCTGACAATGACTGCTGGGCAGCAGATGCTTTTGCTACCTTCCGGCGCTTGGCCCATGACGTTTGATGCCACAACTATGAACATCAACGGCGGGGCAAGCTACACTTGCGCGGCTGGCGATAGAGTCTTTGCTGTAAAAGACTTGGCTGGCGTTATTCGAGTTAGTGTGATTAAGCAGGATGGTACGGCTGTGGTTGCTGCTGGTGGCCTTACGCTCGGCACCCCAGTAGTAACAACCTCTGGAACCTCGATTGACTTTACCGGAATTCCCGCTGGCACCAAGCGGGTGACAATCAGCTTGTCTGAGGTGTCATCAAACGGGACTGACAATTTCATTCTTCGCATAGGGGATTCAGGGGGAGTTGAGACTACCGGATATGTTGGCTGTGGTTCTGGCGTTTATGTAAGTTCCAACGTCTCAACAGATTATACTACCGCATTTTTAATCGGATCAACTGGGGTGGTAAGTAGCGGTTTTAAGCATAATGGCACATTTACGCTAACGATTATAGATGCTTCGACAAATACATGGTCTTGTGTCGGCTCTGCATATCTTGGCAGCGCTCAAAACCTTTTGACGGTTGGTGTAAAGTCCTTGTCTGCGGAACTTGACAGAATAAGACTGACAACCACAGGCGGCACAAACACTTTTGATTTAGGCGTAGCTAATATCACATACGAGTAAAAATTATGGACAGAATTGAAGTTAATGTAGTCACTGGGAATAAAACGGTTGTTCAGTTGTCAACTGAAGAGGTTGCAGCACTGGACGCTAAGAAACTCACACCTGAGTACTTGGTCGAAGAGGCGGCAGCAGCAGCAGCATCCTCCAAACAAACAGGTATAGAAATCCTAGGCGTAATGTGTTCAGCCACTAAAGAGGATCAGATGGGACTTACTGCTGTAGGTTTGGATTACTCCATGACCACAGCGGGAGGCGGTACTTTCAGCTCAACTAAGTTTGAATTTTCTAATGGAAATACTTTGGTTATCACGGCTGACAACTTTGCCACAATTTATAATCTTTGGGTTCCTTTTAGACGGTCGTTCTTTACGCCGGGTAACTAACAAATGCTCACAAAAGGAAAATTCTAAGATGGAACTTACTAACGAACAATTAATAGCTGTAGTGCTAGCCCTAGTTTCAGGTATTTTAATATTGTTTAGACGGTCAGATAAGATTACGGGCTACCAGTTCGACAACATGAAGCTAAGACAGGAGCATACGGAAGGTTTGCTTAATAAGTGTGAGAAAAACCACGAAGCAACGCAAGCTAATGAAAAAATCACTAATGATAGGCTGTTTGAGCTAAGCGGCAAGTTAGAGCACGAGCTTGGCAAGCGTGCGGGTGCCGCGGAAATAGCTAATAAAGTAATCGCCCATATCGACAAAAAGTACCCCCGCTAGGCGTTAAAACCCCCGCTAAAAGGACTGCTTCCGCGCTGGAAAGCCGCGCATAGACGCGTTAAAGTAAGCGGCACGGCTTTGCTCCGGCGGCGCTTTAAATTTATCGGCGTACGCGGTTAGCCGTTCGAGCGCCTTACCTGAGTTAAGTATCAGGCTATCGGCGTTCGCTATAATGTTTTCTGCTTTACCTAGCTGCGCTGTAGCGGCCATTTCAAAATAGTTAAGTTCGTCTTTGCACGTAACCCTAGCTAACAGCTTTTTAAGTCTCGTGCTGTGCGTCTTAGCGCTGGCTTTCTGCGTCTTAGCGCTTTGTATCTCGCTGTTTAGCCCTTCCCTGGCTTTAGCCAGTATGTTGAAATCTTTTTCCATAGCCTGCGCTATCAGGTGCATAAATACATTGCTTAAGATCGCCTCTACCGGGTCTTGCTGCGGTGGCGGCATTTCATCGCCCGTACGGTCGTAATGCGCCCGCTTGTCGGGGTCGCTCAATACCGAGTACGCTAACTGTACTTCCTGCATAATCGCGGTGTCCCCTTCGGGCTTGTCAGGGTGGTGCTTGCGGGCAAGAGCCCTGTAGCTTTTCTTTATCGTATCGCCGGTCGCGTCAGCAGCTACGTTCAATCGCTCGTAAAAGTTCATTATTTTTTACTCTCTTTTCTGAGCTTAGCCGCGTAGGCACTCAGCGCGGCGCGTTTAGTTTCAGGCACCCAAACGGCAACACGAGTGAAGCCTTTGGCTTTTTGCTTGTCTTCAAATCTTTTTTGCGGCTTAAATGTTTCCACTGGGAAAATCTCTTTTTTGAAAATAGGGGACTATAGTAGCCCTATACCACCGTTGATTCAATTAAATGTTTGGTTAACTCTATTGTGTTTATTTGGTCTACTGCGGTCGTGAAAAACTGCTTTATGTCGCGGGGTAGCTCCGTGTTCGCTAACTTCATTATCTCGGGGGTTAGCTTCTTTTTAGCTACGGCCTGTTTGAACACTCGCACCCGCGATAAGCGACCCCCGGCACGAACTACCATGTTAGACGCTACGCTCACGTCGTTAAAACAATTACGGTAGAAGTTATCGCGGTGCTCTATGTCGTAGTTGAGGCCCACTAAAGCGCCGTCGATAATGAGGCGTAACTGCTGCTGCGTTAACGCGAAAACACCGCACTCCGATAAGTGTTCTACTAAACCTGAGCATAAGCGTGCAGGGAGCGATTGCCCGTCAGTTACCATGGCTTTTTTGCCTTTGTTTACTAGCGGCAGCATGAGGCGATCGGGGTTCACTACCTTGCGTGTGCGCAGCCATCGATAGACGCTACGCGCCCATTCGGGGTTGCCGTCTTTTGCCTTAACGCCTAGCCACGCGTTTATCTCAGTAAAGTACGCGGGGGTGGCTGGACTTAAGGGGTTACTGAGCACCGTTAGGCGCCTGTCGTCGGCGGGTATCGCTACCGCGTCGGTATGTTGGGTAAGGATTAGGTAGCTAGTGCACACCTTAACCGTGCGCTGTGCTACGTGCTTGATGTTTACAGTGGTAAAGTTGTTCGTGGTATCGACTCGCTGCTTAAGTGTCTCGTAGGCCTTGTGAGGCCCTTTTGACGACATAAAATCCGCCGATTCTTTTGCTTCTGATACGACGACTAACTGCGCCGTCTCCCAAAAGTTGTAATCTGTACCGCCTAGCAGATCGTCAAAGGAGACGGCTACGGCGTTGTGGTGCCCTACTAGCTCGCTTACCATACCCGCTAGCGTGTTACGCCCTACGCCGTAAGCTGGCGTCACCATCACGATACCAGTGCCCCTGAACATGGGATTCTGCATTTTCGCGGAGAGCCAGTCTAAAAAATAAGCGTACTCTTTTTTCGCGGGGAGTAGATATTCAAGGTAAGCCTCAAACTTTGCTACTTGCGTGTCGTCATACTTGCCGTCGCCCCATATTGGCGGGCGGTAGGTGTTAAGGCTCACTGTCTCGTGTTGGGCGTCCCGTACAAACAGGTCGTCGCCTGGCATGTGCACTACGCTGTGCACGTCTTGTCGGTACGGGGATTCTAGCCATAGCTGCGCGACTGACATAGCCCGCGTCTGCAGACCCTTAGAGCCTAGCTTAAACGCAGTAACCGATTGATTGTGCTTCGTCTTGAAACCGTTAAGGTCTACTTGTGTCGGCGTGATGCCGTTTAGGCGCCAGGCTTTGTTCGTGGCTTCTTCGAAGCAGTAGCGCTCGAAGATACCCGCAGACGGGTCGCGTATTGGAATGCTGTTAAACTCGCTGTTAGCGAGCACGTATTGGATAAACTCTTTTGTATGGCTATCGGCGCAGTGCTCGTGAAAGCAGTGGAACGCGCGCATGTACACGTCACCACGGCCTATAGGTGTGTAACCTGCTGAGTCGTCGCCAGTCGTGTGCGAGTGCCCCCACGGACAGCGTATAGTCACCCAGTCGCTTCCGCTATCCGCTAGTACCATGTCTTCGGCGTAGAGCCACTCTAGTACCGGGTCGATTGCGCCGTTAGCCGCCTGAGATATTGGCGCGGTTGGCAAATATTTTGTGTGGTACTTGCGCGCTAACGGTGCCAGCTCACCCGCTACAATCTTGTCCCACGTTACCAGCTCGGCGTTAAGCTCGTAGTTAATATGAATCAATAGCGCTTCGGGCGTCCAGTATGGCCCATCCATTGTGCGCAGCGTAACAGGGTACATGCGTTTGTCGTCCACGTTCTTGCCGTTAATGCCCGCAGGTAAGCGCACAATTTTTGTCGCCATTAGCCCGCCTGCGTCAGTTAGGCCCGCCATAGCCGCCGTCTGAATTAACGCGACTGCGTGCCCATAGTCCGTTATGGGGGTGTCTAAAACGTAGCCGTATTGAAAGTTCCCCGCGCTGGACTCGATAACGTACGTAGGGTTATCACGCAGCATTGGCGGTAGGCTGTCGATAGCTACCTTAGTTCCTACGTCGTCAAGCACAAGTACGTGAAACGCCGAAAACAGTTCGCGCTTATGGCGCATTGTGCCTTCGTCGTCGGGAAAGCAGGTACTAGCGTTAAAATACATAGCGCGGGCTTTAGTCGTGCGGCCCATTACTTTGCTGATTAGGTGGGCCACGCCGCCGGGGCTTGGCATACCGGGATTGTTATAGGATGCGGAATACACTAATCGGTGCGCGCCGTCGGCTATAGGGGCGTGAAAAACGGTGTCTATAAATTCTTGTGTTTCGTCAGGGTTGTACTCGTGCTGAACGTCGCCTAAGAGTTGAAGTTTGGGCGCCGCACTCAAGCTATTTTTAGCTCTCGCTTGTGCTTTTGTTTCGGCTTGGGTACTATCCCTTGTGTCTGCCATTGGTGATCGCTCCTACTGGTAGTTTGTTCTGCCTAACGAGTCGCAGCGTTAACGCAGATTTAAGAGCCCCGAAAGGGGCTTTTTTATTTGCCGTACCTTTCCATTATTTTTGGCTCTGCTGCTAACGGTAATCCTCGCGCCCATATTTCAGACTCTTCCATTACCTTTTTTATGTGCGCTGCGGCTTGCTCGGCTTGCTCTATCGGAACCTCTAAGCCTATTTCATCATGACAATGAAGTACAGCGTCGTCTACCCGACGTAGTGCAGCGCGTAACAGTGCAGCGCAAAAAGCTTGCGTTACATTCTCGGCCAATAGCCCGCGCCATAACTTAAACCGGGGCCACTCTTTGTCGTCTGCTTTTGGCTTCCAATTTGCCTTAAGTGCTGTTAATTGACGCTGTGGGCCGTACTTCGTTTCTACCGTTTCTACGCGCGCTTGCGGGTAGGTTATGTAATGGTCGCCAGGTAGCTTGCACAGTAGCGAGCCCCCCATAAGTTCTGGCACAAATGTATAGCTTACCCGCCCCGCTTCCATTTCTACGCCGGGATTCTTTACCGCGAGAATTGCGGCTTTCTCCAAATTATTCCAAAAATCTACGGCCCATTGGTTAGCGTGACGCCAGCGCGCAACGATCGTTTTTACTTCGGGCTCGGGTAGGTACACGCCGTAGTTTTTAGCCATTGAGTTAAACGCACCGACCGCGCCGCCGTAGCCTAGTGACAGGAGTACCACTTTACCTACTTGGCGCTTATCGGTGCCTGCATCGTTTGCGGCTTCCTCGTAAGCGTCTAGTAGTTTTTTGTCTATTGGCTTGCCGTGCTCGTCTTTTGGTGCGGCGTCATAGCGTGCAAACGCGTCTAGTCGTTTCTGCGCTCGCGGGTCGTCAGCTAGCCACGGTAGTGCTCTACTCTCAATGCCTGACCAGTCGTTAACTACAAATATTTTACCGGGCGCGGGGATAAGCGCCGGGCGTAACAGCTTAGACAGGGTATCCATTATGGTGCCTTCGTCTAATGTGTTGCCCGCTAGCATCATGCGCGCATACATAGTGGCATCAGCAACGGACCAACACTCACGGCGAAAGTTATGCAGCTGCAGGCCGCGACTTGTATAGCGTAACGTAGCGGCGCCCGCGTACATAAATGCGCCGCGTACTCTGTCGTCTTCGGCGTCGGCGCGCTCTACCATGCGCTTGAACTTGCTTACGCTTGACTTGTTGCCGTCGTCTAGTGCGGCTATGACGTTGTATACTTCGTCAGCTAAGGTTATTTCGCACGCGTCAGCGCGCCCTAGCAGGCTTTCTCGTATGTCTTTAGCGAGTGAATTTTTACGTACCTTGTCTTTGTACACTACGGTCAGCGCTTCGGCTTCAACACTGAGGCGGGGAAGTAACCAGTTTTTTATGCGGGCGTTCTGTGTGTGTTTGGTAGCCTCACCGCCTGTTAGCTCGGATAACTCGCGGCCGATAGCGTTAGTTTCTACGCTGGCGTACGCGGTCGCGCTAGTCGCTAGTGCGCGATCTATACGTATACCCCTGTCGTTTATGCGCTCGTTAACTAGCCAATCAGCATGTTCAGTAGGCGACAGTAGGCGACACGAATTCACTAACGCTTTTGTAGCGAGTATGTCGTCTACGCAGTATTCGCCAAGCGCGTGTAAGTCTACGCGGCTTTCGTAAAATTGGCCTGTGTCTTTGTTAGGTATACACAGTTTGCGAATCAATGCACCGCCTGAGTGATTCTTACGGTGCTTGGCGTTTAGCGCTCGCGTGCCGTCGTCTAAGTTAGCGGGCAGGGCATTTACGCGAGCTTGGGCGCTTGTGCAGTACCAACGAGCTACGGGAACGGGCGGAAAAGCGTGGTCAGCGGTCGCAACGCACTCCCAGATGTGTTGGTCAAACCTGGCATTGTGCGCCGCTATCAGTCCGCCCTTTCTCATGTGCAGCACTAGGGCTTTTTGAAAGTCCATTGGCAGCGCGATTTCGTAACCATAGAACAGCCATACGCGCTCGTCGTCGGGGTCAGAAAAACACGCGGCAAAGCATAGCACCTCAGTGCTTAGGTCTTGCGCGTATAGATCACTACCAGCGGTGAGAAGGTCCACGCGTGAGCGGGTTTCAAAATCGATTATAAGCAGGTTAGTCATTAGTTACTCGCAGATAGCTTTTAACGCGTTAAGCGCCATATCGTGTATTTCCTTTTGCCCGAGTTCGTAGCTTCTAACTTTTATGCTATCAAGGCGCCCCTTTAGTTCGTGAATCGTGTTTAAAGCGTCTGCGAGTGCTTGAGCTTTGTGTTTCGCAGGATACCATTTTGAATCCTCCACCAAACTTAACGTGTCCACCACGTACCAAAGCCCTTTTTTAAGAGGTAAGGTGTTGTACATGCGGTGCTCGACTATGAACCTAGCTTCGGTCATTTCGTTGTGCTCCTGTGCGCAACGGGTGCGCTTTGTTTGCTAACCATTGGACGGTAGCCCAAGCACCACGTTTGTGCGCGAGTACCATTTCTTGTTGAATGAGCGTTAAAGAAATCATTTTTAAATTAGTATCCGCAGCGCTTCATCTACTTCGCCGCGCAATTCTTGCGGTAGCTTTTCGTTAGCCCTTAACTTCTCTAACGCTAGCTTAAGACTTTCTAGTTCTGCCTGAATAACCATGACTTTATCGAGTAGTTCTATCACCATCGAGTCACGCGGGCTCGGGTAGCAAATTACACAGTTACGTTCAGCGTGCTGCTTGCAGCTTAGTAAGCTCATAGCTCGGTGTCCTATTTAATCGGGGGAATAAAAAGGGGCCTAAGCCCCTTCCGTTTTAGCTGGCGATTGCGCGCCGTCTCTTCTTCGGTGCCGCCGTTTCTTCTGCTGGCGCAGTCTCGGCGGCAGGCTTACGCTTACGCGTGCGCGGTGCGGGTGCCTCGGCTTCTGCTTCCGCTTCGGGCTCGGCGTCGGGTACTTCGGCAGCGAGTTTACGCTTGCGCTGTTTAGGCGCTGGCTTAACGAGTTCTTCCTCTATTTCCTCGTACTCCGCTTCTTCGCCTTCCTCTTCAAACTCGCCTTCTTCTTCGGCGCCGTCGTCCGCTTCGTCGTAGTATTCTTCGTCGTCGTCCGCTTCGTCGCCCTCGCTAATTTCGTTAATGTCACCCCACTCGCGAATGCTGAATATAGGCGTATAAATTTTGCCGTAGTCAGAGTGTTTGTACGACGACATTTCAAGCTCTACTAGTGGCATGATATGCGCGGGGTCTACATCGACTTGCTCAATAATTGCCTGTACTAACTTGTTGACCGCTTTTAGTCCGCCTATTGCAGTCGTCTTATAAAGTACTTGGGTGCCTTTGTCATCGCCGTTTGTGCAGTACAGCAAAAAGCCTACTTGCTTCTTATAGTCTGCATCGACTACAGGTAGATCGGCCAATAGCACTGGCGTGCCGGTCATTGGCGCCATGCCTTCGCCTAGCAGGCCTACGCCTCGTGCTCCCCATGCGGCGTAACCTTCGCTTAGCGAGTGCGTATTGACGGCCCACAGTGAGCCCTCTTGCACGTCTATGTCGTCGGCTGAGTAAACCCATTCGCCAGACTTTAACAGTCGTAAGAACGGGTTACTTTCGGAATCCGTAGCGATACGCGACTTAGCGGTACTAAGTGCTTTTGCTAGGGCTTGTGGATTTAATGCGGGTAGATTCGTGTTCATAATATTTAACCTTCTGATTTATAATTAATGTTTAGTTACCTTTAACCTTACGTAGTTCGATCTAACGCTTGCTTTAGCGCACCAACCGAGAGAACCGCCGGGCGCTTGTCGCTATCGCGTGCAAGTGTGTTACCCGAAGACTCTTTTACAATATAGTCTCCTATCTTGCTAAAGTCTAGCTTTTTAGCCTTAAATACTTTTTCTATTTGCGGCGCAGAAAGCAGCTTAGGCGCGGCGAACACGTCAGTAACTTTTAAGTTATTCTCGCCTCGCGAACTCTTCACCATTTTACGTAGCTTCTCTTCTGCGGCGGCAATGTCGGAGAATTTACGGTCCGCGCGCTTCGCGACTAACTTATAACCTGGTATGGCGACGCCTAGTTCTAACTGCTCGTGCGCGTACTTCTTAACGTCAGTAATCCAATCGTCTAGCGCGTAGGCCAGCTCTAAACTTTCCGCTACGTTTTTGGCTATGCCGTCGCCTATGCGCAGCGCCGCGTTAGCCGCGCCCGTCTTAGCCGGGCATATAGTGGCGGCGGGACAGAATTTGCAGTGTTTGCCCATAGCGTACTTCGGTTCACCCTCGTACTGAATAGCAGCAAACAAGTCGGTGCGGAATTTAGCAAACGTCTTAGGAGGCACGTCCCACGTTTTGCAGGTTTCATGTTCGCCCCTGCTATCGATAGGCTGAATTATAGCTACCGATAGATCACGATCAAGAAATAACTCAGGCACGCTATGACTTGCAGTTAGCCCGTAGAACATGCCTTGCTCTGAGTTTTCGGCGTCTACTTCAACTCCCTGGCCGAACTTCCAATCGACTATGTGCACCTTCTCACTGGACCACGCCATAACGTCAGTAGTACCGCCTATGTCTTCGTTAAGCTCGAACGTCTGCTCTACTTCAAAGTCTAGTATGTTGTGCTCTTTGCAAAAGGCGTCCCACGCCTCAAGCGCTACCCATAACCGGGCTACGTGCACGTCGGTAATGACTACGCCGCCAATGTCTTTAGATAGCACGTCGTCGGGCGTGTCTATCTCACCCTCTAACAGCATTTCCATGCACGTATGCAGCGCGGTGCCTTCTTCAGCGTACGAGGATGACGCGTCGTTTTTCGGTAGTGTTTCTGCTAGCGTTATCCAGCTTGGACACTGGATTGTCCGCCCCGCAGTCGAGCCGCCGTATTTAAAATGCTTCATGATTTACCCCTTTGTCGTTTTGTAGTGGTTAAGCAGTCCGGTGATTACGCTTGCTATAGGCGCATTCTCTTTGGTTGCGAGTTTGTCTAACCGGTCGTACGTCGCCCAATCCACGGATACTGTCGCGGTCGCGCGGTTTCTGTCCGGGGTTCTAACTTTTCGTTTTGTCAGTAGCACGTTGATCTCTCCTGTTGACTATAAGTTCTGCGCAACACTTAGCCGCTACTGTAGGCGTACTGCCGAAGCCTATGCACACGACGTTGCGCGTTATGTTTTGCTTTGCGTACCATACGCCCTCATCTTGGTTAATAATCACTGCTAGTTAACCTCTAAGGCGGGGTCGTAAACTTCGCAGTTACTAATGGCGGCGCGTTGCTGCGCGTCGGGGTAGGTAGTAGCAAACTCAAGAATGAAACTTGCTCGCGAATCTATGAAAGAAAACAGCGCCATTTGTACAACGGGTGGCTGCGCCAGTATCCATTTGCTCATGTTCACGCCCGCTATAAAAATATTACCCTCGTCGTCCGCTAGGTTTTCGCACTGATCGTAAAGCCTAGACAGTTCGGCCAGGTCGTATATGTGCGGCGTGTTGCGGCGCGGTGCGTAATACATAAGCGCTTTTATGTCGGGGTCGTGTTGCAAGCCCCATGCGTGCATAAATTCATGCGTTAAAAAACGGTACGCCGTTTGCGGGGTGAGCGTGCTAGTGCGCAACCATATATCAGCTTCTATTATTTCGCCCGTGCTCTGCCTGAACCACCACCGCGCGAGCCCGGCTACCGTTGATTCTTGGTCCGTTTCTATGTCGGGGTCGTCCTGGATCACCGCTTGCTGTGCCGGGTAGGTGTCACTGCAATAAAGCACGTTCATGCCGTCTTGCGTTATTTCTGGCGGTATAGGCAAGCGCCCAAAATACTTCATAGGAATCGGTGCGTACTCGGCTATAACTTCTAGCATGATGTCCTCAAGGTATGCAGGGCACCCGTCGCCAAGGCGCAGAAACATGCCTAGCGCTTGTGACCAGCGCTCACCGTTAAACTCGGCGCGTGCAGGGGTCGCCGCGATCAACATCACGGCTACCAGTAGTGCGTTAATAAATTTTAGTTTTTTCATTTCTCGTGCTCCGTAGTTAGTAAAGCTAAGTGTTTGACGTTCGGTGTTTGTTGTTGGCGACGTCCATAGCTTGTCGCTGTTCGTCTTCGGTTAAGGGTACCGCAGCTAGCGGGTGATCTAAGCACAAACGGTGCGCTCCTTTGCGGTGTGGGTGAGGTACCGGGAAGCAATAGCACTTGCCGCGTTTGGATTCTTTGCGCACATACGTGTCCTCGACACTTACGACGTCGGTAGATTTGCACACGGGGCACCTTATAGCGCGCCTGGCTCTGCTCGGGTGCATACGCGACGTAAAACCGTCGTGCGGTGGGCTAGCGCCTTTGCGCCTTCCTGCTTTGCACCGCATACGGTGTCTACTTCTCATACCTGCCATTTTTATCACCTATAGGGTTAATGACTGACCGATAAGCCTTTGACGATGCCTTCGCCATGACTACTCGTTTCTTCCAATTTGCAGATTGTTGGTAGCCTTTTCGGCACATGCCTTCATAATCTTTCATAACCCATTCCAAGGCCTCGCCTAACTTTTTAGCAGCCACTTCCACCGCTAGTAGGCGGGTTAGTTCTGCATCTTCCCTTCCAGCTTTCTTTGCCTGCTCTGCTATAGCTGTCCCAA
>Ga0222634_1000196_pt1 | contig 36256 bp, 52 predicted proteins | sample AntAcemetageno50_FD_179807 | JGI IMG/M metagenome (GOLD analysis project Ga0222634, IMG submission 179807) | Saline water microbial communities from Ace Lake, Antarctica - #50 | ecosystem: Environmental > Aquatic > Non-marine Saline and Alkaline > Saline | place: Antarctica: Ace Lake | collected... | reverse complement strand
TCCTTGAGGCCGTCCATGGCATCGAACATAGCTTGCGTAACTTCACCTGTTTCATCTACATCATTAAAGATAGATTCAAACTCGTTTGTTATCTCGTACAGTTTCATGTTTAGTTTCCGTTATTGTAGTTGTTGATTGCTTTTTCTTTGGTGTTAATATAGCCCTTTCTGGCTCCCATCCATCATGTATTCTACCAACGGCAAGTTGGTAGTTTATCGCGTGTATTTCACACCAGTCTTTTAATATTTTTTCTTCGCTACCTATTCTTATCAACCTTTTAAATGGATCTTTTTTTATAGCGTCCTCAAAAGACAAGCCATATTTATAAATCCTACCCCATAAAGTATTGTATTTTATCCCCAACCTCCTAGACCAATCTTTTAAAACTAAACTTTCACCGTGCAGTGTGAAAATAAGGTTAAAATCACCTCTGTTTTTGGATTGGGTAGAGGCATTAGCCCACCTACAGTTTTCTTTAAAATATCCTTTGTCATTATCAACCCTATCTAAACTGTGTTTAGACGAAGGCCTGCAACCCATATCTTCAAAAAACAACCCAAAATTATCTAGCCATCTATCACATACATTTATACCTATAGCCTGATACCTTCTAACTTCTTTATTACAAGGTGAATAGCATCTAGCTTTCATTGCTTTCCACGCCCTATATTCCGGCAATAATTTCTTATTCATTAATAATTCCTATTTAAACGTATTACTATACGCTAAAATGGCAAATAATTTAATCATCACCTTGCTCGTATTCATCAATAGATTTTCTTACATGCTCTAAATTGTTATCTATATATGTATCAAACATCCCTTCCGGTGACTTTGCAAGATAACAACCATTATGCTGCGTTAAAAACTTATACTCACCATCTGCAACCAAGGAATGAAGAACAATAGTAAACAACCCTTCTATAACCACTTTGTCATCTAGAAGCCTGCCTATCGTTTTAAGTTTTGCTGTTCCGTTAGCATCTATATCACTATGAGAGAGTATTACAGAAAATAAATCACCTCTAAATGAGGACATCTCCCTAACAATGTTCCACGCATTTTTCCCAATATCCGTAAATTTATCGTACGACTTTTCACTAGCTCTACGCATAAACTCAGAACACATAGTGTACTGAAAATCATCTATGATTAAATTCTTAATATCAGGGCGTTTTTCATTTATTAACCTCATCACTCGCAATATTTTAATCGAATCATCTGACGAGTAATAATTACCCTCATCACCCTTGGGGCTTAGAGGTTTAAAATGCTTTTTAAAGCCTTTAAAGGGCAAACTTTTGTCCATAACATTTATTAAAAATGTATCTGCTCCCATTAAACCCTTTAAAGACCTGCTTTTCCCTGTGCCACTTCCGCCAATCACTAACACACTATTACTCATGAAAACAAAACTCCTATCCCAAAAATTAAAACCAACACGCTTATAACGCGAACTACACGCGAACTACACGCGTTTAACGCGAACCACACGCTCTTAACGTGAACTACACGCGAACTACACGTGGATAACACGCTCTTAACGTGAACTACACGCGAACTACACGTGGATAACACGCTCTTAACGTGAACTACACGCTCGTAAGGCCGTATTGCATCCCTCATACTAGAAGTCACAACTTAAATCCCGTTCGTTCTGCTCGATGGATAATTGCATCTCAGCATACCATTTATCCATACAGGCCTCGTCTAGGTACTCCTGTATGCGCGCATCAATGTTGGAATTCATCTTCATGAATTGAGTCAAAAGCTCTAATCTATCAGCCGAGTTTAAATCATTAATTGATAGTCTATATTCACTATCGATGGTTTTTGCATGCCTAAAAGCAAGTGTTTGAGATAATTCTATTAGGGGTTTCTCGAAGGTTTTAATGCTCATGTTTTTTCTCGTTAAGTTATGTTTCGTTAAGTTCGAAACCATTGTATCACGTGTTACGCATAAGTCAACACTTAGTTGAAAATTAGTTGATACTTTTATGTTAACTTTACGTTTACTGTGCGTGTTATAGTTGTTACACTTACAAAATAAAACCAGGGGTTATAATGAATAATAAAGCGACAGATTTAAGGTATAAATTAAAGTTGAGCCAGTCAGCCATGGCGCGTGAATTAGGCGTGGCAAGGCAGGTTGTATGGCGGTATGAGACGGGGAGAACGGAACCGAGTTTGGCGATTATTAAAAAGTTAATTTCCCTAGCGGCTGAGCATAAGATTAAGGTAAAAGCGGGAGATTTTATAAGCTAGGGTTATCTACAATTTATGGGGGTAATCCTGTGTAAAACTCGATATTTTGGCTTGTTTACTGGGTTTTGATTGCTGTTTAATTGTAAGTAATAAGGAGTTTTTAATGAGCAAAGAATCATACAGAAGCAAGATTGATAAATTGGTTTGCGAGTCAGGATTGAAGGGCTCAGTTGTAGCGCGTGAGATGGGTGTATCGGTTGATAGGATAATAGCGTTAAGACGTGGTAAAGATGAAAATATATCCTCCGATGATTTTAAATCTTGCGTATCAGCTATTGCACGTCTCGGTGGTGACATACCTGTGACACAGCACCGCAGTATAGAAGAGCGCTTAAGTGATATCGAGGCAAAGCTTGATAGGGTTGTTAAGATGCTGGGGGAACAAAATGCTTATCCTGACGCGTAAGCGAGGCCAAGACATCTTGGTAGGCGATGATATTGTGGTTACTGTTCTTGGTCGTGACAAGTGGGGCAGTTACTTGATTGGTATTGATGCCCCCAAGGAAGTGAGTATTGTGCGTCGAGAGATTGCGCATGAATTTGATGATGAAGGTAACAGGCTGGATGCTGAATGATTGATAAAATGTCGTGGACTGAAGCGCGAATTCAGCAAGAAATGTACACCCTGTTGGGCATGATGGATGCGATGTGTTTTATTTTTGTGGGTGAGAAGGAAGGCCATTTTTATGACTTAGCATCTTCAATGAAAGAGCGGTACGAAAGTATTTTAAAACGCACGGTGGGGTATGAAGAATGAATGACTTCACGAAGGATGAGCTTGAGTTGTTGGGAGCGTGCGTGTTTAGTAAGTTTGTCGCAACCCTGGATGATCCGTCAATACGAAAAATTCAACCTGATTTGGAAAAACTAAGAGATAAGCTGCAATCCCTAATCGACAACTATTGTGAGCCTAAGCCTAAGTTCAAGGTTGGGCAAGTCGTATGGCGTCTTAATTACACATACGACTGTACGTATATGCGCATAGCCGACATTGACCCAAAAGCCGATGAAAGGTACTACGGGGTAGATGAAATGAATGATGATGGCGGGGATTGGTGGACTGAATCCCAGCTTTATCCAACCCGCGAAGCCCTTATTCAATCACAGATTAAGCACTGGTTAAGTCAGAGTGAGCCTGAATTACCCTCCGACTACCTAAATGATGCTGTAGCATATCTTAACCCCAAGTCATCTTGCTGCTCAGTTCATGCTGGTTCGAGTGAAGAATGCAGGGAAGAATGCGAGCACGAATGGTACGGCGGCGAATCTTACGGCGACAGTGCAGAACGTAAATGCAAACTATGTGGGGAGTTTTATTTGTGAATTGGTTTAAAAGAAAAAAGAAGTCTGAGAAGGAAGATACACCCCCTAAGATGCCAAAACCAGGGGGTGAATGGCTTGAAATATTTAACAAACGTAAGCCTGATATTTTAGAAGCACTAAACAATAAAGTTACAACCGGTGAAAGTGAGTTTCTATTAGTTCACGGATTTACGCCGCTAAATGTAAAGAGTGAGTTATCGAAAATTATTACCGTGGGAGGCCCAAGCATACCTTGCGTTTCTATCGTTGATAAAAAGACCGGTGAGATTCGTTTGTTTGCGTTAAAAGCCTTAATCGACGTTTCATATTAAAAAGGATTGTGAAAATGGTTAAATTAACTGATGTTATTTACAGTAATGAAGAAAATTTGACGGTAACTGGAAACGCCGTAGTTATTGCGGGGGATAGTGTTTCAATAAAAGAAAATAAAGAGTGCGAGCATGAATTCAGAACTTACAGTGTGTACTCCCCCGAACACAGCAGGACACTAGGCTCTTCTGAATGCAGAAAATGCGGAGAATTATACCGGTGAATAAATCAACGGATGTTATTTACAGCGCTCAAGAAAATTTGACGGTAACATTTGCAGACGCGATGAACTTACCCATGACTCTTATGGTTAACGGGTTCAGCATCAAAGAAACAGTTGTTGAAGCGCTTGAGAAGTTCACGGAAGACGGGGTGTTTGCTGATATGTACACCAATGAAATAGCAGAGGCCATCACCGCCCTCTTTGGTGTTAAACTTAATATGTTTCAGGGTAGCTTATGAAGTTCAATCCTAAAGTAGCGCTAGGATTTGCCTTTGGCTTCATGATTACTCTTGTTGGGGTTAGCTTTCTTGTGAGTTGCAGTGATAACAATCACGAGAGGCCCCAGGACGGACAAGAGCAACAAAGCAACAACTCAGGCGGGGGTATGATGGAAAGGATGGCTGGCGCGGCTGTTGCAGGTGCGGCAGCAGGGACAGCCGGAGCGGTTGCGCATCGAGCAACAGACCATCTAATCAACAAGCACCAGGAGAGAAAAGCACACAGACAAACAAGACCTAGGACTTACAATCATCGACGACGTTAATTCAAATCAAACAAGGGAAGGTTATGACTTTTGATATACACGCAAAATCGCAACAACTTTTAGAGCAAGTCGCTAATTCTATGTATGACAGAGCGCCAGAAGACGATCATACAACATTCACAACAAAAGAAATTCATGTGGTAGAAACGTTTTTACGTCAGTTTGGAAAAGAACTTCTTGAACAGCTCGGACAATACTAAAATAAAAGTATTATGCTCTTATTTTAACATGTTGATCTTATTAAAACATTGAAGTAGGATTGAGCCGGTTGGTACTTCAATACCAACTAGCTCATGGGCGTAGCCCGAAGACATATTTACCCGCATAACCAGTGCGCTAAATATTTTGATACTCAACACACTAGGATGCGTTAAATATGAACATAGTTTACCAATACAAACACTTATACGCAAGGTTTTTTACGCTTATTTTAACAGTGGGTTTAGTTGCACCTAAAAATTAATATTTATGACCACAACAATGGATGATGTGATGAATAAAGAACAGTGGGAAGTGTTTAATAATTGGCGCGATACGTTTAATTATAACGATTTCACGCCGAAAGAATTTGATACCAGGATGACGTTAGCTATTAATTTACTAAAACAAGGATATGTTTTATGAGTATTGAGAAGTTTTCGGGGAAGCTTTACAACCAAACCCAAGGCGGTTTTACCGTCCTTATGAATCAAATATTTAATCTCATAAAAGACGCGGAAACCATAGGTGTTTATGCATATTTGTGCAGCTTACCGCCTGAATGGGACATAAACACAAAGCATTTAAAAAGCAAATTTAAAATAGGCAACACCAAGATTTATAGAATCCTTACCTCGCTTATAGACTGCGGTTTACTCGAAAGAGAGGAGGTGAAAGAAGCAGGTAAGTTTGCTAAATATGAGTATAAACTGCATCTGCTACCGGTCTCCCAAAAACCGAACGCGGTTAATGGGAGCGCATATAAAAGAAAGATAAAAACAAAAGAAAATAAAGAGATATGCACTTCTTCAGTAAGTACCCCTGAAGAAATGCCCCCCTCAGCCGATAAGCCTAAGAAAGACAAACCCCAAGTAACCAAGGAAACAGCCTCATACATAGCAATATGGAATGAGTTAGCTATAGCGCATGGGCTAAAGCCAGTGGGGCAGGACAAGCGGCAGCTAAACGCTATTCACAAGTCACTTCAAGTAATTAAAAAAGAATGGGATGTGAAACTAACGGAGAAGAATTTCAGGGTATGGTTGACGCAAGGGGTAAACGCTAAACACTACCGGTTAAGTAAGTTCAAGCATCGTTTGGATATTTGCTTGAGGTGGGATGCATTTATTGAAATTTACACACTTGAAGGGGTAAATCGAGTTGAAAACAAGTAATGTTGAGAAGGAAAAAGCGGTCATTGGTGCGTTAGTACTTCATAACCTGAGAGACATCCAGGGTTATGATGCGTATTTAATTTCTAAATTGAGGGATGAGTTTTTTACACATAAACCGGTGAAGGAAATTTTTAAACTTGCATCATCTAACTTTAGCGCTGGCGTGGGTATTGATTACACTGACTACCTGGCTTCAGTTACCACTGAGGCCGCGCAGGTAATTCAGGAGGCATTGCTGGCTGATTTTATACCGTCAACAAGCATAGACCGGTACATTAATGAGCTTGGTAACCTAGCAATATTACGGCCTAAAGTGCAGATGCTCGCTCAATGTATGCAGCAAGTAAACCAGGCGGACAGTATTGAGAAGGGCTACGGTATTATTCAAGAGCTCGCAGCTAACTTGCTTGGTGATGAAATAAAATCACCCCATACACAACATCTCTCGGAGATAGTTGACGAGGTTATGTCAAACGATGATGAGCCTGAATACTTCAAGACAAACTTGAAGGACTGGCCTCCATTCCCATCGAAGGGGATGATTACAATCGGTGGGCGCTCAGGGGTTGGTAAAACTTTAATGGGCTTGCACCTCATGGAAAATATACTGCAAGTGAAACCAGGCACCCAGGCAATTTATTTTAATTTAGAGATGGACAAGCGAGTAATGCTTTCCCGGTATCAAAACATGATACGGCCGTTCAAGGGCTCGCTTAAAAAAACCCTGGAGGATGGTGGAGCAAGTGAGACTTTAAAACGTGATGTAACACTTGTTAGCAAGTCAGGGCTTGAATTAAGTGAAATACAAATGACGGCATCTTGTTGCGCTCTAAAAAAGCCTGTTTCGGTGATTGTGGTGGATTATGTCGGCCAGGTTAAGGACAAGGGTGGGGATGAGTATCAAGAGCTGGGGAGGATAGCCAAGGGCTTGTCGGGGCTGGCTTACAAGCTAGGGTGCGTTGTTATTGCATTGCAGCAAGTGAAGCGAAAGGATTCACAAAAAAAAGAGGGTGATACCACGCCACACACCTACGAAGCCGCCGGAACACTTGACTTTGAGCGTTCATCTGAATGGTGGTTAGGTATAGACCAGCCTCAAATGCACAGGCCCGATGAGGCAACAGTGAAGGATATTTTTGTGATTAAGAATCGAAAATCAAGGGGTGATACTGGCTACTTTACTGTTTACCACGGGTTCAAAGATGCGAGATTTTTTGATGTTGACCAGCACAGCGCAGGAAATGCGGTTAATAATCCAATAGCTTCGGTTAAATCGTACAAGGACGCTTACAAGTAAGTGGGTTTAGTTTGTGGTAACGCGCTTTATTTGCTAGCATCAATAAAAATATTAGGGGTTAAATCATGGCTAAGACAGAAGTTAAAACGCAAGCTCATGTACCAATGGTCACAGAGCGCACCCGTAAGCCACGTGAGGGCTTCAAAAACCCAAACAAGGGCATTCCAGTAGCCAAAGGCTTAACGCTTCAAGACGTGCCCCGTGAGATGATTCAAGGGCACTTAAGAGCTAATGAACAGGTAGCTAAGCAACGCTTCAAGCAAAAATATGGTGCTGAGTTCGGCGGACACGAATCTTTTTGAGGTAGTTATGGCTGATTTCAATGCGTGCGTTGATTATGTCCTGGGTAACGAGGGTGGTTACTCGGACAACAAGAAAGATGCAGGGGGAGCTACTAATTTTGGTATCTCGCTTAGATTCTTGAAGGAAGTAAACGCGGCCACGCTTAAACGCATTGGAATTACGGGTGAAGTTACCAAGCAGACCATCAAGGATTTAACTAAGCAACAGGCTGTAAGCTTGTATTACTCAGAGTTTTGGGGTCAAGCGCGGTTTGACAAAATCATGAACTTCGCAATCGCTAAGTATGTTTTTGATATGTTTATCCATCATGGACTTCACCAAGCCACGCTAAACACTCAGCGTGCATGTTGTTCAGCGCAAAAGAGCTTGGATTTCATCATGTGCGATGGCTTGCTAGGCCCTAAAACGCTTGGGGCTATTAACCAGATATCTTTTTCACTGATACCGCCCATGATTAGCGAGAGAGCCGGTTTCATGCGTAGGTTGGTCGTAAAAGACCCTGAACAAGCTGTGTTCTTGCCAGGGTGGTTGATGCGGGCGTATAAAATCTAATCAACGTCGGCGCGCTCTTCTAGAAAATGCTCTCTTAGTTGCTGAGTAATCCTGTATTCCTGGTCAATCCCGTCCTCGTCGCCATGAAGCTCATCTGTTTGCATCGTCTAGCCCCAGTTTTGTTTTATATTTTTTATGATTTCTTTTTTGCCTCCACTCGCTAGTCATCATATCCACGCCAAGAATAATTCCGAAGCCTACGAAGTTCAAAACTACACACTGAATAAAGCTTTCCACGCCTTCCATATCATGCCGCCTTAAGTTTTGTTTGTTTAATTGATGCGCGCTCGCTGCCGTACTTGGTTCGTATTTCTTCCATGGAGTGAGAGCCACGGCTGAATGACTTCTTGCCCGCCGGACGATAAAACCACATTTTTTTCTTGATAGCCCACTTGAAGCCAGCTTCTTTGATGATGTCCTTAAACTGCTTTGTGTCACCTGAAACCCACACCCAGGAGCCACAAACCTCAATCGCTAGATTGCAGTGCATGATTTTAGTTAACGCTTCGAAAAGTTCGTGTCCGTATGTTATATCACTCCCGAGAATATCAGCGTTCCCCGTGTGGTCCTTGAGTGTGGTGTAAGCCTCGTTAACTGCTTTCATCATCTCTAGACCTGCCGGGTTACGGTCAGGGTGATACGTTGAACATGCCTTGCGGTAAGCGTGTTTGGTGATATCCGGGGTTAACTCCCCGGTCAAGCCGAGGATTTTGCAAGCGTCTGATACGTTCATGTTGTATTCCTGTTATGTTATGTTTTGTTATGCTTTAGATTCTGTGTAACACAAGTCTTATATCTATTAACTCAGCGTCGAGAGTTGATGAATGTAACAACTCACCCAGTATTTTTTCTAGCTCTATAATCAATTTGCACTCCCATGAGTGAGATTCAAACGCATTCGCATGGTTTTTTAATTTCTCTAGCTTTTCATCGGCAAGAAATATTGTATCGCGCCGCTCTTTTTCTCTTAAAATTGTTTCTACTTTTTTTAGTAAATCTTTCATTTTGTACCCCTGGTTGTTGTTTATTTATGTATCTCGCTAACTTGTACATATGATATCAAACTGTTAATCTCTTGTCAACACTATGTTGCAATAAAGTTACACCCTACAAGTAATAAATGATTTATGAAGTGGATCAAGTTTGTTTTTGTGGGGTAAACTCAAACTACAAGCTATTTTTTATGGAATAAAAAGAGGCGCTCATGGAAAATAAAAAGAGAAACCCAGGTGGACAGCCAACAAAATTTACAGTAGCCAAGGGTGAAGCCATCGTTGCCAGAATTCGCACTCATTTATCAGTGCATAACGCGGCGGGAAAAGTTAAAGAATCACACCAAACGGTTTTCAATTGGTTGAAGTATGGTGAGCGAGATTTAATTGCGGGAAAAGATACCCATTTTGCTCACTTCTTTGCAAACGTGTGTGAAGCTAGAGCAGATAAAGTAGCGGAGTTAATCGAAGTGATTGAATCTATGCCAAAATCATGGCAAGCAATATCATGGCTTCTTGAGAAATGTTGCCGCGAAGAGTTCGGGAAAGAATCAAGTCTTTACCAAGATTTGCTCGACGATTATAAGCATTTAATGCAAGTCGTGCTTGATGCTAAGGGGATTAGCAATGGCCGGTAAAGATTGGATAAAATCAGCTACCAAAAACAAGGGTGGATTGCACAAAAGCTTAGGTGTTCCCGCTGGTGAAAAGATTCCAGCAAAAAAACTAGCGGCTGGTGCTAAAAGCAAAAACCCAAAAATTAGAAAACAAGTAGCGCTTGCAAAAACTCTTAAGAAGATGAAGAAATAATGACATTTGAAATAAACTATATTGAGTGGGAAGCAGCAAGCGAAGCGTCTGGTTGGGTTAAGCTTGAGTCGGTGACAGATTGTAACCGACTGGTTAAGTCCATCGGCTACGTGTTGAAAGAAACATTATCTAGTGTCACGATTGCGGCAAGCGTATCAGGTGATTACTACTGTGCCCCGTTAACCATTCCAAAATCATCGATTAAAAAACGCTCTATCACACGGGAATCAATACCATGAAGCTTGAAAAAGGTAAGAAAGCAGCTACCGGCAAAGGTATGCGCCACAATATCGAAACCATGGAAAAAGCTGGTTACAGCAAAAAGCGCGCAGCAGGCACGGCTTATGGTGAGGTTGGCATGGAAAAGAAGGCTAGCCGTGACGAGTCCAAAGGCATGAAGAAAGCCATGGCAAAAAAGAAAGTTGCTAAGAAAAAGGCTAAATAATGGCTACTAAAAAAGCATCTAAAGCTAAATCATCGGTTATCAAGCACTTGAAAGAAGATAACAAAGACTGTAAAAAAGAGACGAAAGAGCATAACAAGCTCATTAAGAAAATTAAAAAAACAAAATAGGTGATAACGTGGACGACCAAACAAAACAATTTATGCTCGGTAACTTGCGCGAAGAATACATAAAGTTCATGACTCTTGTAGCGAAAATGCCAGGCGCACAGGCTCAGAAACAACAAGCGTTCTTGCGGTTTGACGAGGGGCACATGTGGATGCAAAATGCGGTTGCTGGTTATGTTGCACCGGCTGCTGAAGGGTCGGAGCCAGAAGAAACTTCAGAAGAGCCAACGGCTGAGTGATTGTATGTCTAAGTATGTGAAGCCAGCGCCACCTAGTACAGCGATGCAAGATGCGTTAAACAAGGCACTAGAAGAAAGCATCAAAGCTCACGGTCTTAAAAAGCTAGGTGGCAAGCAGGAAAAAGAGGCTAGTTATGTCCCAAGTAAAAGTTAAGCGCGTTAATCAAATGTCGGAGCTTGAACGTTCTGTAATGCTGATGCTTTGGAGTGACATCCAAAACTTGCCTGAATACGATTGTTGGCGAAAGTACGAGCGTGGCTTCACGTTCGAGGGCAAAGACTACGTGTACAAATGCAAATATCGCATCGACGACGGGCATTTAAGAATGATTGATACTCAGATAGAATATGCCGAAGTAACAATTCAACTAATACATTGAGAATAAAATGGAAATCAAAACCAAAAGCATTATCAAATTCGCTCAAAGACTGGTTAACGCGTCGATTAAGCCTCTCATTTTCTTGTTCTTGATACAGTTAAATATATTCATGTTAAAGCCTGCGATTGCATTTATCGTACAGTGATACACTACTTCTGTTTCTATGATGTGTCGAATGGCCCGCAAGCTAGATTGTCATTCAGCGGTGAGTTTAGGCACTGTAATGTGATTGGCTTTGATGGCGCGGCGTGGATAGCAACCGAGTTTGATTCACGCGGATATCATCTTGAAATCGTAGAAGTGAAAAGCGCGGCTTCGTTGTTGCGTGGCTTGAAGCATGTCAAAACAATCACGGCAATCATCGTTGTGGACGTTGAGAGTAAAGCACGTGTTAGCTGGAAACCATTCCTTGTTCGTAGCTGCAATGAGATTGCTCGGTATCTTGCGGGCGTAGACATTGGATTTACATTTAATCCCGAACATCTATACAATAAGCTTATAAAGTTTTCTCACTCGAAGAATTACGAGATACTGCACGCCTGGAGGCGCAAAAATGGGACTATTTGACAGCGATGAACAAGACCCGATAGCTATGCAACGAAACATGGAAATCGATACTCAGTTCAAGCAAAACCAAGCAGAGCTTAAGCAAAAGAAAGATGCTTTGTACGCCCAGCGTCTCGACATCATCAAGTCCGGAGGAAATCAAAACTGGACAAGCAGCAAGCCAACCCCAGCAAGTACAGCTCCCGGTATGCTAGGTAACGCAAAGCGTCGGGATAATGTAGGGAGAGATACGCTATGACCCAGCCTCCAGAAAATTTCCATAAGCTGAATGACCGATTCAACGAAGCCAAGGCATACAAAGACCGCTGGTTAGCCCTGTACAAAGACTTGTACTTCTACGTTATCCCAGACCGTGACGCGTTCAATATAAAATTCAACTATACGGATATCGGCAAGCCTGTAACACAGCAAATTTGGGACAATACAGCAATGCTCGCGGCGTATCAGCGCGCTAACGATTTACACGGTTTGTTGATGCCAAAAGATCGAGTGTGGGGGCAATACAAACTTGACCCGCACATGTATGACCAGGTTGACATCGAGAAAGGCAAGGATTTACTCGACAAGATAAACGAGCGCATTATGTTCTATCTTAACGAGTCTAATCTTGCTCGCGTGGTGGGCTCTTCTAACCTGGACTTGGTTGGGGGCACGGGGGTTATTTGGATTGAATCTCCTAGTGATGACACGCCCCTGTACTTTCGCTCAATTCCAGCGATTACGTTATACGCTGAGTACTGTAATGACGACATCATTAAAAACTGTTGGTATGGCGCTAAAATGACAGGCCGCGCAGTCCTGGAAACCTTCAAAGATTACACAGGAACGCAGCGCGAACGCTTGATGCAGAACCCGAACGAAACCTACGAAGTTAACTACGGTCAAATTGAAGTAGGCCGCGATGAATATTACATTTACGCCGTACTTAATGATGACCCGTTCCATGTGTTGTGGGATAGATACAGCGATTACCGCCAGATTATTGTATACCGTGACCGTGTCCGACCTGGAGAAGTTGAGGGACGTGGTATTGGTCTAGACATGATGCCAACGATTAAAGATTTGAATCACGTCGTTAGGGACTCACGTAAAAACATGGCGTTCAAAGCTGACCCACCCATGTTCTATGATGCTGGTAGTTACTTCAACCCGTATTCGGTTCGTCAATGGTCGGGAGCTATGATTGCCCGCCAACCTGGGGGACGCAATCCTCTTGAAGCTCTACAGATGCCAGACTATCCAGATGTGCACAATCAAATCGTTCACATGCAAGAAGTGATACAAAAAGGCTTTCAAGTTGATCCACTCGGCGAGATACAATCACCCGTGAAATCAGCTACAGAAGTCTCAATGCGTGAGAACAGAGCGCAGAGAACAGCAAGCACGGACATAAGCAGGCTAATAAATGAGCTGCCGAAGCAAATCTTTGAAACTTGCTCGAAAATCTTAAACGGTCGCGGCTTACTGCTAAGACCGACAGAAGTAATACAAGGATTTGAACCATCAAAAATGAAGTTTGCGTTTCAATCGCCATTGTTCGACCTTCAGAATCAAGCGGACTTGGCTAATCTTGTTCAATCTATGCAGATAAAGCAACAGTTCTATGGCGAGAGCGCGCCAACAGTTAGCACAAACATGTTCGAGGTTAACCGGTTCATCATGGATAAACTCAACTTGCCTCAAAAACTATCGGCCAGTGATGACAAGATGAAACAAACACTTGCAGAGGCTAATGCTCAAGCTCAACCACCACAAGGTTCTCAACCAACAACCGAAGCAGGTGGCGCTCAATTCCCACAAGACCCCGGAGTGACTATATGAAAGTTTTAGAATTCCCACAAAACAAAATGAGCCACGAGCAAGCCCATGAATGCATGATGGAAATAGCTTTGAATCTGGAGAGGGTGCTAGAACTTACAAGCATATTACAAGACAGGCACACAGCAAAGGGCCGCGAAACATTCGAGTGCTGGAGGCTTCATAACCTAACCTACGAATCACTGTACAAAGTAGAGGACATGCTGGGGGTTGAGCATGATTGAAGAGCTGCTTGATTCTAAGAAGATTAGCCCTAAAGAGTTTAAGCTTTACAAGTTATTTACAAGCGAGCTTGGAAGTGAATGCTTAAAAGAGATGATTGAAGAACTTTTTTGGGAAGAGCCGGACGAAGCTTTAATGACCGCTGGTGTTCTCGGTCTGTATGAGGGTAGACGCTCGTATGCTCGTAGCATAAAACATACGGTTGAAAAAGTTCAGGCAGAAATTAATAAACAATTAACACCAGAGGTAGCCAATGACTGAAGACGTGCAAGAAGAAGTAAAACTCTACGCGGGCAAGTTCAAGACAATTGAAGAGCTTGAATCCGGCTACAATAACTCAGCCAAGGTTTACCAAGAAAACGAAGACCTTAAGCGACGCTATGAAGAAACTACCAAGGTTCCAGATGACTACGCCATACCAGGCGGAATTGAATTACATGAAAATGATTTATCCGAGATTAAACGTACCGCAAAAGATAGTGGATTGACTCAAACACAGTTTGATAAATTGGTTCACGCTCAAAACCAATCAGTTAAAACGAAGTATGAAAGCTTCGAGAGTTCTAAAAAAGAGATTGGCGCGGACAATCTGAACATGCTGCAAGACTTTATCGGAAAGTCTTACCCTGAGAAAGCAGGCCAGGCATTGCTCAAAGAGGCTATCAAGAATAAAGAGGTTCGAGATGCAATCTTAGAGCAGCGCAGCAAACACCTGAACTCAACAATCCCAGGAAGCAGCACGGCGAGCGCATCAAACTACAACTCAGTCAATCACGAAGATGTTAGAAAAGCTCGGGATGTGATGATGAACTCACGCGGCAGGGCTCGCGTAGAAGCTCAAGCCCGCTATGTCTCGCTCAGCTCCCAGTTGGCCAACAGAGATTAATATCAATTGACAAAATCCACCCCCGGCGCATAATGAAGGTGTCTTCATTTGGTTGGGGGTTGTCATGGAAAAAGATAACAGCAGTCAAAGCCATCATAAAACAAAGACAACGGTAAGATTCAACGCAAGCCATCCCTTGTTCAGTTGCGGGTTCTTCTGCAACAGAGACACAAACAGCGACGTCATAAATCCAGCCGACACGAAACCCAAGGTTAGCGAGGAATTGACAAAGCCCACGCTTGGTTCATAATATACATTATCTGATAGCGAAAGCCCCTAGCGGCAACCTTTCGAAGTCAGGTCTACATAATATTGGCCGGGATTCCCGCAACCCAATAGTTATTAATAAGCTCGATGTTTCACGTGAAACATTGTTTTGTTCATACTATTGAGGGCCGATAACATGGCAGACCAAATAAATTTAGCAACAGCGTCACAGCTGTTCGACACCGAAGTAACGATTCGCCATCAGAATAAACAATACTTAGCTGATACAATTGAAGAACGTCACGGAACAACCGGTGAAGCTACCAACGTTCCTGTGTCTGACATCATCGAGATGCAGAACCAAACATTCGCACCAACTGACATTCCTGTAACGCCAGTAGACGCAACAAACGTAATGGTTGTTCCGTATAACTACGCGTTAAAAACAGTGATTGGCGGTGGTGAGAAAACATTATTCGCATACGATAAAATTGTTGACCATGCAAAACTTCATGCATTGGCGGCTGCTCGAATGGTCGATTACATCAAGATTAATGCGCTCTTTACTTCTGCGGGTTTTGGAACAATCTACACCGTTGATGCTGACGTAGGTGTGAACACCGGTATGAACGAAGGCAAGATGGCTCAAGCGTTATCTTACCTTGAAAACCAAGGTGTTGACGTGATGGACCACGCGTGCTCTATGTGGCTTCCAGCGATTACCAAGCAATCTATGCTTGCTGATGACCGTGTGGTTAACCTGTTCTATAACGACAAACGCCCATTGGTAGACAATCATTTGTCATCATACCTTGGCGTAGATATTCGTACGTTAGGCGCTAATGGTATCAACACGATTCCATTCACCACCGACGGAACAGATGACACCTACTTAGTTCCTATTATTCAAGAAGACTCTATGGTTCAGATTTTCAACCGTGACGTGACAACCAGTATTACATGGGTTCCACAAAACGACCGTTGGGAATTACTGACCGTTCTGACTTCAGGCGCAAACGTTATTCAGTATAACGGTATTGCATTGATTGAGACGGTTAACCCATACGCGGCTAATCCATAAGGGGAAATTTCATGTCTAATTTTGAAACTTTTGCGATGATTACAGAGGGCAATGTTTCCACTGCTCCTAATCAATTTATCGCATCAACCACAGACGCTTTGGCGACCATGTTGGTTGTAGGTTACATGGATGATTTACAGGCGAAGATTAAAGCCAATGATATTATTTGGATTAACTACGCTGACGTATCTGTATTCCCATTAAGCACAGGGGAGTCCTCAACGCCTGGCCAATTCATGGTTGGTTATGATGGTACTAACTGGTCATTAACACAGGTTGCATCGTCTACCCTTCAAACCGCAGTTGTAGATATTACAGCAGCAGAATTTAACGGTATGTATGCAGCTCCTAAGTTGTTAGTTGCAGCTCCCGGCGCTAACTACATGCACGTGCTTGATAGCGTTTCATTAATTGAAACCTATGCAGCAGCAGCGTATGCAGCGGGTGGCGTGGCAGCGGTTCAGTACGCAGCAACAGCAAATGGCGCGGGTGTTATTGCATCCAGCACATTAGCGGCGGCAGTGTTCCAAGCGACAGCAAGCACTGTATTCACGTTTAACCGTGGTATCGTTGCGGCTCCGTTCTCAACATGCGCTAACAAAGGCTTGTATTTGAGTAACGTGACCCAAGCATTCACCACCGGTGACAGTGATATGGTTGCTCGTGTATCGTACCGAACAATTGCGGTAGCATAACAGATGCCTACGCATTTACAGCTTGTAAATCGTACACTTTCTGAATTGGGGCGGCTTTCGGTCGCCTCAGTTGATGAGAGTCCAGACGCGCAAGCAGCAAGCGCTAAAATCTATGAGTTAGAGCCTGAGTTATACCTAGAGTACAATTGGACGTTCTTGATTGTATACAGGTATGACAACACGCCACTGGCCACTAACTTCTCGCCAGATTACAATTACACATATCAGCTACCTGGTAATTTCGGTAAGTTCTTCAAATGGCAGGCGACCGGTTCGCAATGGCCTATCTATGAATTTGTGGATGGTCTTTTGTTGGCTCAAGTTAAACCGGTTGGATATTACTACATAGTAAACCAAGCCGACCCTTCAGTTTACACCCCATTATTTGCTCGCGCACTTGTGTTATATGCAGCTTGTAAGTTAAGCCCTACACTCACTAATAACGTTCAGCTGGCCGGTTATCTTGAGAAGGAATATCAAAAAATGATAACCAAGGCGATTTTGCAGGATGACATGGAACGCTCGGTGGATTCGACACCATACAATGATTTTAACCGTATTACGTTCGTTTAAATCACATTTGTCTAAATTTATACATATTAATTCTAGCTTGGGATGTGTTAATATAATCTTAATAAATTACCGGTGAATGGTTGGATGAATTCATGGCGCTCAAGACTATTAGACAAAGTATGTTCACGGCGGGCCAGGTAGACCAAGTCACGTGGAAACGCAGCGACGTTGAATCATACCTCACAGCCGCTCAAAGCTTACTTAATTGCGAAGTTGGTACAACAGGACTATCTAAGAAACGCAAAGGGACCATCGTTGAGACTGACGCAACCGGTTACGCATCACTCCAGTCAACTATGTACGAATTTGTCGACAAGAACGGTGAGTACTACTTAATACTTGGTGCAAACAAAGCTTTCTATGTGTTCAGTGCGCCAGAGAATCAAAAGTTTGTAGGTACATTCAATGGTAAGCTTGTGGTTACATACACGGGCGCTAATGTAGTTATCGACGACCCAACGCTAACGTTGGTCCAGAGTGCCCCATGGGATTACAGCGCGTCTGACTTAGATGAATTAGACTACTCACAAGATAATGACTCACTGGTTATCACTTCACCTAACTACCCGCCAGCCAGAATTTACATACCGATGTACGACCCGCTAACATTTGCGTGGCAGTATTTGGATATCTACCCGTTAGCAGCGTATGATTTTAATCAGGTAAACTACAATCAAACGGTAGTGGCAAACTCAGGAACACGTACAAGTGGTAGCACCATGACCTTCACGTTTAGCAGCCTTCCATCTTCGGGCTTGTACAATAATGCATGGTTGGGCGGTCAGATTGTTGGCGCTGGTGTGAGTGCAACATCACCAGTTGGTTACGGCATCATCACAGGTGTAGATCCCAGTGGCACACAGGTAATTTTTACCATCCTTGTGCAAGTATCATTTGATACGGGGACTCTATCAACCGTAGGCTCTCAATATTCAATCAGGCAGCCAGCGTGGGTAAAGGCACCAGATAACCCATACGGTCTAGGATACCCTGCTAAGGTTCTGTATTTCCAGAATCGTTTATGGTTTGGTAATACGGAATTACTCCCGAACACCGTTTTTGGCTCCAAGCTCAATCAGCCAATATCGTTTGATGTGGGCACAGGTGCGGATACTGACGCCATCATTTACACGCTTGGGCAGACAAGTGCGGGTGAAATTAACTGGCTGAACGGTGGTAAACAGATGGAAATCTACACCACCAATTACGAGTTTGCCGCGCCTCAGAATGAAGACACAGGGTTAACGCCCAGTACGTTTTCGGTGCGTCAGCAATCCTCCTACGGTTCATCATCGCTTCTAAAGCCACAGAATTATTTGAATGATTCATACTTTGTTCAGAAGACCGGTAAAGCCGCGATTAACTTTCATTTCGAAGGTGTAGGCCTGGCGTATCGGGCAACAAACATTGCGCCGCAAAGCCAAAGCCTGGTTAAGAACCCCGAGAGTCGCGCATTGCTCCAGGGTACGGACACGTCGCAAGATAATTTTATTTACTTCCTAAACCAGGCGGACAACACAATAACCGCGTTTCAGTTTGCCCAACAAGCTGGATTATCAGCATTAACGCCCATGCAGTTCAGGGCGTACGTTACGATTGATGGCGTTAAACAGCTTCAAGATGTGCAGTTAATTGATATCGTAACGGTAGGTAATCAGGTTTACGTTCTAAAGTACTACGAGAACAGTGATAAGTTCCTGATTGAGCGGTTTGAGCAGGGCGTTTATATTGACGGCTCACAGTTCAAGTACATGAATTCAGACGGGACGGTGGATGGGTTATTGTTATTCGAGGGGTATGAGGTTCAAGCGGTGTTTGATAACCAGGATTTTGGCAAGAAGACCGTAGTTGGTGGCTCGATTACCCTAGACAATCCCTTAAGTAAATCCGGGGTAGTTCAAATAGGATTGCTGTATGACGTGGAAATAAAACCCATGTATCCATTTTATAGCGCCACAGCGTCGTCATACCAGAAGCAGATTAACCGTGTGTATGTTGATTATTACGAGTCACTTAACTTCAAAATCAACGGTAAACTGGTTCAGTACCAAAGTTTTGCAGAGATACAGGCAGGCGCGCCATTAGTTCCTAAAACAGACACGGCGATATTCTCCCCTGTTTCCGGTTACAGTCGGTTTGACCCTGAATCTATTGTGATTACACAGTCGTCACCGTTTGATTTACAAATACTATCGATTGGCTACGAAATAGACATGGCCGTTATTTAACACAGAGGTAATTATGGGCGTTGAAGCAAGTATCGCATTGGCCGCAATATCCGCAGGGGCAACCATTGCTAAAATGAGCGCTGAAAAAGAGGCGGCGCAAGCTGATTTATCAGCTATTAATCAGCAAGCCAAGTTGCAGACCGTGCAGTATCAGCAAAAGCAACTTCAAAATCTTGACGTAACTGAAAAGATTTTAAGCAGGCAGGCGGCTCAAATGTCTACGAGGGGTGTGTCATTCGACTCCCCAAGCTTCAATGCCATACAGCGAGACACGATCAACTCAGGAGCCAAGCAATCTCGAAACGATAGGTTAGCTGAATCCATTGGTGAAGATGCATTTGAAACCGAGAAGAAGAATGTTAAACGAAACCTTCACGCTCAGTTGTTCGGAGACGTAGCGGAGTTTTCATTTAACACAGCTACGATGGTAAATAACCTACCTAAATCACCCAAGGGTAGCAAGCTCCCACGTGCAGAGGATTTATAATGGCTCAGGAATTCGCTAGAGACACCAACACCAATCCCGTTATTCAGGCTCCTCAGACTAATTCTGCATCCAAAGGCTTAAACAACATAGCGCAAACATTAGGTATGATTGCCGGGCGAACCATGGAGAAATCCATAGACTACGCAAGTGCTGCATCTAAATCTAACTTGATCCAAACACACAGCATGATTCAAGATGTTGAGGCAAACAGCAAGCTTGAAATGTTCAAAAGCCCGAATCACTCGGCAGAAATAGCACGTAACGCCCATGCGTCCATCGAGCAAATAAAACATAACTCGAAGCTAAACGGTGGCGATAGGTCACAACTCAATTCCTCAGCTGATTCTATGGTGCGAGACTTAAACCTATCAGCGTCCGAGAAGGAAATTACACTCGGAAGAATGCAAGCAAAGTACGCTTCGTTAACAGCGTTTGGCAATACGTCTCAAACTATTATTCAGAAACTATTTAGAGACCCTGAACAAGCTGACCAATTCATCGAAGACCAGTACGAATCTATTCGCGGTCAAGTTGCTTCAGGTGTATTAACGCCAACCGAGGCGTTAAGTTTACACAAGCAGATGCAAGGACAGGTTGAAGTTGCGCAAAAAGTAGCTCAAAAAATGCATGAAGGAAAATTGACGGCTTCTCATGCTAGTGCATTGCATGCGATGGATACCGCTAAAATTCCCATGTCTAACGCTGGTCTACCGATTGACCACCATACAGCGATGAATTCAGGTCATTACTCAAGCCAGTTAACACTTAAAGATATTAAGTCTCAATATGCGTCTGGTGCAATTCCGTCCGTAGACGATGTAATTAAATTAAAACCCAATGAAGTGGATGGTGTCATTAACTATGGTGAGGGAGCAATATTAGCCACTGGTGACATTAACTCAACCAAAGATTTTAATGTGCTCAGAAAGCGCGTAGACCATCTTAAGGCGAAGCCAGAAAAGACCCTGCAAGAGGAGGGATATCTTCACCGTTTAAGTACCTTCATGAATGACACCGAGCAACCAGGGTTTTATACGTCGTATGTCACCGGAACGCCTGAAGGCGCTAGAATGTGGCGCGACCACAATGACCGTCAAGTTACGATAAATGATTCTGTCCCGTTTGGTGATGCAGAACAGCAAGCCCACACCAAGTATCAGCAAAGCGTCGATAATCTTAATGACTTAATCAGCAAAACCAATGCCGTCGGTATTGGCATGAATTATCCTGATGACCGTCGTCAGCCAATACCCGAGCAGTACGCGAAGCCGATACGCGATTCATTTGCGAGCGGGGCTGATGTTCGTGGCGCGATTAACAACATGCGTATGCTAAGCACTGAAAACCGTGTCTATGCCATGAATTTATTCCCTAAAGAACCACGTAAACAACTAACTGTATACGCGGCTGGCTTACTTGGTAATGGTGGTGATGAACGTTTTGTGACGCAGTTGATGCTTTCACAGCAGGATAATATTTTATCCCAGGGTGAAATAGGCAAGACGGCTCAGGAACATTATGCCCAGCTCGATACCAGCAAGGACGGTTATTCTGATAAAAAGCTTGAAGCTAAGATTTCGCCTCAATTATCACAATTCTCCCCATGGTTAAGAATGCAGCCAGGTGGTGGCGCGGTAGTTAACGGCCAAGTTGAGGCAGCTAAGCGTTACGTGAAGTTCATGGCAGCGCAAAATAATGACTACAAGATGGAGCACGTTGATAGCTACATCAAGGACTTCACGACCAATATGGAGGCGGCGTATAAAGTTGAGCAGGGCAGTAATTACTCACTCGATAAAAACAATGTCCCGCTTGAGAAGAATGAGATGCAAGTGCTTACCGGTCATGCCTTGAATGTTGCGAAACAGAAGGTAATCGAAGCGGTTGGCCCAGCAAATGCCAGGAATGTTTGGGACACAAGCGCACCTTCATTGGTGAGTTCGCCTGGTGGCCGGATAATGGTGGTGGATTCCAACGGCCTGGTTATCCCGGACAAGAATGGAAACCCAGCTTACAGTGAAATTTACAATGAAAGCGTATGGCGTTCGGCTGAGTTAGACGAATCCGGCGTTAATAAACAGGGTTTTGTTTCCAAGTTCATGAATAAATTTGAGGGCAAGGAATCAATTCCGGGCGTTCCTGATGCTGGAGTGACCAAACTACCCAGCTTTATACGGCGTGATAGCATTCCACGGCCAACCGAACAGGGCAATATTGACCTGGATAAGCGGGAAAAAGTTTGGAATCAAGACGGCGGTTACAGTACCGTCCGAACTATGACAATTGAAGAAGATGGGAAAACCATCTTGTTACCTACCATTGTTAACGACAAGGAAGTTTCAGAAGACGCAGCCGTAGCGAATTTCCATAGAACCGGCGACCACCTTGGGAAGTTCAATACTCAGAAGCAAGCAGACGAATACGACCAGGCCATGCATAAACGCATGAAGTGGTTGGGTGAGAATGCTTGGAAGGGTGAATCCAAGGTTACGAAGCAGGAAGGCAAGGAAGAAGCTAAACCGGAATCTAAAACGGTTAAACCAGGTGATGACATTAAGTCACTGACTGATGAGTTTATAAAGTCTAAGGCGTTTAAAGATTCTGACTTAAGCGAGGCTGAGGTTAGAAATAAAATATCAGAATCAATTAAACCAGACGATACCAAGGCTGATATTAAATCCAAGCTAGATACGTTTATGAAGTCAAAAGAATTCAAAGCGTCGGGAGTAGAAGGTGAGGGTGATGAAGCCAAGATATACAACTTAATTAAAGAGACCGAAGGCGTGGGCTCAAACATCCAAGGCGATGTTCCAACGCGAGGGCATGGCGTTACTCAAGCTGCTGTAAATGAGATACTTCCACGCAAGAAGCTGGCAGAGCTTACTGAAAAACAGGTTGAATTTGTAGGTAAGGCGTATGCCGCCAAAATCTACAAAGGATTGATAAAGGACGTACCTGAGCTTAAAGATGCCCCTAATGAAGTGAAAGCCACGCTAACAAAAGACCAATACAACCTACCACCTGGTGTAGTGGCATCTCACATTAAGCCATTCGTTAAAAAAGGCGACTGGATGGGGGCGGCAAAATCTTTGCTTAGCACAGCAACAGCACCCAAGGTAATCAAAGATAAAAAAGGTAAAGTAATAGAGCGTCACCCTCAACACACATTTAAAGGGCTCGCCAAGTCACGCGCTAAATCATACAACGTTATTGCTGAGCTTGAAGGGCAGCCGCTCATTAAATTTGTTGAGCAAACAGCTAAAGCGCTTAAGTATATTGATGAGAATGGCAAAGTTGTATTTTCATTCGCAGGAAAAGGAAGGCATCCTGATTCTGACTTAGGCATTCTCAATATTTTAGCTAAATAGGGGTAACAGACCATGCTAGGCGGCGAACGACAAATACGCGCACAGACCGGCCAAATCTATCCGGCATCCACATCAAGCACGGTTGGTGAAGCATTCTCCAAGCCATTCGCCCAGGTTAAGCAGATTGGCGATTATGTATTTGCTGGAGCAAGCACAGATGAAACCATCCGAAAAAGCAGCGAACGCATTGCGTTAATGCAGGCTCAAATTGACACGCCAGGGCAGGGATTGGGCCAAAGGTCACTCAATACCATTGGTGGCTTTGTTGGTTCAATGCTGGCTACTGCACCGTTTATGGTTGCAGGTGGAGCGGTTGGTGGTGGCGTGGCTAGTGCGGTTGGGTTTGGAGCTAGAAAACTGGCCTTAAGCGCTATTGCTGGCGAAGCATCCGAAGGTGTTGCAACGGCTTACCTGGCAGCACAAACGCCCCTGAAAAACCTGGCTACCGGCTCAATGAAGATGTTCTTGCCCGCAGCCTCAACCGCTGAACTTGCTGGTGACGCGTTAAGTTTCTACACAGCCACCAAGGGCATGGAAATACCTGAGAAGTTTTCCAAGCATTATGACTCGGTTAACAACGCATTTGATGTAAGTCATGCGATTGAAGACTGGGGGAGTGATAACTACGGGTTCATGCTAGGTGGCTCAGCCATGGCGGCTGGTTATGTGGCGTACCGAGGCGTACGAGGCGTACTAGCCATGCGTGCTGCCGGTAAATCAGCCAAAGAACTGGACGATGAATTAGGTCGGTTACTTCGCGGCCATGAAGAAACCACCAAAGAAAATCAACGCGTTCATGGTGAGCAAGCAGCCAAGCAAGGTAAAGTTTCAGAGCTTCAGGCTCACTTGCAAACGGCTGAGGAAGAAGGGTTAATTTCACCTCAATTGCATGAATGGTATCTTGATTACTTGGAGCATCCTAACCATCCTGATACGCACAAACGCGGTCTCGATGCGCTCAAAGAACTTCAAATACCGTATGATAGGTTCACCGGACGCGTGTGGAATGAGGTTCTCACCAAAGAGGGTGTTCAGAATCTCAAGGGCGCACTATTTGATGAAAGTATAACCGCCATGGGCGAGGAAGATAGACAGCTTCTATCAACGTACATCGTCCATAATCAACTTGACGCGTATGCCGCCATGATGCGTGAAAATCCTAACATGTTGATGGCCATGAATGGCATGACCTCAGACATTACACGCAAGATTGCAGCGCATGACCTGGCCTTGAGAGAGTTTAAATTTGCTCTCGATAAAACTATTCCAAAAAGCACGCTTAAACGGCAAGTGTTCACGCAAAATAATCTTTACAAGCACCTGAAAAGCTTAGGCGTTACGACCTCACGTGAGGTTCCGTATTATGTGCCGCGTCGTGTAATTGAAAAATTACAGTTGGCAGATGAGATTGGCAAGATTGAAGGCCGAGCCACGCCGCAGCTTGAAAAAAAGTTTCAAAATAACAGGCATTTAGAGCTTAAGAAAAAATTAAATGAAATGAAACTTATGTCTCATTCAGAAGAGATGAAGCATTTAACAGATAAACTTTTCCCGGGCGGGGAATTAGCTGAAAACTTTAGCATGGGAAGGGCATACAATCGTTTGCAGGATTTGAAACAAGTCTGGCCTAATGCCAAAACTGCATCCGATATAGTGGATATGGCAGCGATGAACAAAAAGCAATCCGGCCTCAATGAAGCGCTGAAGCGTTTTATTTCCCTGGCAGATAAGAAAATAGAAGACTTGGCAAACCCTGAGATGGTCAAGACGTACCTCAACCGACGTATTGACGCGTCTGTTCCCAAAGCTAGAGAGCTGGAGAAGTTTGGGCTCGATAAAAAAGCCAATATTACCGAGGACCAAGTGAATTCAGTCAAGGGTGTGGAGGGCGAATCCGTCGAAGGAAAAAGTGAACAAGGCGAATCAGTCATTAATGACGAGTTAAAATCAGTGGTTGAAAACTCCAAGCTTGAGTTTGCGAAAGAAAACTTTGAATCGTCCGAGATGAAAATCAAACAATGGCAGGCGAGCGGCAAAGCCTTGGATGACCTAATAGCCTGTGTGTGGGGTGCGTAATGAGTAAAGTTAAAGGTTGTATAATCGAAGCACGCGAGGCATTAAACCTGTTCACGTCCGATGAGTTAGAGCGATACATTAAGCTTGTAGGAGACCGTACCCGTGAGCTCGAAGCTGGAGGCATTCCATTCGCACGCAAAGCTGCGATTAAAGAAATAGGCAACGAAGCCTTGGAGTCACTCAATTCAGACCTAGGAATTGCTGCGAATGACGTGGAAAAGTTTTCAAAGCTGGAGCGTAAAATCGGCGAGGATGTTACGCAACGTGGCTTGCTTGAGAAAACCAAAAAGAACACTGACGCGAACATTGAGACCGCTCAGAATGCCGACAAGCTCGAATTAATCGAGCGCTCATTTGGCGAGCTTGAGAAGGATGATATTGATATTCTTGCCGGTAACAAATTAAATGATGAGATTTACGCCGCGGCTGATGGCGTTAAGTCCGGAGACTCAAGGGTTCACAAGATAGCTGATAAACTGAAGGCGTATGTTGAATCACGCAATAATATGTTGATCCGCTCCAACGCATTACACCCCGATGAAATCCACTCCGATAGATACTTTAGGAGCGGTTACAACCAGTCTAAACTTGCAAAATTAGGCAAGGAAAGCTTTGTATCAAAACTTAGAAGCTTCATTGATGTTGAGAAAACCTTCAAGGGAACCAAGGCTATTGATGAGCATGGCCAGGTAAACGAGGCAATCGTACAGGAGATGATGGGAAATACTTACGACAACATCATCCAAGGTAACGGCGTTCTGTTTACCAATCCTTCAATCGCCAAAGATGTGGGTAAGATTAAAAAATCACGACAAATGTTTTACATTTACAAAGACTGGCGTTCATGGGGGCAAGGTAACAAGCAATTCGGCGATGATTCGTTATTTAAATCCTGGATGGGGGATATTCACGTTGCAGGCAATCAATCAGGTATGGCCAAAATATTCGGTAGTGACCCCCAAAGCATGTACAACAAGGTTCGCCAATTAGAAGTTGATAAACGTGGTAATTCAGCGAAGCAGTCTATCGAATACCGCACGAACGATGCGATATTTTCTCAATTGCTTGGAGCGAATAGTAAGCCATGGGACCCAACCATAGCTAATATCGGATTAGCCACGCGGACAATATCCACCATATCCAAACTAGCGGATTTAGCACTGAAGAGTTTATCGGATAATGCACAGGTTGCAGGTATAGCGCAGCGATTGACAGGTGAGTTTTGGGGGCCATTTTTAAACGGCATCAAAAACAACTTCAATCTAATACCGCAGAACGAAGGCCGCCAACACCTCGCCAAGGTCATGCATTCATCCATTCGCTCACACATGGGTGTGGTAGCTCGCCAAGTTGACTACGGTGATATTGGTACGGTGGCTGGTAAATTATCCAATAAATTCTTCTACCTGAACGGCGTGGAGGCATGGGATTCAGCTAATAGATTGAGCGCCATGGAACCCGTTATGAGAGCCTTCGGGAAGAAATCCAAGGCAGGCTACGAGAAACTCAATAAACAACAACAATCAGCATTAGAGCGGTTTAACATCTCACCTAATGAGTGGGACGGCTTGCGCTCCAAGACAGAAAAAGGCTTTTTTACGGTCGATAACGTAAACCGCATGACTGAAGATGAGGTTAAATCCTTGTGGGAAAAAACCGACAAGACAAGCTCACTCCTGGATTACAGAAGTGACTTGTACCGTAAGGTGTTCAGCATGTTTGATACCGCCGCTGAGTTTTCTACACTGAACCCAACAGCCTACACACGCATGTTAAGCACAGGTAATTTCCCCCCTGGCTCTATTGAAGGCGAGATTATGCGTAGCATCATGCAATTCAAATCATACCCTATTCAGTTCTTTAGACGCGTGGTTGTTGGTGGAATGCAAGACATGGACAGCTGGCAATCAAAGTTAATGTATGCGACCAACATGGCTTTGGGTACAATCATGCTAGAGCATTTATCGCAAATGTTGGATTCAATTGCGCGAGGTGTTAGCCCGCCCGACCCGTCAAAAATGAGCGCTGGGGAGAAGGCGCATTATTCGCTTGAGTTATTAGCTGGGGGCGCAGGTGTATTTAATCGCCTGATGGATGCAAGGCAGCAAGACAGTAATATGTTTGTTAAGATGTTTAACACGGCGGCAATGAAGATGGTGGAAGATCCACTTGTAGCAGGCTTCGCCCTGGCAAGCGGAAACCTTGAAGGGGCTAAAAAAGCCACAAAAGATTTTGTAAATGTAGCGAATCCACTGGGAAGTGTGCCGCTGGTGTCGCCTTATGTTAATAGCTTTTTAGGCCATAAACCCTACATGGGGCCAGGGCAACATCAAATTTTTGGAGAGTAAGTATGTCTAATTTACCACAACAAGATACGATTCAGCAATTCTCAGCCGATGGCATAACTCGCGAATACCAAATAACCTTTTTTGCTCCGCTTGAATCAACAGGTGAGCCAGATATCAATGTTTACACGCAGCTTTCCACCGCCGCCCCTGTACCAGCTGCTGATATCAAGCTATGGAACACCGATTACACCTATACTCCCGAACCTCCCGCCGGTAAGACGGGAGGTACGGTTACATTTAATGCTGATAAAATACCCCCTTCTGGATACATCGTGACCATCGCCCGTAATATCTCAGCATCATTGAACGTGGCGTTTTCAGACGCTACAACATTCTCAGGCATCACCCTAGATGCTGCACTCGATAAATTGCTTCTGATAACACAGCAAAATAAATCTTACGCCCTGGATAGGAATCTATCGTATATCGTTAACTCTTATTTGCCAGCCGCTACAATTGAAGCAAACACAAAGATACCTGTGTTATCAGCCGGTCAAGTATGGTTTGGCTCAGCAAACGGTGTGATTGCCGCAACCTTAGAGCAGCCAGCGGACGTATCTACATTGCGCTCAGAACTTGCCAACGAACAAGAAACAACCAATGGTGCGGCGCTGGTGGGTTACTATGATTCGGTGAATGTAAACCCGACAACCGTAGCATCTCAGTTGACGTTGCTAACAAATGCAGTAGTAGCGCCATTCCCAACCGGCTCTATCATTGATTTCGCAGGCGCAACACCACCGGCTGGGTTTATATTATGCGATGGAACCTCATACCCAACCGCTACCTACCCCGATTTATTTGATGTGATTCAGTACGCATGGGGTGGAGTGGATGAAGATTTCAATGTTCCTGACTTAAACGGCAAGGTAACGGCTGGCTCAGGCGGGACTTTACCACCACTAGGTAACTCAGTGGGCGACACGGGTGGAGCGGCAACATACGCCCTTGAATCTGCAAACCTACCACCTCACTCTCATTCATTTTCGTACGCATACAATGGTGTGGCCGCAAACGCGGGGGCTGTAAGTGGATATCCAATCAATGTAAATAGCACCACCATAGGTAGCGCAACAGGTAACGGGCCAGGGGTTAGCACGGCCTTTACCATCGTCCAACCCACGGCAATCGTCCTTAAGTGTATTAAAACCTAATGTCTACACTGCAAGAGATTAAAAAGTTACGCGATAAAGTCATGATGGATTTTGAAAAAAAATCAGCATCTAATTATGAGTTATCGCGTGATGAACAAAATAACCTGCATGTAGAATGGGAAGATGGGTATAGTATTCGCGTCCCCATGATTGACTTTAGGCCGTACCAGGTCGAGGCGCGGGACAAGTTAATCAGTGGTGATAGTAAGCGCCTGATGGTTCAATGGCCCAGGCGAAGCGGTAAAGAGGTGACAACGTGGAATATAATACTTGATTTTGCTATCAGTCAGCCTGGCTTGTACATTATGGCCTACCCCACCAGCGTACGAGCCCGCAAGATTTTGTGGGAAGGAGCTATGCTCAACAAAGACACGGGCGAAAGCATTAAGTTTATCGACATGCTCCCTAAGCGTATGCTTGCGAAAAACCCGAATTCCGCCGATATGTCTCTCCACCTAACCAATGGTAGCTTAATCTGGGTGGTGGGTTGCGACATCGACCCTGACAAACTGAGGGGTACTAATCCCCTGGGAATCGTATTTTCTGAGTTTGCATTTGCCGATCCCACAGTTCTATACAACATGATGCCAGTTTTACGCCAAAATAATGGATGGCTGTTCGGTCAATCCACCTACGACGGTATGAACCATTTCTACTGGATGATTAAAAACAATGCTGAAGACCCGCTTTGGTTTTGTCGTGAGGAGAGTATTACCACCCTGGTGGATTCGGATGGAAATCCGTACATAACTGAGGAAGATGTTGACGAGGACAGGCGGGCCGGAATGCCTGAGTATCTTATTCAGCAAGAATATTACGGGAACGTGCAAATCAATGAAGAAACTAAATATTTCGCGCTGGCGCTTAATGAGGTTCATTCGAGTGAGCGTATTATTAAAGGGCACTACATACCTAATAAAAACGTCTATGCTTTTTACGATATTGGTGTATCTGATTGCACTGCTGTTACATTGGCCCAGTTTGAAACGCGGGGTGGAAAGCTATGGCCTACCGTTATCGGCTACATCGAGAACAACAACCGAGCGTTAGCATTCTACGTGGATGAGATTAGGCGGTTCTGCAACGCTAGAAACCTGACCTTCAAGATGCACTTTGTTCCTCACGACGGCGCAAACAGAAACTTTGGGGACAATCTCAAGACGACACAGGATTACCTAACTGAGATGGGCGAGATGAGTAATATTGTGAAGCGCCCAACCTCGCACAAAACAGCCATTGAAGCGATTCGACAGAAATTGTTTATGACGACGTTCAACCAAGAGAACACCACGAGACTGATAGACTGCTTGTCGAATTATGAGAAGGAGTACGATGTTAAGATGGGTAAATTCAAAGACCATCCAAAGCATGATTGGTCGAGTCACGGGGTTAAATCCTACCAGACTTTAGTGCTCGCGCTGGAAAGTGAATTAATTGTGGAAGTGGCGTATGATGTTATTTATTATAACGAGACATATTAGCAGGGATTGATATGATTAGTTTTGGTTTTGCCTTTGGTTATTCAGATTACGCTACGGTAGATGTTAACTTCCCCAAGCCTTCAGTTTATATTTACGTTTCTGGTGCCGGTGGTGATATCGTTTACCAGAATACAGCCGGTCAAGCGCAGTGGCTGCCTGGAGCAATAGAAGCGGGCATCTATCCTATTGCAGCTAAAAAGATATTAACCAGCGGTGTTGTGAACGGTACAGAGCGTACCACCACAGCAACTGGTTTAGTTTACGGCTCGACAAACATACCTTAAGGAGCTGCTATGTTCGGATATTCAGGGTGGTTAATTAGAAATCCTCCTTTTTTAATTTATACAGGTGTGAGTGGTATCCATCCCCCAGGTTCGGGTTTTTTGCTGTTGACGGATAATACCCCTATATTATTAACCGACTTGGAGCTTTTCGCCCTGACTTAAGGATTAACCATGTCTCAAACACTAGAACAGATTTTTATTGCCAACCCGATTACCACGAATACCTCGACGGATTTAATCTATTTTTCACAGTCACCTTACACCGCTGGTAATGACGCAGCAATGACCTATGCTAATTTTGAGGCTCAATTTGCGCCAGCCGGCTCGGTAGCTTCAGGAACAATCAACCAACTTGCTTGGTATTCAGCTACGGGAGCAGTGGTTTCAGGCTTGGCAACAGCTAACAACGGCACATTAATCACATCTGCCGCAGGTGTTCCTAGCATAAGCTCGACTTTGCCAAGTGCAGTGCAAAACAATATTACGGCGCTGGGTACGATTAACGAGACACTGAGCTTTACTGCTGTAAGTGCTGGAGCCCGAAGGATTGTTTTTAACGGGAATACTGATGGCACTCTTGCTCTACAGGCCGGATTAGGTTCGGCTACTTTTGGCGGTGGTTACGTAATGTTTGGCTTAACTCATGCATCCTATGCGGGATGGACTAAGGCAGCCATATCCAACCAAGCAGGCGCTAAGTTTGCAATAAATAACAATGGAATCGCTACAGGTACGGACGTGTTTACGTGCGATAGTTCTGGTAATGTAGTTGCCAACGGCTCGCTTACGGCCGCAACTTACACATCCACAGCCGACCTACAATTAACACCTAACGCAGGCAACGAATTAGACATTAACTTTTCCGCGTCTGACATCCCTGGCGTTCAGATTCGAAGCGCAAGCGCAACCGGTAATCCTAGATTGTTATTTTACAGAGGGAATACCACCGCTTTAAGTGGGCTTTATGCAGGTCAAAATGACAGCTTAACGGGCTCAGGTAATGGTATATATTTAAGGAATATCATTGCAGGCGGTAAGATTTTCTTGCGTGACTCTACCGGTAATGCTGTTACGGTTAGTGGTGGCAATACAACGTTGAGTGGCTCGCTTACCACCTCCCAAACCGCTGGCATAATCGGAACCACCACGAACAATAATGCTAATGCTGGGAGTGTGGGGGAGTATATAAGCTCGAATGTTAACAGCGCCTCTTTTGTTTCCTTGACGACTGCGACCGCGAAGGACATGACTTCCATTGAATTAACAGCAGGTGACTGGGAGATTGGTGGTAATTTAGTATTCAGAATGGATGCCAGCACTAATGTAAACCGTGTCCTTGGCCAAATAGCCGGGGTCTCTAACACCTTCGGGGATGCGTCATATTCCTCAGCTTTACAATATGGCTCGACAGGATTTGTGCCTGGATTAAATCTGGATATAGGTATTGTTATTCCAACACTTAGGACGAGCATATCAAGTACGGTGACGCGATACATTGTTGCTAGAGCTGATTTTACAGCGGGCATTTGCAAAGTGGCAGGTAATTTATGGGCCCGCCGTGTTCGGTAACAGGAGATTAATATGCTAGAAAAACAAGTATTACCCACCCGCTTAGTCGGGATTGATGAGGACACCTGCCAAGTAACCTTGGTGGAGTCTTATGTGATTCTAGAGGATGGCGTGGAGCTATCCCGTCATGAGAATTATGTCTACGCACCGTTTGACGATGCTAAGCTATCAGCGATGCTAACTGACAATAAAGCAGGTATTGCGTATGTGAATGCGCTGTCTGTGAAGCATCAAGATAAATTATTGGCGATGAAGCCCGTGCTAGTCGCGGCTGAAGCCGAAGTTAAGCAAGAAATTATAGGGGTGTAAATTATGCCAACAACAGAGCGGCTGTATGAGTTTGATTTGATGCCCACCCTAGACGCGGCTGATATTATTTACTGTGCTGATGTCTCGGACAGTGATAAGGAGGTCAAGACAACCGTGGCCGGTCTGATTGGGGCATACCCTGCTCTGTTATCACTGGGTGGTATCGCACTAGCTAACAGCATGATATTCATTACCGATTCATCCGGTGTTGCGCAACTTAGCTCCACCCTGCCAGCGTTCACTATGGGCGGAATTATTAGCGCGGATAACAATACAATTACAGGGCTGCCTACACCCACAGCGAGTACTGACGCGGCCAACAAAGCGTACGTTGACGCAAGCGGGAGCGGCACGGTTAGCTCAGTAACAGGGACCACGAATGAAATTGATGTTGGTGGAACAGCAAGCGACCCTGTTTTGAGTCTATCTGCTACCATCGACACCCCTGGGACGTTTAATATCCAGTCAACTACAGCCGTCGGTGGAATCAATAATGACAACACATTGGCGACAGCAAGCGCTACAACACTATCAACAGATTTAGCGCTTAAGACATACATTGATAATGTGGCGGGGAGTGGCTTCACTGTTGTGCTCACATGCTTGCTTGGCACGACTGCCAACCTTTCGGGAACGTATGCTAATGGAACGGCTGGTGTTGGTGCTACATTAACAAACAACACCACACAGGCAGCGCTTGAGGTTGATGGTGTTACCGTCCAAGTTGCTGATAGATTGCTTGTTAAAAACCAAACAGCCACCACAGATAATGGTGTTTATGTTGTTACGACCGTGGGTGATGGCTCTACTAACTGGGTATTAACTCGCGCAACTGATTACGATGAACCTAGCGAGATTATCCCTGGAACTTTAGTTCCGATATCAAGCGGAACAGTTAACGGCGGAAGTATTTACCTCGAATCAGCCACAGTTACAACCATTGGAACCGACCCAATCCTGTTTGATATCTTCGCCCAGCCTGGCAATAGCTTTGTGACCCTGGCGACAAATCAGACGGTTACAGGTGATAAAGAATTTACAGGAACCACGATTGTTCCTACACCATCCACGGACACAGAAGCAGCAAACAAGGGTTATGTAGACGCAGCAATCACGGGCGGTGGTGGCGGCGGTAACGTAGGCGACTTCGTTGACTTTGCCGGAACATCTGCTCCTTCCGGGTGCTTGTTATGTGACGGAACATCTTACGCAACCGCGACTTACCCCGACCTATTCGCGGTAATTGGTTACACGTGGGGAGGAAGTGGGGCTAACTTCAACGTGCCTAACGCAGAGCGTAGGGTAATGATAGGCTCAGGAGGCACGGGTACGGCAACAATTGGTAATGCAGTTGGTGATACAGGTGGCGCTGAGACCGTAACACTGGCCACAACAAACATGCCTGGAGGAGTGCCTATTAACGCATCCACCTCGGGTGGAATAAATGTTGTATCTAATACCGGCACAGCTTCTTACGTTCCTAAGTCAGGAACGCCGTATTCAGGCGGAGCATCAACAGCCGTAAATATAACCCAAAAGTCCATGGTTGTTCTTCGTTGTATTCGTTATGAGCCGGTAGCAACCAGCACAGCAACAGCATCGAACCAAGCGAGCCAGGAAACAGCCACAAGCTCGGTGGTATTTACTAATCCTGCAAGCCAGCAATATCATCCGAGCTCAGCGAAGGCGTGGGTTGTGTTTAATGGTACGGGGACGTTGGCAATTACAGCATCCTATAACGTTACAAGTGTGACTGATAACGGCTCAGGCGATTATACGGTAAACTTCACCAATGCATTTTCAAGTATAAATTATTCTGCTTCTGGTTCGTGCGCAGACGGGACAAGCATCACCTACACCTCGGGAACAGCGCCATACGTGTGCGGACCTCAAGCTACACCAACCGCAAGCGCATGGAGGTTTGGCACAGGGCAAGGTACTGTTGGCGCTCAATCTGGGGTTCGGGCAGATTACACGTATATTTCTGTTCAATTCTTCGGAGAACTTGCATGAATGTAGACACACGTATAGCTTACAAAGACGCAGGCGGTAATGTTTCAATCGTTACACCAACGCCTGAGTTTATCGAAAACGGCGGCACAATGGCTCAGTTTTTGGAGCAGCCATTACCTGAGGGTGCAATATTTGAAGTACTCCACAAAGATGATATCCCAACAGAACGGTACTTTCGTAACGCTTGGAAATTAGATGCAGGCATTAGTGTTGACCGAGCCAAGGCTGAAAAAATCCACATGGATAATCTTCGTAAGGTTCGGGATGATAGGCTTAAGGTTGAGGACATCGAGTATCAAAAAGCTTTAGAGATGCGTGATGATGCTAAAATGAACGCCGTGGCGAATCGCAAGAAAAAGTTACGTGACATGCCGATGGAAACGGATTTAAGCGGGTTGTCGCTTGAAGATTTAAAGCTATTTAAACCTGTAGTCCTGGAGGGTTGATTATGTCAATTTTCAGCAAGTTAGGTGATTTAGCGAAAAGCAGCAAGGTAACTACGTCGGCGGTGGTTATTTTGCTTGCGTGTATTGTCGGCGTTTCCGCTCAGTTTGTAACCAATAAAAAAGATGGGGTTGCGGAGCAAGCAGCCGAGCAGGCATTGAGAAACTACGGTATTGATATAGATTTCAGTCCTGAAAACGGTGGCGCTAACACTGAATAGTAGCGCCCCGCATCCATTATTTAAAACGGAAGGTCTTGGAATCTTTCATCGGTAGCGTGTGGGCGGTCTCGTGGTGGTCCACCAGCGCTTGAATTGCTTTGTGCTTGTGGCTCACCCGTAAAATCTTTTACGTCGTTTCTATCGGCCCACATCTCGCCGGAACCATCATTCTTAAGCGTGCCTTTTTTGATAACGATTTCAGCCGTGCCTTGGCGGCCAACAGTTTCACGCATGTTTAGCGTTCCATTATCGTATTCTTTAATCATGCCAATCGTTTTGGCGAAGTGTCGTAGCTTGTAGGCAAAGTTATCATCGCCGGTAATGTACGTGTAAACAATGCGCTCTCGGTTCTCGGAATCCCAAATGGTAAGTTTTAGCTTACACATTTCGTTTCCGTTTCGGTCACTCATAGGATGGCCATTTTTAGTGGTCTCAACATCCGCCACCTGGAATGGATAGGTCCCAGCATCGATAACATTCATGCTTTTTATTTCGGTTTCACTGTACGGTGTGTATCTCATAACATCCTCACTTAATTTCAAGTTTAGTTCTACGTTGCAAACATGCGCCAGGAACTTCAACGCCTTCACTCAACACCTCTTTTAACTTGATTTTGTCAATCGAGGTAACAACCTTCTCGCGAAGATATTCATCCGGTAACGCGAGGTCATCAAACACGTCCACGGACACAGGGCATTTTTTCACCCTGATTTTAAAATACGGCGAGGTGTCTATCTCGCTAATGCCCATTTTAACAAAGCTTTCGTGCAGATAATCGGTCAATGATTCTGCTTTGTTTTTAAGCGCATCCCTTCGCTTTTTCATGCCGTCCATGGCTTGCTTGATGGCTTCTTCTTCAGCTTCGATATTTTTAATGTAAGACGCTACAGATATAGCTTTGTTCTCAAATTCTTCCTTGAGGCCGTCCATGGCATCGAACATAGCTTGCGTAACTTCACCTGTTTCATCTACATCATTAAAGATAGATTCAAACTCGTTTGTTATCTCGTACAGTTTCATGTTTAGTTTCCGTTATTGTTAATTTT
>Ga0222634_1000193_pt1 | contig 36362 bp, 46 predicted proteins | sample AntAcemetageno50_FD_179807 | JGI IMG/M metagenome (GOLD analysis project Ga0222634, IMG submission 179807) | Saline water microbial communities from Ace Lake, Antarctica - #50 | ecosystem: Environmental > Aquatic > Non-marine Saline and Alkaline > Saline | place: Antarctica: Ace Lake | collected... | reverse complement strand
GGCAGCTAAAAAGCTGGCGATGGATGAAATACCCACCATTACCCTTTCAGGATTGAGCGACGAGCAAAAACGAGCGTATGTCATCGCCGACAATCAGCTGGCGCTCAACGCTGGTTGGGATTTGGACTCCTTGCGAGCAGAAATTGAATTGTTAAATACCAAGAATTTTAATATCGAGGTGTTGGGCTTTGATGATGATTTTATGGCTGGGCTACTAGATATTAATTGTGGCATACCGGAACTACCTGAAGGGGAGCGGGATCCATTCCAGAAAAAGACATTCACACTGCATGATGAGCAGGTGGCGTTGATTGATGATGCGGTGATGCTGGCCCGCACAAACCCACTGGTAGATACTGGCATCAATGACAACACCAACGGAAACGCATTAACGTTGATTTGTCAAGAATGGTTGTCCGTCAGAGATGCGTAGTGCTAAGGATATTGTCATTACGCCGATTAAATCCGGCGCGGCAAATGCTATCGTTAAGAAAATTCATTATAGCGGGAAGGTTGTTAATAATAGCCGCTTGCATTTTGGCGTGTTTCTTGACGGTAAACTCGAGGGGGCGATGCAATTCGGTTGCAGTATTGATATAAGAAAAACATCAGGTTTGGTAGAGGGAACGGGTTGGAACGATTTTATTGAACTCAACCGAATGGCGTTCTCCGATGTATTACCAAAATTCAGCGAAAGTAGGGCCATTGGGGTGGCGTTGCGGTTTATAAAAAAACACTATCCTCATATAAAATGGGTGATCAGCTTTAGTGATGCAACACAATGTGGGGATGGCGTGATATACCGCGCCAGCGGGTTTATACTAACAGGCATCAAGAAGAATGCGCAGATACTTAGAATGGCAGACGGCTCTATCATGGCGAAAAAATCATTAGATAGCCCGCAGCACAGTAAAAATGGCCGCTTTGGCAGTGCTATCGCCCGCGAAAATGGCGCGGTGCCGTTGGCGGGTTTCCAATTGCGATATGTTTATTTTATTGACAAGGTGTGTAGGGCTAAGCTAACTGTTCCAGAGTTGCCGTTTTCAAAGATAGAGGACATGGGCGCTGGTATGTACAAGGGAAAAGCAAAATTACGCGGGTGAAAAATCAGGCGTTAGGGTTCCACCCTAATCTGGGCGGCGAGATTCCGACCCACCCGCTCCAATTTGACGAGGTTTCAAATGGATAACACGAAAAAGCCAACACCAAAGTCCAAAGCAAAACCAAAGACCAAAGCAAAACCAAAGGCCAGGGCAAAACCAGGACCGAAGCCTACGATTATCGATTGGCGCCAGGTTGACAGCATGTGCGCGTTGCATTGTACCGGCGAAGAGCAGGCTGGGATTCTAGGCATTGATTACGATACGCTTAACCGAACATGCAAACGTGATCACAAAATTGGATTTTCGGACTACTTCAAGCAAAAGAGCGCAGGCGGCCGAATGAGCCTGCGCCGCAAGCAATTCTCAACTGCGATTGATGGCAACCCGACTATGTTAATCTGGTTGGGTAAGAACTGGCTCGGGCAGACTGACCAACCCGACCACCAGGTGACAGCCGCCGCGCCGGTGATCAATATCATCAACCCCAATAAATAAACAATGGCGGATATTTGTCCAACCATTCCACAATTCGAGTACATGATGAGTACCGCGCAATTTCCCGCACTTGTTAGCGGGTTTGGTGCAGGAAAGACCGAGGCAGCAATCAACCGCTGCATCATTGGCAAATTGCAATCGCCTGAAGTCAACCGGGGATTCTATGCGCCAACATACGACTTAATCCGAATGATTGCATTTCCCAGGTTCGAGGAAGTACTCGAGCAATTAGGCATCCCTTACCGGTTATATAAATCACCGCTGAATTACATCGAGATACCAGGGTCCGGGCGCATCTATTTTCGATCGATGGATACACCGCAACGTATCATCGGCTACGAGCATGGCGACGCAGATGTCGACGAGTTGGATACGATGAAAACCGACGATGCAGCGTATGCCTGGCGCCAGATCGTCGCTCGAAACCGACAGAAGAAAAACGACGGGACGCACAACACAATCGGAGTGACAACAACACCCGAGGGGTTTAAATTCGTTTACAACACATGGAAGAATGACCCGCGACCAGGATACGAGATCATCCAAGCAGCGACGATGAGCAACCCGCATCTGCCCAGTGGGTACGTTCAAACGCTGCGGGATATTTACCCGGCGAATCTGCTCAATGCTTATTTGGACGGGCAATTTGTTAACCTACAGTCGGGGACTGTATTCAACAGCTATGAACGGAGCCGATGCCGCAGCACAGAAACCATACAGGCTGGTGAGTTGTTGTGCATTGGTATGGATTTCAACGTCACCAATATGAGCGCCGTGGTTTACGTTATGCGCGGCGAGGCATGGCATGCGGTCGATGAGCTAAAAGGCATCTATGATACACCAGCGATGACCAGGGCGATCAAAGAGCGTTATCCTGGGCATAGTATTAGAGTGTATCCTGACGCATCAGGGTCTAGCCGCAAGACGGTGGACGCCTCAACATCGGACATTGCACTTCTAGAGCAGGCTAGGTTTAGTGTTTACGCTAACAAAACCAACCCGTTTATTAAAGATAGAGTTATGGCAACTAACGCCGCATTTGATCATGGCCGATTGTTTATCAATGATCTACACTGCCCGGAATATGCTCGCTGCATGGAGCAATTAGCGTATGATGCAAACGGATTACCGGACAAAAAGTCCAATTTAGACCATTTACCCGATGCGGGCACTTACCCCATCGCCTATGAAATGCCCGTCGTGAAGCCGGTGGCCGATCTACGCGTTCGATTCGCGAGATAATAATATGGCAGTATCAGCGCAACACAAGGACTACCAAAAGTTCATTCCACTGTGGCAAATGCTACGCGACTGCGACGACGGGGCAAACGCGGTCAAGTCGCGACGTGGATCCGCGTCAGGTCAGATAGGATCAATGCCCGGCACAGCATATTTGCCGGCACCAAACGCCGAGGATGGCAGCACAGCTAATAAGCTACGATATGAGGCATACCGACAGCGGGCGTCTTTTGTCAATTTCGTAGGGCATACCAAAGAGGGCATGCTCGGAATGGTTTTCCGCAAAGAGACAATGCTCGATGTTGATCCAGGTATTGAGTACATCAAAGACAATGCAAACGGCGAAGGGTTGAGCGCCGATCAGCTAATTAAGTTGATCGCAGCCGATACTTTGCTGGTCGGTCGATTTGGGCTTTTGGTTGACTACCCGCAAATGCGCGAAGGTTTGACCGCCGCGCAAACGGCTGGTCAAGAGGCCCGCGTCCTGACATATCCCGCAGAATCTATCATCAACTGGCGCTGCGAAACCATCAACGGCAGGCAACAATTGTCGATGGTGATTCTGCGGGAACCGACCGAGAAAGTAAGTGCAGACGGTTTTGATGTTGTTGAGTTAATGTATCACCGGGCACTGCTGATGGTAGACGGCGTTTATATCCAACGGCTTTACAATGAGAATGATGAGCTACTAGGCACCGAGCAGAATGGTGCTTTTGCGGCCGACATCGTACCGCGCAAAGCTGATGGTTCCACATGGAACTTAATACCCTTCAGCTTCGTCGGCTCGGTCAATAACGATGAGGTTGTCGATAAGGCGCCGCTCTATGACATCGCGGAGATCAACATCGCGCACTATCGCAACAGCGCCGACTATGAAGAATCCAGTTTTCTAGTCGGCCAGCCGACGCCTGTATTCTCCGGCCTAACACAATCATGGGTTGACCAGAACATGAGTGGCGGCGTTGCGTTCGGCAGCAGGGCCGCAGTATTGCTGCCCGAGTCGGGTAGTGCGATGCTGCTTCAAGCCGGAGATAACCAAATGCCGCTAAAAGGTATGGAAATCAAAGAGCAACAGATGGTCCGAATTGGTACCAGGATTATCCAGGACAAGGGTGGAGTCGAAACAGCCGAGGCTGCAAAGATCCGCTTTGCAGGGCAGAACAGCAAACTTAGCGCGATCATCGGCAATGTCGAAGAAGCATTCGCTCAATGCCTAACCTGGGTGATGGATTTCATGGGCGGCACACTCGAGCCTGAAATTATCATCAACCGCGAATTCTACGAGGCGAGTATTGACCCTCAACTGGTAATGGCCGCAGTCCAACTAATGGATCGAGGTGTTATTGCTTTGCCGGACCTTCGGCACCAACTACGCCGATCTGGTCTGATTGCCGCTGATCGCACCGATGATGAAATCGACAGCGATGCGGAAATCATCGACGAGGTACTGTGACTAGCCGCGCATTCTTAACCAACGCCGCAACGCGAAGGGCTGTATTCTTACAGCGATACATCCGCAGACAAAACGAGGTGGCGGCTGCACAGCTACGATTGTACAAAGGCCAGTTGAGCGCCAGGCTACTCCAGGACGAATATGCATCAAAGGATCTAACCAGGCTTATTGCCGATATGCGAACGTTACAGATATTGGATCAAAAGGCATTGATCGCAGAGGCTGAGAAACTCGCCATCAGTGAGGCTGGGTTTACGGCGGATATGCTAACTGCAGGAACATCCGCAATATTCGCTGTGCCAACCAGTACATTACTCGCAACCGCGATCAGCGCAGCGGTACCGGTTCAGGCGGGCGTTTCAATACCAGAATTGTTGTCTGCGTTCGGGACTAAAAAAGCATCCGACATTCTGAATGTTATTATGGACGGGGCAACTTCAGGCAGCCCCACAACTTCAATTGTGAAAAAGGTATCAGGGTTTATCGACTCGCTGATATCCAGGCAAGTGCAAGCACTAGTCGCAACGGTACTAAGCCATGCCAGTAGCGCCGGGCGGCTCGCGACATATGAACAGAACAGTGATCTGGTTAACGAGTATCAATGGGTTTCCACATTAGACGGATTAACCAGCATGATATGCATGGGGCGCGACGGCAACAAGTATGATGTTGGTATTGGACCTATGCCGCCAGCGCATTACAATTGCGTGATTTCAGGCACGTTCATAACGTCCGCTGCGGGTGTTTCGGCTATTAGCAAACGGGTATTTGAAGGTAAAGTTATCACCATCAAGACAGTTTCCGGTAACGTAATCACCGTTACTCCAAAGCATCCGGTACTCACCGCTAAGGGTTGGATGTCTGCTGAGCTCGTCAATGTTGGCGACCAATGCTTTAATCAATCGCGGTGTAAGGGGATTGGTGTTATTGACGGTGATGATAATCGCGGCTTTCATCGTGTCGAGGATATATTTAAATCGCTCTGGTGCTCTGGCGATGTGAAGGCCAGAGAAGTGGTAATTTCCGCCCCAGATTTCCACGGCGATGGAATCGATAACGAAATCGCAGAGATACGGTCCGCAAGCAACCTGGCGGGTACATGTGACATTGGCATCGTCCAACATTTCGGCGAAAGCATCCTCAAGCGCAGAAACATGATGGACATCGACTCTGCCCGCGAGCGACTTAGCCAGCTTGCACTTAGTGGCAAATGTTCGGACGCTGCCTCTGGCGGCAATGTTCGCATTTCTCACCAGAGCACGCTTTTCAGCGGGAGTAGCTTTGTCCATCCTAGCCTGTTGCTGGGCACCACGGCCACGAAGAACAACGCCATTCTCACGAATGACTCGCTCAATGGGTCTTGGGCTGACACCGAGTTTATCGGCGATTCCCCCAACACCTACGCCGGAGGCGTATTCGCGGATGATGTAATCAGTGTCGAGGTTAGTGATTTTAGCGGGCATGTTTATAATCTCCAAACGTTTGATCATTGCTTTGCTGCAAATGGCATTATAACACACAACTGCCGATCAACGACCATACCAGTGGTACGCCAAGAGTTCAGCCTAGACGTTAAAGGCCAACGACCAGCAATCGGTGCTGACGGCACAGAAGTTGTCTCAAGCAACACTAGATACAGCACATGGTTACGCAGCCAGCCTAAGAGTTTTATCGATGAAGCCCTTGGGCCTGCGCGATCTAAACTATTCCGAGATGGCACCTTTACGCTTGATCGGTTTACCGACCCGACGGGAAAGCAATATACCCTGTCGCAACTTGACAGCATGAATAACATCGCGTTGTCAGCCGAATAAACCGCCGTCCAGTGGATGGCCTACTCAGTGAGTATTATTATGACATTAGAAGAATTGCAAGCCGAAAACGCCAAGTTAGTAGAAGCCAACACAACGCTAACCGGCCAGGTCGAAAGCCTGACGGGTGAAACCACCAGCATCAAGGCTAAGATGGATGAGTTGTTAGGCGAAACCAAAGCCGCAAAAGAGGCTCGCCGCAAAGTGGAAACCGAGGCTGCAGCTGAGGCATCGCGCATCGCAAAAGAAAAGGGCGACTTCGAGCAGTTGCATAAATCATCCGAGGAACGATACCAAACTACACTAGGCGAATTGGAATTACTGCGAGGCGCAGTCGGTAATGAGAAACGCGATAACGCCGCGATGCGTATCGCGACCGAACTGGCCGATGGACCCAACGCGGAACTGTTATCGACATTCATAGCAAACAGGCTAGTATTTAATGATGAGTCTGTTAAAGTTGCCGATAGTAACGGTCAACTAACCGTTTCATCGCTTGATGATTTGGCGGCCGAGTTTAAAAATAATCCAAAGTTTGCCTCGCTATTAAAAGGCAATCAATCCTCTGGCGGCGGTGCCAACGGCGGAAACAACAGCGGCGGTGCTGCAAAAATCAAAACCAGGGGCGAATTTGAAGCCCTCAATCCAGTACAGCGGGCAGAGTACGCAAAGTCCGGTGGCACCATCACTGATTAGGAACTGAATCATGGCTGAGAATACAATAACTTCAATCGTACCGGATATTTACGAGGCTCTCGACGTTGTAAGTCGAGAGCTAACTGGATTAATTCCGGCGGTAACAATGAACACCAGCGCAGCAAGAGCTGGTAAAGGTCAAAATATCGTTGTTGATGTTGAACCAGTGGGTAACGGCGTAGACGTTACACCCGCAATGGCTACACCTGAACCAACCGGACAAACATCCGGCGCCAAGACAATCACCATCGATAAGTCTCGCGCTTATGAGTTTGGTTTTGTCGGCGAGGACCAGTTGAAATTGCAAACTGGCCCCGGCTTCATGGGCGTTCGCGCTAATAAGATCGCACAAGCTATTCGCGGTCTGGTTAATGAAGTAGAAACCGACCTGGCTGCGCTGCAAAGCAAATTCAGCCGGGCATACGGCACCGCAGCAACTACGCCGTTTGGCACTGCCAACGACTACACCGACGCGTCGAAAGTTATGCAGATATTAAAAGATAACGGCGCGCCTGGATCCGACAACCAGCTGGTTATTAATACATCAGCCGGCGCCAACTTCATCGGTAAGCAGTCAGCGGTTAACGCTGCCGGCACCGATTCGATGTTGCGTCAGGGTGTTTTGCTTGATATTGCGGGCATGCCATTGCGCGAGTCTGCACAGATCAACAGTCCAGCTATCGGCGATAGTGACGGTGACTTCACCACTAGCACCGCCGGTTTTGCAGTTGGCGCAACGAGTATTGCGCTGATTACTGGTGCTGATGAGATTCTCGCTGGTGACATTGTTACCTTTGCAAATGACGCCAACAAATATGTCGTAGCAACAGGCATCGACGGTCCTGGTACGCTTGTTCTTGCAGCACCTGGTCTACGCCAGGCGCTACCGGCATCAGCGGTTGCGGTTACTAGCGTGGCTGCATCGGCTCGGAACATGGCGTTCAATCGCTCTGCTCTAGTCTTGGTTGCTCGCGCACCGGCTCGACCCGAGGAAGGTGATATGGCATCTGATGTTATGATCATCACCGATCCGCGTTCAGGCTTGGCGCTCGAGTTTAGCCTGTACAAAGGTTACCGAAAGGTTCGTTATGAGGTCGCATTGGCCTGGGGCGCTGACGTAGTCAAGCCCGAGCATACTGCAATCCTGCTGGGCTAAACGGTTGTAGTGCTTCACCGCTGGGCCTTCGTGAGAGGGTCCAGCTTTGATGGCATTACGAGGCAGACATAATGGAAACTTTAACTGTTACCCGATCGGGTATTAAAACACTAATAAACGCCGAAGATCGGCGACCCGATGATATCGTCCAGGGCGAAAAACCAGTAGTCAAGCCAAAGGCAAAAGCTAAGGCCAAATAAATGTGCCGATGTACTTGTATATCCTTTGCAGATATTGCCGATAGCGGCACCTCGCTGGATTGTGGAGTAGGGATATAACATGGCGATTATTATAGAGGACGGCACCCAGGTTGTCGGCGCTAACAGCTACGCAACCGAGGCACAGCTTGCAACATACGCAACCGACCGCAACGTCACTGTGACCGCTGCCGGCGCGGTGCTATTGATCAAAGCGATGGATGCACTAGAGCACAAAAACTTCGTCGGTACCAAAGCCAATCCAGACCAGGCGCTACAGTGGCCCAGGCTCGGCGTCCAAATTGACGGATACAACATTGCATCTAATACGATACCTGCGAACCTTATCAATTCTCAAATCGAGCTTGCCATAGCAATTGACGGTGGGGACAACCCACTTGCCAACCAGGGGCGCGAAACTGTGCGCGAAAAGATCGGCGACATCGAAGTCGAGTACGGCAAATCAGCGCATGCCACAACATACCTGGCAGCAGCCGAGGCTAAGTTATCGGGCTTAGTTAAAAAGCTAACCGGTATTATTCGTGTTTGATTATTCCGCAATGGCGGCAACAGCCGAAGCATTGATTAATCACTTCGGCGCAGTAACAACGATCGCCAGAACAGCCGGCGCAACGTTCGACCCATCAACCGGAGGGTATACTGGCGGATCCGTTGAAACGCTGACGGGAAAAGGTGTGCGTATGCAGTTCGATAATAGCGAGTTGGATGGTGAAATTGTCAAACGCGGCGACTTCAGATTATTATTCGGCGCATCAACGGGTGCGCCGCAGGTCGATGATACCGTTACGTTTTCCGGTAATGATTACAGGGTAATGCAGGTGTTGACAACATCACCTGCGGGAACAGCGGTGATGTATGACATTCACTGTAGACGTTAAAGCATGGGCGGATAAATCTGGTTTGGATTTGGTCCAGGCCAAACGCGCCGCCGCCATACAGATATTTGGCGCGGTTATAATGGCAACGCCAGTCGGCAACGCCAGCCAATGGCAGCGGCCAGGGTCGGCGCCACCAGGTTATGTTGGCGGCCGATTGCGCGGCAACTGGCAAGCAACGCTCGACACACCAGCAGCTACCCAGTTGGATATTATCGATGCGGGCGGTGGACTAACAATAAATAACGCTCAGGCGGCAATTGCCGGTGCTGTCGGTGATCAAAAGATTTACCTAACCAACAATCTACCTTATGCTAGTCGGATTGAGTTTGGCGGCCATAGCAAACAGGCGCCGAGTGGGATGGTTCGCGTAAGTATTCTGGCATGGAATAACGCAGTAGAGGCCGCTATTAAATGAGTACAATATTCGCCAGCATTAGCGCCGCGTTAGATGGTAGATTAAACACGTTGGCATCATTGCCGCCGGTTGCATGGCAAAATGTAGCGTATGAGCCGACAAGTGGGGTATTATATCTACGGCCAACACTGCTCCCGGCGCCAACGCAACAGGCTGGGCTAGGTGATGCCGGTCTCGATGAAAATCAAGGCATTTATCAAATAGACATTTTCGCGGCGGTCGGTGGCGGTCGCGGAGCGGCTGAGGCCCAGGCAGACTTGATCAGTGATCACTTTAAGCGAGGCACCAGTTTAACAAGTGCAGGTACCAACGTTAGATTACGCGACGTATCCCGTACCGCTGGCATTGTAGATGGTGATCGTTTTGCCATCTCAATTTCAATAAATTACATGGCACATACGCCACCGAGGTAATTATGACAATCGCAACAGGTTCACGCCACGATTTAAGCTACATCGTAGAATCGACATTTGGCACAACACCAACATCATCGCCGGTACTTACACCCATTCGACATACAGGTACAACGCTCGGTCTATCAAAGGACGCTATTGAATCCGAGGAACTGCGCCAGGACCGCCAAGTTGCAAATTTCCGACATGGCAACAAGTCTGTCGGTGGTGACATTAACTTCGAGTTGTCCTACGGCACATTCGATGACTTGATCGAAGCGACGCTGTGCGGAACATGGGATACTGACGTTGTACTCGCAGGCGTTACCCGGCGCAGTTTCACAATTGAGCGATTTCATGCCGATGTTGCAAAATACCTAAGATCGACCGGTTGCAATTTCAACAGCATGAGTTTGTCGATTGCACCTAATAGCATGGTTACAGGATCTTTCGGTATTATCGGTAAAAGTATGAGCGTATCAGCATCATTACTGGCCGGCGCAACATACGACGACGACACAACGAGCGAGCCGTTTGATTCATTCACTGGTTCAATCACCGAGGGCGGCGGCTCAATCGCGACAATAACCTCGTTGGAGTTGACAGTAGACAACGGCGCCGAGGCGCTTTATGTTGTCGGTAGTGATTCTACGTTGCTGCCATCAGTGGGCAAATCAATGGTAACCGGTACGGTCACCGCATACTTTGAAAATTCAACACTGATTGATAAGTTTATCGCGGAAACATCCAGCGCACTCGTCTTTGTACTGACGGACCTGGACGGTAGCAGTTACACCTTCACATTGCCCAACATCAAATACAATTCAGGCAACCCTGAAGTTTCTGGACCCGGTGCTGTTACGGTATCGTTGGATTTTATCGCTTTGTATCACGCAGCAACAGCCAGCCAAATCAAAATCGAAAGAGCCGATTAATATGGAAATATCCAGTCTATACACCGCTGAGGCCCATGAACATGGGTCTGATGTGCAGGTGATCAGTCCAGCAAACGGCGAGTTGACCGATTTCTATATCACCGTTGTTGGTCCGGACTCGAAACAGTACCGCGCAGCTGTGCGTAAGTTTCAGATGAAACTGCTCGAAAATATCGAGGGTGCTGATATCGAGTTGCTAGTATCGATCACTAAAGGCTGGCGTGGATTGAAGGACGGCAAAAAGGACGTTGAGTATAGTGATAAAGTCGCACGTAAACTGTACACCGACGCGCCATTTATTGCCGGCCAAATCGACCGCTTCATAGCAGACCGCAAAAATTTTACGCCGGGCTGATCGGCGAACTAGAGATATTCGCCACTTGGCAGTTTTGGGCGGCGGGTTTTGATAAAGGTTCAAAGGTCAGTCGGTTAGATAATCTAAAGCAAGTCGAGAAGTCAATCGGGCGGGAACCAAAAGAACTAGCCGAGCGCCCTATGTTACGGGTTAAGTTGTTGCCCTATTGGGCTTTGTTCGTTGAGCTGAAAAATTCAGCAGATGGCGCGATCGGTTACAATGATATTTCTGCATATTCAGCCATTTATGGCGCGTTATCGGTTATAGAGGTTGATATGATACGCGCATTAGACCACTTGCATGCGAGGACCAACGATGGCTGATGTATCCAATTTAACGATTAAGGTCGATTCGACCGGTGTGGCAACTGCATCCAAACGCCTCGACACCCTGACTGAATCAAGCAAGCGCACCGACACAACTGCCACCAACATGGCAAAGTCTATCGCCTTCGCCGAGACTGAAGCCCACAAGATGGCAAAAGGCATGGATCGGGCAGCCGACCGCCTTGTCACTCTGACGGAATCAAGCAAGCGCACTGACAAAACCGTCATTAACATGGCAAAGTCCATCGGATTTGCCGAGGCAGAGGCCTATAAGATGGCTGCCGCGATGGAGCGATCCGGCAAGACAACCACAACAGCTGGGACAACATTCAAAAAAACAGCGGCTCAGTCGAACGTTGTTAAAGGCAGCTTCGGCGCCATGAAGGGTGCGACTCAACAATTATCTTTTCAGTTACAGGACGTTGCAGTGCAAGCCCAAATGGGCACAAGCGCGTTTGTTATTCTCGGACAGCAGGGGCCGCAAATCGCGTCAATATTTGGACCAGGTGGAGCAGTATTCGGCGTATTGATTGCGCTCGGCGCGATGGTTGGCGGCACACTAGTTGCAGCATTCGGCGGCGCTGGTACGGGTGCTAAAGAACTAGAAGATGCCTTATCCAGGCTAGAGGGCCAGGTTGTACGCAACACAGGCGGCACCCTGGAGTTTGCCCGCGAACTAGAGAAGTTGGGCAGGATATCCAGCGCCGCAGCGACAGCGCAGATCGTATCGGGTATGAACGCTGCCAGAACAGCCATCATCGGATCAACCGGCGCTATCGACGATATGGTCGATGGTATTACTGGCATTGACCTGAGCAAATTCAACGAGGATATAGAGCGCCTCCGCCAACGCGGATTTAATAACTCCGACTTTGTAGCGCCTGTAAAAACATACTCAAACGCGGTGGGCGGCGTTACGGCGGCGTTGACCGAGATTAGCGAGGCATTGGGTATCACCCGTACAGAGGCTCTGGCATTCGCTCAAGCGGCAGGATCACTGGACCCAAAGAACGTTGGTACATATAACGATCTGCGCGATGCGGTAGATGAAATCACCGGGGCGCAGCGTTCATTAACACCGGAGATGGATCAATTCCATCTCGATATGAAACAGAACGATGGCGTTATCCGCGACGCCGCCGAAAGCCTGGCGTTTTTCAGGAAAAATCAACGATTATTGAAGGATGGCGGATCACTAACCGGCTTGATTGAGGGCGATGCCGAGGCGGAAATAGCCAGACTGGAAAAGTTAGCAAAGGAAAAGGAGCGATTACGAGAGTCCGATGATAAGGCACTGGAACGGGCACAGAAAAAACAAGCGGACGCAGACTCTAGTGCGATTGAGTCGGCCAATAAGAAATATGAATCCCAAACAGTAGCCGCCGAGCGATACCTCGGGCAAGTCACCATGCTCGGGTTGAGCGAAGAGGCGGCGTTTGCCGAGCGCCAAACACGCATAACGACCAGGTTGGACCTAGAGCTTGCTAACCGAACATTGAGCGAGGAACAATACCAAGCTGGCATTACAGCATTAAAGCGCGAATCTGACCTTCGCGATCTCGATGCCCGCAGTGGATACTTGCTCGAGTGGCAAGAGCAGACCAACGAAGCACTGACCAACATGGATATGATGGGCGCAAACATGGCCCAAAATTTAACCACCAGTATGTCCGGCGCGTTTGAGTCAATCCTAACAGGTACCTCATCGGCAAAAGATGCGTTTAAAGAATTCGCCAGGGGCATGGCTGCATCAATGGTCGGCGCATTGGCAGATATGGCCGCGCAGTGGGTTGTATACCAAGTCGTGCAAAAACTTGTCGGCAAGGCTGCCCAGGCAGGGGAGGCATCGGCTATGAGTTTAAACGCATCCGCAGCCGTCGCGATGGCGGGCCTTAACGCGTTTGCATCAACAGCGGCGATACCGATAGTCGGTCCGGGTTTAGCACCCGCAGCGGCTGCCGCTGCGATCGCAGCAACAACACCAATGGCAACCGCAGTTGCGGCCTTGTCTGGTGCCGCTGTAGGCGCCAGGGCACTGGGCGGACAGGTACGGGGCGGCGAATCATACCTCGTCGGCGAACGCGGTCCTGAGTTGCTGCACATGGGTACAAGTGGCCGCGTTGTGCCGAACGATAAAATGGGCGGCGGAGGTAGTGTTACGATAGTAAACAACGTTGACGCATCTGGCGGCGGTGCAGACGTTGATATAAGAATTCAACAGGCGATGATTCAAACCAACCGCCAAACGGTGGCGCAGGTCCAAGACTTGCTACGCAGAGGGCGCCTAACATGACAACATACAGTTTCCCGGAATTGACGCCGAGCCAATCATCGTTTGAGTTAGTCACCAACACAAAAACCTTTCGATCACCGCTAACCAACGCAATCCAGACTTCCGGTCGGAAAGGCTCGCTCTGGCGCGTAACTATGACATTCAACAATTTGTTCGGCTCAGACCGGGCAGAAATGCAAGCATTCCTTGCCAAATTAAACGGCCAAGAACATAGGTTCTATTTGCAGGATCATTCATTCGCGCGGCGCGGTGCAGGCGGCGGGACACTACTTATCAACGGCGCTGACCAGTCTGGTAGCACACTTGTATGCGATGGAGCGACATTCTCCGTCTCCGATTACCTAATGTCCGGAGATTACGTGGCATTTAACAACGAACTGCACATGGTGACAGCGGATGCTGATTCCGATGGTAGCGGCGAAGTTTCCCTTTCGATCGCGCCACCGATCCGCAAGCAAACCAACGATAACGATGTGGTAGATTACTCGGTACCGGTCCTTGGTGTTTTTATACTGTCGTCAAAAGTATCCTGGGACAACAACCCAGGCATTAATTCATCATTTACAATTGAGGCGATCGAGGACGTTCTAGCATGAGTAGAGCATTTGAGGCAGCCAGTGCGGCGGCATTTGCAGCGCCACACGTTAGCATTCTCACATTTGCGTACCTGGACTTTTCCAGTGGCATCGTGCGAGTACATAACGGCATCGGGACATATACCTGGGGTGGTTTCGATTGGCTGGGCGTTGGTGATTTTGGTGCGGTATCAGCATTAGAAGAAGGGTCAGACGTCAGCCCCTATGGTGTTACATTGACATTAAGCGCACTGGATTCAACGTTAGTTGGTGTAGCCATGACAGAAGATTATTACATGAGAGACGCGATTATATACATTGGGGCGCTTTCAGCCGACGACGAACTATTAAATACGCCGCTGCAGATGTGGGCTGGGCACATGGATGTTATGAATGTCAGTGCTGGTGTCGTTGGTGGCGACTCAATCACGGTACAATGCGAGTCGGAATTATCGGCGTTTAACCGGTCATCAGGTTTGAAATATACCACCCAGGCGTTACAAGCCGCTTACACTGGCGACTTATTCTTTGATTTCCTACCGAAGATATCCGGCGCAAAAATCCGATGGAAATCGAACACCAGTGACTCGATCGCAGGTGGACCCAGCATAGGCCCGATAGACATTGGCTCGTTGTTTTGAACATGGCACCGAGTACAGCAGCAGTTATACACGCGCTAAACTCATGGAAAAAACGCGGATTTGAATATGGCAATTCGGATTGCTGCATATTCGCGGCGCATGTTCTAACCGAGATCACCGGGCGCGATTACATCGCCCGATTTCAATACAGTAACGAAAAAGACGCGTCTGCATTAATACAAAAGCATGGCGACCTTTCCGGCCTGGTTAGTTATGCATTAGGCATAAAACCCGACGACAAATACATCGACGGCGACCCGGTTATGGTACGATTGCGAACAGTCGGCGATGCGATGGGTATAAAGTTCGGAGAACACGCGGTTTGTCTGACTAGACACGGGTTAACGCGGGTTCATCATCGCCACATTATCGAGGGTTGGTCAGTATGCCACCAGTAATCGCATTTGTCGCCGCCATTGGTACAGCCGCCGCAGGTCTTGTCGGGATTGCTGTTGTAGGCGGTGCCGCGTTTGCCGTTGGCGCCGCAATTATTGTCGGCGGTACAATGCTCGTTACCAAACTGGCAAAGCCCGGCATAAACCAAGGCATCAAAGACAATGATCGCTCGCGGCAAGTCACAGCCAGGGGCACAATCGAAAGCCAGAAAATAATTTACGGCGAGGCTCTGGTATCGGGTCCGCTTTCGTTTGTCGGTGTTAGCGGATCAGGCAATAAAAAACTGCATCACGTTGTGGCGCTGGCAGGGCACCCGGTCGAGGCAATCACAGAAATATGGCTCGACGATCAAATTATCACAGCGGCCAATATTGCCGGTGATAATTGGGTTGAGTCGGGTACATTCGCGCCGCTCGGTGGCGAGGATATTGTCAAGATAGTCAAGAATCTAGGCACATCAACGCAAGTGGCCGACACCGACCTGGTAGCAGGATTCACCGGTTATACGTCAGATCACCGAGGCAGAGGTATTGCCAACATTGCAACAACATTCGTACTCAATAACTCAAGTCAGGAACTTTGGGACAAATACGCGCCCAACAACATCAAAGCCTTGGTGCAGGGGCGCAATGAGGTGTACGACCCGAGGCTAGATAGTACAGTAGGCGAAAGCCCTACGAGTGCAACATACCAGGCATACACCGACAACCCGGCGCTTTGCGTTGTGGACTATCTAGTTAATGCCAGGTTTGGCATGGGTATTGCTGTATCTAAAATCGACTGGGCGGCAGTAGTTACCGCAGCCGACGCATGCGACCAAACAGTGGCGATACCTACATCGGCAACACAAAAGCGATTCACCGCTAACGGCGTTTTGTTTGCAACGGATAAGCACCAAATCAACATTAATAAATTGCTGTCGTCTATGAATGGAACGCTTATATACACCGGTGGGATTTACGTTGTCCGGGCGGGAATATACGAGGCGCCGACCGAATCGCTGGATGAGGACGATTTGATTGGACCCATCACGGTCAAAACCAGCGTAGAAAGGTCAGAGCGGTTCAACACTTGCGGCGGCATTTTCATTGACCCGGCACAACAGCATAAGTCAATGGAATTCCCAAAGGTCCAGCTTACCGCAGCGTTAAACCGCGACAATGGCGAGGTACTCGAGCGTGAGATAGATTTACCGTTTACAAATTCGAGCTACATGGCGCAGCGCATCGCTAACAAGTTGGTTCAATTGAGCGACCAACAGAAAATAGTTAGCTTCCCCTGCAATCTCAGCGGGTTGCGGGTTGCCGTTGGGGATCGCGTCAATTTGACGGTTGAAGATTTCGGATGGACTAACAAGGTTTTTCGTTGTATGGCCTGGGCTTTCTCGGACAACGGCGGCGTTGATTTAACATTGGTCGAAGATGATTCTGGCAGTTACGCGGATCCTGCGGAGGGTGCGTATTCAACGGTAACATCAACCGGTGTGATCGTTGATGGTTTTCCAGGCGTACCTGACCCGCAGAATCTAGCCGCCGCAGCGGGCATCAAGTCGATAGACTTGAACTGGACCAACCCGGAGAACGTTAGCAAGTTTGCCGGCGTTATTTTATACGCATCGGAAACATCCGCATGGGGCGCGGCGGTTGAGATCGGGCGCGGTATGCTAACATCGTTCAAGCACGACGCTAGTACAACAGCGGATCCGATCACTAATGGTGATGAACGGTGGTATTGGGTACGCGCAATCGGCACAGGATCATCCGGTCAGGTTCTATCCGACCGCAACCCAGACAATGACACAAGCACCATTACCGCAACAGCGGCACTTAACCAGGCGCAGGCGGTCGAGTGGGCCGCTGTAGCTGATGGGGCGGGCAATCGACCAGACAACAACGCAGATGTCACTGGCGAGAACACATTTGTACCAGCAGTCAGTTGGCCGTTTGCGGCGAGTTCGCTTGATGGGTTTTCGGCTACCAACAATTCAACTTTGGTTAGCCAAAACAACGGCACAGTTCGGTTGTCTGCAACGGGCTTAGACCCGATTCTCGAAAGCCCATCTGGATTAACGGTGGTAGGCGCAGACAACTTTATTATCCGCGCTAGAGTATGGCGTATATCTGGCAGCACATGGGATGGAAAGCTGTTCTACTCAACAGCAGGGCATGCTTTTTCTGGCTCGTATTATAAGGATCACAGCGACACGACAACCACAGGTCAATGGGTCATTATGGAGTGGGATATGTCGTCGCTTACTATTGGCGGCACAGATTGGATTGATAATACAATTCTACAAATCAGGCTAGATTTGGGTTTCGGTTCAGGAGATGACTTTCTAATTGATTGGGTAACGATTGGCAGAAAAAGCGGAACTAGTGCGCCTGGCAATGCAGACGTCACAGGCTTAAACACTTCACTCAACACAACCAACGTGGGCGGAACGGCAGCCGCTACAGTTGAATCAGGTGCGGCTTCGGGTGCTACGGCATCGCAGGCTACAGGTGTGGCCAACAATGCTGATGTAACTGGCTCAAACACTTCGAACAACACAAACAACGTAGGCGGAACAGCAGCCGCTACAGTTGAATCAGGTGCGGCTTCGGGTGCTACGGCATCACAAGCCACCGGGGTTGCCAATGGCGCCCAAGTCAATACCATAGATGCAGGAGATGGACTGGCCGCACTAGACTCAACCGCAAATAATAAACTATCAGGTATCGCTACTGGTGCCACTATCAACATATCAACAACGGGTACAGCGTTTCCTGCGGGCGGTAACACTGGTGATTTTTATCATCGTACTGGATCAACTGCGCCAGGTATTTATTTGAAGATACTTGGCGCTTGGATATTGACAGCCATAGACCCAACAGGAGATTTGATAGGTAAGATCAATGGCATTGCAGTCGCAACTGTAACGGCTGGCGCCTCATTGGGCGGTACATCATCGCAGGCTACAGGTGTGGCCAACAATGCAGATGTCACTGGCGAGAACACATTTGTACCAGCAGTCAGTTGGCCGTTTGCGGCGAGTTCGCTTGATGGGTTTCTTACTGCCAATGCAACTCTTGTTAGCCAAAACAACGGCACAGTTCGGCTAGATTCGACAGGTTCAGATCCGATTCTCGCAAGCCCATCTGGATTAACGGTGGTAGGCGCGGACAATTTCATTGTTCGAGCCAGAGTACAGCGTGTCGCTGGAAGCGCATGGGATGGTTCACTGTACTACTCAACAGCAGGACACGGTGAAACAGGCTCGTATTATAAGGCCCATACCGACACAACGGTCACTGGGCAATGGATCGTCGTAGAGTGGGATATGTCGGCGCTTACTGTTGGCGGTACTGATTGGATTGATAATACAATCCTACAAATCAGGCTCGATTTAGGGGCATCAGCGAGTGATGACTTTCTGATTGATTGGATAACGATAGGGCGCAAGAGCAGCATCGCGACCATACCTACAGCACTCGGCGATGTTATAGAATCATTGAGTCAAAATCTTCTGCCCAACTGGAATTTCTCGATTGTAGATTCCGAAGGTAAGCCTGCTGGGATTAAATCTACCGAAGGCATTACCAGTAGATCACAAGTGCAGTTTGGCGGTATAGGCATCCAAATTCTTGGAACGCCAGATAGCACAGTGGCCTATGGATTCCCAGCAATCCCGATTGATGATGCTCAGGTGTATAGCGTAACAATACGGCATAAGTCATCGGCAGCAGACGCTGATGGTTTGTATCTACGGTTTGAAGAACTAAACTCTGCGTTGCCAAATGGTAAGACCCATGTGGGCACTGCGGACGGCTCCTCAGTATCTGCTACTCGAACAGGAGTTGTAGACTTGGTTAGTAATGGCCCAATGCCGGGCACATCGACCGTAGAAAATACCTACGCCTACACACCTACAGCGGGAACTAAATATGCCTCATTTAGTATGTATAACTGGAGCGGTTTTGCTGGCACCTATGAGGTGGAATTCGTACAGATTACATCTGCATTTTCTGGTGACATTGGGGCGCATGGACACACGGCACAAGGCAGCCCAGGGGGGAAAGTTTGGAACGCCAACGGCAGCGGCGTATGGCAATCAGGCAATCCTACATTTGATCTGGTCGCTGAACTGAGCAACGCCGATGGTACGTTGGTAGCGTCTAGAACTCTACGCGGAACGATGACAACTAGCACAGGCAATATATCTGTAACAGCAGTCAGCAGCACAGCGGACGCTGGTTACTCAACAGCATATGCGACAACCGCAAACGCCTCAAAATTCCCGTTAGCCACTGTCACATTCACAATGCCTTCAGGTAAGAAAGTGACTCAATTATTATCATGGATTGCTATAGACCCATCTACAGCAGGCGGATTGCCTGTAACGGGAGGAGGAAAATAATGTTATTAAGAAAGCCTGTGATGGCCGATTATCAATTTGTATTAGAGTGCTATGCCGACTGGCCGATAACTTCTCATTCAGGAGTAATTACTGTTGATAAAGTGAGTAGCTGGATTCAACGCTGGATAGCAAGAGAGGATGAAACTTGTCTTGTAGCGGAGGATGCCGAGGTTCCAGTCGGGATTATACTCTACTCCATTCTTGATCCAAGTGGCCCCGAAGTATCCATTGACGATCCTGATTTTGTTGGAGCGAATGAGCGCGTTGCCAAGGTACATAATATCATTGTGCATCCAGACCATAGACGAAAAGGCTTTCATAACCAGATGGCAACAATGACATGGGAACATGAAGCCGAAAAAGGCATAGATAGGGCGGTGTTTGACGCGGTAGCTGGGCCTATACGAGATAAGGTCATTGGTAAGAAAGTATTAGGTGATGCCAGCTACAAATTAAAAGGCACCAAGCTGGGTGAAACAGGAGAATTGACTATTGGAGAATTGAGCAAGTGAATCAATACAAGGGCGAACTGTACGCAAGCGCGGCAGAGCTTCTGTGAGGTTTATTTTCGCATTTGATTGGTTGCCGGTTCCAGTATTCTACGTCAAGACATTACGCCTGGCCGGACAGATAAAAATCTACGGTATACCTGTGATCTTAATCAAGGAGCAGTATCGCGATGATGTTGGTTTACATTATCACGAACTAGAACACGTTGAGCAATTCTGGCGGGCGTTTCCATTCTACTATTGGAAGAACAGGGACAATCAGTCATTCAGGTTGAAAAACGAGGCATCAGCATACGCCAGGCAATTGACCTATGCGCCGTCAGATAGCAACTATAACCAGTTTCTTGTTTTTCTATACAACGACTACGGTTTTACTATGGGGCGCCGAAAGATTAGAATAATATTTGATAACGTAGTTGCCCGGAAAGGATAAGCAATGATTGATGATCTACATACAAAGGTTTCACAACTGGAAGGGGTCACAACTGAGTTGGCAAGCCTGCTCGCAATCGCAAGCAGCAATCTTGGCAAGAATGAGGAACACATCGTCCGGTTGCAGACAACAATGGATAGCAGCACGGCTGCAATCCTCGACCGGCTAACTGGCTTGCAGGAAATGCAAAGCGTTCACATGGCGCGAAGCGATGAGAAGTTCAAAGGTCAAAAACACACGTTAGATAGAATGATGGAAAAGGTGGACGATACCGCCGAGAGGTTAGCTGGTAACAATCAGTTAACAGAAACGCTCCGCAATCACACCCATACTCTTTTTGAGCGGATAGATGCCACCGATAAAAACCTTACCCTTTCCATGAAAACCGCTTCAAATGGCGGTACGGTATCATCAACGTTTATAGATTCGCCCAATTTCAGATGGGTTATGATCCCGGTCATTATAATTCTGCTCGGTCTATTCGGTTTAGCAGGGTATAACGTCACCAACGACGCATGGGCGTTGATAGGCGTTCCAAGTGGGGATTAAGGACACATTAGTTGCCGCAGCGGGCAAAGCCACAGCCGAGATCATGGGTAGTCTTGGGGTTTTATTCACATCAGATGATGAGCGACTAGGGCACCAGGGTAGAATTACCCAGGCTATGAATGACCTGACCAAAGCGCATCTTGATGCTGCTGCGGCGCAAGAATCCGAGCGCAGCGACCGACACGAAACAGATATGAAATCGGACAGTTGGATGAGTAAAAATATCAGGCCGCTAACGCTGGTGTTTTTGATGGGCTTTTATACGATCATCGCAATTACCGACAGCATCGGCATGCTGGCGTTTGACGTTAAGCCAGCATACATATCGCTACTCGAGACATTGATGATGACGGCCTTCGGTTTCTATTTCGTTATGCGTGGCGCCGAGAAGATCACCAAAATTGCAAAGGACAAGTAATGCAACTGCAACTAACGCGGTTCGCGCACTATCCCGACCGGACCATTGGCCTTATGGAATTGGGCGGCAGGCATTGGTACACCGTCGAGCGCCCCTGGTTGGACAACGCGCCAAACATTAGCTGTATCCCACCAGGCGGCTATACAATGCGGAAAGTCACATCGCCGCGATTTGGACCGGGCACATGGGAGGTTGAGAATGTACCAGGGCGGGCGCATATTTTAATTCATGCAGCGAACTGGGCAAAGCAACTCGAGGGTTGCATTGCGCCAGGGCAAGGTTTGTTTGCTAACCTAGACGGCGTCACGAATTCGAGAAACGCACTAGGCGAGTTGGAACGGATCACCAGCGACACCGAGATAATGACGCTGGTAATCTCGCAGGGACCGATCCGGGTTATTTGAGAGTATTAGCCGATCGCCGTTGATGTTCAGTTAAACCGATCGGCTCCTGGCCGCTAACACCCGACGGTACCAGGGTTATTGTTTTGCCTGATTTTAGATATGCATCGACCTCGGCGTCAATGCGAGCCGTTTCGTTTTTCCTGTATTCGGTGGTCCCAAACCTACGCATTCCTTTCACCAGACTACTCCCAACAATAAGAACACCAGCACCAAAGCGACACCTGCGGCGATCGTTTTGGTGCGCTCACTAGCACGTGCATAGTATCGATCAATGATGTTCATTCTGACGCACCCTGGGCCGCGTCGCGGGCTTGTACGAGTTCAGCACAAAAGGATAACGCCTCGCTGAGTTTTGGGCTGTAGCCGAGGCATACAGCGCCGCTACGGTGCTTGAATGTTGCCAGATAAAGTCCGTTTGCCATTTTAATTTTCATTATTCACCCATTCTATTAGTTCGTTTGTATCATTGCACCACTTGCAATCCCGATCCAGCGACACGAAGCCTTGCATGGTGAGTTTATGCAACTGCCCATCAATACAGCGCTTGTTAATCCCATCATGGCAAGGGCAATCGGCCTCCTGCAATAGCGTAACGGCGCGTTTATAGATTTGTTTTATACTAGCCATTTTATTTCTCCTTTTATTTAGTAGGTCCAGGGTGCAGATTACGCGCCTACCTGGTTAGACGTTTCGCCAGAACCGCTTGGGTCTGCGGCAAGGATGGCTTTTCTATGTTGTTGACCAGGCAAACGCATCTGCCATACGCAACAGGGCTAAGGTCAGTCATTGCCCAGGATCCGGTTTATCGTTTTTCATAGTATGCTATAGCGAGCATCACACCAAACGCGACGCCGATAAACATACCCGAAAAGAACAACAGCAGAACATGACTCTCACTCATTGCTATTTGCCTCGGCGACCGGGTCCGCAACAACAGGCTGGCGCATTTCAGCAACCATGGCGCGGAAATCAGATACCCGACTAGAGTGGATGGTCGCCTCAACCCGTTTTAGGCCGCTCTTGGCAGCCAGGCCGCGGTGCTTTTTGACGTAATCCTTACCGTGTTTCATACATTACTCCATTTATCCTCGGGCATGGTTGCCTGATCATCTCTGCGCCTTCCAACCGATTCGTAACTGGCGGCGAATGATACGCACATCAACCAGACTCCAAACGCGCCCCACGGCCCTACATGAACCACCAGCACCCCTGTGGATAGCAAAAAGAAAACCGTTGAAATCATACTCCACGTGCGTGATTTCATGCTGCCTGCCTCTTATTGGTATTGATTTGGTCGCCCTACGTTTCTAAAGTGTGTCGCCTGCTTCCCGTTAGCTATTTTTAAAACAGTCAAACCCCCAGCCCAAAAAACGCAATGGCTTGGCTTTACGACCATCGCGTCATATTTTTCTATAGGCTCCCAAAAGCTCACAACATGCACTCACAAGGCATATCAGCCTCTGGATAATTAAACATATCATCCGTTGCTATCACGTTCTTCCAAGCAAAATGGCCGCGCCCCAATCCTTTGATGCTGGTCAATTCTGCGTTTTCTTCCATTGCTACGGCTCGCGCCATTAGATCTGGGTGACTTGCGTTAAGTGCGCGAATCTCCCCTATTTTTGAATTCGGGCAAAAGAAACAGGCAGACTTTCCCGGCAGCGGCAAGCCTTTTGACTTAATCAGGTCAATGCAATCGTCCCGGCCCATACCCCACTCAATTAGTGGATACCAGTAATCGTATTTGTGGTCTGAGTAATCCTTCGCCGCTCGCCGAGGCTCGTCCGCATCAAAAAACACAACTTTCCGCAACTGTCGCCCAGCCTTCCATTCTTCTTTTGCTACGTGCCAGTTATTAACAAATTTGTCTTGAGGGGCGATTTTAAATTTCTGGCTGCAGGCCTTAAATCCGTAAGCAATTGAGGGGAGCATTTTTTTATCTAAACAATTTTCCTCCAAGGTCATTACGTCACCATGCTTATCAACCTTTTTTACTGTCGTAACTTGCGGCCAGTTTCTAGCCCTAAGCCAATCGTTCATTGTTTTAACCGTTTCGTATGTTTCGGGCTTCTCGCCGCCAGTGTCTGCAAACAAGATTAAATCCGGCATATAGCCACGATCCTCAAGCGCCAACAATCCGGCCACTGAATTTGTGCCGCCGCCAAAACTAACAACTAACTTTTGCTCAATTTCTGAACCCATTACGGCGCACCACTTATGAAAACAGCTATTTTGTCTTTTTTTATCTCGCCTTTTTCGATGCTGTATTCAAGCCCACATGGAAAGCATTTTTTACAAAATGAAGTCCCGCTGGATTGCTTTGCAATTTCTACGCTAACGACTCTGAACTTGCCGCTTCTACCGTTGCAGATGGAAGAGCTGTTCAAGCCTATGTGGTACATTCCGGTTTTCGATCTAAGTATGTTTTCCATTTTGTGCGCCATTGTTTGCCTGTTTATGTCCTCTATTATATACCTTACCGGAAACATAATACAATGTTTCCGGTAATTTTGGGTTTTATTTCGCCTTCAAAGCAAGCAACAATTCACGCTGGGTCGCATCCTTATTCGCCAGGACCGACAGCACGCGTTCATCCAGGCAACCAGCAGCGACGATATGCAGGATCCGCACAGCGCAAGTTTGGCCCTGGCGATGCAGCCGGGCATTAAACTGCTGGTAGTATTCCAGGGACCAACACAACCCGAACCAAACAATCAGCGAGCCACCATGCTGCAGGTTTAACCCATGCCCGGCGCTTTGTGGGTGGGCCAACAACATAGAAATCTCGCCGCGATTCCAGCGGTCGATCGTTTCCGGGTCCTTGTCCAGCACCACCGCATCGGGAAACCGGGCCTGCAGGCGCTCAAGGTCCGATTTGTAGGAATACGCGACCAACATATTCTCGCCAGTATTGTCCTCCACAACATCAACCAGGGCGTCCAGCTTGGCGGTATGCAGCTCGCGGTAGTTTTTGAATTCATCGGTATAGATTGCGCCATTGCACCATTGCAGTAGCTTATTCGCCAGTACCGCAGCATTAGCCGCCTCGACATCAGCACCATCGGCGAATTCAACCAACAGTTCGCGCTCGAATTTTTCATATTCGACCTGGACCATTGCTGGCAGCGCAACTGAATAATTGATATTGATGCGCTCGGGCAATTCTAGATAGTCGGCCGCAGCCATTGAGATAGCCATCGGCTCAATCAGAGCGTGGATTGTTTTATCAGCACCATCGCGAAGTTTGAACGAATAGCCACCATAGCCCTCGCGCTCAAAGAATCGTTGCTTGTAGTTGCCAATGGTTCGGCCCAGAGCGGCGCCGAAGTCAATCAGATACATCTGCGACCATATATCCATCAAACCGTTTGGTGCCGGCGTACCGGTCAACAACACCAAATAGTTGATCAGCGGCGCGATGCTTTTAATCGCCCTAAACCGTTTGGTGCCGGGCGTTTTGAAACTGCTAGATTCATCGATTACGACAAAATCAAACGGCCATTTTTTACCGTAGTGCTTGACCAGCCAAGGCACATTCTCTCGGTTGATTGTATAAACATCGTAACCGCCGCGCTGCAGGACAGCTAACCGATTACGCTCGGTTCCCAGGACGCTACCAACCTTTAGATGGCGTAAGTGGTCCCAACTAGCAACCTCGTTATGCCAAACCGATGCGGCGACGCGCAACGGCGCAATCACCAGTACTCGGTTAGCCTGGAAAGAGTCCAGCAAATCAACGGCAGCGGTTAAAGCTGTGCAAGTTTTACCCATGCCCAAACCCAAAAACAATGCACAGCGGCGTTTATCTTTTATGTATTGCACCGCCCGGTTTTGATATGCGTGCATATCATCGCGTAAAAGCATTGGCATCCTCCAGGCTATCGATCACCCGCACATCGCAACCTAGTGCCCGGCGGCGATGGTGGTCGGCGTGTTGTTTGCGTGTTGGCTTTTTGCCTGGCGCTTTGAGTTCAACAAAGATAATCACGCCACCGGGCAAAGTTACCAGGCGATCGGGCACCGAGCGTTTCGCCGGGCTGGTAAATTTCTCAGCGACACCACCAAGCGATTCAACCCTGGCAACCAATGCCCGCTCAATATCGCGTTCTAAAATAGTCATACACCCACCTCGCGTAGTAATTTATTCGCCTCGGCAATGTACCGGGCGTCATCAACCCATGCCCGTTTAAAACCGGATAGGCGTATCAGCGGTATGCCTCCGGTCGATTTGGGGACTAGATTACCGTTGGTGGCGTAGCGGATACTATCTAGTACAGTATTGTTCACCCAGTAAAATCGCACCGCTTTACCTAGTTTTACCGTCCCACAAACCGCGCCGCCAGTGACCCGGCGAACGGTGACGAACATCAGCGGATCAGCACAACCGGCGATGGTATCCTCGATCGGCGTACCGCGAGCAACATACTCGGCAACCGCATGGGGAATGATCGCCATATCAGGGTTTTTGGCGATGCCGGTTTTAGCAAAAACACCTTTACCTTTTGCGGAACCGTCAGGTTTAACCGCAACATAATTATTCACATCGCGACTCGCCAGCGCCGCATAATCGGTGCGCTCGAGATCGAAACTGGTATCCAGCATCCAATCAAACGCCACCTCGTCAACGGTACGCTCCAGGGCGGGCGCGAAGTGGCATATAATGCCGTCAGTGTTTGCCGAGCGGATAGCAACGCCACTGGCCTCTAGGCGTTCGATTAACATCAACAGACACAACTGCCCGGTTATAGTGGTTTGGATGAGCAATTCAGGCGCATAGAGTTTAGAGTATTTACTACCCAGTTTACCGAAGGATCCGTTAACTGCGATTTTCAGAGTGTACGCCGTCACTTCATCACCCTGGTGCTTGGCGAGCATCCGCCGATCAACAATCGACTGATATACATCAAGAAAAGGTTTACCCATCGAGGTAGGCGCCAGTTGCTGCTGCAGTATGATATTGGGGTAATAGCTGGCAACGTCTAGCTCGCACAACACCAGATCACCAGCAACCAGGTACTGTGCCTTTTCGCATGAATGCAGGCCACCGATACCCATCTGGTAAGAACCGGCGCCTATAACTATTTTAGTTTGTTTCAGCCAATCTGGAATCTTGACGGCACCATTACCGCCGAGGGTAAATTCAGTGGTTAGTATGCGCTCGAATATTGCTTGCAGCGACGGTCTAGAAAACGCAACGATGCCAGGGTTTTGATATTGGAAAACCTCGCGGTCAGTATTGGGCCGTTTGACCTGGCGGCCAGTTCGCGCCGCGAGTTCACTGGTTATGATTGCCTCGGCTATTTGGGCATCGGATTTGCTACGCAAATCGATACCGTATCGCGCCGACATATCCTCGCGCAGCGCAATTTGAGGAACCAAATTATTATACAACCGTTCGGTTTCATCCAAGTCGTTATCGCAGTAATTCATCACCACGTTGCGGTCTAGCCAATCAAGCAACGCATCAGGCTCAATGGGTAAATCTTGAATGTTAGGCGAACCGAGACGGGCGCCGTAGATTTTTAAACTGACGCGACCCGGCGCGACTTCAAATAGGTCGATGTGGTCCCAACCGCGATTTAGACTGATACCCGCATCCTTCGCAACTACCCAACCAGGGGATCGCCCTTTGATAATGCGATCACATAGAATCTTCAGCGACGCCACAGTAGCACCATCGAGCAGAGCCGCTATCAGAATCAGATCAAAGTTCAAGCCGTTAAAACTGACGGTCGTGTTGTGCTTCATTAGTTTAGCAATACCGGCCAGGTCGGGCGGGTGCCCATCGTAGAATTCAAAGCGTTTATATTTGTCGGTCATTAGATGCTTGGCGGATAGCAGAAAGTAGTTTTTATAAATTTCGACATCAATCACGATCATAAGGGGTAGCCTTATCGGATAGAAAAAAGGCCCACCGAAGTGGGCCAAAGGGGAGCGCCCGGTTTAGCCAAAGATATCATCGTCGGTGTCTGCATCATCAAAGGCGTCGAAGTCGTCGCCGCTGGCGGTTGAACCACCCTCGCCAAACGCATCGCCATCTTTAAAGAATTGAACACCGAGCAGGTTAGCGTTCACGCGCTTACCATATGCATTCTTTTGATACCAAAGTTCGACGCTGGCGTTAACGTAGCACCCCGAATAAATGCGATTGTCGTCGTCAGTTAACGGTGACTTGTCTCGATCGATCACCAGCGGGCGCTTTGCGTTCGAGGCTTTTAGTGACCAGGCGTTTTCATAGCCATCATACTCACTATCGACACCGTCTTTAAGGCACAGCTTATCGGCACCAAGTTTTGCGCCGTCAAGTTTTTCCTTTATGCCGATTTTCATTTCGGACTGGATTGCTTTGATAACATCAGCATGCTGATCTTTATCGAGCAGTAGCGTTGCCTCGTATTTCGTTTCCTGACCTTCAAAAGTCGCCTTTTGAAACAGTGAAGGAAAGGAGAGTCTTACATTTTTTAGGGAGATTTTAGCCATTAGTTCTATTTCCTGTTTTAAGTTCAATTTAACGCCGCAAAGCGCGACGGGGTTAATACTAAGTTAAATCTTCGAAGTCGTCAACTGAAACATTCACCGCCGGGCGCTTATCCGAATCAACCACCAGTGTCGGTGCGCCATCCTTGGATTGGATCATTGTTGCAAGTTCGGCGGCGCGTTTTTTGCCCACCAGTTTCTCGGCCTGGGCTGGGCTGATAATTTTAGCAATGTATATTTTATCGTCACTCTCGACGCCAAAGTCATCAACCAGCGTAGTATAAACGACACCATCATCAACCGACCAGGACCGCGACTGGTTGCCAGCAACCATTTTATAACCGGGGAAATCCTGACCCGACAGCAGCCGATCTTTGACCGTCGCCGCAATCGCATCGAGCCACGATAGAATTAACTTCTTATTGGTTAACGCCAGCGCCATCTGCTCATCGGTAAGCGATTCGACCGGCACAACATCGAGGTCGTCAAATTCGGCCATCATCGTTGCTTCGGTCATTTTCAATAGTGCTGGGCAAGTAGGTTTTGCGTCGCACCATTGGCATTGTTTCTCGCCGGGGATTCGAGGTGCATCATCAGACAATGCTAGTTCAGCTGCCTGGCTAATCACCTCACCCCATTTCATTAGCGCATCGACATCAATCGACCACTCGTCAATGTGGTCCATGCGCGGTTGTACAATCGTTATTACAACGCGCTCGATTTCATGGGACAACGACATCGCATCGAACACACCCAGCGCATACAAAATACCCTGGGTGTTATTTTCCGCGTACACCTTTATACCCTGTCCATACTTCAAATCGACAACGTGCAGCGTTTTGGTTTTGGCGACGTACACCACGGCGTCGCTGGTTCCGAAGCCGTCCGGTACCCAGGCGCTGAAGTCGCTGCGGATTTCATAGGATTGAAATCCGCCTAGTGCGATCACAAAATCAACGTACTCCTGAACATACCCGGCCATTTCCTCGGTAACCGTCCAGGCGCTCCATTCAACCAGCGGTTTACCCGTCCAGGATGCGGGCGACGCATTGGTGCTGAGGCATATGTCGGCAAGTTCATGCGCGGCGCTACCTTCCTCGGCGAACACGCTGGTGGTGCTAATCATACCCTCGGTGGCCTTAATCGATCCGGGGCAGTTCATCCATTGAGCGGATCCAGACGCGGATAGTTTGGCGTGATTATTTGGCATTTTGAATCTCCCGCATACTAGCGATAAACGCCTCGAGGTTTTCATCGGCGAGTTGGGCGATGGTTTTAGCAGCGTAGCCTACCAGGTAGGCGCCTATCAGCTTTTTGTTATCGCGGTTGTCGCGCACCAGGGTTAAGCACAAATCTTTTGCTTCTTCGCGCATTGCAACGTAGTTAAACGGATGCGGCTCATCGACACTAACTGTCTTTGTTTTGGTCGCCAGTTCGGTGGTTTTTTCATTCGCCGGAGATTGGTGCTGGGGTTCAACGGGGGTACCATCGTCAGTGATAGTGATAGACTGACCCGCGACCAGTAACTCGGACAACCGTTCAATTGCGGCGGTTAGCTTTTTGATTTCAGTTTCTAACATTGTATTTCCCTTTCATTTTTATGTGAGGTACACTTTACCCCACATTAAATGAGGAACGCAACAGATGAGCGCAATTAAATTAGCGGTTAAACATTACGGGAGTCAACGCCAGATGGCGACCGCCCTCGGTGTAACCGACAGTCAAGTATCCCAATGGGTAAAGAAAGGATCGATGTCACCAGCTAAGGCGTTGAAAGTCGAAGCCGATACAGGTGGATGGCTGCGGGCATTAAATTTAGTCGCACAGGGTAATAAAGATGATGGTTAAAATTGCAATCGGTACTGACCTGGGCGCCGCCAAAACGGTAGAAATAGAATGGAAAAAATTATCGGGGTTGTTATGTAAACACGAACAGCGAAAGCGAAAGGGCGGCAAATTCTTTGTCGGCGGTCATTTCACCGGCACCGACCGAAAAGAGGATCAGATGGTTGGGCGGTCATTGCTAACGCTCGACGCTGACGAGACTGGAATGACATTGGACGAGATCGAACTACAGCTAACAATGTCGCTTGATTGCACATTTGCAGCATACACGACCTACAGCCACACCATCGGCAAACCGAAACTGAGAATCGTTATACCCTTATCAAGGGAAATAACACCGGACGAATACCGACAGCTATCCAGGGCGGTCGGCGACGCGCTCGAGATTCCATTGGACCCATGCAGCTACAAACCGAACCAGGTTATGTACATGCCGAGCTGCCCGGACATTTCAACGGCCTGGTCCATGGCGGTCAGCGGCGGGCCGCTGCAAGTTGAGGACCAGTTACCCGGCACCATTGCAGCGACGGAAACCAACAATGACCTCGACGACGCAATCAGCGAACAACCGCTGGACATAACCGACGACCAGGTCAAAAATTACCTGCGGGCATACCCGGCGACATCGCTCGAATACAACGAATGGGTCCAGGTTGGCGCCGCATTGCACCATCAATACCAGGGCAGCAAGTACGGGTTAAAGATTTGGGCAAAGTGGTCCGAGGCCGACGCGGAACGGTTCGACCCAGGCGTGATGGGCAGCAAGTGGCGGTCATTCGGCAACAGCATCAGAAAAACGACCTTTGCATCGATTATCTACCATGTAAAAGAATCGGGCGGCATCGGCGCGGTCGCAACGACGAATGAATCGGGCGCCACACCTTTCGATGAGTTAATAGCACAATGCGCAGCCGTAGCCGATCGCGACGCGCACCGGGCGATGGTTGACACCCTGAAAGCAATGCCAGCCAACGCACTGGCCGACAGCGATCGGGCATTATTAGCAGCCGAGCTGCACCAGGCATGGGCGAAGGGCGTCGGCATCACCAGAACCGACGTCAAGAAATCAGTCAAGCCACCAGTAACAACGGGCGGCGGTGGCGGATCATTGCCTGGGTGGGCCGAGGATTGGGTCTACCTGACCGAGCGTGCCGAGTATTACAACACCGCGACGTTTTACGGAATCAAACGCGAGGCATTCAATACGAAATTCGCCAGCGAACCGATCTGCATATTATCAAACACCCCGGCGGCGGTGCTGGTCGGTTCTAACCCGGCCTTTTTGAAATGCAACGACACGATGTACTGGCCGGGCGCATCATCCGAGGTTTACTTTGACGGCAACCATTACATCAACATATGCCGCGAGGACATCGCGCAACCTTGCGCAGCGGTGGACGACGACGGCCAGGCGGTTATTGATTTGTTTCTGGCGCACACCGCGATACTTTTACCCGAGCCAAACGAGCAAAAAATATTGCTGGATTGGTTGGCGTATGTTTTGCAGCAACCAGGCAAGCGCGTCAATTGGGGCGTACTACTGCAGGGCGCACAAGGATGCGGCAAATCGTATTTTTCAACAGTCATGCAGAACATCCTCGGGCGCAACATGCGCCAGCTAGACTCGACCACCATCGCCGGACGGTTCACCGGTTGGGCGCATGGCTCCCGATTAGCGGTTGTCGAGGAAATCAGAATTAGCGGGACAAACAAGTATGAAGTGCTCGACAAGTTGAAACCGTACCAAACGAACGACACCATCAGCGTTGAAGAAAAAGGTCGGGATTCTAGAACGGTGCCCAACTTCACAAATTACCTTTTGCTGACCAATCATAAGGACGCCATACCACTAGCCGACGGCGATCGCCGGTATTGCGTATTATTCTCGGCATTGCAGTCAGCGAGCCAAATGAATACAGCCTTTAGCGCCGGGGGTGGCACTGACGCATATTTCAAGCGGTTGTTTGACGATAGCGAACGGCGGATCGACGCGTTGGCGCATTATTTATTGAACAGGACCATCAGCCCCGACTTTATGCCCAGGGGCAACGCGCCGATGACTGGTGCTAAAACTCAGATGATGGCGCTAGCCCTTTCGCCCGAGCGCGAGGCAGTCGAGGACGCCATCGAAACCCATCGGTGCCCAGTTATTAACGAAAACATCATTGATATTACAACATTGGTTGACTATGCAGCGATGGAGCAGGGCGAACCATTACCGACGGGCAGAACGCTATCAAAAATCTTATCAGAGATGGGATACGAGAAAGTAGAAAAGCGAATCACCTGCAACAAAACGCGACGCCAGCACAGAATTTGGATGCGTCCAGATGTGCAGCCGGAAGTCCGGATAGCAGAGGTTGATGAGTTTTTAAACGATTTGAATTATGTACCATTTTAATTTGTACCAGTTTATCCAGACGCAAATGGTTATCCGGACGCACATCCGGACGCACCGTAAGTTGTTGATTTATTTACTTATATTATACTTTTGCGTCTAGATAACTAGATAAGAGTATATAAAGTTGAAATCAGGATAAGGTATATATTATTAGTAAATTAGTAAAAATAAATATATATCCTAATAAGGGTATATTCCGAATTTATCCGACATCTAGACGCAAACAACGATAATGGAGAAAATATGAAGGCTTTAGATAAACAGGTGGCGGGCGAGCATTACAAAAAACTTGCGATTCAGCCGGTCGAATATTGCCACCGTAACGGCCTCGGGTTTTGCGAGTCGAGCGCCATTAAATATCTAACCCGCTGGAAAGATAAGAACGGCATCGCGGACCTGGAGAAAGCGAAACATTTTATAGAACTGCTGATCGAGCTAACCGAAGCTGAGGAACGAACCTAAACGCGCCAGGGGCAAAAATATTTCACTCCACCCCTTGCTCTGTGACCTGTCACAGAATATGATTGTTTTGTTACCCCAACTAGGAATCGTTATGAGATTCAAGATTAACCCAAAAACATTTGAGTTCGATTGCAATGAAAGACGCGACATAATTGCGGCGCTTGATATTGCGATAAAGCAAGGAATTAAACGAGCAAAAACCAGCAAATTAGATGACAACAGAGAGTCTATCGAGTTTAGCATTGCTCGAATGATTGATTTGAAAGTTAGGGTATTTGGGGAAGATTGAAAACATCTGCCGAAAGAAAGAGAAAAGAACGAGAAAATGACAATGACAATGGCTGGATTCGATAGTGAGTTGAAATTTGATGACGTGCATTGCGAGTCTTGTTACTCGCCGTATTCCTGCAAGATCACAGGAAAATGCGCGTCTAAACAAATGTCAGCGCCAAAAGAGCCGAGGCGAGTGGCCCAAAACGAAAGAAAGCGCCAGGAGCGCGAACGTAAACTCGCCGCTGGGCTTGTGAGAATCGAGATATGGCTGACACCTGATAATGCAAAAAATGTCAGGGATTACGCTGAGGAATTAAGGCGTAACGAGGCCCACTTATAATGAAAATCAACGATCTAGGACCAGGGCTACAATTTCGCTACGTGCTTGTAGATGCTAACGAAAAAGTTATAGCCGCTTTTGCAGATCTGAATAAAGCGAGATGCTGGCTTAAAAAAGCCCTAGAAGCCATACAGGGAGAGGCACCATGAAGATTAACAAAATAATATCCCAGCACAGGCGTGACATCATCTGTGAATACATCTGTGAATACTGCGATAACACGCACGATGGGACAGGCTACGACGACGACCATTTTTACAACAACGTGGTGCCGAGCATGGTCTGTAAAAAGTGCGGTAAGAAAGCCGACCCTGAAGACTATCGGGGGTTGTCTACTAAGTATCAAGAAGGGCAGATTGTATGAGAATTCAAAGGATAACGGGAGTGATGCAGGATGAGGGAAAGCACAAAACAACTGATCGTTATCGAGGCGACAATAATCATCATCATGGTAGCAGCGCTGGCGTGGCTATGGTCGTGAAAACATGGGGCGGAAGATAGGAGCCTAAGCTACTCGGTTAAACCCGACAGCTAGAAGCCACTTAATTGTGGCTTTGTTGGTAAGGAGTCATGGACTATATGTCGTAGCTTTCTTATTTGGAGTTCAGCCGCGCCCCGCTGAAAGCCGACTTGATATCATTGGTGGAGGGGCGCACTAATTATCTGCTACGATCTGCTTTGGCCTAGCCAACGATGTTTCCGTAGTGAAGCAGTGAATAGGTGCTCGTTAACACCCATTCTTTATAGAGATAGGCCCATTCAAATTATATGAAACGTCTCTGTTTTGTGCTATGTTAAATTCATTTTTCGCGTATTGCGATGGTCTCTGAATGCTCTCGATAGTATATAAACCCATCTGCGACCTAATCCCATACGCAAACAACAGCCGGACCCATAGCGCCGCGCAAGTTGCCCAGGTCGCTGCCAGCATCAATGAGTTCGGGTTTACCAACCCGGTGCTGATCGACGACGCCGGATCAATAATTGCCGGGCATGGTAGGGTCCAGGCAGCTAAAAAGCTGGCGATGGATGAAATACCCACCATTACCCTTTCAGGATTGAGCGACGAGCAAAAACGAGCGTATGTCATCGCCGACAATCAGCTGGCGCTCAACGCTGGTTGGGATTTGGACCTATTGAAAATCGAGATCAACAACCTGGCTGACGCCGACTTTGACCTTGACCTATTGGGATTCGATGAGGAATTCCTGGCTGGACTAACCGACGAGGAACAAACCGAAGGACTAACCGACGAGGACGAGATACCCGAGATACCCGACGCGCCAGCAACGGTCCTCGGCGACGTTTGGGTTTTAGGCAACCATCGCCTCATGTGCGGCGACAGCACCAGCATCGATGAGGTCGACACCTTGATGGATGGCGGCATCGCCGATATGGTCTGGACCGACCCACCATACAACGTAGCATACCAGGGTGGCACAGCGGATAAACTCACCATTAAAAATGACGACATGGGTGATAGCGAATTCAGGGAATTCCTGCGCGATGCGTTCAGCGCAGCGGCGATGGCAACCAAACCGGGTGGGCCGATCTACATCGCCCATGCAGATAGCGAAGGCTACAATTTCCGAGGCGCGATGGTTGAGGGCGGGTGGTTATTCAAACAATGCATCGTATGGGTAAAAAATAGCATGGTGCTGGGCCGCCAGGATTACCAATGGCAGCATGAACCAATCCTGTACGGGTGGAAGCCAGGCTCGGCCCATTGCTGGTATGGCGACTTCGACAAGAAAACGATCATCGATGACGACGTTAAAGCCAACGCATTAAGCAAGCGCGAACTGATCGGAATAGTAAACGAGTTCAGGAACGCGAAAAAGACAACCGTTGTGCGCGAGGATAAACCTCACCGGAGCGACATACACCCGACGATGAAACCAGTGGCCCTGGTCGGCGGGTTGATTGCCAACAGCAGTCGGGAAAAGGACATTGTGCTGGACCTGTTCGGCGGCGAAGGTTCAACACTAATCGCCTGCGAGAAAAGCGCCAGGCATTGCCGCATGATGGAGTTGGACCCGAAGTATTGCGACGTTATTATTAAACGATGGCAAGCGTTCACCGGCAAGCAAGCGGTCCATATTGATGGTCAACTATTTGAGGAGGTTTCAAATGGATAACACGAAAAAGCCAACACCGAAAACCAAAGCAAAGCCAAAGGCAACGAAGCCAAAGTCCAAAGCAAAACCAAAGGCCAAAGCAAAACCAAAGGCCAGGGCAAAACCAGGACCGAAGCCAACAATCATCGATTGGCGCCAGGTTGACACTATGTCGGCGATACATTGCACAGGTGAAGAACAGGCCGCAATTCTAGGCATTGATTACGATACGCTCAACCGAACATGCAAACGTGATCACAAAATTGGATTTTCGGACTACTTCAAGCAAAAGAGCGCAGGCGGCCGAATGAGCCTGCGCCGCAAGCAATTCTCAACTGCGATTGATGGCAACCCGACTATG
>Ga0222634_1000192_pt1 | contig 36663 bp, 50 predicted proteins | sample AntAcemetageno50_FD_179807 | JGI IMG/M metagenome (GOLD analysis project Ga0222634, IMG submission 179807) | Saline water microbial communities from Ace Lake, Antarctica - #50 | ecosystem: Environmental > Aquatic > Non-marine Saline and Alkaline > Saline | place: Antarctica: Ace Lake | collected... | reverse complement strand
CGCGTGGAACAGTACCTGTCGAAGATCAAGGTAATCCGTCGGATCGCCAGTAAGATCATTGACTTCCTGGCCCAGCTTGAGGACTTCCAAAAAAAGTTATGGCTGAAGAAGAAGTTCGTCGTCGAGACACAATACTGCATCACGCTGAACCGGATTCCGAAAGAGTTTTATTTGGAGATCGCCGCCAACGACGCGCAACGAGAGGAGTGGGTGCAGCTATTTGCGATCGATGAAATCAAGGGAAATCAGCTTGGTCAAACTGCGTACTCGAACCGCCTTACAACCGCCTTCCTAGATGCCAATGACAAGCTTCCCCTTGATACGAAACATTTTTCTGAAGATTTTCGCGCGAGACTACTAAATGCAATGCAGGACGTGGATAGCGCGCTGACAGGAACGCTATTTCATTCTGAGAATTCTCAGGCGCTGAACATTCTCTCTAGGCGGCATTCCTCGGGAGTGGACTTCATCTACATTGACCCTCCTTACAATACGCCGCACTCGGAAATCGCATACAAGAATCAATATAAGCATTCATCATGGCTGAGCCTCATCAGCAATACTGTCCCGTATGCAAAGAGTCTTTTGAAGGCTAGCGACTCTTCCTTCGGCGTCGCAATCGATGACTTTGAACATACGAGACTATCAGCGCTGCTCGATGACGAGTTCCCTGAGCTCGAAAAGTCGACGATAGTTGTCAATCATCACCCACAAGGCGCTGGCGGTCGCCTCTCACGCACTCACGAGTACTTAGTCATTGTTAGTTCGTCTACGTCGCCTAGCTTTCTCGGGCGCCCTCGGGTCGACGATCTGGAGGAAGAGCGGAGTTTTATGCGTAGTGGGCGCGGAGAGAACAACTTTCGAAGACCGGCGAATGGGAACGGCCGATGGAAAAGCTTCTATGCACTATTGTTAGACCCAGCAACGAACAAGATTGTCGATGCAGAAGAAGCGCCAGACCGCGACGCGGACTATCCAATAGGGTCAAACAGCCAAGGTTTGGTGCGCATCTATCCTATAAATTCAGCGGAGGAAGAACGCGTTTGGCGTTCTTCCTATGAAACCGGTCGTGATCGAGCAAGGCGCGGAGAGTTAACGGTTTCACCCCGCGGAACTGTATATCAGTCGTTGAATCATGATGGGAAGCGCGAGACGCTTTTTAGCAACTGGACCGCAAGTGAATTTAATGCAGGTGTGCACGGTACTACGGTCGTCTCAAACATGGGCCTGTCGGGTATCTTCGACTACCCCAAATCGATCAACACCATGGAGACGGTGCTGTGGGCTCAAAGTTTCGGAAATACGACAGCGCTTGTGCTCGACTACTTTGCAGGCTCAGGAACCACCGCCCATGCAGTCATAAACACAAATAGGGAGTTCGGCACAGACTTTCGCTTCGTTCTCGTAGAAATGGGTGCCTATTTTGATAAGATACTCATGCCGAGACTTCTGAAAGGCGCGTATTCAAGCAGATGGTTGAATGGTAAGCCAGTTAGACGGGACGACGGTGTGGCCCTTAGCGTCCGATACCTTCGCCTCGAATCCTATGAAGACGCCCTCAATAATCTCGTGCCGCGACGCTCGGCACAGCAGGACGATCTTCTAGCATCCGCCGAAGCGCAGGGCGCGGATCGCCTCAAGGAGCAATACATGCTCGGCTACATGCTCGATGTGGAAACGCGCGGCAGTCAGTCGCTTCTGAACGTCAACGCTTTCGCGGACCCGACCGCCTACAAGCTGAAGGTGAAACGACCGGGTTTGGATGATAGCAGGGATGTGAATGTCGACTTGTTAGAGACGTTCAACTGGCTGATCGGCCTCACCGTACATGGCATCGCCGTGCCACAGACCTTTACTGCCGAATTCGAACGCGACGCCGAGGGACGGCTCAGCCTCAAGGGGCGGTTGCGCCAGGATGCAGGCGGGCCGTGGTGGTTCCGCACCGTGACCGGTACTACGCCGGATGGGCACCGCACGCTGATCATCTGGCGTAAGCTTACCGGCGATGTCGAACAGGACAATCTCGTGCTCGACACGTGGTTCACACGCGCCGGCTATTCCGCCAAGGACAGCGAGTTCGGACTGATATACGTCAACGGCGACAATAATCTCGAGAACCTGAAAGCGGCCGATGACACATGGAAGGTCCGTCTGATCGAAGAGGACTTCCACCGGCTGATGTTCGACACGGAGGATCTGTGATGGCCCGCGCCGCGACAACGACGACGCGCGGGCGCGCGAACGGGAGACCACAGGTTTCTTTCGTTCACAAGCTCGCACTAAACCAGTGGCTGCTTTCGCTGTTCGATGTGAAGCGGTTTGAGCAACTGGCTGAGCATCTGCGCAACGAGAGGCTGGAAGGCATGGACGAGAACAACGTTCATCACTTCCATCACGCTCTGACGGCGCAGCTTTTCAATCTGACCAAGCTGCCGACGGAGTTGCTGCTCGAATACGACCAAAACATCGTCAAGCACACCCAGCGTCTGAACGAACGCCGCATTACCCGCGGTGAAGCGCCGATCGTCTGGAAGTATTTCCAGTACCTGACACTGATCTTCACCGAGATCTATCTGGAACGCTATTTCAGCGATCCCGCCGCGCTGCTTAAGGCAATCAACGAGCAGGTCGCCGCGTGCAATGCCGACAAGCCGGAAGCGGACCACATTTCGCCCTTCAAGGAAGACGGCGAAGCGTGGTCACAGATCAACAAGATCGCCTATTGGAGCGCGACCGGCAGCGGCAAGACGCTGCTGATGCATGCCAACATCCTGCAGTACCAGTTCTATCTCGACAAACACGGGCGGCGCCGCGACCTAAACCGTATCATTCTGCTGACGCCCAACGAGGGACTCAGCCAGCAGCATTTGCGGGAATTCGAGGCAGCGGGCCTGGCAGCCGAGCTATTCCAGAAGGTCGGCACCGGGCTTTTCACCGGACAGCGTATCGAGATCCTCGACATCCACAAGCTCAAGGACGAGATGGGCGACAAGACTATTGCCATTGATGCCTTCGAGGGCAACAATCTCGTGCTGGTTGACGAAGGTCACCGCGGCGCGTCGGGCGGCGAGGAAGGCGCCTGGATGCGCTTTCGCAACGCGCTCTGCGAGAAGGGCTTCTCGTTCGAATATTCGGCGACCTTCGGGCAGGCGGTGAAGGGGAGCCGGGCGCTCACCAACACCTATGCCAAGAGCATCCTGTTCGACTACTCCTACCGCTACTTTTACGGTGACGGGTTCGGGAAGGACTACCAGATCCTCAATCTCGACGAGGGAACGCAGGCCAACCATCTCGACGCATATCTGGTCGCCTGCCTTCTCGCCTTCTTTCAGCAGCAGCGGCTCTACAAGGAGCAGGGCTTCGCGTTCCGCCCATTCAACATTGACAAGCCGCTCTGGATTTTTGTCGGCGGCAGAGTGACTAAGACGCTTGCATCGCGCGATGCATCCGACATCATCGAGATCCTGAAGTTTCTATCGCGGTATGTGTCCGATCGCTCCGCGAGTGTCGAATGCATCGCGCGCGTCCTTAGTCAGGGCCTTGTCACCGCTGGCGGGAAGAATCTTTTCGCAAGCCGCTTTACCTACATCAACACGCTCGATCTTTCGGCCGCGCAGGTCTTCGATGAAACGCTCGCGATCTTGTTCAACGCCGCTGGCGGAGGTGCGCTCCATGTCGAGAATCTGAAGGGTGCAACCGGCGAAATCGCGCTACGCGTCGGCGACAACGATCCCTTCGGCGTGATCAACGTGGGCGACGACGCCAAGCTGGTCAAACTGTGTGAAGATAACGGGATCGCCACGCAGGACAGCGAGTTCGCGGGCTCGCTCTTCCATGCGATCAACACGCCGCTATCGACCGTCAACCTGCTGATCGGCTCAAAGAAGTTCACCGAGGGCTGGAACAGCTGGCGCGTGAGCACCATGGGCTTGATGAATGTCGGCCAGACGGAAGGCTCGCAGATCATTCAGCTCTTCGGCCGCGGCGTCCGGTTCAAGGGCTACGGTTTAAGCTTGAAACGTAGCGGTAAGGCGCAATTGCCGGATGATGTGGAGCGTCCAAAGCACATCGACGTGCTGGAAACGCTTTCGATCTTCGGAATTCGAGCGGGCTATATGGCCCAGTTCCGGGATTTCCTGGAAGAGGAAGGTCTGCCGGTCAACGATGACCGTGAAGAATTCATGCTGCCGATCATCAAAAACCTGGGAACCCAGAAGCTCAAAATGATCCGCCTCAAGAACACAATCAACGGCGTTAGCACCGAGTTCGGAGACGCGTTCCGGCGATTAGGACCGATCCCGACCCTGTCGAAGCCCGATCCTGCTAAGGAAGAGGCGACGGCATATCTTCAAAAGAACCAGGTTGTTCTGAACTGGTATCCGAAAATCCAAGCCATGAAATCGGGTGGGATCGCCGGTGGCGATGTCGAGGCTGTGCCGAACCAGGCCCATCTGAACGCAAGACATATCGCGTTCCTCAACTTCGATCGGCTCTATTTCGAGCTAGAGCGATTCAAGGCGGAGCGTGGCTGGTACAATCTCAACTTATCTGCAGCAGGGATTGCCAGTCTGCTTGCCGACCAGAGCTGGTATCAGCTTCTCATTCCGGCCGAAGAGCTGGCCTGTGACTCATTCGAGAAGGTCCAACTTTGGGAAGAAATCGCACTGTCCCTGCTAAAGAAGTTCACTGAGAGCTACTACACGTTCCGCAAGCGTGAATGGGAACTTCCCCACCTCGAATATCAGGAACTTACGGAAAACGATCCGAACTTCCCAACCGGTGCACCAATTTTATGAGGTATTTATGATGAAGATGTATGTTGAAATAGACGTTAAGGGTTTAGCTAATCGTCTTAGCAAAGCACTTTGTTTCAAAAATGAAGATGCTGGTTCGAAGTGGTTGTATCTTGATCCGGCTGATGTATCTTTGGCTGTCTCCATTTTGGAGAACCTTAGCAATAGTGATAAAACGGAGACTTAACAATGCGTTATATCGGTGATGTCCACGGGAAGTGGGATGGTTACAAAGAGATCATTGCCGATTGTGGTGAGTCAATTCAGGTTGGTGATTTCGGTGTAGGCTTTCGTCCTTATGGATCAGAGCCATACGACAATGGCCCAATTGTAGGGTTCCCAAGTGATCCAGTGTTCCCTGAAGGCCATAGATTCATTCGTGGAAACCATGACAACCCTGCTGTGTGTGCAAAGCATCCTAACTGGATTGCAGATTGTACTGTTGAAGGTGATAACATGTTTGTTGGTGGTGCTTACAGTATCGATAAGGATTATCGTACTCCGGGAATTGATTGGTGGGATGATGAAGAGCTTTCGTATCCTGCTCTGAATAGAATGATCGATACATACGAAGAGGTTAAGCCAAGAATCATGGTAACTCATGAGTGTCCAGAAGAGGTTGCGCGGCATGTGTTTCCATTCTATGTTGCCGGTCAGTATCCTTCAAGTACAAGGGACGCCTTCCAACAGGCGTTCACAATTCACAAACCTGAAATTTGGCTGCACGGACATTTTCACTATGGTGTAGATGTCAACATATTTGGAACACGATTCATTTGTCTTCCAGAGTTGGCATATATCGACATAACTGAAGATGATCCCTCTAGTGGGGAGATAGTTCTCTACAATTTGTATAAATAGATCATAAGCTGGAACTCCCTAAGTTTCTAGAGTCGGTAGATGTTGATGCATCGTGATCGACACCTATACTTATAAGAGAAACATCCTCTAATTTTGATTATAAATAGTTTCTGATAACGGCTCTGCTACTGGGTAGACTTGTCCTTCATGCGGACGATGACACGGTTCGATTCCGTGTGGAGCTACCAAAAATGGGCGTAAGCACTGGTGTGCGGGAGGGTCTTATATCCCCTTAATTGGCAGTTGATGACTGTTCACGGCATGGTTCGACTCCATGTGCGCCTACCAAATTGCCGGTATGGTTGGAATTGGTATACACAGTGGACTTAAAATTCACGGCTCTTAGAGCATGGGGGTTCAACTCCCTCTACCGGCACCAATTTTATTTCAAAAATATCTTGACATTAATCAACACATGAATTATATTGATTGAAGCGGCTGAGAAAGCCCTTGATGAATTAGCAGAGTTGCTATACTCTTTTGAAAGCGCCAATGCTCCTTGGGAGTATGTGGTAGATGAACCCCGTAATGAGTATCTTCGCAGAGCGAAGATCGTGAGAGGATAGAGTGAGAAACTTTCTAACAGCTTTATTTCTCATTGCCCTTGCAGCATGTGCACAGACTAATGATAGGCTCTTAGGAGATGAATACCTAACGTCTAGTGAAGCTCGTTCATGCGCCGCTTTTTTGCTTGGGGTTGAAGAGATATCCTTTGACATTCCACTGATATATGTGGATAGAGGTGATCTTGATAAAGACTCAAAGCGATACAATGAGTTTGTTGGGAAAAATCCGTTTTATGTATCGGGTAATGAGGCTAGTTACTCTCATGCTTGGATACCAGCATATGCTAGAATTCAGATGGTTAAGGGAATGCCCCATGAACGTCACAATTATTTAATTGTTCACGAATGGTTGCATGTGTATCAGTATTTTGTTTTGAAAATGAGTGGCACTTCGCCAAAAGATGCTCTGAATAGAGAAATACATGCTACAAATTATGGGAAAAAATGGGCGTCTTGCCCCCTTCGTCTAGCGGTTAGGACGCTGGGTTCTCAATCCAGAAACAAGAGTTCGATTCTCTTAGGGGGTACCAAATTAAAACTTGTAATTTAATATCTTCAGGTGTATACTGAGGAAATTTTGAAATTCAATTGAGGATGAAACAGTGAATATGAAAACCAAAATGAAACTCACACCAATCTCCTGTGTTGGCCTTTGTTACATCAACCGCGAGACCAGCTCGAAGAAGGATAAGAAGATATGACGGGCCAAGAGCAACGCGCCGAGTTACAGCGGCTAATCTGGGCGATAGCGAACGATGTGCGCGGCGCGGTCGATGGTTGGGACTTCAAGCAATATGTCTTGGGTACGCTCTTCTATCGCTTTATCAGCGAGAATTTCGCTGCCTATATCGAGGCGGATGACGAGAGCATCAATTATGCTGGTCTTCCCGACGATGTCGTCACCGATGACATCAAGGATGACGCCATTAAAACCAAGGGCTATTTCATCTATCCCAGCCAGCTGTTCGCCAATGTGGCGAAAGACGCCAACACGAATAACAGCCTGAACACCGATCTGGCCGGGGCTTTTTCAGCAATCGAATCCTCCGCCAATGGCTACCCCTCTGAGCTGGACATCAAGGGCCTGTTCGCCGACTTCGACACAACCAGCACGCGGCTTGGGAATACGGTAACGGAGAAGAACAGCCGCGTGGCGAAAGTGCTGAAGCGCGTTGCGGAGCTGGATTTCGGGGACTTCCACAACAGCCAGATTGACCTGTTCGGCGATGCCTACGAATTCCTGATCTCGAATTACGCCGCCAATGCGGGCAAGTCCGGCGGGGAGTTTTTCACCCCGCAACATGTCTCAAAGCTCATCGCCCAGCTCGCCATGCATGGGCAGGAAAAGGTTAACAAGATTTACGACCCGGCCTGCGGCTCCGGCTCCCTGCTACTGCAAGCCAAGAAGCACTTCGACGCGCATATCATCGAAGAGGGTTTCTTCGGGCAGGAGATCAACCACACGACCTACAACCTCGCCCGCATGAACATGCTCCTGCACAACATCAACTACGACAAGTTTAACATCCAGCGAGGCGATACGCTCACCCAGCCGTATTTTCAGGACGACGAGCCCTTTGACGCAATCGTCTCCAACCCGCCCTATTCGGTGAAGTGGATCGGCTCGGATGATCCGACCCTGATCAATGATGATCGTTTTGCCCCGGCAGGCGTGCTGGCACCCAAATCAAAGGCCGACTTTGCCTTTGTGCTCCATGCGCTGAGCTATCTGTCTGCTAAGGGCCGTGCGGCAATCGTTTGCTTCCCGGGAATCTTCTATCGCGACGGGGCGGAAAAGAAGATTCGCCAATATCTGGTCGATAACAACTACGTCGAGACGGTGATCGCCCTTGCGTCCAACCTCTTTTACGGCACGACCATCGCCGTGACGATACTGGTATTGGCTAAGAACAAAACCGACACGGCCATCCAATTCATCGACGCCAGCGGCGAAGAGTTTTTCAAGAAGGCCACGAAAACCAATCTGATGACGGACGATCACATCGCCAATGTAATGGAGATGTTCGATACGAAGGAAGACGTCGATCATGTCGCCGCCTCAGTGCCCTATGAGACCATTGTGGAGCGCGGCTACAACCTTTCGGTCAGTTCCTATGTCGAGCCGCGTGATACGCGCGAGATCGTCAACATTGATGAGCTGAATAAGGAGATCAGCACCACCGTGGAACGGATCAATCAGCTACGCATCGACATCGATGCTATCATTGCGGAGATTCACGCGTGAGCGCGACGAGCTTTTTGGAAAAGCTGCTAGATGGGGCTGAAGTTGAGTGGGTGCCTTTGGGGCATGACAACTTTTTCGAGATCGCAAATAGCGCGCGCAGGCCGGTCAAAGCCTCTTTGCGCGCAGCCGGAAAAATTCCCTACTACGGTGCGAACAACATTCAGGACTACGTTGACGGTCACACCCATAGCGGCGAATATGTCCTCATCGCCGAGGATGGTTCAGCAAATCTCGAAAACTACTCTATCCAATATGTCTCCGGTAATTTCTGGGCCAACAACCATGTTCACGTTGTGCGAGGAACGGACGCGGTCGATACGCGGTTCCTTTTCCACTGTTTGACGACCACCAACTTCCTTCCTTTCTTGTCGAGCAAAGAGCGGGCAAAACTGACGAAAGGGAATTTGGTTCAGATCACTGTCCCCATCCCATTCCCCGATGATCCGGAGAAGTCGCTGGCGATACAGGCGAAGATTGTGCGGATACTCGATACCTTCACCGAACTTACCGCCGAACTTACCGCCGAACTTACCGCCGAACTTACCGCCCGCAAAACACAATACAACCACGACCGCGATCAGCTCCTGACTTTTGAGGAAGATGAAGTCGAGTGGAAGACGCTGGAGGAGATCGGCAGGTTCACCTATGGCTACGCCGCTGTAGCCGAAGCCCACGGTGATGCTCGGTTCATCAGGATTACCGACATTGGAACCAATGGGAAGCTAATCGCTGATGAGAAAAAATTTGTTTCAGTTAACAGAGAGAACAGAAAGTATCTTCTGAAGAGGGGCGACCTACTTATGGCCCGAACCGGAGCTACTTTTGGGAAAACAATGATTTTCGATGAAAGTTACCCCGCGATATTTGCAGGGTTCCTGATAAAACTCGATCTATATGGTGAGATTATCGACACCAAGTATTATTGGCACTTCGCCCAAAGTGATATGTTCTGGAGTCAGGCGAACAGGCTGGTTTCAGGCGGGGGACAACCACAGTTCAACGCAAACACGCTGAAGCAAGTTCGTGTGCCAATTCCATTCCCAGACGACCCTCAGAAATCTCTTGATGAACAGGTTCGCATCGTCGCCATTCTCAACAAATTCGACTCTCTGGCAAATTCACTCACCGAATGCCTGACACGCGAAATCGAGCTGCGCGAAAAGCAGTATGCCTACTATCGCGACCTACTACTGAGCTTTCCCAAGCCTGACGAAATGGCGGCCTAAATGGGAAAGACGCTGAACAGCGACAGGCGTTGCTTGTCAGAACACAAACCGCCGCTTTGTAGGCATAGAACGTGATCCTGACTATTTCGCCATAGCGTGTGATCGTTGCGATGTTTAAGGTTTATCAATTGTTCACATAGTAACCGGATATTCACTTAAATAGTGTAACCAGTTGAGGTTACACTATTTTCATTTTAGTGTTGACATTATTATCTGTATACCCTATGTTTAGAGGGTAACAAAGAAAGAGTTCTTATGTACGAAGAAAACCTAATTCAATTAGCTGATAAAATCGCTGAGTCTGCTCACAAGGGGCAAACCCGTTGGGACAATTCTCCCTATATTACTCACCCGCGAGGTGTTGCTAATGCAGTCCGTCAATATGGCGGTGAGTATGTTGTGGTTGCTCTTCTGCATGATGTTGTGGAAGATACACCAATAACGCTAGACGATCTTCGTGAGAACTTCCCTGAATTCATTGTTGAAGCAGTTGATGCTATCAGTAAAGAGAAGGGTGACGATTACTGGGAGTACCTTGATCGAGTGAAAGTTAATGATTATGCTCTTGTCGTGAAGATTGCAGACACGGTTTACAATCGGGCAGATTTGATCAAAAATTATCCTCACAAGGTTTCTGCTATTGAAAAGTATAACAAAGCGTTGAAAATTTTAGGAGCTGAATGATGAGATTTCCAGACATTTCTTTGTATGGTTTTGTTGCTGCTGTTTTGTTTTTTTGTTTTTTCTCTTTTTTGGTTACGTCGATCATGTTTTTGCAAGAGCAAAAAGACACAATCAGGTATTTCCGTATGTGTAATGTGCAGCTTACCGAAGATTTCGACAGTTTAGGTGTTTATGAATGTGTCGATAAGCTTCAATCTGGAGAGAAAATTTATGAAATTATTCCGGTTTTGCGGGATAAATATAAGTGACAATGGACCGGTAGCTGAGTTGGTTTAGTGCGGGACTCTTAATCCTGAGACGTGGGTTCGAATCCCACCCTGACAGAAGAAAGGGGGAAGTTATGGACAAAGGATTGATCGGATTACGCACTCTTGTGCTTGATGCTGGATACCAACCAATGAAGATTTTCCCTGATCCTGAAGACATTCCGGCTGAGGATGCTATCACAAGGGTACTAAATGGCACTTGCCATGTGGTGACTGAATACGATAGAGCAATTCAGACAAAGAATCTTAAAATGAATTGGCCAGCAGTGATTGCTCGAAATTCTAATGAAGGTTTTGTAAGAGACACTTCGGTTGCTCTAAAGCGCAAAACACTCTTCTATAGGGATCATGGTTTGTGTGCTTATTGTGAGCGACCTATTACAATTTCGACAACAACTTATGACCACGTAATTCCACAGTGGATGGGTGGTGAGACAACTTGGGAAAACATTGTTGCTGCATGTGATTCTTGTAACCATCGTAAGGGCAACAAGAAACCTGTTGGTGAGTGGGTTCCAAAGGCTCGTCTTTACGCGCCAACATACTGGGAGATGGTAGATTCTCGAAAGAAATTCCCTGTCAAAATTCGACACGAAAGCTGGAGAGATTTTATCGGTAAATGGCATGCTGAGATTAAGGTTCTAGGGGCTGCATAGTCTCTAGAACTTTGATAATTGGAGTTATAAATGTTAACACATGATTTTTTTGATAGAAAATTAGTACACCAAAAGTTTGAACTGAATGAAAATGGCCGTGACTTTGTAATCGGTGATCTTCATGGCTGTAAAGATATGCTTTTGGTAAAGATGGCAGAGGTCTCCTTCGATAAAGATATTGATCGTATTTTCAGTGTCGGTGATCTTGTTGATCGTGGACCTGATAGCCTTGGTTGTCTTGAATTGCTCGATGAGACTTGGTTTCATGCCGTTAAGGGTAACCATGAGCTTATGTTTGCTAGTGCCGCACAAAGTACTTGGGACTTGGATAACTATTTCATCAATGGCGGTGAATGGATCAAAACCATTGATGATCTCACGAAGAGAAAATGGGTTGATCGTATCAACAAGATGCCATTTGCAATCACGGTTGAAACTTCTATGGGTGATGTTGGTATCACTCATGCAGAACCACCTTCAGATTGGGCAGAGATTGAAACTCTACCTGAATCAATCTACATGGATATGGTGTGGAATCGTGAGATAGTTCGTAAGGTTATCAATTGGCATAATGCAAAAAATCCAAACAAAGACCCAATGCGTCCGAAATGTGCCAACGTTTTTCGGACATATCATGGGCACACACCAGTAGCAGAGCCAACATTTGCTGGTAACACAAAATACATTGACACTGGAGCAGTATTTGGATACTCTCTTACAATGGAACAGATCAATTAAGTCTAGCTGAAGGGAATTGGTATACCTGCTTGATTCAAACTCAGGCGCTTCCCGGTTCGAGTCCGGGGCTAGACACCAAAATTAGAGGATTGCTATGATTATCAATCGAAACCGAATTGAAGACAGGTTAAATGATATGGAGAAACGTGATGTCTAATACTGTATATATTTTGAATTTCCTTGTTCGTACAGATATTGAGTCTATGAATCCCGGTAAGGCTATGGCTCAGGTATCACATGCAACTTCTCTGTTTGAGAAAGGTGTTGGTCAGCTTTACAGGGATGTGTGGGCAGAAGATGGTATCGCTGGGACCACGATTGTTCGTGATGGGGGTTCATTAGAGAACATTGTCAACGTTCTTGGATTGGTTCCAGAGGTATCTTGCAGTAAGGGATTGTATGTAGACCCAGAATACCCTCTTAGGGATGGAGATGTGGTTCACACATTTCCTTTGGCTACATGTGGATATGTTTTCCATAGGCTTGATAATGAAAGTGTGCATCAGCTTATGAAAACCATGTCTTGGTATAAGTAATGTACTATATATAGGTCGTTAGAGGGCTTTATGACTTGTATATAGTACACTTGACACATAAGCGAATGTGTGCTAGAGTGTAACAAATATTAATGCTTCCGTAGCTCAACTGGATAGAGCAACAGCCTTCTAAGCTGTAGGTTGTAGGTTCGAATCCTACCGGGAGTGCCAATTTACAAAGGGATATTGTGTAACAGCAGTATCCCTTTTTTATAGGGAGATTTCAATGAGTGAAATAGATGATCAGGTGGAGTGGGAAGAAAATTGGCTTTATTGTGATGACAATGGGTGGTATTTCTGTAGTCCATTCGATGATGTTGGTGGTCCGTATGGGTCAAAATCAGTTGCCAGATTGTCACTTCACATGTTCTGTCAGTTGCAGGAAGGTGGTAATGTGAAGAAGGAGCTTCTCCAAGAAGCACTTAGAGCAAACCCATTCACCATCACATTCAAGAAGAAGGATGGCAGCTTACGGGTTCTTCGTGGTACATTGAATATAGATCGTATCAAGGAAGGTGGATGGGTTCCAGATGATAGTAGTGAACGCAAAGCTTCTCCAGATCATCTCTTGAACGTGTTCGATCTTGATATCAACGAATGGCGTTATGTGACTGTCAACAACGTGATCAGTGTGGAATAATGAAGCTCAATATCATTGATGAAAAATCCGGTAGTGTGACAAACGATGGTACTGCGAAAAATTCTCGTGGTGGCACTGAGCTTATGCGAGAACGATTGTTCAATTCCATGCCTGAAGAACTGCTTGATAAAGTGCAAATCATATCTTCAAGGGTTCGGGAAGTCGATCCGAATAAACCGTCTATCTTATGGCTACATGACTGTTGGGATGATCCTGAAGCACAGCATCTAGCCGATCCTGCTTCTCGTGAACGATTTGAGGCATTGGTATTCGTATCGAATTATCAGCAACAGACATATAATATGTGTCTTGGCGTTCCATACGATTGTGGTTTGGTGATCAAGAATGGTATTGTTCCAATTCCAGAGCATACGAAACCAGATGGTCCTATCAACCTGATTTATCATACAACACCCCATCGTGGACTTGAAATTCTTGTTCCAGTTTATGAACAACTGTATGCAAATTATGGTGACGACATTCATCTTGATGTGTATTCCAGTTTCTCTATTTACGGGAGAGATCAGAATGATATACCATACAAGTCTCTGTTTGAACAATGTATGAACCATCCGGGTATCACTTATCATGGTGCTGTAAGTAATGAAGAGGTTCGTGGTGCTCTTCAAAAAGCACACATTTATGCCTATCCATGCATTTGGCTTGAGACTTCATGTCTTTCGGCTATTGAAGCTATGTCTGCTGGCTGTGATGTTGTCTATCCATCCATAGGAGCACTTCCAGAGACTTTGGGTGGTATGGGGGTTCCTTATGCATGGTCTGAAGAACTTAGTGTACATGCTAACCGATTTGCTATGTGGCTTGATGCAGCAATCAGAGAACATCGTAGTGAAAATACAAGCGCAAGATTAGAATTCCAGAAGGTGTATGCGAATGCTGCATATGACTGGGAAACTGTTGCAGAAAAATGGAAAATGTTTTTAGAGGGGTGTGGTGTATAATATGGCAACAAGATATAAGAAAAACGATTTCAAATATTCGAAGGATAAGGGTGTGTGGCACAATGCCACAATCAACCACCCGCCTTCAACAATGATTCTCAATGAACGAATGGTTAATGTTGGTCCCGGTGTGGATTGTTGGGGTTTTTCGTGGTCTGGTAGCACTTTAAGCCATTGGCATTGCATTGTCAACATGTCTTTTGATGAGGCTTATGCGTGGGTGAAGGGTGAGGATGTGAATGAAAGTGGTTGGTTTGAAAGAAATTAGGGGATTGACTAATATTTCCAGTATGCTATAATGGGATATCAGAGCAATAATAGGATGTGACATGCTTAAGACAAAGGATCGTGCCATTGGCGAAAGTGTTGCTGGTACTGAAGATCAGTTTACGGGTGAGTTGTCGAAGCTCGATATGATAAAGGCGTACAACTGGTACGCATATTTTTGTGATCGTGCAGATGCTGTGCGATTCCTTAAACGTGGGGTGGATCAGAAGACAGAGGAAAAACTTAAGAGTATCAAACAGCAAGTAATGATACCAAATCAGCTTGGATGGGTTTCTAGACTTAAAACAAATGGCTGCACTCTTCCTGATGAAACCCATGAATGGTTTGCCAAGACGCTTGCAGAAGTAATTCAAAAATACTCAGAACCAGAGACTAAGAAGCGGGTCGTCAAAAAGGTGAAGGCAGAAGTACCTGATATTCAAGCACGAACACGTGAAGCTTCTGGTGAACAAATTGCCCTCGTTGAAGAGCAGCTAGATTTGTTTTATGGGAATAATTATAAGACAGATTGGATGCCATACAACTATTATTCAGAAAATGGTATTGCTGCAATTCACGCAACTCGTGTGGCGCAATACTATATGCCATTCATTGAAGAGCTTAAGGCGTTCAAAACCGATAAGCAGGTGAAAGAAGCATATGCATTTATGACCGCCACACAGATTAAAGCTGAGCTGAGGTTCCTGCAACTGATTGTTGATGATTCTAACAAGTGGGCAGACAACAAGAAAAAGACACGTAAACCACGTAAGAAAAAGAAGGTGTCTGCCACAAAACAGGTATCTAAGGTGAACTACCTTCAAGAATATCCTGAACTGAAGTTGGTAAGTGAAGACCCAGTTAAGATCATTGGAGCATCACAAGTGTGGCTATACAACACAACGTCGCAACAATTGATTATGTACAACTCGATGAAATCCACAGGATTAGAGGTTGACCGATCCGTTATAAGAGGGTATGATACAGAAACCAGTTTGGCTAAACGTGTTGGAGCTAAGAAAGCACCAGAAGTCCTCAAGCGTTTGTCCAAAGGTGGTAAGGTTGTGCTACGTAAACTCATGGGTGAGATTAACACCAAAGATATTGAAGTGGCAGGACGCATTAGTAAAACTATGATAATTGTGAAGGTAGTGAAATGAGCGAAGATGACAAAATCCTAAAATTCCCAGAGGATAAGATTGTGCGTAAGCAACCGTCTCAATCTCAACCAAAGACACCTACACTTGATGCTGATATCCATGATCAATACACAGAAGATCAGATCAAGGAGTATCTTGATGATGTGATCACCTCATACATGAAAGGTCTTGCAGGTCACATGCAGGTTAATGGGTTTCCGATTAAGACAGACACTGCAAGACGCCTATCGTATATCGGTTACTGCATTCAGTCAGTTCTGTGGAAATCAGTAGAGATGGACCATCCTCATATTGATGTGATCGATGAATGGACAGATGCATTCTTCGATGGTTCGGGTTCACAATGATCTTAATTGATTTCTCAGCGATTGCTATTGCTAGTGTTATGATGAGTGATCCAAAAAATCTAGACGAAAGGATTGTTCGTCATATGATTTTGGATTCGCTCAGAATGTATCGCGGTAAGTTCGCAAAGGAATTTGGTGAGCTTGTTATTTGTTGTGATGACAGAGAATATTGGCGCAAAGATGTTTTCCCGTACTACAAATTTAAACGGACATCTGAACGAGAAAAGACAGGGTTGGATTGGGCAGTGATATATTCCATCATCGATACCATCAAAGATGAGCTGGATAAGTTTTTCCCATACAAAGTTATTCAGGTAAAAAAAGCTGAAGCTGATGACATTATTGGTGCAATCTGTAATAAATATGGGTGTACGGGTCTTGTTGGACCCAACCATGAAAAGATCATGGTGGTATCAGGTGATAAGGATTTTGGACAACTGTTGAGGTACGGAAATGTGTCTCTCCATGATTCTAAGAAAAAGAAGATGGTGACAATTTCAAACCCAACGAAGTTTTTGCATGAGCACATTATGCGGGGTGACTCTAGCGATAGCATCCCGAATTTTCTGTCGGTGGACAACTCATTCGTAGATAAGATTCGTCAAATATCTATGATGAAGGCCAAGCTTGCAGAATGGATTGATATGCCACTAGATGCTTTTTGTGATGATGGGATGAAGCAGCGATATGAGAGAAACAAAAACCTTATCGATCTCAGTATGATTCCAGAAGAACTGCAAGAAGAAATCGTAACCACATATGAGAACGCTGAGGTTCGTGATCGTTCACAGTTGTTTAATTATTTTGTCAAAAAGAAACTTAGCAAATTGCTGGGTAGCATACAGGAGTTTTAAAATGGTAGAAGGTATCGCAGAAGCACTGGAGAGAATCTCACAGGCTAAGGGTCGCAATGGAAAGATCGAAGCATTGAGAGGTTCTTCTTCCAAGGCAATGAAAGCTGTTATGGGTTACTGCTTCGATCCAACCGTAGAGTGGCTGTTGCCAGAAGGAGCACCACCATACACACCTTTGAAGAAGTCCACAGATTCACAGGCTACACTTCTGGCTAAACATCACATGCTGGAGTACTTTGTGAAATCACCAAAGTTCCCAAACATGACACAGGTAAAACGGGAGCAGGTGTTCATCCAGTTTCTAGAATCTCTTGATCCTGATGATGCGGCCTTGATTATTTCTATCAAAGATGGTAATATGCCTTATGATGGAATCACAGCGTTCGTTGCTGCTAAAGCTTTTCCAACAATTTCTGCACACTGGGACAAGAAAGAGACTTAAAATGGGTAAGACAGTTCGTCGCGCAAAGCAAGACTTCGATGATGATTATGATCCGAAGTATAGCCCAACGCCGAAACGTAAACGTGATGAAGTGAGACCCTTCATTTATCGAAAGACGCTTAGTAACAAGAAGCGTGAGATTGATGATTGGGTTCCCAAGGATGAAGGTAGATAATGACAGCTCTTATTGTGGGAAATGGTCCTTCTCGAAAGACCTTCGATATCGCTAAGCTTGTAGATGAAGAAGATGATCTTGTTGTTTATGGATGCAATGCGTTGTATCGAGATTTCAAACCCAACTTTGAGCTTCCACATTTTCTGATTGCTATCGATGAAGGGATGATCACTGAAATTGAATCATCATCCTTTCCTTCGAATAGGTTTATCGTTCCAACCGAAGATGAGATGTGGGAACCTGTTGAGTACAGCTCTACGCGAAGACGATCTAACGCTGGCATGAATGCTATGCAAGCTGCTATCCGTGATGATCATACTAAACTGATTTGTATCGGGTTTGATTTTTTGATGTCTGATCGAGCATCGCTTGAAAATGTTTATGATAAAACAAGCAACTATGAATTAGAGACACGAGCAACACCTGATGACAACCAAAATAGGTGTCGGTTCCTATCTTGGTTTTGTGCCAAATATGATTGGGTGGATTTCATATTCACATACCCTATGGAAGACACTGTTAATCGAGAATTTTATATTGAGCCATTTCAGAAAAACACCAATGTAGACCTTGACACAGTATCGAGTCCAGACTATAATCTGTCTGATGTAATCAGGAATGGATAGAAAATGATTGATATGTTTGTTATTGAGCTTCTCGTTGTTGGTGTTGTTATCGCTCTTGCCGCATGGAGATTTTATGTTATGGGTATCAAGAATGGCTTTAAGAGCGGCTTTGACTCTGGTATCTTTTATGGTACCCAAAAGACGGTTGATGTTTTGGCAGATGATAAAATTATCGAGGTAATCAAAGACGGATTTAATAGCCCAATCATTTTGAGCGGGACATACACAATAGAGGATCATTATAAAGATGCCAATGTACACAGTAGCGAACAAGAAAACAAAAGAGGTTCAAGAGTTGATTTGCAAGTATGATGAACTGCAAAAATTCTTGACCAAAAATCCAGATTACGAACACGAGATTGTGAAAGCACCTAGCGTTGGTGATCCTGTACGTCTTGGTCGGATCAAAACAGACGATGGTTTCAAAGATCGTCTGAGAGAAATCAAGTCCAAGCATCGTGGGAGCACACTCGATGTTTAGTTGGATACAGAATATTAGAGGGGAGAGGTTGATGACAACAAAAACTTTCAGAATTATGGCATGGGCATTACTAGCCTTGTGGGGTTTGACAATTCTTTCCGCTGCTGCATTAGCTCAAGAACGTAACGAACAGGCAGTGGAGTTCTTTAAAGAATTCCCCTCTTCAAAAACTACCATGCAGAGAGAATCCATATGCTATGATGATCATATGAAAATCCTAGACTTCATCGAAAAGAACGATTTCAGACAGATTGTTTATGGTGAAGATTTGTTTTCAACTCCATTGGTGATCTACACTTCAAAGGAAGGGTACTTTTTAGCATTGTCCTTCTTGAAGGGTATTGAGGGACACTATCCAAATCTAGTTTGTGTGGGATTTGCTGGTTCTGATCTTAAACTTAAGCTACCATCAAAGAGTGATCCTTCATGACATCACCTTGGCATGGAGATGCCTACAAAGGATGGACAAATTCTAGTAAGGAACACAAAGACGGATTTAGAGATTATGTCAGGAATATTCTGAATGCAAATAAACACACGGGGTCTTCCTCACTCAAAAAAGAACAGGATGACAAGAAATCTAACTAAGCAGATGATCCGATTCTGCCTTTCTCGTTTTATTTCTAAAAGAGTATTAGATAAGATTGTTATCCACGTTTGTTTCAACAAGAATTTCCAGACAGATGTTATATGGGAAGATCGAAACCATCGCCCAAGAGAGTTCACAATGAACCTTCATCTGAGGGAAGATATGTTTCTTCTGCTATCTGATATAGCTCATGAATGTGTGCACATCAAACAATGGGCTAACGGTGAGCTTATGGAAGGTGTGAACATGAAGTCCAAGTGGCATGGTGAATGGACTAAGACAACTTGGGAGGAAGATGACGACAAAGCGTATTGGGAATATCCGTGGGAGATTGAAGCTTACGGAAGAGAGCGTGGATTGGTACACCTTTTTTGTGATCATGTTGGTATCGAAAATATTGAATGATTTTTTTAAAAATATCGCTTGCATTATTTTATCAAAAGGACTATATTCAAATCATAAGTTAATAAGATGAAGGAATATATATCATGTCGCATAATGTAGAAACAATGGCCTACGCTGGACAAGTTCCTTGGCATGGTCTTGGTAAGAAGGTTCTTGCCGATCTTACCCCGGATCAGATGCTTGTAGAGGCTGGTCTTGATTGGACGGTTGAGCGTACCGATCTCTTTTACAATTTTGCTGGTGAACAGAAGACCGTTACCGGCAACCGGGTGAACAAACAAGCTTTGGTTCGTTCTTCAGACGGTACAGTGCTTGATGTTGTCAGTGATGGCTGGTTTCCTCTCCAGAACAGCGAAGCGTTTCAGTTCTTCAATGAATTCGTGATGGCCGGTGACATGGAAATGCACACTGCTGGTTCTTTGAAGGATGGGCAGCTTGTCTGGGGTCTTGCCAAGGTCAACGAATCGTTTGAGGTTGTTAAGGATGATGTTGTTGATCAGTATCTTCTCTTTACCAATCCTCATAAGTTCGGGTCTGCAATCGATGTTCGGATGACTCCGATCCGGGTGGTTTGCAACAATACTCTGAGCCTTGCTCTGAATGCTCAGAAAAAGAATTCTCAGGTTAAGGTCAACCATCGGAAAGCATTTGATCCTGATTATGTCAAGAAGACCTTGGGTGTTGCTCAGGAGAAGCTTGGTACTTATCGGGAAGTTGCTCAGTTCCTTGCTTCGAAGCGGTATAACGACACCAGTGTGGTTGAATTCTTCAACGAAGTGTTCCCGACACTCGCCAAGGCGAAGGATGGGGAAGAGGCAAAGGTTTCCCGAAATTCGAAGACTGCCTTCGAAATTCTCGAAACTCAGCCGGGTGCTGACTTCGCAAAGGGTTCTTGGTGGTCAGCGTTCAATTCGGTGACGTTCATGACGGATCACCTTCTGGGACACGAAGCAGATACCCGGATGCAGTCCGCTTGGTACGGTGTGAACCGGGATCGTAAAGAAGCTGCTCTTGAGAAGGCAGTTGCTTTCGCTGAAGCAGCTTAACTAGGGGAGAGGGGTAGAAATACCCCTCTTTAAGCTTTGTTTGATTGGAAAAGAAATGGTTATGTTCCTACTGTCTGCAAGGTATGTAGCGAATGTTGGCGAGACTCAAACCTAAAAACAAATCCCGATAACCGTTGTATCTATGGAGGTCCATTTGTATATTTCAATATTGAAGATGATTCCCGCATTGATGATTAGCTTGCTCATTCTTTCTGGATGTACACTTCATGATCGTCAAGCTTGGTCTTATGTTGGTCCTACTGGGGTTTCTCACCAGTTCAAAGTTATGGAGTGGTGATATGGTAGGTGAATTTCTCGTTGTCGTGATGCTGTTTCTTCCCGGTAATCCGGTGAAGCCTTTCAGTTATAGGATTGAACAAATTAACAACCCATCAGCTTGTGTGGCAAGAGCACATCATCTCACGACAACTCCAGCTAACGACACTGTTGTATCTAAGGCTACAGGAGTGTCTAAAGTTATTGGGAACCGAAAGGCTTGGTGTATCGGTCCTGATGGTACGTTGTATTCACCAAATTCTGTCCCAAGATCGTAGGAGATTATGATGTTAAGTTACTCAAAGACTGATAATGGAAACTTTCTGATCACAGAGACCAGCCTATCATTCACCAGCACTGAAGTTATGACCGTGGAATATGATACAGAGATTGGGCTGAAACGAGTTAATCAAGACCCTTGGCGGGAGACCACTGCTTCTGATAGAGCATGGTTCAATAAGTGGTATAGAGGAAAGTTTGATGCTTAGCAACACATTCGTATTTACTGAAGACATGCGAACCCTCAATGAGCTTTTCGTATCGAATGGCTATGAGCTTCGCCTTGTCGGTGGTTGTGTTCGTGATGCTCTCCTTGGTAAAGTGCCGAAGGACATAGACATGGCTACCACAGCCACGCCTGATCAGATGATCGCTATGTGTGATTCAAAGGTCCGTCCTATTGCAACCGGGTATGATCATGGCACAATAACTATGTGTGTCGGTGATGAGAAGTATGAAGTTACCACACTTCGTGTTGACGCCGAAACTGATGGTCGCCATGCTGAAGTGGAATACACGACTAACTGGGAAGTTGATGCAAGCCGTAGAGACTTCACCATGAATTCAATGTCTATGGACTTCGAAGGAAATGTCTTCGATCCGTTTGGTGGACAGGATGACATTGAGAAGAAGATCATTCGATTTGTCGGTGACCCTGTTCAGCGCATTGAGGAAGATGTTCTTCGTATTCTGCGCTTCTATCGGATGGGTGCCAAAATAACTTGGCCACACTATGACCGACCTTCACGGACTGCAATTCGCAAATTTTTGCAGGCTGATGAGAAGGCACTTGCTCCAGTAAGTGTTGAGCGTATTTGGTCTGAACTGAAGATGATCTTCACAAGCACGGATGCGTTTGAAGTCGCTGAAAATGATGGTCTGTTTGATATGCTTATTCCCGGCTTTGTGTACACGGCTCCGGTAGTTCCAGACAACACACCAAATTTCGTAAGCCCGGTATCTCTGATTGCTGCTATGGTTCGTCATAACGTAGATCAGTTCTGTGACATGTACTGTGTCAGCAATGATGAGCGTAAGCAGATGAAATTCATCGCAGATAATAGTTTTTGCATGAACGAAATGGATAGGATCATTGATAAACTGATTGATGGCACACCTGTTGAATGGATCACTGATATCCTGTACATGCGTGAAAAATACGAGCTACTGGATAAAGTCCGTAACACCAAAGTGCCGGAATTTCCGGTACGTGGTCAAGACCTGATCGATGTGGGTTACAAGTCTGGTCCAGCAATCGGTTTTATGCTGAAGGGTATTCGTGAAGATTGGGTGAAATCCGGTTACACAATGTCAAAAAATCAACTGATGATGGATATGTGAATGTTTCGCATAATCAAATGGATCATCATCATATGGGTGCTGGTGGTGTTGGTTATGCCGATACTGCTGGCATTCTTTCTCTCACTACTGTAGAAGGAAGTTAATAATGCTGACTAAATTTGAACAGGCTAAACGGGCTATTGATAACCTGTATGGTGACACAAGGGTTCCTCTTGGGAAGACACTCGATAACATGCTAGACCTTCGCGATTTGATCAGTGAAAGGATAGAAACTCTTGAAGATGAGCTTAGTCCATGAATAAATTAAAGGATGACGTTATCTTTTATACGGCAAGCACTGTGATGGCTATAGTCTTGTGGCTTATTTTGGTAACTACTGGATATTTCTGGTTATCCCTCATAGCGTCCTGTATAATGGGTTTTAGTATTGGCCAGTTGTGTTATGTAATTTCAGCATATAAAGATTATCGAAATGGTCGATGACATAGCGGTATCCCTGAAGTGGATAGGTCTGCTATTTGTTATGTTTGTTCCTGCATGGATCGCGTTGGTCTTTACAGCGATGTTTTTTGGCCCAAGTATATCCAGTATAATCATCCATATATACATACTGTATGTGCTTGTAATGTATGTTGGTTTGATTGTGGTGTTAAAAAAACGTTGACACAGTGAAAGAAAGGTGTTATAAGTAGTATGCTATTGCTTGAGGATGAGCAAATAAGCGTTTGGACGGGGGCGCACTACCCCCCGCCTTCACCAGAAGCACAATAGAAAGCGGTTGTGTTTCTGATGGGGGCGAAATAGGATCGACAGGCGTAGACGGGCGAGTTTTAGATAGTCGGAAGGAAGCTCCGTAAAGGCAACACAACGTTAAATGCAAACGATAACGATGCATACACTGGGGTTACTGCACTAGCTGCATAATCTCATGGGTTCGCCGGGTACCTTGAAACAGAAACCCGGCACTAATTCTGAGTTCAAAGTTGTTGTAGGAAAAGCAGACGTGCCGTTCATAGAAGCGAGATACGGAAGTAGCTACCGAAAGGCGTGGAGAACCCTACAACAACTTTGAACATATATAATGGAGATCACATGATCCGAGTTCATGAGGAAATGGAGTAATATCAACTTCTGTGTTATAATGAACTACTTAGAAGGATTGAAAAGGACAAATAAGACTAGGAGATATTAATATGGCAGCTAATAACGCAACATGGAAAATCCGTGATAAGAAGTATAGAGATGGCCCAGCCTACAAAGTAGTGGTAAGGGTTGGTCCTAACGATTTTGAAGATCGTAAATTTGGAAATGATAAGACAAAACTGGAAGAGTATGCTCTTGAAATTTCCAAAAACAACCCAAGACGTTCGGTATTCGTATGCCGATCTGGTTTTATCTTTTAGGCTTGACACATATTGATTGATTGTGTACAATCTAAAAATGAGTTAATATCAGGAGTTCATAATGGAAAATATCAAATTCAATTTCAAAATTGACGACATGGGTTTCAATGATTCCCTCATGGACACCATGAAAATGGTTTCCAATGGTCGTCAAAATTGGCCAAACGGAAGTCGTAAGTGGCACCGCCCATCTAAGTGGACTGGTGAAGAGCTTCGTGCAATCCGTGCAAAGAATGGTGTGGGTCGTCCCCCAAACAAGTAGAGGTTAGTAATAATACAATAATCTCAAAATAGATTGGTATCGGAATAAGGCATGATCAACAATCCTGTAAAAATCGTTCTTACGTTTCTGGCCCTGATGATTGCCACGTTTGTTATGCTTGGTGAGAGTTGGGGTGCTGAATTGAAGCATAAAGAGATAAACTGTTTGGCTCTCGCAATTTATTTTGAAGCAAGAAATCAAACGGTTTCAGGGAAAATTGCCGTTGCAAATGTTGTTCTAAACAGATTAAGATCAGAGAAATTTCCCAACACAATATGCGATGTGGTGAAAGAGAACCGTAGGCCGGGAAAATTACACAATTGTCAGTTCTCATTTTTCTGTGATGGTCTGAGTGATATGCCAAAAGAAAAAGCGGCATGGAAAAATTCCAAATTGATTGCTGAAATCATGGTAGAAAATATGGACACAATGGCAGATATCACTAACGGCGCATTATTCTATCATGCAGATTATACATCTCCTTGGTGGGCTGATGCCTTTACAGAGACTGCTGTTGTTGGTAACCATATTTTCTACTCGCATTAGGCATTTCTCCATTCTTAACGCAATATTTAATATGGTGTAATGGGAAATAACTAAATATCTATTGATTTTTGATACCACAAATGCTATAGTGTTGACTACTAACACCAAATGGGAGAAATAGTGTGCAAATGAAGGAAAATGGAATTCTTGGGAAGCTGTATCGTTTCTCGGAAGGTGTTGTGTACAACTGTAAGGTCATGGATACTGCTTTTGGTCTAAACAAAGTCTGTGACCTTGTTGAATGATTTCAGGTAAGGTTTGGGGTACCACAACCACACTACTCACAACACCTATGGTGGAGCTTCATCGCATTGAAATTCTTGAAGGTGGTACCTGCTCTTTACACGAACACGCCCACAAATGGAATGGTTTCTATGTCATTTCTGGTTCGTTAGATATCGAGGCACACAAAAAAGACTATGATCTGATTGATGTCACGAATCTAACAAAGGGTGAGTTCACTGCAATTCCGCCCGGTGAGTACCATAGATTTGTGGCTCTTGAAGATACCATTGCTCTGGAGTTGTACTGGATTAATGGTATCGATCCTAAAGACATTGTTAGAACAAGTGTGGGGAGCATATGAAAACCAAGACAGAATTTTCAAAGAAAATTGAGAAGTTCGTACATCAGTCTGTAGGTGTATCTTACATGGATGCTGTAGTGAACTATTGTGAAAAGACTGGTATGGAGCTGGAAGCTGCTGCTAAGCTGATCACACCAACGCTCAAAAAGAAAATCGAAAAAGAGGCTAACCATCTTAGGATGATGAAATAGAGATGCAGTCTCATGATTCAATCTACGCTGGGTACAATGCATACCGCACATACCTAGCCATTAAATCACACTTTGAATTGGAAAGCTACGATTATTTTAAGTATAACGGTAAGGTCCGTGTAACAGAGGAATCATTTCTTAAGCGGAATGACAAATACTTTTTCCATAGACTGGAAGCAAAACACACACCTCAAAAGCTGGTAACCCTCTTCGTATCAAATAAGGTACTGGGTGGTAAGATGTGGGTCAGGGAGTTGTCTGCTGATTATATGGTCGAGTGGGAAAGAGATATTGCACGTCTCCCATACCTCTTCGAAAATGATATGCGATTGATCGTTGATCATTGTCATAAGACTGGTATAGCCTACGACGACATATTCGACATCAACCTTAAGAAAATCGGTATCTCTGGCTATTCTATAGCTGTGCTCGATTGGCTCTTCAAGTTCACAGACAAGTGGCTGGAGTGCGACAACATCGTTCTTGAAACCAGTGCGAAGGAAATTCAGTCTATGCGTGGATTTGTTGTACTTGGTTATGACAAGAATGTTTTCAGAAATATTGTTAGGAAGGTGATGAACGATGGAAAATCTTAGAGACACTCTGGATATAATCATGGAGAAAAATGCCAGTCTTATTGAATTATCAACCAAGACTTTGGAAGACAAAACCAATCTTGAAAATGAGGTAGATGCACTCAAAACGCAAGTCCGTCATTTGGAGATGGAGAAAGAGGATTTGCTTATGTCAATCAGGAATTCAGATAATGCAAAAAGTGAAGATTTAAATCAGAATAGGTTTGACTATTAAGATGATATATGGTATAAATAGACCATATACAATGTAAGACGTGGATAACCAAATTTATATTATTTTGTCGTGGATAACAAAACATATAATCTTATAGGAGTACTAATAACATGGCAGATGCATTCGCGTCACTAAAAAAGAATCGCAATTCGTTGAAAGACAAAATCCTTAAGGAGACCGACAAGCTTAAGTCTGGTGGACATGAGGCAGATTCTCGTATCTGGAAACCTACTGCTGACTCTGCTGGTAACGGCACAGCAACCATTCGGTTTCTTGCACCACCTGAAGGTGAAGATGTTCCTTTCGTTCGTGTGTTCGAGCATGGGTTCAAGGGTCCGGGTGGTTGGCTCTTCGAAAATTGCCCAACTTCTATCAAGGGAGACTGTGCAGTTTGTGACCATAACTCAGAGGTGTGGGCAACTGAAGATAAATCAAAGCAGCAATGGATTCGTGACAACTCAAAGCGTAAGCTAAACTATTACGCAAACATTCTTGTGGTGTCTGATCCAGCAAATTCTGCGAACAACGGTAAGGTGTTCTTGTACAAGTTTGGTCAGAGTATCTTTGACAAGATCAATGGTCAGCTCAATCCAAAGTTCGAAGATCAGGATGCACTAAACCCATTCGATATGTGGGAAGGTGCTAATCTACGTCTTCGTATGAGAGATGATATCAAGGGTACTGCTAAGTTCCGCACCTATGCGGACTCTCAGTTTGACACTCCTACTGCTGTAGCAGATGAGGATGAAGATATAAAGGCAGTTTGGGATCAGTGTTATTCCCTGCAAGCCTTCATCGATCCTAGCCAGTACAAGAGCTACGATGATCTTCAGAAAGAAGTTATTCGAGTATTCAAATTGAATGAAGATTCTTCCACTGGTGAAAAGGTTACGATGGATGATGAGCCTAAAGAACAGGTAGAGCATTCACTTAAGGAGAAGGTATCCAGAGAAGCTCCAAGTCTCGATGTAGATGAGGATGATGATCTTAAGTCGTTTGCAGCTCTTATGAACGAAGACGACTAAAGAGTTAATGTTGGTGATGTTTTAGCATATTCCATCACCAACATTATATTGGGGGGTTTTTGAGTTTTCCTTCCAACATAGTAAAGGGGGCGCGTTATTCCTTTCCGCGTCCCCTTTTTTATACTAGAGCCTTCTGGTAGTTATTGAATGATGGTTCAACAGGTGGGAGAGATACACTGGTTCGTCTCACATTCACGTTGTTGCTGTTGACCATTTTCTTAGATGTGTCAATACTATTCGTTTGAATGGATGCAGTCTGATTATTCTTATTACTAATATCAACAGACGCCTTATCGATTGCAGAACCCTGCCTTGTTTCTGGTGGGTTATACATCAATGAACCCATAGCAGGTTGACTGGTATCAAGTGATGAACCGGGAGTGATTAATCGGTTGGCTTGGAAGTCTTCACGCCTTTTTTCAACTTCAGCAATCTCAGCTTGAGTTCTTTGTCTACTCTCAATGAAATCCTTGTAAGCTTTCCTACCTCTTTCACGTAACATTTCCATATCCACTGGATCAATAATTTCTCTATCAGCAAACTTTTTCTTCACCCAATCTGGGGTGAATGATGCAACGAAATCTTTGATCTTCTGGATGATGGTACCAAACAAATCTTTAATACCCTCTACCAGCTTATTAAACATGCCGGTGAAAGTCCATCCTCTTAACCATTCTGCTGCTTCTGGCCAGAAGGAAGAAATCACAAATGCAAGCAAATCTTTTATAAGATCAAGTGGTTTTGTGACAAGACCACGATACACTTCAAGAATACCTTTAAGAATGCCGGTGAATATATTGCCCTTAGCAAATTCATCCATAGAACCTCTAAAGAAATCAATGGCGGCAAAGAGTGCAAGAGCATATGGATTGAACCTAAACAGCAGCGCACCAATTCGGGCAAACATACTCGCAATTGGTCCTAGCAGTTTTAACAGCGGTCCACTCTTACTAATGAAACCAGATACCTTTTGCACAATAGCAGTGACAGATTGTATCATTGGTCGCATTTTTGATAACACCCCTGTCCACACAGCTACCTGTTTTGTAATGGCACCAAATACTGTGGACATAAACTTCAGAACCTTAATCGGTGCTCCACGTAATAGGAAGTCCCGGAAGGTGTCAAGGTTCATGAAGTCTGAAATACTTTGTCTTGCCTTCTCAACATTTCTTGTCATGCCTTCGGCAAGAGACAGAAGGCCAAGAGCTGCAAGGGAAACACCACCAAATAAAACCTTAAGTGAGCCGAGCATTGGGAGCATCTTCAGAAGCTTCTTCGATAGTACACCTTTGTTATCGGTTTGTGTCTGCTTGCTTTCTTGGATTTCCTCTTCTTTTTCACGCTCAGTTAGGATGCGTTCCTTATCAATATTAACACTATCTTCAAACAGATTAAGCTGACTTTGATCGTTCTTCTCCTGTTTCTTCTCAATAAAGAATATCTTCTCTAGCATCTTGTGAAGGTTCAGAAGATCATTGTTCATCACCTGCCGGAATGTGATAAGACCATCTCTAATATCAATCAGAATAGCACGCTCTGCAATATCATTCTTATGCTCAACTCTACCACGATAAATATCTTCACCAATGTTGAACAGCATACGTTCTTGCACGATCATAAGCATCTCACCTGCTCGCTGCATTCCCTCATGGATTTTCTGAAGCAACTCAAGCTCCAGTTCCATGCCAGCTTGCATCTGCAAAGACATACGTTCGACTTCATTAGATGTTGATACTACGGGTAGGCTTGCCATTATTCTCTGTGTCTTTCTTCTTCTTTTCGAAGATAATCTATTAGCAGTTGTACATAAATCTCACGTTCAAATGGTATCATATTCTCAAGCTCATCAAGTGAGTATTTGTGATGTTGTACCAGTGCAAAGTTTGTCTGATACAGATTGGCTAGTGTCTCATGCCCAAGGGCTACATAAAAAAACTTAGGAGACCTCTAAGCTCCGTTTTTTCTTGGACTCCGCATTTCTCACACGTCCATTCGATATCGTATGAGATCGATGGCATGTCCTCAAAGAACGAATTAAGGTTCTGCATCTGTGCAGCACCGAAGGTACCAATCCATTCCTGCAATTCAGTAGCACTGTAGTCATTGTGCACCTCATCACCTTCAAATACTGAAACGATACAAGCTGAAAGAGCATCGATAACATCAGAGCTGGTCTTAAGCTCAGCAAACTGCTGGGCTGTGGCGATGGTTGGGTAGGCCATTTCAATACCAACAGTGTCCGTGATCATGATAACATTGTCTTGCTTCTTATCACCAACTGTGATATTCTCAATGTTGATTTCAAACTTCTCAACGTGATCACATGCTGCATTCTCTTCACTATGCTTGACGTGAACTGTGATGATTTCACTAACTGACTTGGCTCTAATGTTGAGGAAGAGGTATTCCAGATCGAAGAATGGTAGTTTGTTTGCTTCAAGGGTTTCAGGGTGAACAACACAAGCGTTGATGATGTTTTCAACAGCTCTAACGATGTCTTTAGACTCACCACTCTCAAGAGCGATCAGAAGAACCTTTTCCTCTTTGACAAGGAATGGGCGATAGATGATCTTCTCCCCAGTTGATGGGAGAGCAGTTTCAAATTCAGGTGTGGTTAACTTTGGAAGTGACATAATTACCTCTTATTATATATTAAAAATATCTTGTACTCTACCAATAACTGTCGTACCGGCAAAAACTGCTGTTGCTAGACGTGCATTATCACCAAGGAGAATTCCGCCAATGGTTCCAAGCCCACCACCAATACCCAACTGATTGAGCCTTGTGAAAATAGAAGTCTGTGCTTCACCTTCAAGAACCTGACCAAGTACGGTCATGTTGTGATGTCGATACGCAAACTGAGCTGATATCTTAGCAGCTTCATTCTGTTCCCAAGACAGGCCAACTGGGTTGACTGTGACTGGATACGCCTCAAACAAAGTCATAGAGAATACAGGGTCAGTATCATTAGCAACACTATACATTGACAGGGTGATATCTGTTGCATAGTTGTGATAATAACCAACCTCAAAGTTTGAAGAACCACCACTCACGACACTCGATTGCCATTCTTCAAGGACGGCTTTCTCTTGCATGTTCTCACTCAAAATGAATGAGATATTGATATCTAGATAACCAACCATGAAACCAATTTTACGCTGTGGACCATAATCTGTTCTGTAATCAGCCGTTTGGATAACCTTTCCGGGAAGGTCGGTTGTGTCAGCTCTTAGTCTAAGACTTCGGGCAATATCTGTGGTGTTCAGCTTCTCTGGAAGCCTAAGATCAACAGTGAATGCATTGTTTCTGGCAAACCCACGTTTGTTGATTTCACCTAAGAATTCGTTGACTTTGAACATTAGCCCTGAATAACCTTTCTTGAGTCTGCCCACACCTTGTTCTTAGAAGCCTTCTCGAAACGCTCTACTGGCAACCAAAGTGCTATATCCCACTCAGCAGCATCGATTGCTAGAAATCTAGACTTCACATGTGGGTTGAGATAATGCTTGACACATGGCTTAAACCATCGTGTGTTTGCCGCACCTTTTAGTATTTTGTATGACAATGTGAGTTTAGTTGTCTGATCCATCTTTGAATTGTTTGTGTAATTGTATAGACCATCCATCAACTTTGCTCTTAGCTGTGGCTGTAGATAATGCATGTTGAGACCATAGAAACCACCATCGACAGTCCTGAATGGGAAGATCAAAGGGAATGTGTCATAGTATGGTAGTGTCTTTTTATGCTTAGGATCATAGAAAAACATGTACATTCTTCCGGGTTCAAGGCCAGTAACAGGTTGTAACTTTTCCTCAGTAGACATGAGTTTGGTCGGTGTTGAATGGTACCAAGCCTGTTTGAAGTTACGAGACTGTTTACGATACCAGTCACGTGCTTCTTGGGAACGTCCCGGCATTTGTCCAGAACGAATACCCTTCGTCAAAATGTCATCAAATATGTATACGTTAGCCAATATTCATCTCCGTTGTTCTGCTACTATTTATACTCAAATCTTGAGTTCATTTTCGGTTAGAACAACAAATTTATACCCTCGTTCATCACAATATCTCTTCGCAGCATCCCATTTATACTGATTGGTTGCATACGTTATTACCTCGTTGATGTATCGTCTAGTCTGTCTTTTCTGTGCTTTGGGTGGCTCTGATTGCTTCTTGGGTTTGATTTCCACCACAAGTTCCTCAATAGCTCCCTGCTTATTTTTCATAACTACGAAGAAATCGGGAAAATATCTGTGCCTTCTTCCATCTACTGGATGGGTATAGGGGATACAAAACTCTTCTGATTGCCATTGAATGACTGAAGAACTGTGGTCCAGCCATTTCATGTATTTCAGTTCCCAAGACGACCTATACACAATATTGGTGTGATCACCCATGTATTTCTCTGGTTTCTTGGGTTTGAATAGACCTTTGTGATACTTTCTAGCCATTTTACCACTTAACTTTATTGGCCCAATAGGCGGCACTTGTTTTACCCTTAGATATATTCTTGGCATGTCTTGCTTTGAATGCCTTATTCCTTTTTGAACCATCTGGTGATCCTTTTGCCCCTTTCTGGCCAAAACGGATGAGCTTTTCCTTCGAACCATCCTTCACCACAACAGCATGTGATTTTTTTGGATGGTTTGGTGTGGATTTTGGTTTACTAAAACCAGAAAAGGTTTCTCCACCCTTTTCGACACGTTCGATAAAGGTTTCTAGGCTATTTTCCCGTAACCTTGGCTCTCTTCTGTTCTTCGATGGGTGTTCATTGCGTAGGTTCTTGGTGTCGTTGTTCAATGGATTGTTGTCTTTATGACCAACATCCATACCACTAACTGACTTGTCACCCATAGCTCTACGCGCCTTATTTCTTGAGGAACGACGCTTAATCTGCTCTGGTCTGCCTTGGTAATTCTGGTACTCCAGCTTGTAATTACGCTCCGAAATAAACTCATAAAAAGATTTTACCATCCCATTTTTCCAATATAAATAGTTGTAACAAATACAAGGATATTTATACGAATGACGCAAGATTTAAACGATATTTTACCATCTCGTTCAGAGGTTGCATTCTCACCCGGACCTATGGATTCATTGGTCACTCGGTCTCGTGGGGCAGGACAGTTAACAAAATTCCCAGAAGACATTGAATCTCAGAAGCATTGGATGATGATCCGCGTGTTTAAGGATGCCCAATTTCGTCTGAAGAAAGCAGATCATTCGTCCTTAGAAACCATTGTACTGCCCATGCCAGCCACACTTGGGACTGGATATGGTGCTGAATACAAAAACAGTGATCTTGGATTGGCTGGTGTGGCTGCTGCAACAATGGCAACCGAAGGGCGGGGACTGGGATCAGCCAAGAGTGTTGGTGAGCTTCTTAGCGGTGTTCTGGGCAAAATCCGGTCTGAATCAACTCAGCAATTTTCTAGAGCTACTATTGCAGAACTGACAAGAGGTGCAGCAGAGGCTGCTGACTTCCTAATTCCCGGTGATGTTGTGGGTGGTTTCCTTGGTGCTCTTAATATCGCACCAAACCCACACACGGCAGTACTTTTTCAGAATGTGGGGCTTAGATCACACCAGTTCCAGTATAAATTCATTGCAAAGAACAAGGCAGAGTCCGAAAGACTACGCAAGATCATTGCTATCATGAAATACTACATGCTACCAGACTATTCGTCATCGTTTGGTAACTTCTACTTCAATTACCCAAATAAATTCCAGATTGACTTCCATTATCCGAAGTATTTGTTCAGTATTGCTCCATCTGTACTCACATCATTTGCTGTAAACTACCATGCAGAGGGTGTTCCTCTTTATTTTGGTGCTGAAGATGGTGGGTTGGGTGAACAACAACCCGCACCATTCAGTGTTGAGCTGGATATGACATTCCAAGAAGTCACAATCCAGACCAAACAAACTGTTAAGGACTACAACAGATAATGCACTATTTCGATCCATTCCCAAAAGTCAAGTACGATATCAAAAGAAATGGCAAGGAGACACTGGTAACAGATATCTCCTTGCGTTTCAAGATTCGTGACGCACTTAAGAAACGTGCTGCTGTATATTATGACTACATCATTCAGGACGGTGACAGGCCAGACACAGTTTCGTGGATATATTATGAAGATGCCACACTCGATTGGCTGATTTTCTTAGTGAATAACATCATTGACCCTCTACGCGATTGGCCACTAAACCATAACAACTTCAATACCATGATCACAAAGAAATGTGGTAGTAACAGTGCAGCATACTCACAGACACATCACTATGAGCAGGTTATACGCCAACAGTCTGTTCTGTTTGATGGGACAATCATACGAAAGAAGGTTGTGGTTGTGGATGAGGGGACATACAATTCACTTAATGAAACAGATCGTGATGTTATTAGTGTATACGACTATGAGCTGGGCTTGAATGATGCCAAGAGACAGATCAAACTTCTTGACAAGAGATTCTTGAGTGTTGTCATGGCTGAATTAGAAAACGTGTTTGAATAATGCCTTTCACATATGAATCATCAGCAAACCCATATCCTACTCCCGGTGGCATAACCATCAGTGCAGTGCAACTGCTATCAAAATCACATAACAAGACAGTGCAGCTTGATGGTTTCATTTCAGATTTCTCCATCATCGAGAGTATTGAGAACACTGGGCTATATTTTGACATCCTCATCATGGACACAAACGGTTTAGTTGAACGCTTCCCAATCATAGGTGAAGAGGCAGTGTACATCAAGTTTAAGACGCCCGGAAATGAATACAACACGGCTGAAGGTATGTTTCATGTATATAAAGTGTCGCCAAGACGGATGGACAGTGACACAGTGACTTCGGGTGAAGCTTACATGCTCCATTGCTGTTCACGTGAGTTACTCACGGACCTTAACACTAAAGCGCTCACAGCATATCACAATCTACTATACTCAGACATGGTGGAGCGTGTATTCTACGATTATCTACTACAACCCGATAAGATCAAGAAATCTATTCTGGTAGAGCCTACGGTCAACTCTGGAACATTCACACCATGCGATAGCTCACCTGTTAGTGTTATCATGGATTTGGCAACACAGTCGGTATCGAAGGCACACTCTAAGGTGTCTAATTTTGTATTCTATGAAGACCTTCGCAAGATTTACCGGTTCCGCACGATAGAGTCCATGATGGCTGAGGAACCAGTGGAGAATTTCTATTATCGAAGACAGAATCTTGAAACTAAAGAGGAAGACAAGATCAATCCTTTTCAAACTATATATCAGTATAGTGTAGACAAGACCTTCAACGTTATTGATGATTACAGCAATGGAATGTTGTATAATAAGACTATTACCATAGATTTGCTTACAAAACAGGCCGCATTCAAAGTATTCAATTACAGTGACGACAAAGATATCAGCACTCTAGGTAAGTACAAGATGGTTTCAGACAACTCCCCATACAAAACCAACAACTATAGTCCCAATCTGTCTGTTGGTTTTGGTGAGATTTGGTCTTCAGGTCAGTATAATGCACAACCATATTTCTCTAATGTTGATGACAACAGGGTAAACAATCCTGATATTGCATGGCAGACATGGCACAAACGCAAGGCTAGTTTTGCAATGCTTGACACTCTTCGTATCAAGGTAAGCATTCCGGGCAACACCAATATACATGCGGGTGATATTGTCAACATATATATTCCACAGATTGAGGAATTGTTTGATCGATCAAACAGAAGAAACAACAGACTATTTGGAACCAAACCATCATTTCTCGTGATATCTGCTAAGCATAGTTTTGAAACAAATAGTGAGGTTGAATATACCACAGAGCTGACATGTGTGAAGAATGGTTATGCGGTTAACCCTACAAGTGAGATGGTAAATGTATAAGAGTTCAGACATGTTTTTTGGTGTTGTGGAAGACAACAACGATCCTCTTAAGCTTGGTCGTGTTCGTGTTCGTGTGTTTGGGCACCACACATCTGATGCAGAGCGTATCAAGACATCTGATTTGCCTTGGGCTACACCCATGCAACCAATTACATCTGCTGCAATGGGAGATATAGGCACGTCACCAACAGGTATTGTTCAAGGCTCATGGGTTCTTGGAATATTTCTTGATGGTAATACTGCCCAGCGTCCGATAATTATGGGTACATTTGCGGGTATTCCATCTTCTGATGATGTACCTGATACCATGATCCGAAATGGTTTCAAAGACCCTGATGGTGTATACCCTCAAAGAACGGGTGAGCCTGATATTAATCGTCTTGCTCGAAATGATTCAGGATATTCGCATAGTGTGACTGAGCAAAAATCCAATAATGTAAAGCGCGGTGTTGCAACAGCGTTATCGGGTACATGGGATCAGTTGGTTATCGCATTTAATGCGATTTATCCCTTCAACAGTGTACGTCAAACTCGTTCTGGTCATATCAAAGAGTATGATGACACACCTAACAATGAGAGAATTCACGAATATCACAAGGCTGGCACCTATTATGAGATTGGTCCTGATGGTTCACGTGTGTTACATGTTGTTGGTGACAATTACACAGCAATTTTAGGCAGTAATTTTGTATCGGTCGATGGTGCGTGTAATATTACAGCGGAAACACTCACACTCAAGGCTGGGACCATAAAAATCGAGGCTGATGACTTCGATATCAAGGCTGGCACCTATAATAAGCAGGTGACTGGTGAGCAGCATATCAGAAATGAGGGAGATATTCATTCATTTACAGGTGCTGATAGCTATTCTCGCCACGATGATGGCACAAACTACTCATGCCCCACTGATCCTATCAGATTATCTGATATTGATTGCAGTGATGTTGATATTGCTGAATAATATTGCTTGCATAAATCCCACAGTCGTGTATAATGTTGTCCAACAAAAAATAGTTTGTTTGGCAAGGGATAATTATGTTTTTCAAGGACATCTACACATTCTTTAGAGGCAGCGTGTGCCCATTTAGAAAATGGCGAGTACTAAAGTCTGTTCGTAGTGACATACTTGCGGCTAATGGCTACACTGCTGTTTGTCAATATCCCGAAAATATGAAATATATGGCCATTACTAAAATGATAACATGGGATACTCCAGTACGAATTGGAAAATATCCAATGAACCAAGTTGTGTTAGAGAGTGTCGCACTACAAATTGAAGAAACTATCAGTTGGAATGGCCGTGGAGTTTGGGCAATATCCTCAAGGGTTGAAGGAGAAATATTAAATGAAACCAGTATCAATTCTTGAATGGAAACCGATATTAAAAATCCTTAAGGAACGTCCCGGACGATCATTTGAATATTATCCCATAGATGGGTGGTTATCTAATGATATATATGATATGGTATATGACGAATTATATGATAAACATTCACAGTAGAGGTAATATTATTTCATGATCAAT
>Ga0222634_1000191_pt1 | contig 36685 bp, 47 predicted proteins | sample AntAcemetageno50_FD_179807 | JGI IMG/M metagenome (GOLD analysis project Ga0222634, IMG submission 179807) | Saline water microbial communities from Ace Lake, Antarctica - #50 | ecosystem: Environmental > Aquatic > Non-marine Saline and Alkaline > Saline | place: Antarctica: Ace Lake | collected... | reverse complement strand
TATTTAAAATATGAAGTGACAGCAGCTGATATAACTCGTATGACTGCTGATACATCTGAATCGGTTACTGAGAATAGTGTTACGACTACTTGGAAACAAGGAAATAACTTTCTTATAGTTCCTGAAACTGTTATCTCTGTTGTCAATGTATTTCCTTTATCTGATAGAGCAAATTTAAATATGTTTGATGTTAGATATCAATTAAGATTAAATGACCTGTATGATTTTTCATCTACAAGTATTGTTCATTATGAAATGACAATGAAACATTTAGATTTCTTAGATCACATATTAGTAGGAGAAAAACCTATGAGATTCAATCATCTATCAAATAAGTTATTTCTTGATATGGATTGGAATCGTGATATCACAGCAGGTGAATTTTTAATCTTTGAAGTGTATAGAAGATTAGATCCTGCAACAAGTACAGATATGTTTGATGATCTTTATCTAAAAAGATATACAACAGCATTAATCAAAAGACAATGGGGACAAAATCTGTCTAAATTTAATGGCACAGCAATGTTAGGTGGAGTGACACTTAACGGACCTGAGTTATTTTCAACGGCAATTGCAGAACAACAAAAACTTGAAGAAGAAATAAGATCAAATTATGAAGAACCTGCACATATGCAACAAGGATAAAAAATGGACGCCTTTGTATACTCTTTAACAAATCAAAATAATGGAAACAAATATGTTGGATACCATAAAGGGTCTGAGCATGATGGTTACATTTGTTCCTCTAAATCTGAAAGATTTTGGGCTGATTACGAAAAGGACGACTTTACCAGACAGATTATTGCTAAAGGTACTGTAGAGGAGTGTGTTGCTTTAGAACTGAAAATACTTCAAAATATTGATTTAACAAGTGATGAGTGGTATAATAATTCTGCTGGCGGCGGTATTATTTTTACAAAAGAAGTTAGAGATAAAATGTCTAAATCTATTGCTTTATCTCATAAAACAAGAACTCATTATGCAAGTGGTTGGAAAGGAAGCGACCAAATGAGGAAGAAATTGAGTATAGCCCAGAAAAGTTTCGCTGCCTCTTTAACAAAGGAAGAAAGAAAAAAACATTATTTACATAAGAACAATCCACACAAACAAAATAATTCAATTACAGAATGTCCTAATTGTGGAAAAAAAGGACAATATAGAGCCATGAAAAGATGGCACTATGATAATTGTAGAGAGATATAATGGTTACAAACGTTTATTTCAGCACTGGTACAACTTCGGAACAGAACCTCTATGAGGATTTGCTGATAGAACAGCTTAAGATATATGGTCAAGATGTTTATTACCTACCAAGGAAGATAGCAAATAAAGATACTATCTTTGGTGAGGACCCTGCTTCATCTTTTGATGACTCGTACATCATAGAAATGTATGTTGACAACACAGATGGTTACATGGGTGAACAAGAGATAATCAAAAAGTTTGGTTTAGAATTAAGAGATGATATTAAGTTTACTGTATCTAAATTGAGATGGGAAACTTTAATATCTAACAATAGTGATTTACAGAATACAACTAGACCTAACGAAGGTGATTTAGTTTATTTCCCTACTACAAAAGCATTCTTTGAAATACAGTTTGTTGAACACGAACAACCTTTCTATCAACAAAGTGCTTTACCTGTTTACAAATTATCTTGTACTAAATGGGAATACAGTTCTGAAAGACTTGATACAGGCATTACAACTATTGACGCTACAGAAGACGCATTAACAACTGATACTATGGCATTCCAATTCTCTTTAGAGAACGAAACAGGAGCATTTGTTATAGAAAGTAGTATTGGTGCTATTGATTATCTTATCAATGAAGACTTTACAATGGCAACACAACAACCTGTGGATCAAGGACAAGCATTTGAAACAGCTGCAGGAACAAACACATCATCTACAGCAGATGACATATTAGATTTTAGCGAAAAAAACCCGTTTGGAGAAGTTGATGACTATTAACAATAGGTGTGATTTAGTGTATAATATTTACAAAATAACTAACACAATAAATGATAAATTTTATATTGGGGTAACTAAATCCAAATATAGATTTTCACAACATATGTCCTCAGCATTTAGAGGAGAGAAGAATAGGCCCTTATATAATTCAATAAGAAAATACGGAAGAGATAATTTTAAGTATGAAATTTTAGAAAGTGGAAATGATTACGAATATGGATGGCAAGTAAGAGAACCTTATTATATAAAAAAATTAAAACCACAATATAATTTAACTTCGGGTGGCGATGGTATTAGAGATTTTACAATGCCACGAGATATAGTTGAACAAGTTGCTAAAAAAAATACAGGCAAAAAAAGAACTATGGAAACAAGACAAAGAATTTCACAGGCACTTAAAGGAATGACTATACCTGAAGAAGTTAAAAAGAAAATGAGTATTTCTGCTTTAAATGCTGAAAATATAAAACAAAGAGCAAATCACTTAAATGAAAAATTAAAATGTAAGAAGTGTGGTTTAGAAACAAATATTGGTAATATTAAGCGTTACGGACACATAGTATAATGAAAGAAGGAAAACAATAATGTTTGGAGCTCACTTTTACCACAAACAAATTCGCAATACTGTAATTGCGTTCAGGGAGGTTGACGATTATTAATGAGAGATAGACATTTACAATTAAAAGAACATTACAATAAAACTTTGAAAGAAGAAAGAGCAAAATTACTTTTTAAAAATCTTCGAAAAGAAGTTAATTCTGGTGCAAATGGTACACAAGATTATATAATTAAAGAAGGACCTAATAAAGGTAAGATTGCAGATAAAGGACAATAATGTTTGGACAACACTTCTACCATAAACAAATTCGTAATACTGTAATAGCATTTGGTACGATATTTAATAATATCAATATCAAACGTTTGGATTCTAGCGGGAATCCTTTACAAAACATTAAGATACCTTTGTCTTATTCTCCTAAAGAAAAGTTTATTGCGAGATTGGAACAAAACGCAGACTTAACCGGATCAGATTCAAGTGTGGCGATTACTCTACCTCGTATGGCCTTTGATGTTGTCGGATACAGTTATGATCCTTCTCGTAAATTAAATAAGAATCAAAAGATTACTGCGGTTACAACTAATGCTGATACAACAAAATTAAATACTCAATACTCTCCTGTACCTTATGATGTAAGTATTGAATTAAATGTTTTCACTTCTAATTCAGATGATGGTTTACAAATCATAGAACAAATACTTCCATACTTTCAACCTGACTATACTGTGACTATGATTGAAAATAATACAATGGGAACAAAAAGAGATATACCATTTATATTAGAAAGTGTTGATTATGAAGATACTTATGCTGGTTCATTAACAACTACAAGAAGAATAACTTACACATTAAAATTTACAGCAAAAATATATCTATATGGACCGTTAAGTACATCAGCTGTAATTAAAAAAGTTTCTGCTGACCTATATGAAACTACAGCTAATAACAGTCCATATCGTAGTGAAAGAGTTACGGTTACACCAAACCCAAATAGTGCTGATAAAGATGACGCATACACATATACAACCACTTTAGATTTCTTTAATGATAGTTTAAACTATGATGAAGAAACTGGTAGTGATACATAATATATAATAACAAAAGGTTTTTAAAATGAGTAATATTGATGATAAGTTAAATGAAGTACTAAACATCGCTGAAGAAGTACTAGAATCAAAAGAAGAAAAGAATCCTTTAGAGATAGTAAAAGATAAACCTGTTGTAATTGCACCAGATAATGATGTAGAAGCAGACTTTGAAACTGGTAGAGGAGAACTTTATAAGTTATTAGAAAAAGGTAATGAAGCAATAGACGGAATACTTGCATTAGCAAAAGAAGGTGAGCATCCTCGTGCATATGAAGTGGCAGGTCAGCTAATCAAAACTCAAAGTGAGATTGCACAAAATCTATTAGACTTACAAGATAAATTAAAAAAGATTAAAGATGTAAAAGGTGAGAGTCCAAAAAATGTGACTAATGCCTTATTTTTAGGAAGCACAACCGAATTACAAAAAATGTTAAAGAATAATAAGGATAAAAAATCCTAAGTTTAATTGGAAAGAGGGTAAGTTTAAAAATGAGTGAAGAACAAAAATCCTATCTCGGAAATCCGAACCTCAAGAAGGCACATACTAAATCACGATTTACTCCTAAACAAGTAGATGAAGTGATGAAGTGTTTAGAGAATCCTAAATATTTCATAGAACACTATTTAAAAATTGTTACCATTGATAAAGGTCTAGTACCTTTTGAGATGTATGACTTTCAGCGGAAGATGGTAGATACTTTTCACGACAATAGGTTTACGATATGTAAATTACCTAGACAGAGTGGAAAGTCAACTATCATTGTCTCCTACCTCTTACATTACGTTTTGTTTAACGATAATGTGAATGTTGCAATACTCGCCAACAAATCTTCTACGGCAAGGGATTTACTAGGGCGATTGCAACTTGCTTACGAATACTTGCCGAAATGGATGCAACAAGGCGTACTCAACTGGAATAAAGGATCACTTGAATTAGAAAACGGAAGTAGAATCGTTGCGGCTTCAACTTCATCAAGTGCTGTTCGGGGAAGTACTTTTAATATTATATTTCTTGATGAGTTTGCATATGTACCTAATAATATAGCTGAAGAATTTTTTAGTTCAGTATATCCTACAATTTCATCTGGTAAAACATCAAAGGTTATGATTGTATCTACACCTCACGGAATGAATATGTTTTATAAGATGTGGATGGATGCTGTTAATAAGAAAAGTACTTTTAAACCTATTGAAGTACATTGGTCAGAAGTACCTGGTCGTGATGAGGCATGGAAAGAACAAACAATTAAAAATACAAGTGAGTCACAGTTTCAAACCGAGTTTGAATGTGTTTATGGTGATACAATGGTTGAAACAGAAGATGGTAAAATAAAAATAGAAGATTTATATAAAAGGTTGGCATAATGTTTAGAACTAATACAAATAATATAAAAATATTAAGTCCAAATGGATTTTCTAATTTTAATGGTATTCAAAAGGTTGAAAGAAACCTTTATCAACACATTATCTTTGATGATGATACTGAAATAAAAACTTCCATTAATCATCCTTTTGGTAAAGATAAAATATTAGCAAGAGATGTAAAAGTAGGAGATTATTTAAATAGTAAAAAGGTATTATATAATGAGTTGGTTAATGAAAATATATTTTTATATGATCCTATAAATGTAGAAAAAGAAAGTTTATATATTACTAATGGTGTTGTTTCTCATAATTGTGAATTCTTAGGTAGTGTTGATACACTTATCAATGCACAAAAATTAAAAACAATGGCTGTCGTAGACCCAAAAAGAAGTCCAGGTGGACTAGATGTTTACGAAATGCCAATAAAAGATCATACTTATGTCATCACAGTTGATGTCGCAAGAGGTGTTCAAAATGATTACTCTGCTTTCGTAGTTGTTGACTCAACGCAGGCGCCATATAAAATTGTCGCAAAGTATAGGAACAATGATATTAAACCTATCGTGTTTCCTAACATATTAAAGAAAGTAGCGGATCATTATAATAAGGCATATGTTCTTATAGAGATAAACGATTTAGGACAACAAGTAGCAGACGCAATGCAATTTGAACTAGAATACGATAACATGATGATGGTTACACAAAGAGGTCGTGCAGGTCAAGTATTGGGTGGCGGCTTTAGTGGTAGAGGTAATCAACTAGGCGTGAGAATGACTAAAGGTACTAAAAAAATTGGAACTTCAAATCTAAAAAGTCTGATAGAAGGTGATAAGCTAATCATTAATGACTTTGATATTATTTCAGAACTATCAACATTTATTTCAAAAGGTAAATCTTTTGAAGCTGAAACGGGTTCGCATGACGATTTAGTAATGTGTCTAGTTATCTTTTCTTGGTTGGCTAACCAAAGATACTTTAAAGAATTAACAAATGTTGATGTACGAGGTCAAATGTTTACAGATCAAAAGAACGCAATTGAGGCTGACATGGCACCTTTTGGGTTTATAGACAACGGATTAGACGATCCTGAGGGGTTAGATAATGGATATTTTGATGACGCAGGTGTGTTGTGGCAGCCTGTCACTTATCGTAAAGGCGAATAGTAGAGTTTTTAGAACATATAAATATCTACAAAAGGGTTATAACTAATAAAACAAACTTAATTAATTAAGGAGAACATAATATGGCTTTTCAAGTATCACCAGGAGTTCTCGTTACTGAAAAGGATTTAACTAATATCGTACCAGCAGTTGCTACTAGCTCTGGCGGTGTTGTTATTACAGCAGAAAAAGGACCAATCAGCGAAATCACTACGATTTCTTCTGAACAAGAGTTACTTGATACATTTGGGAAACCAAATTCATCTAACTTTGAAGAATGGTTTACGGCTGCTAACTTTTTAGGATACGGAAACAATCTGAAAATAGTACGTCCAATTACAGGTTGCGTTAATGCAGCAGTTTCTGGAACGGCAGTACTAATAAGAAATACATCACACTACTTAACTTCATATGCAGACGGATCAGGTTCTGTTGGCTCTTATGCTGCAAGAGAAGCTGGAACATTAGGAAACGCTTTAAAAGTTTCTGTATGTACAAATGTTAATGCTTTTGGACCACAAGACACAGGTGCTGCTGGCACAGGTGCTGTGAATGACGCTGATGCTGCAATTGGTGACACAACAATTACTGTTGATGATGGCGCTTTATATCAAGTAGGTGATCTAATAGAATTTGGAGATGCTGCAGGCGCTTATACTGCTACACCTTCTGGATTTTACTACAAAATAACAGCAATATCAACTCACCTTTTAACAATCGCAAGATTTAATCCTCAAACCGGTCTTACTGAAACTGGTGGATTAAGACACGCTGTTGTTGATAACGCTTTAAATAGAAGACATTGGGAATATTACTTTAACTTTAATAACGCTCCAACTACTACAGATGACGTATCTAATGCTGGTGGTTCACTTGATGAACTTCACATTGTTGTTGAAGATGAGTCTGGTGCAATTACAGGAACTGCAGGAACAATATTAGAAAAATTTGAAGGTCTATCACAGGCTTCAGATGCTAAAACTTCCGAAGGTGCTAGTAATTACTACGTTGACGCAATCTATCAAAGATCAAAGTACATTTACTGGATGGATCACGAAACAACACTTGCAGATGCTGGTTCAGCAAAAGCTGCTCAAACATTTGACCAAGTAGGTTCAAGTGCATTTGCTGTATTCACTTCTTCACTTTCAAGTGGTACGGATGATTACTCTGCAACTAATGCTGAGATTGCTACTGCATATGATTTATTTTCTGATGCTGAATCAGTTGATGTATCATTATTAATGTGTGGACCTTCTCAAACAAGTGCTGACGCTACTGGAGACACTAAGGCTACTGCTGTTATGGACATTGCAACAAACAGAAAAGATTGTGTTGCTTTCATATCACCTGCAAGAGCTGATGTAGTGGATCTTACAAGTGCTATCACTCAAACTGCAAATGTTAAAGCATTTGCTGATGGTTTACCATCATCAAGTTATGCAGTAATTGATAGTGGTTACAAATATATGTACGACAAATACAATGACACTTATAGATATGTTCCATTAAATGGAGATATTGCTGGTCTTTGTGCTAGAACTGACAATGTTGCAGACGCATGGTTTTCACCAGGTGGATTCAATAGAGGTCAAATTAGAGGTGCTGTTAAATTAGCATTCAATCCAAACCAAACTCAAAGAGATGAACTATACAGATCAAGAGTAAATCCTGTTGTATCATTTCCTGGACAAGGTACTGTATTGTTTGGTGATAAAACTGCTCAAACTAAACCTAGTGCTTTCGACAGAATAAATGTTAGAAGATTGTTTATCGTATTAGAAAAGGCAGTATCTACTGCTTCTAAATTCCAACTATTTGAGTTCAATGATGAATTCACTAGAGCGAATTTTAGAAATCTAGTAGAACCTTTCCTAAGAGATGTACAAGGTCGTAGAGGAATAACAGACTTTGCTGTTGTTTGTGACGATACTAACAATACTGGAGATGTTATCGATAGAAATGAATTCAGAGCTGATATCTATATCAAACCTGCTCGTTCTATCAACTTTATTCAACTTAACTTTGTTGCTACTCGAACAGGCGTTGCCTTTTCTGAAGTAGTTGGCGCATAACCCATAGAAGGAGAAATATAAAATGCCAAATATAAATGACTTTAAATCTCGTCTAAAAGGTGGTGGTGCAAGAGCCAATCAGTTTAAGGTAACTTTACCTTTTCCTGGATACGCTTCTGTTGGAGGAGAAACATCTGATCTTGCTTTTTTATGTTCTGCAACTGGTTTACCTGGTCAAACACTAGGTCAAATCGCTGTTGACTTTAGAGGAAGAAAACTTAATATCGCTGGGGATCGAACTTTTGAACCTTGGACAATTACGGTATTAAATGATACTGACTTTAAATTGTACAGAGCATTTGAAAGATGGATGAATGGTATAAACAACATGACTGACAACGAAGGTATTGCTAATCCTAGTGATTACCAAGTTGATGGTTTTGTTGACCAATTAGACAGAAACGGATCAACTCTTAAATCATACACTTACAGAGGATTGTATCCTGAGACATTGGCACCGATTCCATTGAATTATGCAACAAACGATATTATAGAAACGTTTGATGTAACACTTAGATACCAATACTTTGAAACAGACACAACTACATAATAACAATACAACGTTAAATCGAAAAGGAAAATTATAATATGGTTAAACTACTTGGATTCGAGATAACAAGAAAAGATAATGATCTGGAGAAACCGGCGGAGGCCAAACAGGCCTTCACCATCCCTTCTCCAGATGACGGTACAACTACTATATCTGCTGGCGGTTATTTTGGTCAATACTTGGATATGGAAGTTACTGCCAAAAACGACTTTGATTTAATCAAAAGATATCGTGAGATCAGTCAACATCCTGAATGTGATACTGCGATAGAAGATATAATCAATGAGGTTATCATATCTAACGAAAGAGATTCAGCTGTTTCTTTATCACTAGATAAACTTGCTATTTCTGATAATATAAAAACAAAAATTAGAGCAGAGTTTGATGAAGTTTTAAGACTATTAAACTTTGACGAAAAAGGATTCGACATCTTTAAAAGATGGTACATTGACGGAAGAATTTACTTCCACAAGGTGATCGATCCAACTAGTCCTAGAAAAGGAATTAGTGAAGTTAGATATATCGATCCTAGAAAGATTAAGAAGGTTCGAGAGATAACTAAGAAAAGAGATTCTAAAGGTAAAGGAATTGAAGTTGTAGAACAAACAGCAGAATGGTTTGTTTACAATGAAAAAGGAATGTCATCAGCAACTTCAAATGCTGGTATAAAGATTTCTGTTGATTCAATTACTTATGTTACATCTGGTGTTGTAGATCAAACTAGAAATATGGTTATGGGTCACTTGCACAAAGCAATCAAACCTACTAATCAATTAAGAATGATCGAAGACGCTGTTGTTATTTACAGAATAGTAAGAGCACCAGAAAGACGAGTATTCTATGTTGATGTTGGAAACTTACCTAAAGTAAAAGCAGAAGCATATCTAAGAGATGTGATGGCGAGATATAGAAACAAACTTGTTTATGACGCTTCAACAGGTGAGATAAGAGATGACAGAAAACATATGTCAATGCTTGAAGACTTTTGGTTACCTCGTAGAGAAGGTGCAAAAGGAACTGAGGTATCTACATTACCTGGTGGACAAAACCTAGGTGAAATTACAGATGTTCAGTACTTTCAAAAGAAACTTTACAAGGCATTGAATGTACCAATTTCAAGAATGGAATCAGAAGCAGGTTTCAATCTTGGTAAGGCTGCTGAGATAACTAGAGATGAATTAAAGTTTACTAAATTCATTCAAAGATTAAGAAAAAGATTTACTGCTGTCTTTAGTGATGTATTAAAATCACAATTAGTCTTAAAAGGTGTTATCACAATTGAAGACTGGCAAAAAATTCATAGTCATATTCAATATGATTTCTTAAAAGATGGATATTTTGCTGAGTTAAAAGAAGCGGAAATAATGAGAGAAAGATTAAGTCTTGCTCAAGAAGTAAGTCCGTATGTTGGTAAATACTACTCGGTAGACTATATAAGAAAAAAAGTGTTAAGACAAAGTGATGAGGATATAATTGAAATTGATAATCAAATCGCTACTGAAATAAAACAAGGTATCATTGCTTCACCTGAAGGACAAAACATGGACGGAGACGACAATAATACTGATATAAATATAGGAGAAAATGAATAATTATGCCAAATGATAATGTAAAAGATATGGTCAACTCACTTGCAGGTGGAGATAACATCAAAGCTCAAGACGCATTTAAGAATGCTTTGTCTGATAAAATAGGACAAGCACTTGATGATAAAAGACAAACAGTTGCTGCGGACTGGTTGAATAGTGCTCAAGATCAACAAGCAATAAAAGACGCTGCAGGATTAGATGATATTGGTGGTGTAAATACACCAGGACAAGAACCTGTGTCACCAGAAGTAGAAATAGATCAAGGTGGAGAAGATGAACCAACTGTCGTTCCAGAAGTTTAAAAAAACTCTTACAGAGTTAAAGGAAGACAGTCCTAAGGAAACTGAGGAGTTTAAGAAATTATCTCCTGCGGCGAAACAGGCGGTTAAAGATGTATTTACTTTGTTAGGTAATACTAAGGGGGAGATCATAAGTAAGGTCGATGGTATTATCAAACAAGTAGCAAAAAAAAGAAACGTTAAAGTGTCTGATATAGAAGATTACTTTGATAATGAAATATTAAATTAAGGGGAATAAAAAATGACTGTAGCTACAAGAACATTAAAAGATACAAAATTATCCACAGGCGGCGGCGCACAAGGTGGTCTGGTTACTGTAATGGCAACTATGAATGATAACACAACTGCTAACACTTTAATTTTAGACGCAAGTGGATTAGCTGGACATGCCAACGGTGCTAAACTATCTATCAATAGAGCATGGTGGGCATTGATACAAGGTACTGCTGACGATAACACTGGTTGGGTAGGAATTGAATTCAAAGGTGCTTCTGCTGATACTGTTGCAATTAACTTTGCTGGAACAGGTCACTATGATGGTACTGCTGGAAAAATTGAAAACAACGCAACTAATACAACTGCAACTTCTGGAGATATTGAGTTAAGTGCTTATGGTGTTTCTGGATATGTTATACTAGAATTAAGAAAAGAATCAGGCTTTACTGCTTAATTTTTATTATGACAATTAAGAATACGTTGGTTGTAGATAACACTTCTAAACACATTGTTAAGTCGCAAGGTATTGGAGGTGAAATCGACCAAGTAGTAATTGACGCTGAAAAACTTACAGGTGGTACAAACAAATCACTAGTAAGTTTAATTGAATGTTATTATTTAATAGAAGGCACTGGTACACTAACAGTAAGTGCCTCTAGTGAAACAAACGATTTGACTTTGACTGGTAAAGGTAAGTACGGATTACGACCTGACCAATTAAAGTTTGGTAACGATAAACAAATATTATTAACGACTGACTCAAATGTAGAGAGTTATTTGTTAGTAAGTGAATTTAGGAGAAATAACTAATGGCTGACGTAGTAACAAGTCAAACGATAGTAGATACATCTGGTACAAAGACCGTGATGAAATTTACTAATATGAGTGATGGATCAGGTGAAACACTTGTGACTAAAATGGATGCAAGTGCTTTGACTTTCATGACCGAAGACGCCACTAAAAGTATTGCAAAGATTTGGTGGGCAATTAATACTACCAATGGTAAATCTGGAGTAGAATTATTATGGGCAGGTAGCGGAACAAGTTCTGTTGACAAAACCATAGGTTTCTTTTCTGGAAGAGGTTATCACGATTACTATACTTCAGGTAATAGTATTCCAAATAACGCAACACTAACAGCAAACACAAGTCCTGCTGGTGATGTATTACTTTCAACAAAAGGATTCGTTGCAGGTGATAACTATACTATCATTATTGAAGTAAGATAATATGACAGATAACGCAAGAGCGATATTAGAAAGAATTGTAGGTACTAAAAGTAAAAGTCAACTTGCAGAAAAATTTAGATTGGCATTTGCTGAAAAGTATAAAATTAAACAAGAAGAAGTTAAACAAGGAATTGTAGATAAAGTTTACAATAAAAACAAGGTGGAGAGAACATGAAACTAATAACAGAAACAATAGAAGATATCGAAGTATTAACAGAAGCAAATGCGTCTGGTGTTAAACAATACAAGATAAGAGGTGTCTTTATGCAAGCGGATATTAAGAACCGTAATGGTCGTGTTTATCCAGTAGATACGCTTACTAAAGAAGTTGTAAGATACAACGAACAATTTATAAACAAGAAACGTGCTTTCGGTGAACTTGGACATCCAGATGGACCAACAGTTAACCTAGAAAGAGTTTCGCATATGATTACTAGTCTAAAATCTGAAGGTAAAAACTTCATAGGTGAGGCTAAGATAATGGATACGCCGTACGGTAAAATCGTTAAGAATTTAATTGACGAAGGTGCTCAATTAGGTGTATCATCAAGAGGTATGGGATCAATATCTAACGGAACTGTTGGAAGAGATTTCTATCTTGCTACTGCGGCTGATATAGTTGCAGACCCAAGTGCTCCAGACGCTTTCGTAGAAGGTATCATGGAAGGCAAAGAGTGGGTGTGGGACAACGGTGTACTGAAAAGTATGGAAGTTGAACAATACAAACAAAAGATAGAAAATACTAAGCGTGCTAAATTGGCTGAAGTAAAAGCTTCTATTTTTAACGACTTTTTATCTAAACTTAAATAACCTACGCAACTTTAGTTTAAAGCGTATTGTTTAAGATGATAAAACATATAAATAATAATAACTGAAATTTAAATTTAAATTTTTAATAATCAAGGAGAGACCGAATGTCAGACTTAAAAAAAGACGTAGAGAAGTTGGAAGAGGTTAATGTTGCGGTTAAAGACGCAGCTCCAGCTGAAACTACTCATCTTAAAAGTGACGCAGTAGATATGGGTACTCCAGTTGTAAAACCAACTGATAGTAATCCAGACGCTGCTTCTAAGGCAAAACAAAACACATCGGATCCAGCTAAGAAAAGTGCTAAGGATGGTTCTTTACCAAACGATAAAAAACCTAGTACATCTGTTAAAGAAGAAGAAGTTGAAGTTGAAGGCGAACAAATCGCTGAAGCTGAAACTACTGAAACTGAAATGGAAATTGACTTATCTGCTGATGTTAAAGCATTAGTTTCATCTGACGCTGATTTATCTGAAGAATTCAAAGATAAAGCTGCTACGATTTTTGAAACTGCTGTTAAGACGAGAATTAAGGAACAAACTAAAATCCTTGAGGCAAGATATGAAGAAAAACTTTCAGTAGAAACTGAAACAGTAAAAGAAGCTATGGTCGAAAAAGTTGACTCATACCTAAACTATGTTGTTGAAGAATGGATGAAAGAAAATGAATTAGCAGTTGAAAGAGGAATTAGAACTGAAATTGCTGAGGACTTCATTACTGGTCTTAAAGACTTATTCAAAGAACATTACATTGATGTTCCTGAAGAAAAATACAATGTACTAGACGACTTAACTAACCAGACTAAAACTCTTGAAAGTAAGTTGAATGAACAAATTTCTAAAAATGTTGATTTAACTAAAAAACTTTCTGTTGCTGATAAAACAAAGGCTATTGATGAAGTGTCAAAAGACTTGGCTGATACAGAAAAAGAAAAATTCGAGAAAATGGCTGAGAATGTTGAGTATGAAAGTGCTGACAAGTTTAGAGAGAAGTTAGAAACTATTAAAGAATCTTATTTCCCTAAATCTAAAATTGCTGAATCTACATCTAAAGATGAAGTTGACGCAGTTGCGGCTAACGCTCCTAGTGATTTCACTAGTGGCAAATCCGATGCTATGGCTGCATATACAGCCGCTATTACACAAAACCTTAAATCTAACAAGATTTAATTAATTAAAATAAATAGGAGAGATAAAAATGTATCTTACTGAAAACTTACAAGAAAAATGGCAGCCAGTATTGGAGCATCCTGATTTACCAAAAATCAATGACGCATACAAAAGAGCTGTAACAACTGTTATCTTGGAAAACCAAGAAAGAGCTACAAGAGAAGACTCAGCATTTATGACAGAAGCAAGTCCTGCTAACTTTAGTGGAACTATGCCTGACACAGGTGGAGTTGGTAAATGGGATCCGGTTTTAATATCACTAGTTAGAAGAGCAATGCCTAACCTTATTGCTTATGACGTTTGTGGTGTACAACCGATGACTGGACCTACTGGTCTTATCTTCGCTATGAAGTCAAGATATGGTTCTCAAGCAGGTGCTGAAGCATTATTTGACGAAGCTGATACTTCATTCAGTTCAACGGATGCTGCTGGCGGATCTGGATCACCGGACGACCAAGCTGGTACTAACCCGTCAATACTTAACGATTCACCTGTAGGTACTTACACTACTGGTTCTGGTATGACTACTGCACAAGCAGAAACTTTGGGTGATGGTACAGATGAGTTTGCTGAAATGGCTTTCTCAATCGATAAAGTTACGGTTACTGCTAAATCAAGAGCTCTTAAAGCTGAATACACTATGGAACTTGCTCAAGACTTAAAAGCAATCCACGGTTTAGACGCTGAAACAGAACTTGCTAACATTCTATCTTCTGAAATCCTTGCGGAAATCAATAGAGAAGTTGTTAGAACAATCTACAGCCACGCAAGAGCGGGTGCTCAAGTTAATACTACTACTGCTGGTACGTTTGACCTTGACACAGACTCTAACGGTAGATGGTCAGTTGAGAAATTCAAAGGACTATTATTCCAATTAGAGAGAGATGCTAATGCGATTGGTCAACTAACAAGAAGAGGAAAAGGTAATATAATTATCTGTTCAGCTGATGTTGCTTCTGCACTTCAAATGAGTGGTGTATTAGATTACGCTCCTGCTCTTTCTACTAACTTAAACGTTGATGACACAGGAAATACTTTCGCTGGTGTATTGAATGGTAAATTTAAAGTTTACATTGATCCATATAGTGCAAACATTTCTGCTTCGCAATTCTACGTTGTAGGTTACAAAGGTTCTTCACCATACGACTCTGGACTATTCTATTGTCCTTACGTGCCATTACAAATGGTAAGAGCAGTTGGTCAAGATAGTTTCCAACCAAAAATTGGATTCAAGACTAGATATGGAATGGTTCAAAACCCATTCGCAACGACTAATGGTACTGGTGCTTTAGACAATAGTGGTGCTGTTGCTGCTGCTGATACAAACATCTATTACCGTAGAGTTAAGGTATCAAATATAATGTAAGGAAACTTTCTACTTCTACAGTAGAGACAATATATTAAAAGGCGGCTTTCGGGTCGCCTTTTTTTGGTCTAAAAAACCGTTATAAATAGTAGTATGACAGAAACAAACGCAAACCTTAGACAACCTAGTGTAATGGACTATGCAAGTCCTATTCAGTTTAGATTCAAAATGAACAAATTACCTAATGTTGAATTCTTTGTACAAACTGCAAATATACCTGGTATTGCCTTAGGTTCAACAAGTTTTGAAACACCATTAAAAGATATTGCTGGCATTGGTGATAAGGTTACATATCAAACTTTAGATATATCGTTTCTGGTAGATGAAAATTTAAATAACTATAAAGAACTACATGACTGGATTATAGGTTTAGGTTTTCCACAAGACCATAATCAATTTAAATCTTTACAGGCAATAGGTTCTGATAGATTTCCAGGTTCAACTGCAAGTTCATCACCAACAGGAACATCTATTAAACAACCACTTTCTGAAGGTGGTATGTATTCAGACGCAACTTTAACAGTATTAAATAGTAAAAACATTGCAAAAACTGAGATAAGATTTCAAAATGTATTTCCTTTATCTTTAGGAGCAATATCTTATGATATCAAAGCAAGTGATGTAGATTATATACAGGTGCAGGCAAGTTTCAATTATATGTATTACGAAATAGTACAGTTATAAGACAACAAAATATATAGGATGACTTTTGATGAATACTTTAACATGGATCGACAAGGCCGTCTGCCTAGGTAATGGGCAATCAAGACAAGGTCTAAACCTCAACAAGATGAAAGACTATGCAACTGTAATAGGTTGTAATGCAATCTATCGTGATTTCACGCCTGATATATTAGTAGCATTAGATTCAAGAATATCACACGAGATATATCGTAATGCAAATCTCAAAGATATGAAAGTATATCTAGGTTACTGGACACCTGTTCCTATATTTGTTGCGAAAGAAATGATGAAAACAATGGCAGACAAAACTAATATTGTTTGGAATGATAGTGAAGAAGTTGTTTATCACGGTGCTGATGGAATATTCACACTTATAAGGGGGCATAATTTAGGTATAACTTATATCACAGGTGTTTCTAAAGAAGATAAAATAATAAACATTGAACCAGATGTAGATGGTTTCGCATATGCAACAGGTAGTCGATCAGTACATTTGGCTTGTGAGTTAAATGCCAAAGAAGTTTATATAGTAGGACATGATCTATATTCTAATGACAATAAAATTAATAACTTATATGCAGGTACAAAAGGTTATGGCGATAAAGACGCTATGGCAATGAATCCAAATAATCCAGATGAAACATTTAACTGGATACTACAACATAAGAATACATTTGATAAGTTTTCAGATGTTCAGTTTTACAAGGTAAACAAGGGTAATTTAAAGACTGCCTCTAAAATATCTGAGTGGTCAGACTGTACTAATCTAAAATATATAACACAAGAAGAAATGACTCAATCGCTTTACAATTAATCAAAAAGGTGATATAATATATACATGACATTAGAAGAATTACAACAATCAGTAGATAGAGATTTTAAATTAGATGACACAGAACTAGACGCCGAGTCAATTAAGATACCTCTATTACATAATAAGTATCTACAATATTTTAATAAGTTTTCTTTACTATTGAAGAAATCTGAATATGAACATAAGACTATGATAAGAGATAAATGGGAATACTACACAGGTAAAGCGGACTCGGCAGTATATCTATTAAAACCTTTTGATATAAAAGTATTAAAGTCAGATGTGCATATCTATATGGATTCAGATTCAGATTTACAAAGAGCAGATCAAAAAGTGGCTTATCAAAATCAAATCGTTAAGTACCTTGAACAAGTTTTAAGAAGTATAAACAATAGAACATTTTTAATTAAAAACGCTATTGAATGGAAGAAGTTTACTAGCGGTGCAATATAATAATTTTCGTATAACGGTACCAAATAATATCTGTGATAGAATAATAAAAGATAATGAGTCACTAGATATTATAGAAGCAACTATTGAATCTGGTAATAACGATAAGAGTAGAAGAAGCTCTAAAATATCATGGGTACCTCAGAATAAATTTCCAAAAGAACTTAAAAATTATATTAATACAGCTAACAAAACATTTAATTTTTCATTAAAAGAATTCGAATCTTTACAATATACTAGATATAAAAAAGACGATCATTATAATTGGCATACAGATACTCATAGTAAACCTTATAGAAATGGTATGATTAGAAAATTAAGTTTTACATTATGTTTAAATGATGAATTTGAGGGTGGTGATTTTAAAATATGTGTACCACATCCAATAGTAGATAAGACAACAGAAGAAACAATTAAACTTAAAAAAGGTGAAATGATTATCTTTCCTAGTCATACATGGCATAAGGTAGATAAAGTAACCAAAGGTATCAGGAAATCACTCGTAGGTTGGGTCGTAGGAAAACTATGGATATAAGCATTATAAATATAAGTATGAAAACATTGAACATACATTTATATGACTTACAATCAAGACAATTCTAATCTCCTCATTATAGAAAAAAAGAACGAAGTTTACATTACGGTTGAGTGCGACTCTGGTGTACAACGAGAGATATCAGAATTCTTTACTTTCTATGTACCAGGATATAAATTCATGCCAGCATTTCGTAATCGAATGTGGGATGGAAAGATAAGATTATTCTCACAGAAAACTAAAGAAATTTACTTTGGTCTATATCCATACATTAAGGCATTTGCTGAAGAAAGAGGTTATAACATAGTCGCTGGTAAAGATGTAGATATAGAGAATAAAGTTGATAGAGATGTTGTTATTAAATTTTCAAATAGTTTAGGTCAAAAATTTGAAGCAAGAGATTATCAGATAGACGCAATATACCATAGTTTAAAACGCAATAGGACGCTTCTGGTGAGTCCTACAGCATCCGGTAAGTCATTCATCATATATTCTTTAATACGTTACTACAGTCATCTAATCAAGGATAACCCTAACAATCGAATACTACTAATCGTACCTACGACATCATTAGTGGAACAAATGTATACCGATTTTGAATCGTATGGTTGGAATGTAAAGAGATATTGTCATAGATTATATAGTGGATACTCTAATCAAACAGATAAGAAAGTATTAATATCTACATGGCAAAGTCTATACAAGTTGCCAAAAGAATACTTTGAGCAATTCGGTGTTGTATTTGGTGATGAAGCTCATCTATTTAAATCAAAATCATTGACAGAAATTATGACTAAACTAGTTGATTGTAAATATCGTATTGGTCTTACAGGAACATTAGATGGTGCTCATACACATAAGTTAGTATTAGAAGGACTATTTGGTGCCGTTAATAAGGTAACTACAACTAAAAAATTAATGGATAAGAATCAGTTAAGTAATCTTGTTGTGAGATGTCTAATACTTAAACATAGTGAGTCAAATGCAAAGATCATATCAAAAGGTAAGTATCAAGACGAGATAGACTATCTGGTTGGCAGTACATCAAGAAATAATTTCATTCGTAATCTAGCACTTAAACTGAAAGGTAATACTTTAATATTATTTCAACTCGTAGAGAAACATGGTAAGAATTTACATAAGATTATTGAAGATAAGGCAGAAGAAGGTCGAAAAGTTTTTTATATATATGGCGGAGTTGATACGGAAGAACGAGAGAAGGCTAGATCAATAGTTGAAACAGAAAACAATGCTATTATTGTTGCAAGTTATGGAACATTCTCTACTGGTATCAATATTAAAAATTTACACAATATAATCTTTGCAAGTCCATCAAAGAGTAGAATAAGAAATCTACAATCAATCGGTAGAGGTCTAAGACTAGGTGATAATAAAGTTAATGCAACTCTATATGATATATCGGATGATTTAAGTTATAAGTCTAAAGAGAATTATACGCTAAAACACTTCCAGGAAAGAATAAGTATATACACAGAGGAAGAGTTTGAATACGAGATACATAACATTAACCTAAAAGACTAAATAGTATTATGACTAAAGTTAAAACAGATTATCGTATGGTTAGACTAACTGATGGTAGCACTATCATGGGTTCGATTACAGTTGATAAAGACTTCTTACGAATCACAAATGCATTAGAATTAAAAACCATACAAAGAAATACAGAATTTGGTTCTAAAGAAGATTCTACACTTGCACCTTGGTTGCCATTTACAGATGATAAAGTATTCATTATTCCTAAAGATAAGGTTATGATTATTACCCAAGCGGACGATCATATATCCCATTACTATGAGGTTATATTAAACAAACTAGAAAAGACTAAATCTAAACCTGTTCTTTCTCCTCAAGAAATGGAAAAGATATTTAGTTTAGCGGATCAAATGGAAAAAATGCAGGCACTACAGTCCTCACAAGAAGAAGTGGATTGGGATAAAGAAGACCTATTTGAACTATTTGGTAAGAAAACTATCCATTAAAATATAGCTATATAGCTGGTTCTCTAAGCATCTACATATGCAAGTATAACATAGATACCAGAATAGTCAAGCGTATTACAAAAACAATTTAATTAATACAACCTGCTTTACATTTAGATATAAAAATGATATAATTAGATATATTAATCAGAAAGATAAATTATGGAAAAAACAAAAGCAAAACTGAAACCACATTATGTAGATAATAAGAAGTTTTTAGTTGCTATGATAGAACACAGAGAAAAAGTCCAGAAGGCAGAAGACAAGAAACGAAAAGCACCAATGGTGACTAACTATATAGGTGAGTGTTTTTTGAAGATCGCTAATCACTTATCTTACAGACCGAATTTTATAAACTATACTTATCGTGATGACATGATATCAGACGGTATAGAAAACTGTTTACAGTACATGAGAAACTTCAACCCAGAGAAATCTAGTAACCCATTTGCATACTTCACACAGATTATATATTATGCATTTATTCGTAGAATACAAAAAGAAAAGAAACAGCAAGATGTTAAGGCTAAACTAATTGCAAGTTCTGGTACTGAAATGATGTTAGATACATTAACTGGCGATGACGCTCAATATAAAAATCAGATGTTAGAGTTTTTACAAAGAAATGTATTGCCAAGTGAACCGAAAGAACCAAAAAAAGTGAAGAAGAAAAAGTAATTATATGCTAATCGCCCTGCTAAATGATACTCACTTTGGTGTGAGAAACGATAGTATGATTTTTGATGACTTTCTACATAAGTTCTATGAAGAAGTATTTTTTCCATATGTGGATAAACATAATATCAAAACACTTATTCATTTAGGTGATGTAGTTGATAGAAGAAAATATATTAATTTTAGAGTTGCTGATAACTTTAAAAAGAAGTTCTTACAGAAACTATGGGATAAGAAGATTGATACTCATATCCTTATAGGTAATCACGATATCTATTTCAAGAATACAAACAGCGTAAATGCATTACAACAGTTATGTACTGCACCTGACGGTGTCAACGAGCCTTGGATATACGAAGAACCTAAAGTTGTAAACTTTGATGGTCTTGATATATTAATGCTACCTTGGATAAATCCTGAAAATCAAGAACATTCATTTAATATGTTAAATACAGCAAAGGCAGATGTTTGTATGGCACACCTAGACTTAAATGGTTTCTTTATGCATGAGAACATAACACAAACGCACGGTTACGATAAGAGTATTGTAAAAAGATTTGAGAAAACAATCTCAGGACATTTTCATTCTAAAAGTGATGATGGTCAGATATTCTATTTAGGTGCTCAATATGAAATGACATGGTCAGATTACGGTCAAACAAAAGGGTTTCATATATTTGATACTGATACGAGAGAGTTAGAGTTTATACTTAATCCTAATACTATATTTGAAAAGTTAATGTACAATGATACAGAAACAAACTATGATAATTTTGATATAAGTTCTCTACATAATAAATTTGTGAAACTTATAGTTGTCAGTAAGAAAAACAATGAGATGTTTGATAGATTGCTTGATAGATTATATAATAAAATAACTGTACACGAGTTAAAGATATTAGAAGATTACTCCGATCTAAACGCCAACCTAGTAAGTGATGATGTTGCTGACGGCACAGAAGATACAATGACACTTGTAAATAACTTTGTAGATCAATTGCCTGTTGATTTAGATAAGAACAAATTAAAGAGTATGATTAAAGAAACATTTTTAGAGGCACAAGATACGGATATACCAATCAAATGATATCATTACCAAATAAAAAATACAACATAATCTATGCTGATCCGCCTTGGCACTTTAAACATTGGAACGATAAAACCGTAACAAGAAAAGTGCCCTATGATATAATGTCAAAAGAAGAAATTTATAATTTACCAGTTCAAGATATTGCAGATAAAGATTGTATGCTATTTTTGTGGGTAACTTTTCCAAAATTACTTGAAGGAATAGAAACAATAAATAAATGGGGTTTCACTTACAAAACTTGTGGATTTAATTGGATTAAAAAAAATAAGAAAGCTGATAGTTTTTTTTGGGGTTTGGGATATTGGACAAGAAGTAATAGTGAACTTTGTTTGATAGGCACTAAAGGAAAACCAAAACGAAAATCAATGGGAGTTCATCAAGTTGTTTATGAAAGAATTAGAGAACATAGTAGAAAACCAGATAGAATAAGAAATGATATAATAGAACTATGTGGTGATCTACCTAGAATAGAATTATTTGCTAGACAAAAAACTAAAGGATGGGATGTGTGGGGTAATGAAGTATGATACATTTTAAAAAGATAAGATATAAAAACTTTCTATCAACAGGTCAACAGTTTATAGAAGTACAACTAGATAGGTCATCTAAGACATTGGTTGTTGGTGAAAATGGTGCCGGTAAATCAACTATGCTAGACGCATTATGTTTTGGTCTATTTCAGAGAGCATTTAGAAATATTAAAAAAGATCAGATGGTCAATAGTATCAATGAGAAAGATTGTGTGGTAGAGGTAGAGTTTCTAATCGGTCAGAATGAATATAAGATTATTAGAGGTATCAAGCCTAACATTTTTGAGATATGGTGTAATGGTATAATGTTAAATCAAGACGCTGCCGTAAGAGATTATCAAAAACATTTAGAAACAACAATATTAAAACTAAACTTTAGATCATTCACACAGGTTGTTATATTAGGTAATGCCTCGTTTGTTCCTTTCATGCAATTAAGTTCCAGACATAGAAGAAATGTTGTAGAAGAAATACTAGACATAGAGATATTTTCTAAAATGAATTTCATGCTTAGAACAAAAGTTCAGGCACAAGATGAATTAATCAAACAATCAGATTTTAATTCTCAACTAATAGAAGGTAAGATAGATTCTCAAAAGAAACACATAGAAGATTTAAGTGGTAACAATCAACAATTCATTGATAAGAAAAAACTAGAGATACAAAAAGCACAGACAGACATAGATAACTATCAATTAGATATAGACAGAGTATCTGCTGAGAAGATTGCTTTACAGAATGAGATAATAGATGAAACTAAAATCAATAACAAGTATAAACAACTTCATAATATGGAGGCTAAGTTAGAAAATACTTGTAGTAAACATAAGAAAGACTTGAAGTTCTTTGAAACTCATAACGATTGTCCTACTTGTCAACAAACTATTGATGAGGCATTTAAAACAAGTATAATTGATAAGAAGAGGAACAAGGTTGTTGAGATTGATAGTGCTATGGGTCAGTTAGTGAAAGAGATTACAACTACTGAAACTAGATTATCAAAGATCAATGAAACAATGGTTGCCATAAGAGAGAAAGAGTTATTAATTAATAGATACGAAACATCTATATCAGAAATAAATAAATATATCATTGATAAACAGAATGAGATAGATGAGTTATCAGATGACAAGTTTACAACAGGTGTTGCAACCGGTCAACTTACAGAATTACAAGAACAACTGACAGAGGCAGAGTCAACTAAAGTTAAACAAAAAGAACATAAGATTTACCTAGATACTGCACGATATCTTATGCAAGATACAGGTATCAAGACAAAGATTATTAAACAATATCTGCCAATAATGAATCAATTTATTAATAAGAACCTAGCAGATATGGATTTCTTTGTTAATTTTACACTTGATGAGGAGTTTAATGAAACAATTAAATCTAGGCACCGTGATGTGTTTAACTATAATTCATTTAGTGAAGGTGAGAAGTTAAGAATAGACTTGTCAATACTATTTACTTGGCGAGAGATTGCTAAGATGAAAAACTCTATGAATACAAATCTATTAATATTAGATGAAATATTTGATAGTTCATTAGACGCTTCAGGTACAGATGAGTTTATGAGAATACTAACCAACAAACTAGCAAAAGAAAATGTTTTTGTTATTTCACACAAGGGCGATACTTTAATAGATAAATTTCCCTCAATTATTAGGTTCGAGAAATATAAAAACTTTACAAGGATGGCATAATGACAGAAAAACTAACACCAGAGAAAATAGAAGAAATCGCTAAGAATTTTGAGAACATACAAAGTGGTAAAGTTCCTTTAATCAAAAGTGAAAAAGAAGAAATTAAACTAGACTATGGTAGTTTAGATCAATTAAGACCTGAAAACAAATTAAAAACAAGGGCACCAGAGAAGAGGTTACTACCTTTAATACCACCTAGTGATCCTAGATTGTTAATGCAGATCGCACCTTTTCTTGATGATACTCTAAAAGAGTTTGATTTCAAAGATAGAGTTGATCTATCAAAAGTAATGTATGATAGTATGGTTAAATATGGTGGACTTGGATTATCTGCTAATCAAGTAGGACTGCCGTATCGTATGTTTATCATGGGTGGACATCCTGAGATAGAAAACGGTAAATTAAGATCAGTTTTTAATCCATTAATTAATGATGTTAGCGAAGAAACAGTAAACTTCAAAGAAGGCTGTTTGTCTTTTCCATTCTTATTCTTATCTATCAATAGACCTAAGTGGTGTTCTGTAAAATATACAGATCAACATGGGAAAGAGATAGAAGAAACTTTACATGGTATGCCAGCAAGAATATTTCAACATGAAAACGAACACATGAACGGATATGTATTTACTGATCTAGTGAGTAAGTTTAAACTAGAACTTGCTGAAAAGAAAAGAATAAAAATGATAAAAGAGTTTACAAGGAATAGAACAATAAGATAATGTCTATACCAAAACAAAAATATAAAGAGTTAAAAGCATATTATGACTTTCAAAGAAAAGTACAATACAATAAAGAGAAGTTAAGAAAAGCAGTAAACTTTATGTTAGATGATCCTGAGGCTCTCTTTGAGGATATATGGGGTAAAATGAAAGAAGAAGAAATGATAGAGGCACCGAAAGGTTGGGTGCCACAAGACGATAAATTAAAAATAGAAGGAGAAGAATGACTAATTTTAAAGACAATTCTGGTTTAGAAGAATTTAAACCTAAATCATCTCAAGCTGAAAGAGATGAACAAATGAAAAAGTTCCTAGAAAAAGGTGGCAAAGTTGAGAAATTAAAACCAGGTTACCCTATTAACGTAGGTAGTTTTGAAAGAAATAACAAACCTGCATTTTCAAAAGAAGATATAGAAAAAGGTATTACTGGTAAAGCACCTATGCCTAATTATAATACATACAAAAAAGGTTCATATCACGATTTTGACGTTGGTGGGGACAATAGACCTGTATGGATCAGACCTAATAAAAACGAACCACCAACAAAAAAATAGACTTTAGCGTGTCATTGCTTGACCAGGACAATCATCTATGATATAATAGTACATATGATAAAGAATTTATATATTGAAGACTGTTTAAAGACATTAGAACGAAAACTTGATTATGATTATGTAGTTACCTCACCACCTGATTTTGATGAGTTAAAAAAAGACACTAAAGATAGTAGTTGGACTTACTTAGATTTTATAAATTCTTTCGCTAAAGAGTTGAATCCTAAAGGCAACTTTGTTTCAATATGCATTAGTGATAGAAAGAGTCAAGGTCAAGTCATATCAAAATCTTCAATAGTAATAGAAGCGTTTAAAAGTTTAAAATACACTTTACATACCCACAAGATATGGGTTAAATCAATAAACACAGATATGTTCAGAATGAATTATCAACATTTATTAACTTTCAGTAGAAACAGCTATAGAAGAAAATTAATTAATGATTTTAGACCAGATGTTTTTGTTATCAATCAATCAAAATGGAATAATTACAGTTATGGTATGCCTGTAAGAATAATAGAATTACTTGTAAAAAATTATACAGATAAAGATGATATTGTTTATGATCCTTTTATGGGATCAGGAACGACAGCTGAGGCTTGCGTTAATACTAATAGACAATGGATAGGTTCAGAAATAAATGAAGAATATGCTAAAGAATCTATGGAAAGAATAAAATCACTATGAACACACAAATAAACAAAGTCACACCAGCACACGGACTATCATGGTATCTTAAATGGTTATCATCTATAATACTTATTCATGCTATGGCATTTACCTCGTTAGATATGTATCCTTATAATATGTACTTACAATTTGCAGGAGTTACAGGTTGGTTCTTTGTAGGTATGATGTGGCACGATAGAGCATTGATTGTTTTAAACGCTATAGGTCTAGTATTTCTAGGCATGGGTATAATCAAATACTTGCTTAAATGTACAGATTGTATGATACCTCTATGATAAAAATTATAAAAACTATGATATATGATTTATTAAACGAACCTTTAATTTTAGCTATAATAATTGTATTCATAACATTAATAATATTAAACCTTGCTATATGACAGACGAATTAATTTTACAACAAGTACATGATGAATGGAAACAAAGAGGTTTCCCTTACTATCCTAAAGATAAGAAATGGCGTGATAACATATTCAATCAGTTAGTAAATTTCAAAAGAGATACCTTAGTCGATAGAAAGAATAAGATCATAGGTCAAGCCGCACATGGTCTTAATCTTGCATGGTCTTATATGGAACATTCATGGGGAATCAAATGTGGTAAGATGAAGACACCTATGGAGATATGGCATGATGAAAAACATCTTAAAAAAGGATTAAACAAAATACTAACAGGTACTTTCTTTACTAAAAAAGCAGCACATTCAATTACAGAATCAGATATGCGATCTATGTTAAGAAGATACACAGGTACTCAAATGGTTTCTAACTTTAGACCTACGGCGGCCGCAGCAATGTATGATATCTTTGTAGATAAAGAAAGTCCACTTGAAGGCACAGAGGCAGGTACAGTATGGGATCCTAGTATGGGTTATGGTGGTAGACTATTAGGGGCGATATCTGCTGGCGTTAATTACATAGGTACTGATCCTTGTATACCTACATACGAAGGATTAGAAAAGATTAGAGATGAGTATGGTCACAAACATCTATCATATACATTATTAAGACAAGGTAGTGAAACATACATACCTGAAGATAACTCATTAGACTTTGTATTCACAAGTCCACCTTACTTTGGTTGGGAAGCATATGGCGATGAGCCAGAACAATCAAGTATTAAGTTCTCTACAAGTGATATGTGGAGAGAGAAGTTTTTACTTCAAACTATTAAGAACGCTTATAAAGGTCTTAAATCAGATAAGTTCTTAGGATTGAACGTTGCAAATACAAAACAATATAAAACGTTTGAAGAGGATACAGTTGATCTTGCTAAACAAGCAGGGTTTACACATACAGATACATGGTGGTTATCATTATCTACACAACAAGGCGGTTCTGCCGTTTCTACATTAGACGGAGATATTACTGAAACTAAACAGAAACAACAATATATGGGTGAATACAAAAGACCAGATGTATCAGGTCGTAAGTTTGAACCTGTTTTTATATTCAAAAAGTGTTGATTTTACTAATGTTCTTGTTTCGTTCTTTCTTATATATGCAAAAAACCTAGTATTTACTAGTCTTTTTAGTGCTTGACTTTCATATAAAAGTATGGTACCATAAGTTATACATTATGAAAAAAGATACTAAAATAAAATCACAACTTGCAAAGCTTCTAGCAACAGAAAATATTGAAGTACAAGAGAACGCTGTAAAGACTGCTTCTTTTGATGTAAAAAACAGAGTCTTAACAATCCCTACTTTAAAAGAAGAACACAAATCTAAACACGTTTATGATATGTTAGTTGGTCATGAGGTTTCTCATGCTCTACACACACCGGCACAATCGTGGATGGATATGAAAGATAGATCAGATGAATTTAGATCATTTGTAAATGTTATTGAAGACGCTAGAATTGATAAACTTATACAGAAGAAATATCCTGGTTTAACTAATGACTATCTATTAGGTTTCAGAAAGATGTACAAAGACAATTTCTTTGGTACTAAAGGTAGACAACAATCAGATTATGGATTGATTGATAAGATCAATATGTATTTCAAATCTTCTAAAACTTTAAACTTTAATTTCAATAAAAAAGAAAATCACTTTGTAAAACTAGTTGACGCTTGTAAATCATTTGCTGATGTACAAAAACTTGCTGAAGATATACTAGGCTATTGTAAAGAAGAACTTAAAAAGAATCCTGAATTAAAAAAGTCTTATGCACCTAAAGAGTCAGGTGATGAAAAATCAAAAGGTGATAGTCAATCAGATAGTTCAGACAATACAAAACTAGATAAAGATACAGAAGAAAAACTACAAGAATATTTATCTAAAGAAACTGGTGAAGGTGATAAAAAAGAAGATACAAAAACTAGTCAAGTTGGTACTGGTACAGGTGCTGGTGGTGATGAAAAAATTAGATCATTAACTAATGAAGCATTTGATGAGGCTGTTAAAAAATTACAAGATGATAATGCTAGAGAACTGTCATATGTTGAATTACCAAAAGTTAGATTAGAGAAGTTAATCATACCTTACAAGAAATACATCAAAGATTTTGCTATGTATGATTCAAAATTAACAGATTACGATCAAGTTGTTCTATCTAGTATAAAACAAGATACTGTAAAATTCTTAAAAGAATCTTCTAACGTTGTAAACTATCTTGTTAAAGAGTTTGAAATGAAGAAGAACGCTAAGATGTATGCTCGTGCTTTACAAGATAAGACAGGTGTTATTGATCCTAATAAACTACATACTTACAAATTCGCTGAAGATATATTCAAAAAGATAACTACTGTGCCTAATCAAAAGAATCACGGTATGGTATTCTTACTTGATTGGTCAGGTTCAATGCAACATCACCTTAAACCTACTGTTGAACAGTTATTGAATCTAGTTATGTTTTGCAGAAAGATCAATATACCTTTTTCAGTATATAAATTTATGAATAATGGTAGTAGTCATTATGACAATAAAGAAAAAAATCATCCAGATAATCCTTTTATAGTAAGTGATAAGACAATAATGCCAGATCAGACTACTAGATTATGTCAAATGTTTACACATAAACAAAGTAAATCAGATTTTGTAAGATGTGCTCAGAACCTACATAGATCGGCAAGATATTTCAATGATAGAAATGACTGGAGAAACCCAAATAATGTTAGTGTGCCTAGTATTTCAGGTAGTTATTACCTATCATCAACGCCTCTTAATGAGTCTTTGATTGCGATGGATTCTATTATCAAAAAATTCAAAAAAGATTATCATACAGACAAAGTTGCTTTAGTAACTTTAACTGACGGCTCTGGTAATTCATTACATACCAAAAACGGTGGCGAAGTAAGATTGAAACTTAATAACAAATATATTAAGTGTGAGAGTAGTTACAGAGGTTCTGGTAAAGATTTAACTTATAGATTATTGAAGTATCTTAAAAAGAAATATGACTTAGATACTATTGGATTCTATCTTGCAAGTAAGTATAGAGATTTAAGATATCTATTTCAAGTGCCATACAGAAAAGAAGCATTGGCAAACTCTAAATTCAATAAAGAAAAGTTTATCGCTGATTACAATACTGGTTATGACGTATATTTCTATGTTAAATCAGATACTAAAGTTGTTAATACAGTTTATGATGGCATAGAAACTGCCAATAAGAGTCAATTAAAAAGAATGTTCATGTCTGGAATGAAAAAAAGACTGAATTCAAGAGTATTATTAAACAACTTTATCAAGATGGTTGCTTAATGAGTGAAAAAATGTTGTATACCAACGATTATAATCGCTTGACTTTATGTCAAAATTATGATACCATAAGAGTACATTATGAGAAAAGAAAATAATATAACTAAAACGAAAGGACTTAATATTATGAACGAACTTAATGAAAAACAAAAATCGGTAGTTGATGTTTTGTACAAAACGTACAATTCTGAAACAGTTACCAGAACTCAGATTAATAATCTAGTTGCGGATAAGAAAATTGCTAATCCCAATTGGTTAAAAACTGACAAGTATAAAGTGAGTAGAGGGCTTTACAAGTTACCTCTAACTTCTTCAGAAGTTATTACAGATGAAGTTCAGACACAAGATACTAAATCACAAGCCGCATATGTAGTTAGTTCCCTAACTGACAATGTTGTTCCGCAAAAAGACAAGGACTTTGTTTCTTTCGGTAACTTTGCTGATGTTAAAAATGTAATAACATCTAAAAAGTTTTATCCTATATTCATTACAGGATTATCCGGTAACGGTAAAACACTTTCTGTAACTCAAGCTTGTGCTGTTGCCAAGAGGGAGATGATAAGAGTTAATATTACGATTGAGACCGATGAGGATGATTTACTTGGTGGTTACAGACTAAAAGATGGTCAAACTATCTGGCAGAATGGTCCAGTTATTGAGGCGATGGAGAGAGGTGCTGTCTTGTTATTAGATGAGATCGATCTTGCTTCTAATAAGATCATGTGTTTACAACCAATCCTTGAAGGTTCAGGAATCTATGTTAAAAAGATTAACAAGTTTGTTAAACCAAAGTTTGGATTCAATGTACTTGCTACTGCGAATACTAAAGGTCAAGGTTCAGATGACGGTAAATTCATTGGTACAAATGTTCTTAATGAGGCTTTCCTAGAAAGATTCCCTATTACATTTGAACAAGAATATCCTGCTGCAAAAACTGAACAAAAGATTATTGCGACTAAACTAAAATCTGCTGGTAAAGCAGATGATAAGTTTGCTACTAATCTAGTGACGTGGGCAGATGTAATCAGAAAGACTTATAAAGACGGCGGTGTTGATGAGATAATCAGTACAAGAAGACTTGTACATATCGCTGAGGCATATTCGATCTTTAATAGTAAAATGAAAGCGATTGAAGTTTGTACGAATAGATTCGATAATGATACTAAAACATCATTTGTTGACCTATATACAAAGGTAGACGCTGGAGTTTCTGCCGATCAGATACTAGAAGATAAAAAGAAAGCTGAAGAAGCTGAGATTTTATCTGAAAAGAATTCCGATGATAGTGAGGATGATGAGGACAATTTTGATGTCTAATCTAAAAACTATTCATAATGTAAGTCCGCTTAGGGGTGTAAAAACCCCTAAGTTATTACATAATATGAACTGCTTGACAATACAACCTAAAAATGATATAATAACTATAAACAAATTGATACAATAATATGAAAAATTCTAAAAAAGTTGAAATAACAATGATGAATGATGGCCAACTATCAATAGATGGTCAATGCAAACCAGCAGGTAATATCCATATTGAAGAATATGTTGATAATGATTTGGTTGGAGGTTGTTATGCCACATATGAAAATTTAGTAGAAAAATTAAAAGACTTTTTTAAGGAGGAACAGAATGATCCAAACGGATTGCCTATGAACTTCACCAACAAGTATCACACAGAGGGCAGCTAATATGAAAAATTCTAAAAAAGAATCAAAAAGTAGAAAAAAAAAACTATTAACTGGTACTATAGCTGATTATCCATTGGTTGAAGTGAAATGGTTTGACGCCACTGGTGACGCTGGTTGGCAAGATATCAATAAGGCAGTGTTATCTAAACCTGCTAGACCTGTATCATTAGGTTATAAACTTCTTCAAACAAAAGAAAAAATTATTATCTTTTCAGATTATATCGTAGATGATGAAGATGAAACATTAACAGTAGGTAATGTTACTACTATTCCGGCCGCTTGGATTCAAGATGTAACCGAGATAATTTTTAACAATAAAGAATAATATGGCATATACAATAGAAGTAAGAAACAATAACGTTGAGAAAGCATTAAGAGTCTTAAAGAAAAAGTTAATGAAAGACGGCGTAATGAAAGAATTAAAAGATAGGTCTCATTTTATTAAACCATCTATGAAAAAAAGAGAGGCAAGAAAAGAGTCTATCAGAAGACACAAGAAAGACAACAAAATTAAAGCGCTGAAAGGCGAATTATAAAATTACTTGATATCTATGTTGTTTGATATCATGTATGTAATTAACTAAACAACAATTGAAAAAGGAAAATATAATGGCTAGAAAAACATTAGCAAAAAAAGAAAAAGTATTAAATCTATTATCTAAAGGTGCACCAGTATCATGGACAACTTTAAGAAATAAGTTTGATTTAACATCACCAAGAGCGATGGTAGATCAATTAAGAGTTGAAGGACATATGGTTTACATTAACCAAACATCTAACGGCACTTCTTACAGATTAGGTACACCTACTAAATCTATTTTAGCAGCAGGCGCTTCAAAAATATTCAAAAAGAGTATGAAAGAAATCGTTGCCGCTGGTATTAAGAGTTTATACGGCACACAAAAATACGCTTATTCTAATCGATAAGACTATTTTTGCGTATAAATAGTAATGTAAGGCTGATCGTAAGCCCTTACATTTAAGAGGTAGAGTATCTTCCGCAAAGATACTTAATCGCAGATGTTTGGCAGTTTAACTTCGTTAGTAAATAAACTGCCTTTAATTAAATTAATTTTTAATTAAACACGACCTGCGGACTTTACACTTAATTGTGTAATTATGATACACTTAATTGTGTAATTACGATTAACAAAACCATTGTGCCTAAAAAACACAGTAAATTAAAAAAATAAAACATAAAGGAAAACATAACATGACTAAAACGAACCCAACACTAGTACCTGTGAATAATAAAAAATTCACAAAAGAAAACCTAGAATGGTCAATAAAACTTAATGACCCAAATCAAAACGATAGCAACAATTCAATTTATACTCACCCACACCTTTACGGTAACGGACTTCTAAAAAAAAGAGTTGATAGAAGATTAGTTGACATATCAGAAATAAAAACATTTACATCAAATAAACAATCCGCAAGAAAAGCAGGTAATAAGATGTTTAAACAAATTAAACAAGATATAAACAACTTTGGTTTTAAACTTAAACATCCACCTATTGCATTAAGACAAATGCCAGACGGCACTTTAGATCAGGCAAATGGTAGAACTAGATATCAAATTCTATTGGAAAAAGGTTTTAAAAATATTATAGCAGACATTTATGAGTTTACTGATAATGAAGCTTCTTTATTTGGTTTAAAAGCAAATGCAGAAAATGATCCTGCAGGTGACCTTGAACTTGAAGATGTATATGATGATTGTCATACGGCAGTTAAAAATGGATGGATTAAAAAAGACCTAAACGAAATACTTGAAAGAGTTGAAGAGGCTTGTGGTAACGGTAAATTTGAAGCCGCAAGTAGAAGAGCTGTCGCTATGAGAGTATTCAATAAAAATAGCGATATAGAAGAAGTTTTATATTGGAACACACCTACTTCAATTAATAACTGGATGAAACTTAATAACTATATTGATACAGATAATATTGAATATATGCCTGTTTCTTATTCAATTGATAGAAAAGCAGTTGTTATGGCTGCAGAAAGATATATTGAAAGTGGTAAACAGATTAGAGTTGTTTGTCATACAAGTGTCTTAAACGCAAGTAATGTTGAAGATTGTTATAAAGAAAGAGTATCAAACTTTAAAACTTTATTTAACGCTCACATAGCAAATATTACCAACACATATGTTAAAGCTAGTGGTGATAAATGTAAGATTAAAAAAACTGATAACATTGTTTTATATGGTTCTTTACCAGCAATTAGTACACTTCATGCTGATAAAAACGGTGATATGAAAAAAATAATTCTTTTCAAAAAACCTAGTCAATTAGAAGACGAATAAAAATTACTCATAATAGGGGCCTGTTAATCAGGCCCTTATAAATAATTGTATATAAGGCTTGTAATTAAAAAAATAATACTTATATATACTAACGATACGCTCATAAGAGGTATCATAATTTAACTCGCTTTACAAAGGAGCAAATATGACTAATAGAGAACTAAGAATCTGGAATGATCTAAGACCATTTTCAGTAGGGTTCGAAAACATTTTCGATCACTTTAATTTACACCTAGATACTCAAAGAACTGTAAATTATCCCCCTTACAACATTAACAAAATAGATAACCTTAACTGGAATATTGAAATGGCACTTGCTGGTTTCAGTAAAAAAGATATTGACATATCTACTGCTGATAGTCAATTGACAGTTAAATCTATTCATACTAATGATAAGCCAGAGTTGGCTGGGTCGATACATAAAGGTATATCAAAAAGACAATTCACTAGAACGTTTACTTTGGCAGATGATGTCGTTGTGAATGGTGCTGAATTGAAAGACGGTATGCTTGTTATTGATCTTGAAAAGATTGTACCTGAGGAAAAGAAACCTAAGTCAATCAAAATTAAATAATAATATTGGGGCCTGCTTGACAGGCCCTTACTAAAATGATACAATATATATTATGAACTCTAATAAATTCACATTTAATGCAAAAGAAATAAGAAAATTAAGACAGAGAGAAAATGTTAAAAAATGTTTTAATGATAAATTTCACAATAAAAAATGGTACAATCCAGAGGCATTAAAAAGGTTTATAGAACACTACAATGAAATATCTAACAATGAAATATCAATATTTGATATTCGCAAAGATGAATCTTTATTGCATCACGCTTCATTATATTGTGCCTTAGATGCTAGTCGACAAGGCACTAAAGATGAAACAGTTATAATAAATGGTATAGATGATGTATATAAGAATATAAGAATTGAAGATTTGTCAGCAACTGCTTATCGACCAATGAATAATGGTCAAGTAATGACTGAAAACATAATGAAATTTAATGATTTAACCAAAGAAGATGGGTTAAAAACTTTTGATTTTAAAATTTCAGGAAATATTGAAGGTTGGGGTACGGCTAAAGTATGTATGAGTTCTGGTGGACATCAAGATAATGTGATGAGAGAAATAATTGATTTTATCGATTGGTCAAATAAACACAATGAACCTAATAAAAAATATGTAGCACTACTTGATGGTGATGGTCATAATTTTGATACGTTAAAAAATAAAGTAAAACAATCAAATATTTGGATAGTCGACCACATTGATTTTCAAAATAAATTAAATGAATATGAATAAGAAACAAAGACTTGGGCAATATTTTTCTACTATTAATCCTTTTAATGATAAACCATTAAAACTTTGGTTAGATAAAATACCAAATTTTGAAACACAATCATTACTAGAGCCTTTTGCTGGTAATTGTGATATTTTAAACTATTTTCCTAAAAAAAAATGGACTTGTTTCGATATAGACCCAATAAAAAAAAATGTAGAATATAGAGATACAATCAAAGATTTTCCTATAGGATTTGATGTTTGTATTACTAATCCACCATATCTAGCTAAAACTGTGATATCAAGAAAAAAAGAAAAAGATATTAAAATAAAATATGCTGATATGTATTTAGATGCTTTAGAACAATGTTTAGAAAATTGTAAATATGTTTCAGTAATTATACCATCAACATTTATTGGAAACTCAAAGTTAAAAGATCGATGTCTTATTATTGATAAAATAGATAAAGTTGTGTTTGAAGATACATCTAATCCAGTTTGTGTGGCGTATTTTGTTCCATATAAAGTAGAAAAAATAATGACTTTTGTTGATGGTCAACAGATATTTTTAAATGCTAATAATACACCAATAAATGTTTCAGAAAAAATTGAATTTAATGTTTCTGATGGAAACTATGTATTGAATGGCGTTGATTCAAAAACTAAAACAATTTCTATTAGTAATGATTTAAAGAGTTTTAATAAAACAAAATATTTAAAAATATCAAGTAGAAACTACTCTTTATTTAAGTCTAATAATATTAACATGAACAGTATTAATGAGTTTATTAAAAAATGGAGAAAAGAAACTAAAGATTATTTTTTATCTTCCTTTAAATCTCCTACTAATTCTAATATAGTATATAGAAAAAGAATATCATTTAGACAACTAAAATGGATTATTAAAAAACATGATAATACGCTTGACAATCACTTTTAAAAATGATATAATGATAACAAATAACCAATTGAAAGAAGATATATATAATGAAACTAAATCAAAACACGATTGAAACTCTTAAAAACTTTGCAAGTATTAATACTAACATATTAATCAAACAAGGTGATGAGTTATCAACTATCTCAACTATGAGAAACATTTTTGCTAAGGCAAAGATTTCAGATAAATTTACCAACGAGTTTGGTATCTATGATCTAAACGAATTTCTATCAGCAGTATCAGGTTTCACTAAACCTGAATTGTCTTTACAAGATAAGTATATGACAATATCTTCTGAAGGTAGTAAATCAAAAGTAAAATACTTCTATTCTGATCCTTCAGTAATAGTATCACCAACTAAAGAAGTTAAAATGCCAGAGGCAGATGTAACCTTTAGTCTATCATCATCAAACTATAAAGAACTGTTAAAGATGGCGGCGATTTTAAAATCACCAGACTTATCATTGATCGGCACAAAAGGTGGTGATATTGTTCTTAAAGTTTGTGATAAGAAGAACGATACATCAAACTCTTTTGATATCATAGTAGGTCAAGGCGCTACAGCAGATTATACTTTCTATTTCAAAGTAGAGAACATGAAAATGCTAGATGGCGATTATGATGTCGAAGTATCATCAAAATCAATCTCACACTTTAAACACACAAAACTACCTATTGAATACTGGATTGCTTTAGAACCAGATAGCTCTATAACGAAGTAGAGAATTACTGTCTTATAAATATTTGTATGATAAAAATATACAAGATTACAAATAAAGTAAATAAAAAATTTTATATAGGATATACCTCCAAATCTTTAGAAGAAAGATTTGCTAGACATTTATATAATGCGTTTAATTTAAAT
>Ga0222634_1000189_pt1 | contig 36830 bp, 47 predicted proteins | sample AntAcemetageno50_FD_179807 | JGI IMG/M metagenome (GOLD analysis project Ga0222634, IMG submission 179807) | Saline water microbial communities from Ace Lake, Antarctica - #50 | ecosystem: Environmental > Aquatic > Non-marine Saline and Alkaline > Saline | place: Antarctica: Ace Lake | collected... | reverse complement strand
GCTCGTCAAACGTTAATTCTCGCCATTCTGTGTACGGCTTAGGCTTGTGTCGACCTGTTAAAATACGCTTTTCCCGTTCGGCGTCTACAATATTGTCGTCGATTTTGATGAAACTGCGCATATCAAACTCCTACATTAAATAATATTCTATCAAAACTGAATGAGAATGTCAACGAGACTATGCGGCTTCTTTGATAAGTTTTTCTAGTTCTTTTCGATAGTGTAGTGGGCTGTTGACACCGGACCAGTTTTTTAGATCGATCATAAGCAAATCTTGATTCAAAGCTGTGTTATAGTACTGATTTTTTGGAATAATGTATATTGCTGGAAACGATGAACGGAACTGTTGTACCGTGATATCGACCACATGGCCATAACCTTCGCACCAAACATGATTCGTTGTTATGTCGTTAGGAACGATTTTAACAAAGGCCTGGCCGCCGATCATAGAAATTTTTAGACCATGCGATTTTGCAATACCGTGTACTAACCAGCTCGCAATAGCGCAGTAACCTTGCATGGTCTTATTGTCACCGCACTCAGGGTATTCTTTAGAAAATTTTATTAGCTGCTTACGAGCTTTTGCAGCAACGTTTTTCAACTGGAAAATCATAACAAAAAATCCACATTTTCGAAGTCTTTAGTTGACTGTAGCCGAGAACGTTAGCGTTTCAGTGTAATCAGTTCCTTTAGAAAGAACTGTTTGAGAACCGTCAAATGCTACTGTGGCAGAGTAAACATCGCCACCAGGAGCTGACTTAGTTGTCTTTGTGGCAAACTGTCCAGAAGCTCCAGTGAAGCTTACAGTTGCAGCGTCACGCTTAACTGTTAAAGCAAGTTTCTCAGTAGTAGTCGGACTATAGAAACAAGCACCATTTGTAGTCGGGCAGTTGCTAGATCCTTGGTTGCCACTTGTAACTGTAACAGTATAGCCAGCTCTACGGTTGCTAATAACTTTTATAGAAGCAACAGCTCCAGCAGTTACTGCCGTCGAAAGGTCAAATGTTGATGCTTGGTTTGTTACAAAGATGTTAAGAATCTGTGGAACAGTACCGGTGATGGTGATATTTGCCGTGCTGGCCGCATACGCAGAGCCAGAAAGGATTGAGATAGCAGCTACTGCTGAGATGAGAATCTTTTTCATACTGATATTTATCAGTCTCCAATCTTTCCAGTTGCCCTAAGAACCTACAAACCAATCACAACTATGACAAATGTCACACCCGCTAAAACACTTCCTTCTAGGAAAGCGATAATAGCACACACTAAAGAAGTGATCATGACGGCAAAACCGAGAAAGCTAATCATTCTTCATTACCGTCACGGCTGATTGGATTAGACTAACTAGCCAAAACACAAGAAAAACAATACCGGCTAAAAAGAAAAGAAGGTTTGCCGTCGTAGCACCGATCGCAATGATGCCAACGCATGCTGCTGTCATAGCGGCTCGCCAAAGCACAGTTGGATTTTTGATAATTTCTGCGAACATTAGCGGAAATCCTTCTGCCATTGTGAACCAGTGACGCTCATGCCATTACCGGCAAGATACGTACGCCACATGATACCGCATACTCCAGCAGAGTTGTTAGCTGAATTGATATCTCGGATCAGTGCAGCTTTCTTTTCTGGCTTTGTATTTGAAGATTGCAACATCATGACGCTCTTTTCGCGCGCGTCATCAAGTGAAAGAGAATCTAGAGTCCGAAGAACTTCGAGATCAAAAGAACCATCGTCTTTTCTTGCCTTTCTAGACATTTTTAACTCCTGGTTGATCAATAAGAGTATTCTATCACATCCACTTTGAAGTGTCAATATCTTTTCTGTGATCAGCCAAAGATACTGGCATATGACCAGCCCAGACATCATTATGATCTTTCATATACGCTCCACAGACGCATACTTCTCTTTCCTTTTGAAGTTCTTCTAGATATTCTTCGAAGTATGTTAAAGTGAACCAAATAGAGTGAGCCCTTTCTTTTAACTGTGCAAGACCAGTTCCAATTCCATCTGAGGGCCAAACGATATCACTACGATGAACTACAAGACGTTTTACAGAGAGACGATTCTCGTAAATCCACTGAAGAATATCATCATTAGTAAAGAATGCAGAATCATCCATACTCGGTGATTTCTTAGTAGTGATCCCTACAGCGTTTGGCTCTCCACGCATTTCTTTTGCTTGGCCGCCAAAACCGACGCGTTCAGAATTATCACCAAAGACATAAAGTTTATTTGGATTGTCTTTTAGATCTTGCCGACAGATGAACTTTTTGTAGATTAGCATGCGGCAATTCTTTCATTGAGTTTTTCAAGACACTCGTCACGAGTCAGTGTGCAAAGAGATTTGATCCAATCTTCACGAACTGAGTCAAGAATTTCACCCACGATAGGACCGGGCTTAACACCTTTGTCTAATACATCCCGACCTTTCAGAGGGAAGACTAGAGGTTCAGCTTTCATTAGAAAATCAACAACATCCCAATCATGGTTGTGTAGATCGTTTCCACTAAGCACAATCGCGTCCCGTGCAGGACCAGTTCCAATCCGCAGTTGAAGTGTGATGGCGCTTTCGATATCAGCGAAATCGTTTTCTTCTGTTGAGAAAACTCTTGAAATTGCTTCGACTTCTCCATTATGAAGAGTCAAGACGCGATCTTCTAAAGTCTTGAGAAATTCTACACGATTTTCTGGGCGAACTAAAGACATCAAGCATTGACGACCACTAATAGCTCTATTATCTCTATTAGCTGTTATGCGCATACGTTGAAAACCTTTAAAGTCATCAAGCAAAAGATGCACATGAGTCATGATTCCAAAGTGGTTCATTAAGTGAATTGCCCAATCTGCGTGCGGAGCAACTAAAGTCTTCATCAATTCAGAAGTCACACGCTCACGCGACAGATTTTTGATAGTATCTTTTTTAGCAATGCAAGCTCTAAAAGACTTTCCGTGCGGGAAGAAATCTGTTCTTGCAATGAAGCGAAAGAACCTCAAAATACGTAGCGCGTCTTCATCAATTCGATCGTTCGGATCGCCAACAAACCTTAAGTTACGATCTTCAAGGTCGGCTAATCCACCAACAAAATCGATTACTGTTCCATCTAGTCCTGCGAACAAAGCATTGACAGTAAAGTCACGTCTCTTAGCATCTTCTTCCCAGCTGTCAGTGAATTCAACTTCTGCATGACGACCGTTGCAATCAACGTCTCGGCGAAGCGTGGTGATTTCGAAGTTTTCTTTTCCGATGACTGCAGTGACTGTGCCGTGCTTAATTCCAGTGGGGATTACGCGAATGCCAGCACCTGCCAATGCTCTCATAACTTGTGCAGGTCTGAGATCAGTTGCAAAATCAATGTCATTGATAGGAACATTCATTAGAGCATCGCGAACACAACCCCCAGCGAATCTAACAGTTCCGCCAAAAGCGATTAGAGGAGTAGTTACTCGACTAACGCTGTGCGACTTCAAAAATGGTGCTTCAATTTTCATTGTTCCATCTTATATTGATTAGAACTAAAAGTCAGTGTGTTAGTCGCTGTTTTTAGTGAAAGTGGTCCTAAAAAATCCACCGACAAAACCAAGAGCTGCTCCAAATTGCCAAACTGAAAGGGAACCAAGCCCTAGTGCAGTCATAAACAGGTTAAACGTAGTTGGGAAAAACAAACCAACGACCCAACCAGAAAACGCTCCAACAACAACTCCAATTAATGGAGCTAGAAAAATTACTACACCTACAAGCAAAAAGGCTAAAAGTGCTTGAGTAAAGGTTTCTGCTTTGTTCATTTTTTATTCATCTCCTCTTTATTATTGAAAGCGGGGAGAGCCGACAAGTGGCTCTCCCCATTATTCAGACTGAAGCTTTATGCGTCAGCCATCTCAAGCGCCAACTTGAGAGCCTTTTGCTTCCGGTCGCGATTAGCACCAAACCAAGCGCTATTCATACGAGTGTCCGGGTTACGACCAAGCGTGTGATCTGCGAGGTATGTAACTGCGTTGAACGGCTGCCACCAGCTGCCCTCAGCGAACTCTGCGCCGGGTTGCTGATGCAACGCTTCGATCGCAAGAGCTGCATTGCGGGAAGTCTCTTTTTCAGCGTCCTTCGACATTGAAGGGAAGACGCGCTTGAAGTACTCGACAATGTCTTCGTCTTTAGCTTTCCGGGAAGCCAGAAACTGCGAAGCTTCTTTGTAGGAAGTAAGCTTCTCCTTAGCAACGCCGAGCATTTCCTTAACATAATCTCCGTCGAATTCTTGACGATGATTGACTCGAATCATCTGCTCAGCGCCGGTCTGAAGGGCCAACGAAAGTGTGTTGTTGCAGACAACACGGATCGCCGTCATGCTAGTGCTGATCGAAAGACCGTATTTGTGCGGGTTAGAAAGAAGCAGAAACTGCTGAACTCGATCGCCTTTGACGACTTCGAAAGAGTCGTTGACTTTTGCGAGAACCCAAACTCGCTTACCGCCTTGAAGAGAGCCGGCGGTGTGCATTTCCATGTCGCCAGCTGCGACAAAGTCGTGGAAAAACGAAAATGCATCTTCATTTTGAAGAGGCCGCCAGTCATCGCCAACAACATCAAGCAACTTGCCGTCCGAAGTACGAACAAGAGCTTTCTTCTTTGAAGCTTTGCGCTGAACTTGTTGACCTTGAGAATTAGTCCAAGTATAGCCCATGTCGAGCTTTTCGACTTGCCAGTTAAGACCGGCTGCGTCCATCATCTGGACAGGCGTCAGATCATTGTGGACTGGAACGCCGAGGCCGTGCCAGGGAACTTCGCCTGAATAAGCCATCGTTTCAACTACGTGTGCCATAATATCCTTCAAAATTTGAGAATGTGTTTCAACTCTCTTATTCTATCAAATAATGTCTCGCATGTAAACAACTTTTTTCAAACAACTAAAGTTTTTTTGTCCAGTATAGCGTGTAGGAATAACCCCATGGTTTTTCAGGAGTATACAACTTGTAGCCTTTAGAGATAAGACTATTTGAACTAGCGGGGTTATTTGAAGTGTCAGTAATCATCTTAGTGATTCCTAAAGTCCGAGCAAACTTTTCTCTAACAGAAATAAGCTTCTTCTGAATACCATGACCTCTATGAGAAAACCTTACGCCTGAGCGATTTAGGTAGCCCATGTTAAAACCAAGATGTCGTAATCCACCGAAGCCAACTGGAATGATTACGTTTTTATCAATATACTCACAAATCCACCAATAACCAACACTAAAATCTGGCAAAACGTCTGCTGGTAGAACTGTTTCATGAAGCCACTTTAAAGCTTCTATGTCTTTCGGGGTAATCTTCCTGATCTGATACATCGTAAGCAACTCCTGTGCGGGTTTTGCTGTAGTCTTCACAACAATACACAGCAAAAGAGTGACCGACAGGCACTGTTGAATTTAGATACAACGGACCCCTACGTGGCCCGCGATAACGCATCATAAGTCTCTTATCCCGGAAATAAGTATCGTTCGCGCGCACGATCTTAAAAATCTCTTTCATCGCAGCGCGGTCGAGAAGAGTGTTAGGTACATCTTTAAGAATTGCAGCTTCGTCAATTGGCGCTGCAAGATCTAGGTACTCTTCGAGCCACTTAGATCCTTTTAGCCTTTTCAACCCACGTTTAAGCGCAATAGCAAACGATGCTTTAACACTAGCGTTAACGCCAATATCAGTATAATTTTGACTTCTCATAACCAATGAACCTCCGGACGGCTAAGTGACTTTGTATTGTAACACCTTTTCAACTGGTCACGTAACAGTTGAAAATCACTTTTGTCTGATTGAAATCGAAAGCCGACTCCACCAGCGTCAACCCACTCCTCGATATTGTTTCGACTATCGTCGACGAGAATGTTTCTTTTACCGTTCGGTTGCATAGCAAAATGATGTTTACTCATGCTATATATGGTGCTGTGCGGTTGAATATCTCGATCGGCGAGCCAAGCGCTTTTCCATTTCGCGGAATTAGCTTGGTCTCCAAAAATCGGAGTTGATAAAATTCCCCAACGACCCTGAGTGAGTTTATGAACATAAATGACTAGTTCAGTCGTTAAAGGTACAAACTCAGGAGCCCTTTGAAAAAAGTCAGTTTTTTTGAATTTAGAAAATTCAGTATCGAGCCCTGGAACTTGCCCCCAATGTTCAACTTGATGTTGATCAACAAACATACTATAGAGATCTACTAGAACTCCATCCATGTCAAGATAAATCATTGTTTCCATTTTCAAATCCTCTGTATTTCAAGCTTATCTTTAACAATATTCAAAGTAACTAGTTCACCGCCTGGATACCGAGTATAGTCTCGACCTCCGTCGATCCAAACAGACTCATCTTTTGAAATACGATAATCATGACGCCAACGACTAAAAATAACTTCTCCGTCGTTTGCGGCTATTCCATCAATTCTCTGTGAAACAGCAGATTCAACACCGCAAATCATAAGCGCTGCTTCAGAGTCATCAAAGTCTGAATTATTCCAATAAAGACCAAAGTGGTTGTTAAATCCTTCGGGTGGATTTTCTTGATAGAAAATTGCTACGGGCTGATTAACCCACCTGCCGTCTTTATTTTTGACACACGTTTCGCAAACGTACTTAGCTTTTTTCATAGCCTCGATTTTCTTCACTTGTTCCCAAGTAAAAATCGTCGGATCAATATTTACCTTTAGGTCAAACATAGAACAACACTCACTAATGCTACGATTGAAAATACACATCCACAAATGAAACCAAAAATCCATTGACTACGGCGCTTTTCGACTTCTTTGCTTCCTGGAACGTAGCCAATCAATTCGTCAAGTCCTGATATATTCATGATTTACTCTTTTTCAACTTTTGTGTGACGGCGTGGACTATCATCAAAATTTAGATTTCCTCTCACCCAAGACTTTTTTTGTTCTTCGTGCATTTTTGCACGTTCTTCTGGCGACATATTCTTAACATGCTCTACTGCTTCTTCGAGGAGCATCATTAATTTTAGATTTGTCGCCATGCCGCGATTAATCATCTAATGAATCTCATCTACTTTATTGAAGATGTAAATTAGAATACCAAAATGCGAAACAAAAGAGACTGGAATAACTACAAACCACACTAGAAAATGAGCTGATGAAAGTATTAGCGCGATAACAATGAAAAACGCACTGAATACAATCAAAATAGTAGCAACGCCTATAACTACTAAACGCGAAACATCAAAGAGACTTTTATTCATCTCTATACCTAGACGGATTTTGTTGGCGCTCATTATAGGCTCCGGGTTTCGAATATGATCATTGTATCATATCGAACAAAAATGTCAATCAGCTTCTTTAAAAAGAAAACCTAGTTTTGAATCCAAGTCTGTGAGCAGTTCTTTTTCAACAAGCTCTGCTATTTTGTTTGTTTTACACTCAATAGTATATACATCACCAGCAATTGAAAAACAAACTTCAGCCCCGTGCCACCATGACATATCTTTTGAAAACCATTTTTTGCCCGTGTTCTTTATGCCAAGCTTTTTGTGAAACCAAGTTTTATGGATACGACAAAAACGACCAGCCCCATAGTGCCAATTGCGTTTTCCATTCCTTCTCCATACGCGCTCAACTAAAAGCGGATTAAAACCGCCTTCAAAACATTCAATTTCTAATAAGTGTTTAGTCTTCATCTGGACCTACTATCATTACATCATCAGGAACTTGAATTGTTAACTCTGTGCTATATCCATTTTCATGAATTTTGTAGCTCACTGGCCAATCTGGCATAGGAGCATTTTCGTCAATTGGTGAAAGACCAATCATCCAAGTTGGCGCAATATTTTTCAGTGCGTAGTACGCAAAAACCATGACTCCAAGACCATGCTGGTCAAGCAACTTTACATGAGTTCCGTCATAGCATGGAAACTCTTCTCTAAAAGCTCCTTCGATTTCAAACAAATCGTCACTTGCTCCATAGAAAATCACTTCTTTCATTATTACTCTCCGTAGTAAAATTTCACGCGGTCAGCTAAAACTGAAGACCACTTACGCCAATCTTCTTCAACAAAAACTTGTGGTGCAGCGCCGTCATTCATGATCCAAATCATGTTGCCTACAACTTTGAGATCATATCTTTCTTCGAACATTGTGCTGTAACCACAAACTTGAAGACGATAATCTTCGATATCGCTAGATTCTTTTGGCTTTGCGCTATTCTTAAAATCAACTACCCAAACGCCGTTTTGAATACGGCAAACCATATCAACTGTGCCAGCGATTCTAAGTACATCACTCCAAAGAGGAGCTTCTAAAAGAAGGACTTCATCAACGCGATCAATAAGTTTCTTTGCTTGCATAAACATTGCAAGCACATTGGGCATAAGTCCTTTTGGTTCTTTTCCAGTTTGAATGTATTGTTCAATAGCGTCGTGCAACTTAGTTCCACGAACCCGAGCAACACGCCCTAAACGTTCAGCTTCTTCTTCGCCAACCCACTTTCGCCACCGTTCAAGCCAAGCTTTATCGGCTGTTGCGCCAAGAACAGTAGTCATGCTCGGATAATCGCCGAGCGGAGTCCGATATAGACGCGCTTCGGGCGTTTCTATGCGAGGCGCGTCTAATACGTTAAGCAATTTCTAGTTTTTCTTTTGTTTTTGCCAATACCAAACACCAAGCCAGGCGACGATAAATGCAACAATAAACCAAGTCATGATAATCTCCATCTATAGAATTTTTTGCAAAATTGTAGATTTGAAGATATCATATCATAGAATAAGCGAATTGTAAACAAAAAAGGGGAGCCCGAAGGCTCCCCTTTTATCGAACTAAAAAATCTGTTAAGACTTTTCAGCAAGCTTCTTGAAATAATCAAGACTAGCATCGTCTTCTTCATCGCCATCTGAAGACTCACTAACAGTTGGCTCTGAAACTTCTCTTGAAGCAACCGGCTCAGGCGCCTCTTCATAAGTCTGTGCGGGTGCAAAGACTTTGGCTGCTTCAGGAATCGTTGCAATCAATAAGCGTTTAAGCTCTTCGAAAGTCTTGAATTCCTTCTGATCTAGAAAAGATAAGAGCGCATGTTCTTTCTCCCAAAGAGCTTTAATCTCTTCATCAGAGTCTGCAACTGCAGATGGACTATCAAACTCAGACTTGTCGTAATTACGAAAGCCTTCTACTTGACGAATACGCATCTTAAAGTTAGCGCCTTCCCAGAAATCAAATGGGTTAACTTCAGCGCGATTTTCAAGTTCATCTGGAGTCATCATGCCGTTGATCTTATCAAAGATCTTTTTACCATAACGATAAAGAAAGACCTTACCCTCGTTCTCACGATTACCAGGATCAGTAATCACAAGAATATTAGAAATATAGTTCAAACGACGCTTTTGTTTACGAGCCTGTTCTTTACCAGCCTCATCACCGCGGTTCCATAACATAGAGTTGAATTCGCCGACCGGATCTTGTTGTCCGATAGTCGACAATGAATTTTCAATGTACCACTTACCAGTAGGACCCTTAAACCCGTGATTAAAAACACGAACCCAAGGAATTGTCTCACCCGGAGGAGCAGGCAAGAAGCGAATGAGAGCAAGACCGTTTCCAGCTTGATCAACAGTCGGCTGCCATCGCCGTGTGTCGTCTTGTCGTCCAAATGAAGTTGTTTGTTTGTTTGTTTCCTCGACGATCTTGTCGTAGAGGGAAGTGCGGTTTCTCTTAAGATCCGCGAATGAGTCACTCATGTGTAGTTTCCTTTTTTGTATAACAGTTTTATTGAGCTTATCCACAAAGCTACATGATGTAATCATTCTATATATACACTTTCACATCAACGTGAGAATGCATCTACAAGTATTTTTTTAGTCCTTTCATCATCTATTTTGAAAAACGAAGAAGACTTTTTCATTTTGATGTGAAGATCATCCCAAATGAAATTTCCGCCAATCTTCTTATCCCAGTGTTCAGAAAATCTTGTAAGTCTATCAATGATGAGTAAAGTATCAAGACCAATAGTTTTATTAAGATAGAGCTTAATAAGAGTTGGCAACTCACTAGTTTTTACTGCAAGAAGCTCGTTCAAATCTGGGCAAAGATCCGCCATCGTTTGGCAATCATTCTTAAACACGTACGATCGAGAACCTTCGCGCCTTAGAAATTCTTGATAGATTTCTTCAGCTTTGTCTGAGACTAAATCTTTAGCCCATACTTTTGGGTTCTCAATAAAATTGATAGCAATGAACCGTGCTAATTCATCGCGATTTGAAATCTTGCGTTGAAGCTTCTTAAAGAAAAAGCGATCTTTGCGCTTGAGATAAGTTTCTTCGTTCGCGCGAATTCCGCCATTATACTTGAAGTAGTCATAATCAGATGTGAAGTGGGCTCTTACAGCTAAATAAACTTTGAAGGCTCTGAACCCCTCGCGCGGATCATCTAACATGGAAGCTTACGATATTTCTCCTTAAGCATACTAAGATCAGAAGCTTCAGCCGCGATCTGTTGCTTGATTTTTGTGTTGAGAAGTTTTCCTGCAGACTCTACTTCGACTTCATTCCGCTCGCAATAATGAACTACAGCTTCCATGTAGGAAATGCCGCTATCCTTTACGAGTTGTTCGATAATCATCGAAAATTTTGATGTGTTCATGACTTCTATCATTACACGCTTTCAGTAAGAAGTACTTTGTTCTTGCCGCCGACGTTATCACGAACAATATCTTCAGACAAGAGCTCTGGCCAATAGACTTCGAATGCTATGCAATCTTCAATAACTTCAAAGTAATGCTTCTCACCAGGTCGAACTTGCGTAGATTCACCAGCTTTAAGAATAGTAACGTCAATTAGATCATAATCGTTCTTAACGACGACAATCTTCATACGTCCCCTTTCTACAAAAAAGGCGTTCCACTTATGTCGATGTAAATGTGTGGAGCATCTGAACCCTGCTTGTGCTTCTATTCTATGAAACTCAACAACAGCGTTCTGAAGGATCGGCTCCGTCGATCCCCAAACTTTACCAAACTTCAATTTTACTCCCCAGCGCTTTCCCAGCGATAAAACAGATGGTTGTCGATTACAACCGTCTTTCTGAAAACTTTAGCCCAAGAAGGTTTCACATAATCTGCATGGTAATGGGTTGCTCCATCTGTAAAATCGATGATTGGATACAACATCATCTTGAGCGCTATATTCCGAATTTCTTCGTAAATTTCCTTTTCTGTGATAATGTCAGCTTTACCATCGCAGTACCAACTAAATTTGCAACGATTTCGAACTGGAACCATCACTTTAGGATCTCTTAACGATTGTACTTTGTCGCCTTGTTTGACAACACCGCACACTGTATCCGGATAACGCGAGTCTTGAACTCTATTCAGAGTTACTAATCCGACGGCGAGTTTGCCGGCGAATGACTGATTCTTAGCTTCAAAGTAGATATTCTGAGCTAGACAGTTGACTTGCTGTTTGCTTATCACCAGTGCACGATCTGCGTGAGCTTGGTGACTCAAAAATAGCGCTGCAGTAACAGCGCATACCATTACAAAGTTTTTCATTTTTTTATTCTAACACGTTTCCTCACAAATGTAAACAACCAAATTGCGCTAACGATAAAAAACAACGCGCAAAAGGCTGGAAACGTAGAAGCCCCAAGGACTCCTTTACCGAGAAACATAGCTGTTGGTAGTGTTAAAATCCAAGCGAAAATAGTAATCGCAGCAATGATTTTAACTAGACTGTACACTCCCGTGAGGAATGTTATGGCCATTGAGAGATTTAGAAAAGGCATGAGCATGTTCCTTTTTATTAAAAGTGTAGTTCTCGCCTTTGCCAGTATCTCGAAGATCACTATCGTGATTTGTTGCTTTGTGTTTCTTGGCTAGCGCTTGTGACTTTTTAGCATCATAGCCGCGAGCAGGAGTACCAGCTACAGTTCTATTAACATGAACTGAATGGACTTCTTCTGAAAATGTTTTGAAGCTCTTCATGGGCCCTCTTTCTTATTTGTGGTGGATTTATTCTGTTGCCAGGAAAATCCACCAAAACCCCGCTTAACAGCCTAAGCTGCCAGCGCTAGTGCCTCATTGTCGTTTGCACTTATAACGTCGGCCGATAAAGAGGCCATCCTCGCGACTCTTTCCGAACATCACCGCAGGTCGATTCCTAATTCGCCCCCTCAGAAAAATTTGGTGGAGGCGCCGGGTACTGCCCCCGGGTCCCTTACGTTTTTGCGCGTCTGTCAACACCGCTGAATTATTTATATCACAAAGATTTCTTAGTGTCAACTAATGAAGAATCTTAGAACCGACCCCTGTGATCTCATCGATTTCAACCTCGTCTTCATCATCGTCTTCTGTCGGAAGCAATGGCTTTAGTAGTTTAGCATGATGCTGGTTCAACTTCAAATTGAAGAGCATTTGAAACCCTTGTAGAGCATCTACTAAAATAGAAACATAGATAACATTGTCGTTTTCTACACCACGTAGAATTTCTGTTTGATAGAAATGAATCATCGAAGCAGCAAAACCAAAACCATCTTCTTCATGCTCTTCAATAATATCATTGAGTTCTTCTGCGTTTTCTAGCATGATTTTTCGGTTTTCTTCATCGAAAGAATTCTTCGGCATAATGCGGCGACTAGCTTGAAACAAGTAAGCATATCGTAAAGATTCTTCAAAGTTTCCAGTTCTAGTTGCTGTAGCTCCAGATTCAATAATATTGATTAGCTCTTGGTATTTTGAATCGCTCAATTGTTCTTTCATAGATTCAATTGAAGCTTTGATCTCAGAAATCTCTTTTTCAACATCGTCTTTTTGAGTTTTAGTGAGTTTGAAATCTTGAACCCGATGATTGCTTAAAATTCCTTCGACTAGTGCATCAGGACTGAACATTAAAAATCTCTCCATTTTTTGCTAACACTAAATGCTATATAGAAAATAAGCATCGGCACTACATAGAAAATAAGCATAAGTGGCCAACCGATGAGAACAAGAGTTCTATTAATCGGTTTTCTATTTTTTTCGGATTGCCACACTCCTATCATACCGCCAAAATACGATATAAGAAGCCAGGACATTAGTACAGCGTTCATATTTGTATTCTAAACACTCTTTAATGAAATGTCAATTATATTAGTTTACTTTTGCTCAAAGTTATGTTAGAGTGTGACAATTGGAAACTGGACACGAAGCAATTGCGATGCTAGATCATCTGCTTGCTACTGGTGAAGTAGACTAACTGACTTCTAACGATCTATTAAATAAATCATTTACTTTTAAGCAAGATTATTATACTATGTTTTTATGATTGTAGATATCGGACCATACAGAAGTTGGATCGGACCATACCAATTAGCAGATTTAGCTTTTTGGCTTAATGAAGATCAAAAGAACCGTTTTGGTGAATTCCTTAGCAAAACTTTTATAGGGGATTTGTGCCAATACATTCATGATCGTAAAAAGCGTAAGGTCAAAATCATCGTTGAAGATTTTGATAGCTGGGATGCTTATTCTACTTTAGCTCAAGTTATTCTTCCAGTTCTTAAGTCGTATCGCCGCGATCACGACAGCGCTCCTTGGACTAATAATGAAGATGTTCCAGAGCGACTTCATGGCGCTGAAGACAGTTCAAAGGCTGATTACAAACTTGATGATAAGTTCTTCGATCGTTGGGATTGGATTCTTGACGAAATGATCTGGGCTTTTGACAACATCGTCACTGATGAAGATTGGGAATTGCCGTTTGAAGAGATGCAAGCGCGTTCTAAACGCACTGACAATGGGCTTCGCCTCTTCGGCAAGTACTTTAGAAATCTTTGGGTTTAGCGCGCTTCAAACATTGGTAATTGCATAAGTCTCCAGCTATTATCTGTAGATCTCGGGCTTGGCCCTTGAATAGAAACAGTTTTGTTGTTTCTAACAGATACATTTGTTGGCGCATTCACAGCAGTCGTTGTAGCTATTACAGCTTGACTAAGTCTCTCTTCTTTTAGATTTGAAATATCTTTAGAACCGCGGCCAATAGCAGTTCCCTTTTCTGTAAGTGGACCCCTTGGTGCAAGCGATTCTGTTTGCGATTGTTGTTGATCGAAAATCGAAAACTTTCTAGCGTTTGATACTCCAAAAAATTCAGCAGCTCTAACACCCGCGTTCGAAAAGAACGGAGATAGCTTATTGATCGGCCAGAAAGAGTCGTGTGTTTGTTCAGCCATAGACTGAAACACATCGTTGATAGCTTCTCCGACTTTCCACATAATTTCTTGGAATGACGGTATTTTGATGTCAATAGTTGGTAGCAAATCTTTTAGATTAAATGGCTCATGCTCTGCATAAACACTCTTTGAAGAAAAAATACGATCAAAGAAACCAGTAATTGGATCGATAAATTTTTCTTTGAACATAGTTGGGAATGATTGTATCTTTTCTTTGAGATTTTTGAAAAAGCTTTCAATACTATCAACAGCATTACTAAAAATCGTTGGAATTTCTGTGATAACCCAATCAAAAGCTTGTCCTGTTAAGTCTCCAACAGCTCCTGCAAGTCTGTTAAAAATCTCTGTGAATGAAAAGCTGTCAAGAGCTTCTGCAAATTTATCCCACCCGAGCTCACGGGTGATCCATGCTACACCGTCTTTAAGAAGATCTAGTGGTTTTGTTACAAAGCCCCTTATAATTTCAAGAGCTCCTTCTTTAAGACCGCCTAGTAGACCGCCGTCTTCAAACCCCTTATTGAAACCCTTAACAAAGTCTATGATTGCAAACATTATATTGACGAATGGAATAACTTTTGCAAGGTGTAAACCAGCCGCTATTGGTTTTAGAGCTTTGATAATTGGCTGAAATAATTTTCCAATACTCGAAACTACTTTTGTAGTTGTTTTTAGAACATCGACCGCAAATGAGATCGGCGATAGAATAAGACGCCCAAGAGTAGTAACGCCTTTTAAGATGTGATCTTGATACACTACTTTAGCTATTGCTGCAATACCGTTTATTGTTCCACCAAGAGTTTTACTAAGAAATTGAAACGATCCGACTAATCTAGTGAGAAGTATTATCGACTTCACTACAAGAATTTCTCGAATCCACTTGTCTAATCCAAAAGCATAAGCAGCAATAGCAGCGCTGATAAGAGCACCAAACCATGATGGGTCTGGTAAGTTTTGAAACCAATTATCAGACTTTTCAATTTTTCCAGACGTGTTTTTTCCTTTGACTGTTTCACGATCTTGGTCAGCTCTATCAGCTTCTATTTGAGCGCGTTTTGTATTTTCAGCGTGCTGAAGCTCGCTCATAGCATTGCTCATCTCAAGAATAGAGACTACATCGCCAATCTGCTCAGCAAGCAACATTAAACCAGCATCGAGGTTTTTGTTTACCAATGTTAGAGCGTCGTACATCTCAAACTGAGTCTCTTCTGAGTTCTCTAGTAGAGTTATGATGCGATCTGCTCGCTCTGTATCAAGATTAGGCAGCATTACTGACTCTTAAGCCTTTCTTCTTCTTCCCTGAGATAGTTGATCAACAGAGACGTATAAATTTCTCGTTCAAACGGAATCATATTTTCTAGCTCAGTCAATGAATATCCATAGTGTTGCATCATAGCAAAATTTGTATAGTAAAGGTTCATCAAAGAATCATGACTGAGCGTTAGCCGAAAAAACTCTGCAAACCCTCAATATTAGCTTCATCATCTTTTCCACACTTATCGCAATGAAACTTCACTTTATGAGATAACTTCGGCATAGTATTGAAGAACTCTAACACATTATCGAACTGTTTCTTTGAGAGTTTGCTAACAAAATCTAGAGCTTCTTCTCTAGTAAAATCGTCATAGACCTGGTTATCATCCCAAACGTTAACGATACAACTAGAGATCATATCAAGTGCTTTGTCAATTTCAGACTGACTAACACTAGTCATCGAGAAGATATTTGGATACTTCAATTTCATACCAACTCCGTCACCAAGATCAATTTCATTCTTATGGTCAGGAGTTTTTACAACTTTGATTTCGTCGAGGTTGATCTCAACTTCAGTAGAACTAGAACATTCTGTTTTATCTGTGTGTAGTACATTAACGTTGACTACTTCGCCGACACTCTTTGCTCGAAGCATAAGAAACAAATATTCAATATCGAAAGAAGCTAGCTTTGTTGGATCAAAACCAGGTGTGCTAACGCAATTTGTTAGAATTTCTGCAACTGCCTGAGATGTATCTCTAGTGTCTCCGCCTTCTAGTGTCATGTAGAGAATTTTCTCTTCTTTGACGAGGAACGGACGGAAACGAATTTCTTCGCCTGTAGACGGAATAGAAGTTTTGAAAGTTGGTGTTGCTAATGATGGTAAAGACATAATAACTCCATTAAGTTGTCTTAGAAAGGATGACGCCCGCAATCGTTCCTAGAGCGCCGCCTAGTCCACTGCGATTGATCCGACCAAAAGGACCTTCAGTAACACTAGTTGGTAGATCACCTTGACCGCGATAATCTTCTGTGAAGTATCGAAACGACATGGTAATGTTCATTTTAAGCACGTCAGCGTTTTGCCAATTCGAATTCAATGGTGCAATAAGCTGTGGATATGAATCGTATAGTTTTACTGAATAGACATGAGAATCGTCTGATTTAGCGTTAACATCGTATTGTCTAACTTCAACAGAGCCTTTGTAATCATCAAAGTATCCGATATCAAATTCGCGCTTTCTTTCAGTTCGGTTAAGAAATTCTTTTCTATGTTTCCCTACTACCATGTCTTGCCAACTTAGAAAAAATTCTCTTTCTCGAAGATCTGGACTCATGATTACAGTCATTGTGATTTCAATGAAGTTGGGTTGTCCACCAATTTTCTGAAGAGGACCATAGTCTCTAAACTCGATTGGCGTGATTGACCTCTGAGGAAATTCTACAGAATCAATACGGAATGAAAGATGATTAGTGTCAACGTTGCTTACTGTTTCTATTCCAGCTGGGGGAAAAACAAACGCCTTGAAACTGCTTTGAAGCGCAACACCGCCAGTACGGTTAATGTTCGCTTGAAATTCGTTAATCTTAAAGGCCACGAGCAGATCTTCCCCAAACTCTCTGACGGCTAGCGCCGATAAAGCGTTCAGTTGGTAGAAATAGAGCAATATCCCATTCACTAGCGTCGACTTTCAAAAACTTCGACTTCACATGTGAATGTATGTAGCGCTTAACACACGGTTTGAATTGTTTGAACTTCGTGCTCGCATTAAGGATTTGATAACTAATCATAAGCTTAGTAGCTTCATTGTATTTCTTATCTGTTGAAAGAGTATAAAGCGCGTCCATAAGCTTAGCTCGAAGAGCTGGAGAAATATAGTGTAAGTTGATTCCAATAAAACCGTCTTTAGTCATTGATACTGGAAAAATTACTGGAAAGCGGTCATAGTATGGTAAAGTTTCTTTATGTTTTGGATCATAGAAAAACATGTACATATCACCAGGGTTGACGGAGGATGTAGTCTTACCAACATTTTCGTTTACTAGACTGTTCGGTGTAGTTCGAGTTCTACGAGCTGCTCTACGAAACCATTCTCGCGCAGATTTGGTCCGACCAGGAGCTTGTCCATTCTTAATTCCTCTTTGGAGGATTTTATCGAATACGTATGAAACCATTTATCCGGTTATTGCCAATTTCTTTTCTGTGAGTATCTCAAACTGATAGCCATGGTTTTTACAATACGCTCTAGCAGCTTCAAACTTTCTATCATTTACTGCAAAAGTCATAATTTCTTGTAGATAACCCTTTGTTTTTCTCTTTCGCGGCTTTGGTGGAACCGTTTGGTTGAATGGTTTAATTTCTATGATGTAAGTTTCATTGCCATTCATTGTTCTTAACTTGGCCATAAAATCTGGAAAGTATCGATGATACTGCCCGTCTCCAGGATGTTTGTATGGTATAGCAAGCTCTTCTGAAGACCATTCTATTACATTATCGCTCAGATCTAGCCATTTCATGAACTTAAGCTCCCAAGAGCTTCTGTAAAAGATGCTGTTCTTATTGCCTCGGTACTTTGCTGGGTTCTTTGGTTTAAAGTATCCCTTATGAGTGTCGCGGCTGGCCATATAAATAGATCACACATTTCTTTTTTCTAAACCTATTTATATGGCCGCACCACAAAACACAAATGATCTCGAAGTCGCTCTGTCGAAAGGCGGCTCAGTCCCAACAAATTTCTTCCCAGGAGACTTAGAAGAAGTTGACCATTGGGTGTGTTTTTCAGTTGCTTCTCACAAATTTCGCCGTAAAACCGAGTTTGCTAAAGATGAAGTGATCAGACGAATATTTCTTCCTATTCCAGCGAATCTTTCTACTCAATACGATCAGGCTTACAACACTGAAGGCGTTGGAGCGGGTGGAGTAATTGGAGCTCAGATAGGTGAGGGATTTGACGGCACTATCTCTTCATTCATTGATCGCGCAAGTTCGCTTACGGGCGGCGATGTAGTTGGCGCTGCAAAGTACTATGGACTAAAAGCTCTTCAAGAGAATATTGGTTCTCTTGCTGCTTATAAGCTTCTTGGTCCCGCTGGTGGTGTTGCTGGTCTCGGTGTTACTGAAGCTCTTAAAGGAGCACTTGCAGCCGGCGGGCTTGCAATCAATCCTCATATGGGCGTTTTGTACGATGGTCCTAACCTTCGAACGCACAACTTCACATACAAATTCGTTCCTCGAAATCAAACTGAGTCAGCGCAGATCAAAGGCATAATTCAATCTTTCAGATATCATATGGCGCCTGGATATAAAGACTCTCAAGGACACTTCTTTGATTATCCAGAACAGTTTGATATTGATTTTCATTATCCAGACTACTTGTTCAACATCGGACCATCTGTTTTAAAGAACTTAGAGATTAACTATCATGGTGAGGGCGTTCCTATGTACCATGATGTTAGAACATCGGCTGCTGGTAATGTTGAAAAAGCTCCTGTGAGCATGACAATAAGCATGACATTCCAAGAAGTTTCTATTCTCACAAAGAAAAACTTTGAGCCAAGTTCTGGTTTGAATAGGAGCTTCTAGTGCCGCATTTTTTCGCGAACTTTCCAACTATTCGATATGACGTCTTGAACCAAGGCGCTCCAAAGATTATTCAAAACCCGTTTGTTCGTTTTAAGTTTCATGATATCGTACAAAGTAAAGTCGCGGTTTATTATACGCACGATGTTGAAGATGGAGAGCGAGCAGATGTAATTGCTTCTAAATATTATGATGACGAAACTCTTGACTGGGTTATTTGGTTGTCAAATTTAACTGTTGATCCACATTTTGATTGGCCGATGGACCAGCAGAGCTTCAACGAATACATCAAGAAGAAGTACGGCAGCGTAAGCGATGCTCAAGCAGATATCCACGCTTATCAATGCATCATTAGAGAACATAGTGTGCTTTCTGACGGCACTATCGTTAAACAGAAAACGCTTGACGTAGACTTGACTACTTACAGTTCATTGAGCGCGACACAGAAACAAATTAAGTATTCTTACGAATATGAATTAGAACTAAACGACGCACGACGAATCATAAAAGTTCTTAAGAAAGACTATGTGCCATCGCTCTTGCGCGAGGTTGAAACAATCTTCTCGTAATGACAGCATCTTCAACATATATTCCTGGAGATATCGATCTTCAGTCTTGTCTTCTCGTGAATTATAATGGAAAATATATTGAACTCCGTGAGATCATTCTTGAGTTCAATGTATATCATGATATTTTCTCGAATGGTATCAAATGCGATATCATCGTAGATGATGCCATTGGATTGATAGAGCGAGTTCCTATCGTCGGCGACGAAACAGTAATAATCTCATTCAGCGAACCGACTGTTGCAAAATACGTAACGTACGTCTTTTCTGTTTATAAGGTTAGCGATCGAGTATCTCAGAACGATCGATCTAACACGTATGTTATACACGCCCAATCGCAAGAACTAATCAATGACTTACGTTCAACAGTGTCTCGATCTTATTCAAATATCGCAGCAGACGAGATTGTTTCTGACGTCTACAAAACGTATCTCCAACCAAAAACTTCAAAATTCTCATATATTCGAGAAGGCAGGAGCTTATCTTTTGAATCAACTGAAGGGAGACATACACTAATCGCCCCTAAAGTTTCTCCTTTTCAGTTTATTCGAATGGTTAGTTCAGAAGCTCAATCTAAGAAATATAGATCAGCTTCATTTGTCTTTTTTGAGACTACTAAAGGCTGGAAGTTTGTTACTATTGAGAATTTGATGGACAAGCCCGCAGTAGATTCATTCTATTTTTCTCATGCTCTTTTTGATCGTCAACATACTATAGACAACGAAACAATTTTTCCTTATCAGATTATTGTTGCTATTGACTACGCTTCTCAATTCGATAATGTCATTGCGCATAAAGCTGGAATGTTAGATAATGATGTCGAAGTTATCGACCCAATCCGTAAGAAATTTTCTACAGAGAGTTTCTTATACGATCGAGATTTTGAAGAGTTAGTTCATCTTGGCAAGGGGAAGATGTATACTGAGAAGTCACTCTACAAAAAGAACGATGGTAGTTCAAGATCGACTTTACTAGTATCAAACATTGGAGAATCATATCCACTTTTGACTTACATTACTAATGGTCGCGATCTAGATCCACAGATTAAAGACCCAAGAGTGATTCATAAAACTCTTCCGTTTAGTTTGCCGGTCATGGCGTCAATCAACAATATGGTAATCGATGTTACAGTTCCAGGCAACACCGAACTAGATGTTGGCGATGTAGTTAATTTGAACATCATGCAAAATTCTAGCGACTCAGAACATTTAAGTAAGACAAACTTATTCTATGGACAGAAAGACTCACGATTTCTAGTTACTGCAATGCGCCATACTTACAATAGAGGTGATAATAGGTTCTTCACTGTGCTCCAATGCGTAAAAGACACTTACGCTATAGAGCCTAAGGAGATTGAATAATGTTTGGTGAAAATACAATCATGTGGATGGGGGTCGTAGAAGACCGTAGCGATCCTATTAAGCTTGGACGCGTAAGAGTTCGAATTTTTGGGTGGTACTCTGAAAACGTAAATGAAGTTCCTGTCACTGATTTGCCATGGGCTCAAGTTATTCAGTCTCCAACGAACGCAGCAGTTGGAGATATTGGTCAATCACCAACCGGTTTAGTCGAAGGTAGTTGGGTTGTTGGATTTTTTCTTGATGGAAAGCAAGCACAAAAACCAATCGTGCTTGGAAGTCTTTCTGGAATTCCAGACAAACTTGCTTCAGAATACGCAGCTAACGCTGGATTCAAAGATCCAAATAGAGTTTATCCATCAAGAAAGGAAGAACCAGATGTCAATCGGCTTTCTAGAGCAGATGCAGATTTTGTACACTCAAATCCAGCAACAAAGAATAGAAACAGAACTACGAGCGTTGCCACAGCGTCTGGTGGATCATGGGATGAACCAGCAAGTGGCTACGCAGCAGAATATCCCTACAATCATGTCTATGAGTCTGAGTCAGGACACATCAGTGAAGTGGACGACACCGAAGGATCCGAAAGACTTCATCAGTACCATAAGTCCGGAACTTTCGAAGAGATCGTGGCTGACGGAACTCGTGTCGTTCGCGTAGTTGGTACTGATTATGAAATTCTACTAAATGGAAAGAACGTATACGTAAATGGAGCGTGCAATATCACCGTCAACGGGGCAGCAACAGTCAAAGCGGGGGCCGTTACTTTGTCGACTGATGACGTCAATTGGTCAGTTAACGGCGATTTCACCGTTAACACGACTGGCAACATCAACCTCAATAGCTCCTAATGCCAGCAATTCACAGAAACGGAGATTCGAGAGCTTGTGGAGCGACGACTATCGTCACTGGGCAAGAACACGTTTACGCGAACGGGAAGCTGGTGTCGGTGGACGGGGACCTAGAGAGTCACGGTGACGGAGCTTTGACTGCGAATTCCCGCAGAGTCTATATTAACGGTAAAGCTGTAGTAAATGTTGGAGATGCTGGGGCTATTGATCAATTAGATCACACAAATACAGCTGCTACATCTGGTTCTCCGAACGTTAACGTCGGCGACCCGCTATAAATATATTCAAAAGAGAGAATTGATGGCCACAATTAAGGAGACAGTCTACAAAGACATCCCGCTGAGCTTTAGCGCTCATCCGGTAACCGGAAATTTGACTGTGCTAAAGAATGGTGAAGCCGTCAAAAACTCAGTGAAGAACATTATTCTGACTAATTACTACGAGAGACCGTATCGTCCTTATCTCGGCGGAAACGTAACAAATCAGATATTTGAACTTTTCACGTCAATGACTACTTTCTCAATCAGAAAATCAATCGTTGAATCAATTAAGAACAGTGAACCTCGAGCACAGCTTGATGAAGTTCGGGTATTAGAAGACAAAAAGAGTCATTCGCTTGAAGTCACTGTAATATTTCGCGTTATTAATAGTCCCGAACCGGTAACGCTTACTGTAATTCTCGAAAGGGTCCGCTAAAAATGTCGGCTAACAGCGCCATAGAGTTCACTGGGCTCGACTTCGATGCAATTCGCTCAAATATGAAGAGCTTTCTCTCTTCTCATAGCGAATTCGTAGACTACAATTTTGATGGGTCAACAATAAGTTTGCTTCTTGATCTACTCGCATATAACACTTATTTGAACGCGTATATGACCAATATGGTCGGCAACGAGATGTTCTTAGATTCTGCACAAATCAGAGAGAACGTAGTTTCTAGAGCGAAAATGCTTGGTTATACTCCAACTTCTTCTCGTAGTGCCACTGCGACCTTCTCTGTGACTGTCACGCCTAGTGATAACCCAACGTATGTTACTATTGCTCGAGATACGACTTACACTGCGACGCTTGATGGAGTAACATACAAGTTTGTTACTCCACAGCCATACGTACTAACTTCAAACGGTGGAACATTTTCCACAACTATTAGTGCAGTAGAAGGCGAACCTCTTACTCATCGCTTTTATGTCAACACGTCTAACCCAGTTAGATACGTGCTTCCAAACAAAGGCGTAGATACAACTAGCATTCGAGTCTACGTACAGACGTCAAACAACGACACTTCTAATACAACTTACACTTTGGCTAATGATATAACTACAGTGAACGGTAATTCTAATGTGTATTTCCTTCAAGAAACTACTGATGGAAAGTTTGAAGTTTACTTTGGTGACAATGTTGTTGGAAATAAACCAATCAATGGTAACGTTGTAAATATCAGTTATAGAGTTTGTAATGGAACTCTTCCAAACGGCGCGAATAATTTCGCAGCTCCATCTACTCTTGGTGGATATTCGACATTCACTTCTACTCTAGTAACTAGTGCTAGAGGCGGAGCAAATGCTGAGTCAATTTCATCAGTTAAATTTAATGCTCCACGCTCATATGAAGCTCAAAACCGTGCAGTGCTTGTTAGCGATTATGAGCGACTGATTCTCAAAGAAAACTCTGATATAGCTTCTGTGAGCGTTTGGGGAGGAGAAGATAACGATCCTCCAATCTATGGTAAAGTCTATGTTTCTGTAAAGCCAACAATCGGAACAATCGTTTCTCAGACTAAGAAAAACACGATTAAGCGCCAACTTAAAAAGTACAATGTTGTTTCTATTGATCCTGAGTTTGTAGACGCTTCTTATCTCTATGTTACACCGACTATCGAAGTTCATTGGAACAGTAATCTTACTACTAGAAACGAAGCTCAAGTTTGGCAAGATGTTGTAAGCGCTGTTAACGCATATGAGACAACTACTCTTGGAACATTCGAAACTGAACGTTTTAGATATTCTGGTCTTATTCGAGCTGTTGATAACGTTGGCAGTTACGTCACAAGCAATCTTATCTCAATTAAGATGCAGAAACGTTTTATCCCAAGCCTCACAACGGCTACTACGTATAAGTTAGTTTACAATAATCCAATCAGAAAACCAATTTCGGCGGGCCACACTTCACATGCGGGTTCTCACTTTATTTCGTCTTCAGCATTTACTTTCCAAGGACAAACGTGCTTTTTAGACGATGATGGAGAAGGCATTGTAAGAATTTACTATCTTGACGGAGAAAACTCTACTGTTTATCTTGATTCTGAAGCTGGAAGCGCAGACTATAATAACGGAATTATAACGCTTACAGCGTTTCTTCCTACAGCGTATGCTGGAGATGAGCTTAAAGTCTATGCAGTGCCTATTAGAAATGACATTTATCCATTGCGAAATCAGATTGTTCTTATTTCTGACGCAACAGTTTCTATGTACGATGAAGCGACAACAACAATTTCTCCTGCAATAACAATAGCAACTGCTGGTACTGTAACTACGACTAATGATGATGGCGTAAGTACGATCGTATATTAGTGGCAACATCCAATAACATATCGGCTTTAGTCGAGAACCAGTTTCCGAGCTTTGTAAAGTCAAATGGGCCGAAGCTTGTTTCATTCATGAAAGCTTATTATGAATGGATGGAAACTAGTGGTCAAGCTACTGAGCGTTTCAAAAACTTATCGCAATATCAAGATATTGATAGCACTCTTGATACATTCGTCCAGTACTTTGGTAAAGAAGTTCTTGGTGCAATTCCACAGACAACACTTTCAAATAAAAAACTTCTAGCTAAGCATGCGAGAGATCTATACAGAGCTCGCGGCTCTGAAGAATCTTTCAAATTGTTATTCAGAATTCTTTATGATGAAGATATTGAGCTCTATTATCCAGGTGACGATATTCTTCGAGCATCTGATGGGCGATGGATTCTTGATAAGAGTATTCGTGTTTCTAGTCCGAAAACTGGAACTATTTCTAGTTTGGTTAATCAGCAAATCACCGGTGCTACATCAGGAGCTACTGCTAGAATTGACCGTGTAAGCAGCACTACAGAACGCGGGCTTCTTGTTGATGAATTATTCATCACTAACATTTCTGGAACATTTGTTGATGGTGAACTAATCAGAAATAGTTCTAATAGCGTTAACGCGACAATCTTCAATATTTCTGGGCCAATTAACGTTGTTACTATCATTGGCGGCGGTTCAGGCCACCAATCTGGAGACGCTGTAAACCTAACCGGCCAGTCTGGTGGCGGTTCAGGCGCTAATGCTACTGTTCTTACAGTATCAGATACTAGTGCTCTTACTTTTCGACTTGTGAAAGGTGGACATGGATACAGAGCTAACTCAACAGTAACAATTACTAGTGTTGGTATTGGCGGCAATTTTAATATTGCTTCTCTTTCTAATACTGAACAGATTTCTATCAATCAAGATCAAATTAGCGCAGTTAAAGACTGTGTAATCAACACTTACCCTTACTTTATTTCTTCTGGAGCAAACACTGCTACAGTTAGTGCAAATCTTGCTATTGCTAATGTGTCTGTAACTTTAGGTTCAGCTCTAGCATTTTCAAATGTTGTTGTTGGAACAATCAACACCATTTCGACTATTGATCCTGGTTATGGCTATACCTCAATCCCCACTGTTCAAGTTCAAGATAACGAAATCAGTCAACTTGAGCTTGTTGCGCCGGGCGGAGGCTTCAAAGGAAATAACGCTGTCGTAGTTGCTAATAATGCTCTTGGTTCTATTTTATCTCTAACTATTAACATTAGAGGTCAGAATTACAGCCAATATGAATTAGTAGATATTGCTAACCAAACAAGAACTGCTTTTGACGCTAATGGATCAGTCAGTGTTACTGGTGTCGTTGAGTATCCTGGTCGATATGACGGCACTCTCGGTTTCTTAAGCTGGGATCATAAACTACAAGACAATCTTTATTATCAAGAGTTTTCATATGTCATTAAAGCGATGGAATCACTTAAAAGCTATGCAAGCATAGTTAAAAAGTCAGTACATCCTGCTGGTACTAAGATGTTTGGTGAAGTAGTAACTACTTCTACACTTGCACCTAACACAGTTACGATGGCAGTTACTACTCTGACTACGGCCTAAATAGGAGAACACCATGTCGGGCATTGTTACTAGAAAGTTCAGAACTCACAACGCAAAACAACTTCATGAATCATTCAGTGAAGTTTCTGCGGATAGGATGTATTTGTTCATTGGACACCCTACTCCATGGGCTAATGATTCTGCTCCAACAACTCCAATAGATACTCCAGAGACTACAGAGTATAGTTATTGGCGCAGTATGATGGGAGCTAAAAAGGTCTCTGTTACTGACGTAACTTTTGGAGCTCCAAGAACTAACTGGGCTAACAATACGTTATATGATGAGTATAACGGAACAAGCCAAAAAGTCTATTCAAATAATCATATTATTGTATCTTCGGCTAACAACGTATATAAGTGTCTATTCAATAACAAAGGCGCGAACTCTACTGTTGAACCATCAGGAACTTCTACATCTACAATTACTCTAGCTGATGGTTATAAGTGGAAGTTCATGTATTATATTTCTGGCGCAGACTACAATAAGTTTGTTACAGCGGGATTCATTCCAGTTAAGACTCTTACTGCGGATGACGGATCTTCTCAATGGTCTGTTCAGTCTGCAGCAGTAAATGGAGCTATTGATGTTATAGACGTTCGTGTTCCTGGTTCTAGTTATTTGTCGACAAATGGCGTAGTTGCTGCTGTTAACGGCGCAAATGTTACAATGGCTAACACTGCTAATTCTACATCAGATTCTTATGTTGGAAGCACTATGTTTTTAAGATCTGGACTTGGATCTGGACAGCTTCGTACGATTGTAGACTATGTTGGTGGCAGTCGTAAAGCTACTTTGAACTCAGCTTTTACAACAACTCCAAATACTTCTACTCAGTATTATGTTGGACCAAGAGTTATTGTGCGGGGTAATGGCGCTGGTTGTCTTGCTTATGCAAATGTTGTTTCAGGAAATGTTACGTTCGTCAACGTTATTACTCCAGGCACTGGATATTCAATTGCAAACGTATCAATTACTGCAAACAATGGCACTGGAGCAACAGCAATGCCATGCATTGCTCCAATGGGTGGACACGGCTCTGATCCGCTCGACGAACTTTCTGGACACAACGTAATCATCAGTGTTTCTCTTGCTGGTTCTGAGTCTAATACTTTGCCAACAACAAACCAGTTTAGAACATTTGGTTTGTTAGTTAATCCAAATTTAGCAAATGGATCTTCAGCTAATGGTTCTAGTTACAGACAATCTACTCAACTCACAGTGAGTTCTGTGAAGTCTGCTTTTGTTGAAGACGATCTTATCACTGGCGTGAATAGCAGTGCAACAGCTCGAGTAGTTAAATTTGCAAATACAAATTCTGCAAATACGCGTGGAATATTAGATGTTGTGGATGTAGATCTTGCATTTAGTTCAACTGAGTCAATCATTGCTAATACTAGTGGAGCGAATGCCGTCATTACTGCTATAAATAGTGGTAGTCTTAAGGCGAATTTCGGTGATATTATTTACTCTGAGCATAAAACTCCCACTTCTAGGAGCTCTGCTCAAACCGAAACATTCAAATTAGTTGTTCAGTTTTAAAGAGAATAGATGACCCTCTCAAATACAGCATCGCTTTCAACAAATCTTAATGTAGATCCGTACTACGACGATTTTGATGAGAGCAAGAACTTTCATAGAATTCTATTCCGCCCTGGAATGGCAGTTCAAGCTCGAGAACTCACACAGCTCCAAACAATTCTTCAGAACCAAGTTGACCGGTTTGGAGAACATATCTTCAAAGAAGGCTCAGTTGTTAGTGGTTGTGAAGTAACTTATGATAGAAACTATAGCTATGTAAAGGTCCTTGACAATTCATCTAACGGATCTTCTATTGCTTTGTCAACGTTTTCAAATCAGATTGTTACTGGCGGAGCTTCTGGAGTAAAAGCTCTAGTAGTCAATACTTCAGCTGGTGCTGAAGCAAACACACCCGATCTTAAGACTCTTCACGTTAAGTACACTCAAGCTGGTTCTAACAATACAGCTAAAGTGTTTACTGTTGGCGAAGCTCTTACTTCAAACAACGGATATGGCGCTAATGTTTCTGCAATCGGCGTTGGTTCTGCATTCTCTGTAAAAGAAGGCGTTATTTTCGCCAAAGACCACTTTATTCGTGTAGCCCCTCAAACTCTTATTCTCAACAAGTATGACGCTAATACGTCTCTTCGTGTTGGTTTCACTATAAATGAAACTGTTGTTGATTCAGATAGCGATTCTACGTTAAATGATCCAGCGCAAGGTTCATATAACTATGCCGCCCCTGGTGCTAATCGTTTAAAGATTACTGTCACGCTTGCTAAAAAGAGCATTAATACTACTGATGCTAATAACTTTGTTGAAATCTACAGGACTAATGCTGGTTTAGTAGAAGCAAACGCTGAAAAGACTCAATACGCTGTTCTTAGAGATTATCTTGCTCGTCGTACTCGCGATGAGTCTGGCGATTATATCGTCAATGGGCTAACGGTTAGTCTAAAAGAACATCTTAAGAGCGGCACCAATCAAGGTGTTTATACAGCTGCTAATGGCGGTAACACTAATAAGCTTGCCGCTGGTGTTGAACCAGGTAAAGCTTATGTTCAGGGTTACGACTATGAAAAGCTCATTACAACTTATGTTCCAATTGATAAAGGAACTGATTATGAATCAATTGAAGCAACTACAATTCCAACAAACTACGGCAACTATGTTACTGTAAAAGAAGTTTGCGGCCAGTGGGATGTAAACTTTCATGTTCCGGTTTCATTGCGCGACATTGTTGCTAAAGCAGTATCTAACAATGATTTTTCTACGACAACAGCAGTAGGAGCAGAAATCGGAACTGCTCGCGTGCGGGCAATCGAGTATGCATCTGGAACTAAGGGTTCCTATAACGCTACATACAAGATGTATCTTTATGATATCAGAATGACTAGTGGTGCTTTCACTAACGTAAAATCAGTCTATTTGAACAATGCTACAAATGCTGATTGTAAAGCCGACATTGTTCTGACTTCAGGCAACGCTGTTCTTAGCGAAACCAGTTTTAACCGTGCAGTATATACAATTCCAGCAACTAATATTCGTAGGCTAAGAGATAGCACTGGCACTATTGATACCAACTTTAAGTTCTTAAAGAAGTTTGATGTAACTATCGCAACCGATGGAACTTTTACTCTTGCAACTGGATCTGCAGACGAGCAATTCCCGTATTCTACTGGTGCTTTGAACAGCACTCAGAAACAAGGTGGTTTCTATGTAGTTACAAATGCTGCAGCTAACACATCAGTAAATATTACTGGTACTGTAAGCGCCACTTCTGGTTCAAACACTATTACTGGTTCTGGTACTGCATTTAGTACTCAGTTGAATATTGGCGATCAAATCAATATTGGTAATGTTGGAGTTCACTTCGTCACAGCAATTGCTTCTGCTACTTCTCTCACTATCCTTAGCAATGCTGGAAGTTCTGCTACTGGTGTCGCAACTCATAAAGAGTTCGATGTCGGACAAGTCATTGATATGTCTGGTTACGGTATTGGTGGAGCTCGTACAATCACTGTTGGTTCTACGACTTCAGCAACTTTTGATACACAAGAAACTTTCACAGCAACAAAGTCAGCATCTGTTCTAGTCGAACTTAACAAAATAGACGGTCAAGAGAAAGCTAAAGTTTACAAGAGTGGACGATACGTTCAAATTCTATGCTCTAACAACACAGCAAATACTGTTGGACCATGGAACCTTGGACTATCAGATGGTTTTCAGATTCTTGAAGTTCGTCAAAGGGGTTCTGCCTTCACAGCTAATACTGAAGGTACTGATGTAACTACGCATTTTGAACTTGACACTGGAATGCGCGATAACTTATATGATCATGCAAAGCTAGTTAAGAAAAGTTCTTCTGCATTGTCAATAGCTTCAAGCGACTATCTACTTGTTAAGCTAGATTACTTTACGCATGATACTTCACAGGGTATTGGATATTTCAGCGTAGACTCGTATCCAATCGATGACGTTGATACTGCAAATACTAGTGCTATTCAGACTGCACAGATTCCTATCTTTGTTTCTCCTGTTGATGGTAAGTCTTTTGATCTTCGTGACAGCATTGATATTCGTCCTCGAATTACTGACTCTGCCACAGACACAACATTAATCGGTTCTGCTACTCTCAATCCGAATACAATGGTTTCTATTGTGCAGCCTTCTGGTGGATTACACTATTCGCCGCCAAATGATTCTTTCACTGTTGACTTAGATTACTATCTTTCTCGTCGTGACTTAATTGTTCTTGATAACACTGGTAACATTCGAGTTATTAAAGGAACTCCGTCTCTTTATCCGTATTCGCCACAAGAACCGTCTGATGGTATGACTTTAGCGAAAGTTAAAGTTGCACCATATCCTTCATTGCCAACTGAACAGGGCCGTCGTTTTTCTCGGCCGCAGCTTGTGTGTGAAGTTACTCCGATTAAGAATTCTCGTTATACAATGCGTGATATCGGCGCTATTAAAGACCGTGTAGATCGTCTTGAATACTACACTTCGCTATCACTCCTTGAAAAAGACACAAAGTCTCTTCTTATTGCAGACGTTTCTGGTAATGATCGTTTCAAGAATGGAATTTTGATCGACAACTTTACTGGTCATAATATCGGTAACGTGTATGACAATGATTACTCTATTGCTGTAGATTCTGAAAAGAAAGAAGCTCGCCCGACGTTCAAGTTGAACTCGTTAGAATTGTTCAAAACGGCCAACACTTCTGGACTTAACGTATCTGCAAATGACGCTACTGTTGTTCTTAGTGCAGCAGGAACTTATACTAATGGTGAAGCCATTACTGTTGGTTCATCAACGTCTACTCTTCGATATCAGGTCGGCAACACTCTATATCTTGAAGCCGTTACTGGCACGATTACTCCTAGCGCAAATGCTGTTGGTGGATCATCTGGTACTAATAAAACAATTAGCACAGTGTCTACTCCAAGCGCTGGTCAACTTGTAACTCTGCCGTATACTCATTCTAGACTGATCAATCAGAAATACGCGTCTAGTACTCGAAATGCTGCTGGTCTATTCTACAACTGGGCTGGTAAGATTACGCTATCTCCAGATAGTGATTACTGGACTGACACAACTAATCGACCAGACGTTCAACTTAATTTCGATTTGAACACCGACAACTGGGTTCATCTCTCTAATTCTTGGGGAACTCAGTGGAATGACTGGGAAACTATTTGGTCCGGATCTCGTACTATCAATGAGTTTGAATCTCAAAATAGTCCTGCGCAGTTTTTTCAACAAGCAACAGTAGAAACCACTGAACGACAGATTCGTACTGGAATTAACGCAACAGTTACACCTTCTACAACTACACAGAATATTGGTGGTAGAGTAGTTAATGTAAGCATTGTTCCTTTTATGAGATCTAGAGTAATTCAATTCACTGGTGAAGGCTTCAAGCCAAACTCTAAGTTATTCTCATTTTTTGATGGAACCGACGTAACTGCTTATGTAACCCCAACCAATAGCAGTTTTGCTAATACAGCAAACGAAGGTGGATCGATTGTTGTTAATAGCTCTGGTAATGTTTACGGATTATTCCGTATTCCAAACGAAACTAGTTTGCGTTTCCGTACTGGTGAAAAGATTTTCCGACTTTCTGATAGCTCTACAAACAGTTCAGCTCAAGGATCAGTAACTACTGCTGGACAGATTTCTTACACTGCTAGTGGAATTATCCAAGAAGTTCAAGACACTATTGTGTCGACTCGTCAACCATCTTTTGCAACAAGTTCTGTTAGCGAAGAAAGAACTGTTAGTGATCGACGTGTAGTAAATAGTGGTTCTAGTACTGCCGCTTTTGGCGGAGTTATCGATAGCCCAATTGGTTACAGTGATCCTATTGCTCAAACTTTTAGACTTGACGACGCTTCAGCTTCTGGTGTAGATACTCCTGGCGCATTTGTTACAAAGGTTGATCTATTCTTCTCGAGCAAAGATAGCACTTATCCATTGTTTGTTGAAATTCGTGAAGTTGATCCATCAAACGGTTACGTGACTGATCGTGTAGTACCATTCAGCCGCGTTACATTACAGCCATCATCTATTAACACTAGCTCTGATTCTTCTGCTCCAACGCCTGTTGTATTTGAGTCTCCTGTTTACTTGCTTAACGGTTTCGATTATGCTATTGTTATTCGCCCAGGTGGTAACAACAGCAATGTTAATGTTTGGGTATCTCGTCTTGGAGAACTAGATTTAGTTACTGGCGATCGTATTTCTAAGCAGCCGTTTGCTGGTATTCTATTTGCTTCATCTAATGACCGTGTATGGCAGCCAATTCAAGAAGAAGATGTTAAGTTCAGCCTCTATGTTGCTTCATTCACTGCAGGCGGTACTGGAAATCTTATCCTTAAGAATGAGCCTCGCGAGTTATTCACAGTAGCTAATGTTAGCTCTGGCTTTACAACTTCTAATGAAGTTGTTCATGGAGACACGAGTCTAGTATTCACTTCACAACCGTCTGTTAACGTTGCTGGTTATGTTGTTGGTAGTACTTCTGGTGCTAATGGCGACTTGATCGCTCTTACTTCTAACACAGCAAAGATCAGAAACTCTTATCCACTTAGTGCTAGCCTAACTCCTTCTAAGTTTACAGCCGGAGAAACCGTTACTGTTTACCACGCTAACGGTTTGACAACTGGCGTTACTGGTGTAGTCCATTCTGAGACTATTCCGGTAGGTAAAGTAGCTTACTATGACACCGTTAATGCTTCAAACACATATCTCCACCTGTCTAACACGAGTGGAACATTCGTTGTTAACAACTGGATCAAAGGCCAAGCCAATGGTCAGCAAGCTCGTATCGTTTCTATTGATAATCTAACTGTTGATGTTCTGAGCTTAATGTCTTCGAAGCTAGAACTTAGCAATACCACAATTACAACATCTGGTAAGTTTGCTAAGACAACTTCAACTAGAGACACTGCATTTATTGCTCTTACACCGAGCCATACATTCAATACTTCTAGATTGCTTATGAGTCGCACTAATGAAGTTGCTACTCTGTCTAGCGAAAAATCAATGGAGATTAAGTTTGCTTTTACTACAAACTCTACTCGCCATTCTCCTGTAGTTGATCTTTCTAGAGTTGCGTCGACGATCATTTCAAACGTGATCAACAATGACTCTACTGGAGAAGCAAATACTGCTGGTGGTAACGCTACTGCAAGATATATCACTAGGAAAGTAACCCTAGCTGATAATCAAGATGCTGAAGATTTGAAAGTCTACCTAACGGCGTATCAGCCAGCTACTTCGACAATTAGAGTCTATTACAAGATTCTAAACTCAGAAGACGGCGACTTGTTTAGCAATAAAAGCTGGGTAGCAATGACTCAAGTTACTTCGTCTGCTACTGTATCTGATGGAGAAGACCGAGAAGACTTCAAAGAATATGAATATACTATTCCTACTGCTAATCTTACTGGCGGCGGCAGTGAAGTGCAATATGTAAATTCGCAAAGTGTAACCTTCACTGGATACAAATACTTTGCTATCAAAGTAGTGCTGCTTTCAAGCACTACTGCCAACCCACCGAGAGTTCGTGATATGCGGGCAATCGCTTTACAGATTTAGGATTATGAAAAAAACCGGACTAGCACTAATAGAAGGAGAGCCTGGCCTAGCTAGAGAGCTCTCAAGTAGCGCGGTAATATCAACTGATACTATAGCTTTAAGCGCTTATAGAACTAGAAAACAAAGAGAAACTAAGATTGGCGAAGCTATTCAAGAGATGGATTCTGTAAGACGCGAACTTCATGATATCAAATCAATGCTTCAGCAATTGCTGAACAAGGAGTAGACTGTGGCTGTTGCTAACGTTCAACTTTCAGATACATTCAACACTTGGAGAATCAGAACTAATTCTGGTTTCACGCAGCTAAACCTGCTTGCAAATACCACTGGTGTTGCTCGTGTAACTGCAAACTTAGCCGTAATTACTCATACAGCTACTTTAAGTGGCAACGTTACTATGAGCGGCGTGAACACAAGTATTACTAGCGGTTCTCTTCATGTAACAGCTAACACACGGCTATATGGAGCGAATACTGATATTAGAGGCGGAACTTTATTAGTCACTTCAAACACAGTATTCAGTGGAGCAAACGTTAACATCAAAGCTGGAACTCTTCAAGTTACAGCTAACACACGGCATCTGGGAACACTATATATAGCTGGTCTATCTACTACTTCGAATAGTGTCGCTGGTGCTATTACTGAAGTCGCGGGCGACTCAATCGCGTTCGCAATTGCACTAGGATAAGGAACATATGGCCAATTTATTCAAGGTCAAGACACATAAGAATATCGGAGTTTCAGCTGTTACTGTGAATTCTTATACAGTTGCAACAGCGACGACGGCAACAGTCATTGGGCTTACTCTAACTAATCGAACTGGTGCTGCTATTAAAGCAAGCGCTATGCATAATGACGGTGTCGGAGCATCTGGACAAAACACTTACTTGATCTATAATGCCCCTGTTCCTGCTGGTTCTGCTCTTATTGTAGTTGGTGGAGACCAAAAACTAGTTCTTCAGAATGCTCATTCAATTCAGTGTCAGTCAAACACTGCTTTGTCTCTTGACATAGTACTTTCTGTTTTGGAGATCACGTAAGAATAAATGTCTTATATCGGACCATCTAATAGTAATGCGTACGTAGAGTCTAACATTCAGATTGGGCAGTCGTCTGTGACTGTTCATGCTATTGCTGCTGGTGCAGTTGTATCTTTGCCTGATGCAAGCAAAGCAAAATTCGGTCCTATTATTGCCGACCGCAAAATCAAGCGAGCAAATCGCCCGTAAGGATTACTAAATGAGTTATCTCGGCAGAGCACCATCAATTGGTAGTTATTCAGTAATAGACGATATCTCGTCTAGCTTTAATAGCAGTGCCAATACATTCACTCTACGCATCGGCGGAGATCAAGTTGTTGTGTCATCACCTCAACAAGTTATGATGATGATCGGCGGACTCGGTCAGAGAAGCGGCATAGATTATACTGTTAGTGGTGCTAATGTTATCTTTACATCTGCTCCAGCAGCTAATGATAGTTTTCACGCTGTTCTCCTTGGTGACACTCTTGACATTGGTGTTCCATCTGACGGAACAGTAAAAAAGAAGCATCTAGCTGTTGATACTACTGGCGCTACTACAGTCCGCGCAGGGATTGCATCTCGTGCAACAGCGCCATGGTCTATTGCTGGAACAAACTCTGCTACTTTAGCTGTGTGGACAAATTATGCTGTAAACACTTCTGTTGGATCTCTAACACTTGTGCTTCCAACATCACCTGTTATTGGCGATAGCATTCGAGTTTTAGATCACTCTGGCGGCGCCAGTGCTAACAACATTACGCTTAGTCGGAACGGTAACAAGATCCAAGGATCCTCTGCTAATCTTGTAATAAATACTGCAAGAGCCGGTATCGGCTTAGTCTTTATTAGCTCAGCTACTGGCTGGGTGCTCGAGGAGATCATCTAATGGTTAACCAGCTTCTCTCAACTTTATCAAGCCGAAGAGGCAAGAACCTCATTGACAAAACACCAGTAAGAGAAGCAAAAGATGCTTTAGCTAAAACTGATGTTGAAGTCCCAAGAGTAGTAGAAGATGTTTTTGAATCTCTTTCAGCTACTTCTAAAGCAAAAGTTCCTCAAGCTTCTAAAGACAAAATTGTACTGAAACAAACATTACGTGCAGAGTACTTAGCTCTTTATGATGCTCTAACAATCGAAGAAAAGGCACGCCTCTAAAATGAGTCGCAACAAGATCAATAGCAATTCTATCGCTAACAACGCTATTCAGTCAAAGCACCTTTCTGCTGGATTTGGTTTCTTAGCAAAAGACACTGTCCTTGCAGAAAGCGTTAACTACGACTTCCGTGCAGACATCGATTATGCTGGTGACGTTATCAATGCTAACTTCTTTAACAAGCCTTGTTATGATCCTAAGATTGTTAACACCGGATTGTCTTGGTTTCCAACTGATGCGAACCTTGCTGTAGTTATTGATACAGTAACTCCTTCAGTTATTTTTATTGATCGGAGCAGTGGGACTGCAGTCAAGACACTAACTGGGTCTGACTGGTCTTGGCTCACAGGTAAGACTTTTCAGTGTATTGTATTCAAGTATGGTGTGGTCGCTATCGGCACTACAGCGGGGGTTGGGGCAATCGACCTTCGCAATGGCTCGCTAGTTTACCGCGACTGGGATCTAACACTCATTACAGACTTGAGTATTGTTGATCTTGACCTTGGACTTGGTGGTCCAAATAACATAGTTGATGGTAATGGCATTCGCCCATGTATCGCAGGGTCCTATGGAGCAGGCGTAGATAGCACGTTCATTATCAAAGACGACTGGCACACCAGCTACGATCACGTCGGGTCGGCGGCGGCGGCAGGGCAAGGGTCGGTCGCGATTATTGCAGGACGCGTTGTCTACAACCGCCTCGCCACGACGAACGAAGTACGCGGCAGCAAGTCGTACAGCTTCTTACTCGACATCACGGGCGACGATTGGAACGAAGACAACGGCCCGGCTAACGCCAGCGGCGCGGTGTTTGGCAAGGGTGCGGAACACTTCCTTAAGAGCAATGGTATCAATACCTACGTGTCTGGCAGCGATGAGGGTGTGGACGTGATGTACGTCTCGCCGCGCAACAAGTTAGATGACATGCTTGGGTTCACGATGGACGAGACGCGCATGTACTCTATTTGTGGTGATTTACGCTCAGCGTGGTTCGTGGACAGCGTAACGGCGGATCGTGGTCCCGATGGCGGAACGCTCACCGAGACCGGCTCGGTGACGATAGAGACAGCCGTCGGCTCTGGGACGCGCAAGATGTTCTCCGGG
>Ga0222634_1000188_pt1 | contig 36834 bp, 42 predicted proteins | sample AntAcemetageno50_FD_179807 | JGI IMG/M metagenome (GOLD analysis project Ga0222634, IMG submission 179807) | Saline water microbial communities from Ace Lake, Antarctica - #50 | ecosystem: Environmental > Aquatic > Non-marine Saline and Alkaline > Saline | place: Antarctica: Ace Lake | collected... | reverse complement strand
CAAGTCGATCGTTCATTGAACAGTGGATAGAGCTTCGTAACAAAGTCCCTCGCATTGGATTACTATCACTACAAAGCACTGATAGTGAGTTTACTAATAATGCAGGACATAATAAAAACTGTTACCTGATTTTTGCTGCAGATGATAACGAAGATTGCATGTACTCGAAATTTGTCCACGACGACAAGATGGTAATTGATTGCGCATATGTTCAAAAGTCAGAACGATGTTATGAATGTGTAGATTGTTCAGGGTGTAATAATTGTTTATATTCAGAACATTGTCAGTCATCAGTCGATCTTTTGTTCTGTTATGATTGTCGCAATTGTCAAAATTGTATCTTATCTTCGAATTTGCGTAATAAAAAATACTGTATTAATAACGAGCAGTACACCAAAGAAGAATACGAAACAAAAAAGAAAGAAATAATGTCGACGTATAGTAATATTCAGCAAGCCAAAAAAGATTTCGATACTATGCGTTCACAGTCAATTAATAAGTTCGCTTTTCTTACTAAGTGCAAAAACGTAACAGGAGACTATTTGTATAATTGTTTTGATTCAAATAACTTGTTTGATGTTAGTGACGCAAAGGATTCTTCATATGTTGCTGATTCAAAAGATCCAAAAGAATGTTATGACTGTAATAATGTATATCATAATCCAGAATTTTATTTAGATGTGATGAGTTCATTGCAATGTAAGAATGTTAAACACTCGAGTCATATTTTTACATCATCAGACTTAGAATATTGTGACAGCTGTCATTCATCATCAGGCTTATTTGGATGTATTGGTATTCGTTATAAAAAATATTGTATTTTAAATAAACAGTATGAAAAAAAAGAGTATGAAATTTTGAAAGCTCAGATTATTTCTGATATGACCGAGCAAGGTGTATATGGAGACTTTTTGCCACCAGTAGCGAGTTCGTTTGGGTACAATGAAACACTTGCGTCAGAATATTGGCCAATGACCGAGAGTGAAGTAAAAGAAAAAGGATATAATTGGCAAGATCAAACAGTAGGTGTATTTGGAAAAGAAACTCTTACTATAGAAAATATGCCAGAAACAATTGATGAGGTAACGGACGATATTTTAAATGAAACATTAGTTGATGAAGTAACTGGTCAAAATTTCCGTATTACTGCAGGAGAGTTATCTTTCTATCGACAAATGGGAATCCCATTACCGCGACGTAGTTTTGAAACACGGCATCAAGATCGTGTTAACAAACGTAATCCTCGAAAGCTTTGGAAGCGAACTACAGACGATGGAAAAGACGTCTGGACAACCTACTCACCAGATCGACCAGAAACTATTTTATCTGAAGAAGAGTATCAGCAAAGAGTAGGTTAATCCACTGATTTTTATATAGCGTTATGCTATACTCGCCACGGTATGACCCTAGTACAGTTGCCTAGGGCTATCTCTGTATATATGTCTAAAAATAAGAAATCTAAAATTGAATTTAATGCCGGAGCCGAGAAAATCGTTGTAAAAGGAGCTCGTACGCATAATCTAAAAAACATTAGTGTTGAAATGCCACGTAATGCCATGGTCGCGATTACGGGACTTTCTGGTTCAGGAAAATCATCACTGGCGTTTGATACCATCTTTGCCGAAGGACAACGACGATATGTTGAATCTTTGTCAGCGTACGCACGACAATTCTTATCACAAATGCAAAAACCGGATGTTGATGAAATTACGGGACTTTCTCCAGCTATTTCTATTGATCAAAAAACAGCGCCGCGTAATCCGCGCTCAACAGTTGCGACTATGACAGAAATTTATGATTACTTGCGTGTGCTCTATGCACGTATTGGGCGACCGTACAGCCCTATATCAGGATCAGAGATTACAAAGATGACGACTGATGAGATTCGCGCCTTGATCTTGGAAACAGTTACTAATATGGATAAAGCCAAGAATAAACAAATTTTGGGTGTAGCTTGGAATGATGCAGTAGTACAAATTTATGCGCCGGTTGTAACAGGACGAAAAGGTGAATACTATCAATTACTTTACGATGCGCTTGGACAAGGGTTCTCGCACGCACGTATTGATAATGTAGTTCACAACTTGCGTGAACAAATAGTACTGGCTAAAAATAAAAAGCACGATATCGACCTACTTGTTGATGAGCTAGCTATTCATGAATTACACGATTCAAAAGAAGATTTTCTGATGCGACTATCAGAAGCAGTAGAAAGATCAATCGAAGAGGCGGATGGATTAATTCGTGTAGTAATTGGCGACAGTGTAACTGAAATTCGCGGAAAGAAAATTGATATAAAAAAGGAAAGCCAAGAATTTCTCCTTTCTGCAAAGCTTATTTCAGCAGAAGACGGATATTCATTTCCAGAAATTGAACCACGATTATTTTCATTCAACAGTCCATACGGAGCGTGTCCAGAATGTAAGGGATTAGGAAAGAAACATTTATTTGGTAACGAGCATGATGATGACTGTGCGGTTTGTTTAGGTGGTCGCCTGCGACAAGAAGCCCTGCATGTATTTATCGGAGATGATAAACAAGCAAAACAATTTATCGATACAGTTCCAGTCTCAACTACTTCTATTCCTGAAAAATCAAAAGAAAAAGGGTACAAGCATATCGGTTTTAATATTTACGAATTCACTCAACTTTCGATTGCGGATGCGCACGAAGTAATTATGGGGCTAGAGCTTTCAAAGACAGATGGAGAAATTGCAGGTCCATTACTTAATGAAATTGAAGCACGATTACAATTCTTGTTGAATGTTGGATTACAATACTTGTCGCTCGACCGGCGCGCGAATACACTCTCGGGCGGAGAGGCGCAACGTATTCGCCTAGCTTCACAATTAGGTTCAAAGCTTGTGGGAGCCTTGTACGTGCTGGACGAACCGACTATTGGACTTCATCAGCGTGATAACGAACGATTGATTAAAACCCTTACACAGCTTCGCGATATGGGTAATACCATTATTATTGTTGAGCATGATGAAGATACGGTATTAGCATCTGACTATATTATTGATATCGGTCCTGGTGCTGGACGTCACGGAGGTGAAGTGATTGTAGCTGATTATTTACAACCATTACTTGAAAAGAAAACAAATACAAATGGTTCTCGAACGCTTGCATACTTGCGAGGTGACGAAGAGATTGAAGCTCCAGAAGTTCGTCGAACAAAAGACAAGGGTAAACTGATTGTTGAAGGTGCAAAGATTCATAATATTGATAATTTAAATGTAGAAATTCCATTAGGACGAATGGTAGTTATTTCAGGTGTATCCGGGTCTGGAAAATCTTCATTCTTGTATGATGTACTACATAAAAACTTACTAGCAAAATATGATCGAAAATATCGATCGGCAAAAACATATAACTGTGCGAACTTTATTGGAGATGATTCTATCTCGCGTGCAGTGCTTGTTGACCAGTCTCCAATTGGGCGAACACCAAGATCAAACCCGGCGACATATACTGGCGCATGGACGTTCATTCGTGAGCTATTTTCTGAGACAACCGAAGCGCAAGTTCGCGGATATAAGGCCGGGCGATTTAGCTTCAACACTAAAGGTGGACGTTGTGAAAACTGTCAGGGGCGTGGAGAGATTGCTGTTGAGATGCACTTCTTGCCAACCGTATATGTTGAATGTGATATTTGTAATGGAAAACGATTTGATAAAGAAACATTGCAAGTAAAATTACGTGGTAAGAATGTGTACGATATTCTAGACCTTACAATTGAAGAAGCGGGAGAGTTCTTTAAAGATATTCCAGCAGTATATGACAGGTTAAAAACGATGCTTGAAACAGGTCTTGGATATATTAAATTAGGGCAACCTGCTAATACACTCTCCGGAGGGGAGGCGCAGCGTGTAAAAATTTCATCAGAGCTGTATCGACCAATGACACAAAAAACTATTTACTTGTTGGATGAGCCGACTGTTGGGCTTCATTATGATGATGTTAAAAAACTTCTTGAAATTTTGAATAGACTTATTGATCGTGGAAACTCGGTTGTAATGATTGAACATACTATGGATGTTTTGAAAGTAGCTGATCACTTGATTGATTTTGGACCAGAAGGTGGTTCAGGTGGAGGAAAGGTGGTTGCTAAAGGAACACCAGAAAATGTTGCCAGTAGTGACAAGTCTCATACAGGAAGATATTTAAAGAAAGTTTTGAAAGGGAGGAAATAGTATTTCTTGACTTTTTACCTTCTAAAACGCACTATGCTAGTGGAAATTAGTACTCACACATAAATTAAAATGTTTTGAAAGAACAAAAGAATGCACTAGTAGCTTTTCATGGTGACATGAAAAAGGCTCTCGAACTTGTTGTTGGACTAAAAAAATGGGGTAACTATAATTTTTACACTTTTGGTCCTACAGTCAAAATTTTGGAAGGGCTTGGTATTCAAGTGCACGATATTTCTGCACAGATAGATTTTGAAATTAGTCTTGAGTTGGCACTTGACCCAGTTAAATGGGTACAAAATGTTGAAAAGAGTATAGGAATTTCAGTTGATCTTGTAGCGTTTAATTTTTGTCCACCAGAAGAGCTGTTGTCTCGACCTGATATTACTTACAACGAACAGTTTGCTGTGACAAATAAACTCGTCAAGGATTTAGCTGTAGTTTGTAATCCGGAAGACTATGAGGCTGTCAGTGATTGGGTTATGGAGCATTGTCCTAGAAAAGATGTTTTTCTGGAATATCTGTACGGAAAAGCTGACACTGATATTACTGACTACCGTAAAACGGTCAGTGCATACTTTCATACGAACGTATGAAGTTCTTGAGTATTAAAGAAACGGCAAAATTGCCGAGACCCGAAAGCGTAACAGCTCGCGGGTCTTTCTTTTTGTCCCATTTTCCTTTTTATACTATACTGGGTTTTTAATCAGTAAATACAACATTATGGCAACAGGAAACAAGAACGCATTACTATCGGTTTTTAATAAAGAAGGTATTACAGAATTTGCAAAGGCTTTGGTAAAGCATGACTATACTATTTATGCCTCAGGCGGAACTGCACGACATTTATCTGAAGCTGGCGTAATCGTTCAAGATGTTGCTAAAACTATTGGAGGCGGTGCGATACTGGATCATCGCGTCGTAACTATTTCACGAGAGATTGCGGGAGGGCTTCTTGCTGACAAAGAGAAGCATATTGCAGAATTAGAAGAACTTGGTTTTCCGTTTCTTGATTTGGTGTGCTGCGATCTGTATCCACTTGAAGATGCTATTAATGATGAAAGTTCGACCGAAGATGACATTGTTGCAAAGATTGATGTTGGAGGTCCAACAATGATTTCATCGGGAGCAAAAGGGGAACGCATCGTAGTATGTAGTCACGAAGATCGTCCGTCAGTTATTGAATGGCTAGAAAATGATAAGCCAGAAGAAAAATCTTTCTTGCGACAATTACGTGCGAAGGCATTTTGGACGATTTCAAAATATCGAGGACTCGCTGCTGAATATTTTTCAGACGGAGCATATAAAGGTATTTTTGGTGAACTACATACTCAATTAAAATACGGAGAAAACCCTCAGCAAAAAGAGGCCGGATTTTATGTAACTGATAAAAATGATCCCTGGGGACTACACCAGTTTAATAAGGTTGATAGTGAAGGCGGAACTGGCTTTGTGAACCTTACTGATTCAGGCCGTCTAGTAAATGCATATCGAGATATTAAACGAGGACTGCGCGCAAACACTGCGCTTGCAGCTAACGCACAGACAGTTGCGCTGGGTGGGAAGCACGGTAATCCATGCGGCGGTAGCATTTCGGCAACACCAAAAGACGCGATTGAAAAAATGATTATGGGAGATAGTCGTGCATTATTCGGTGGTTCAGTTTTAGTTGATGCGTTTATTGATGAAGAATTAGCGACAGTATTGCTTAAAACAGGTACTGATCGAAAGAATTATTTTAATGTGATTATTGCAAAAGGATTTTCAGATGAAGCAAAAGAAATGCTTAAGTTAAAAAAGAGAGCATGTCATTTGTTTGAGTTAGCAGCAATCGAAAATGTAGACGATCAATTAGATTACCCGGAACCAAAGCGAATTGTTCAAGTTCCTGGAGGATTTTTGTTGCAAGATCCAAACATGTTTGTATTAGATTTTAATGCAGACGAGACAGAAGCTCATGGTGATGTAACTGATCAGCATAAATTAGATATGTTGCTAGCTTGGGCAGTGATGAAGAATTCAAATTCAAATACTATTTGTCTAGTAAAAGAAGGACAATTAATTGGTAACGGTGTTGGGCAACAAGACCGTGTCAGCGCTGCTGAATTAGCGATCAAAAAGGCTAAAGATGCAGGACATGATACTGCAGGTGCTGTTGCTGGGAGCGATTCATTCTTCCCGTTCCCGGACGGTCCCGAAGCTTTGATCGCTGCAGGTGTTGTAGGAATTTTCTCAACTAGCGGATCTATGCGAGATAGTGAGACAGTGGAAGTGTGTGATAAGAATAATGTGTCGTTAGTATTTGTTTCTGATAAAGTCGGAAGAAGTTTTGCAGGACATTCTTGTTAAATAAAAAAACGCCGGAAGACGTTTTTTCTATTTAGTCGAGCTGATGTTTCTCAATATTGTGCTTGATACGGCTATAAGCCTTCCGTATATTTTTAAGGGGAGAAAAGTTAGTTCCTGTCTCTAGAAAAAACAAAATACTAGCAACAAGAATAGCAAGAATAACTTCAATTATAGTAGCGACTACTTGAATCATATATGATAATAGTATATCGTAATTTGTATCTGACACAAGTATATTGTGTAGAAAAATCTATGCGAACTATTCAAGACATTTATAATCAGTATGACATTATGCCAAATTTGCGCGAACACATGTTTCGTGTTGCTGCGGTGGGTGAAATGATCGTAGATCATGGTAATTTTTCAATCGATAAAGATGAGATTATATCAGCCCTTTTGCTCCATGATATTGGCAATATAATTAAATTTGAACTCGAAGCATTTCCCGATTTTTTAGAGCCCCAGGGTCTTAATTATTGGCAGAATATACAGCAAAAAAATAAAGAAAAATATGGAGAAAGTGAGTATATTGCCCATGAGATGATCGTACGTGAATTAGGTATGAGTGGTAAAATAATCTCTCTTGTAAAAAGTGTCGGATTTAGCGTTATGTGTAATAATGTCCAGAGTAATGACTGGCAGGAGAAGATTTGTAATTATGCTGATTTGCGTGTGAACCCTTATGGTACTGCTTCACTTAATGATCGTATGAAAGACGGTAGAACACGTTATCGTATCGCCAAGAAAGATGAACGATGGGATCTTGTAGAGTGTGCTCAGCAGCTTGAAAAGCAGATTTTCGAACAGTGCGATATCAATCCAGAAGATATTACCGACGATGCGATTGCAGGGTATATGGAGAAATATCTCACGTATCAACTGTAAATGGTAAGTAGTTGACAATCTATAATTAATCTGGTAAATTACGACTATATTTAATTAATAAAAATTTAATTTATTTTACATAATGTCCCATGTCTAAAGTTACTATTACATTTAAGCCAAAACAGACAACTAAGAAGTTGCTGAAAGATATCCAAGACCGAGCTCAATACGTGCTAACACACCGATTTGGACTAGAAGGCGACGGTACACGACGAACTCTTGAATCTATTGGGCAAGAGTATGGTATTACGCGTGAGCGTGTACGACAGATTGAAAAGTTTGCCCTTCAAGCTATTCGTAAGTCAGATTCATTTGAGGAGGCTCAAGAAGTATTTGATGAATTACGCGACCTTATCCTATCTCTAGGCGGAGTTGTTGAAGAAGAGCATTTTCTAGAATTAGTATCAAAAGATCCTGTAATTCGTAATCATATAAACTTTTATCTAGCTCTTTCTGATGGACATTTTTCTTATAAAAAAGAGGATAAGCATTTCAAAGGACGATGGGTAGTAAACGAAGAGATTGCTGACAAGGTTCACGCAGCACTTCAAGATATTCATGATGTACTTGAAAAGCATGATTTAATTTCAGAAGATGAGCTTATTGAAAAAATTCGATGTCATGATGGTATTTGTGAAATCGAAGAAGTACATCAAAATGATGATAATGCACGACGATGGTTACGTATTTCAAAGAAGATGGATAAAAATCCATTAGGCGAATGGGGAAAATCTGATTCACCAAACGTGAAAACTCGAGGTATTCGTGATTATGCATATTTAGTAATGCGAAAACATGGTAGCCCTATGCACTTCCGTGAAGTTGCTGAATCTATTGAAGAAACATTTGACAGGTCTACGCATGTTGCAACAACTCATAATGAATTGATTAAAGATAGTCGATTTGTATTAGTTGGGCGAGGTGTATACGCACTAAAAGAGTGGGGATATAAAGGAGGTGTTGTACGAGAAGTCATCCAAGATATTATTGAAAAAGAAGGTCCTATGAGTAAAGAAGACATTGTTGATCGTGTACTCAAAGAACGATATCTAAAACGAAACACAATTTTGGTTAACTTACAAAATCCAAAACATTTCAAAAAAGACGGTACAGGTTTGTACTACCTAGCAGATAAATAATCATTTAGAGAAAATACCCGAAAGGGTATTTTTCTTATACATCATTTTCTAGTATGATGTAGTCATGGGATTTTTTCAATTTGTAGAACATGTAATTTTCACACCTCTTATCAGGTATCCAGCATTGGGTGCTTTAGTTGTGTTGATTGTTTTTATTGCGCTCTTGGTAGTAGTCTGGAGGTGGCGACTATATGTTGTTCAGTATAAGTTTGTTTTGAGTAAAAAATGGATTACACTTGAGATTCGCTTTCCAAAAGAAGTAGAGCGTTCACCCGCCGCGATGGAAGTATTTTTCATTAACGGACTATATCACTCTGGCGGTGACGGAAATCCGTTCAAGAAATATTGGCTTGGGCAAGTGTTAAATTGGTTGTCACTTGAAATTGTTTCATATGGAGGTAGTGTCCATTTTTATATACGAGCTCACAAGTGGATGAAAGATACTATTGAGGCGCAGTTATACGCACAATATCCACAAGTCGAGATTTTAGAAGTAGAAGATTATACTGATCGTGTTCCACAGTACGAAGCTGATTCAGGGTGGAATTTATATGGAGGAACCTTTTTTAAAGAACGACCAGATGTATATCCCATTAAAACCTACAAAGACTGGGGTGTTGATAGGCACTACGAAAGTCTTGATGTTGAGCAACAAATTGATCCGCTGTCTTCATTGATTGAAGCTATGAGTGCATTACGTCCTGGCGAAGAGTGGTGGGTGCAGTTTGTTATTAAGGCACACAAAGGAAGGGGTTGGCATGATGCAGCTGAAAAAGAAATCATTAAATTACAAAGAGAATATCGAGATCGTATTATATCAAGCGATGAAGGACGTCAAGAAGGTTCTAGTTATTCGTTAACCGAAGGAGAGCGCGACACTATTAGTGCTATTGAGCGTGGGATGGAGAAGTTTAGGTTTGATGTCGGTATTCGAACTATGTATCTTGCTAAAAAAGAAAACTATGACGGTAATAAGCACTTGTTTGTTAAAAATATGTTCTCACCGTTTGCGTCTCAACACTTAAATAGATTAAAACGTATTACCTATACAGGTTTTGATAACCCATGGGCGGACTATGGGGACATTTTGAATACTGCTAAAAAGAAACGGTTCCTTGAAGATTATCGTAATCGAGAATATCATCATCACATGTTCAAGTTCACATGGTTAGACTGGTATATGAAGTATTTTGATGATTATTTTCATCCTACAGGTATGACTATGTCAACCGAAGAGTTGGCAACATTATTTCATATTCCTGGTCGCATGGTACAAACACCTGGTATCGAACGTATTGAGTCTCGTAAGGCTGAGCCGCCAGCAAACTTGCCAACATAGTTATGCATAGAGAGTATCAAGGACAACCAACAGAATACACTCATTTTCGTACTGCAAAACACTCGCGAGCGAGAATGATTGTTGTATTTTTTATGGCATTTATTTTCGCTGGAATTGTGTATGTCTTTACTTTGATGCAAGCACCAAAAGACTTTTTGCCTGATACACTAGTGACAATTGAATCAGGTACAACGCTACAAGGTGCTTCCTTATTACTTGAGGAGTATAATATTATTCGTTCAGCGTTACTATTTCAGTTACTGATGCAGGTTTCAGAACACCCTGTTATTGCTGGAGATTATTTATTTCAAGACAATGAAACATTGTTACAAGTTGCTGAGCGGATTACTGTTGGTCAGTATGGTGACGTAAGAGTAAGGATTAGTCTTAATGAAGGATCTTCAAATGCTCAGATTGCTGAATTACTGGAAGTATTACCAAGGTTTGATAAAGATTTATTTTTAGAAGAAGCTGAATCCTTAGAGGGTTATTTATATCCTGATACTTATTTCTTTTTTCCCAGCGTAGAAACTGACGAGGTTTTAAAGACATTACATGATACATTTCTTGAAAAAATAAATGAACTGCGAGATGATTTTCTTGCTTCAGAAAACTCAATGGAAGAAATAATCACCATGGCTTCAATTATTGAAAAAGAAGCTACAACCCGTAGTGCTGAGCGTGCTATTATATCTGGGATCTTGTGGAAGCGCATTGAGATAGGTATGGCATTGCAGGTTGATGCACCGTTTGTGTACGCAATAGGTAAAGGTAGTCATGATTTAACTATCGCAGACTTGCGTAAAGACTCACCATACAATACGTATACTAATAAAGGTCTTACACCAACACCAATTGGCAACCCAAGTCTTGGTTCAATCAAAGCTGCGCTTAATCCTACCAAGACTCCATACTTATTTTATTTGCATGGTAGCGACAGGCAGGTACATTACGCTGCAGATCACAATGGGCATGTTAATAATAAACGTAACTTTTTAGATTAGATATGATTCAAAAGAAATTGGCTTTTATTGATGTTGAAACAACAGGGATAAAAATTTTAAAACATGAAATTATCGAAATTGGCTGTATGATCGTAATGCGAGAAGACGATGGCTCATTTAAGATAAAAGAAGAATTCGAAATTAAAATAAAGCCAGAACATATTGAAACCGCTGATACTAGGGCACTGCGTGTAAACGGATACAATGAGGACGCTTGGATGTTTGCTCACACCAAGCAAGAAGCCATGCAAACACTTGCAGTAAAAACTGAAGGTGCTGTCATGGTGGCGCACAATGCTAGTTTTGATTATTCATTTATTGAAAAAACATTTGAAGAGTGTGATATTGAGAATAAAATGTTCTATGCCTGTATTGATACACTGACACTTGCTATTGCAAAATTGAAGGACGATAAAGATGTGACACGTTATACGCTGCGGGCTATGTGTGAACATTTCGGAATTAAGAACGAAAAAGCTCATACAGCACTAGCTGATGTTCGAGCTACGTTTGAAATGTTCAAAAAGTTGATGAAAGTATAGATTCGACTAACTGTCTTCTTTATGGTAAAAAGGGAATAAAGGAAATAAAATCATTTGACATGAAAAAGAAAAATCCATATCGCGTCTATTCCTTGTGGAATAGGCTCAAGAAAGTCTTGGGTGGTATGAGTGCTCAAGATTTTGTATTATTACAGCCTTCTACGCGAGGATCTGATGAACGAGTATATTATATACGTGGCAGTTTTGTATTTGAAGGTATCAAAAAGACTGTACGTGTGATGATTCAGCCAAATTATGTGGGAGAGTTTGGTATTTCAGCGCAGTATCGTGATGAGTTAACTTTCGTTGCACAAAATTCGCGCATATCTGCTCGTGAGATCAGGGTCGAGATGAATCGGCTTATAGATATCTGGGATTTAGGTAAGAAAAGTGAGAATACTTTTGCGAACATGATTAAACAATCATATATGTGTCCTGATGTTGCTAAATCTTCAGGTGATGATGATCGAAATAATAGGATTGATTATTATATATCACTTTATCAAGAGGACGGCAGAACAGAAGGTCCTCGTGTACCAGTAGATGTAAAATCTTCACGACCGAAGCATATGCCCGAAAAAACATTAGTCTACCGGCGTAGTGATGGTGTCTATGAGATTGATGCAAGTGATACAGCTATTGCTGGAGTTCTTGGCTGGGCAGATGCAGTTATCTTGGAAATATTATGGTTGGAACAAAAGAACAACAAGGCACGTTGAATTAATCAACTGGCCTTGTTTTCATTTTTAGTATATTTTATGAGTATGAAAGAAGAAAAAAAGAAAATATTCGTAGGAGTTTCTGGTGGAGTTGACTCATCGGTTTCTGCTGCATTATTACAAGAGCAAGGTCACGACGTAGTCGGGGTTTTTATTCGTACATGGCAACCTGACTGGATAGAATGTACGTGGCAAGACGAACGGCGTGATGCTATGCGAGTGTGTGCACATTTGGATATTCCATTTGTGGAACTTGATTTGGAAAAAGAATACAAGCAAGGTGTTGCCGATTATATGATTGCAGAATACCGTGCAGGACGAACTCCGAATCCAGATGTTATGTGTAATAAGGAGGTAAAGTTTGGAGGCTTTTTGAAATGGGCATTAGAACACGGTGGCGATGCAGTAGCGACAGGGCACTATGCACAAAATATTTTTAATGAAGAAACCGGAATGTATGAAATGCACAAAGGTAAAGATGCGGGTAAAGATCAAAGCTATTTCTTGTGGACGTTAACCCAGGATCAACTTTCTAAAAGCCTTTTTCCTGTAGGAGGTTTTGAAAAATCACATGTACGTGAATTAGCAGAAAAGTTTACATTACCGACGGCAACCAAAAAAGACTCACAAGGAATTTGTTTTATAGGAAAGATTAGTATGAAAGACTTTCTCGGTCACTATATTGATGAGGAAAAAGGAGACGTAGTTGATATAGAAGGTAATATTATCGGTGAACATAATGGTGCATTATTTTTTACATTAGGTGAACGACATGGATTTACAATTACAAAAAAAGGAACTAATGACTTACCGTATTATGTTGTCGCGAAAAATATTGCAGATAATACTATAACCGTATCGCAAGATCAGGATGCTGATACAAGTACAAGTACAGAAATTAAACTAGAATCTGTAAGCTGGGCCAGCGGTATTCCGAAGATAGGTGGAAATTATACAGGGCAAATTCGTTATCACGGAGAGCAGAAACCTTTCACCATTGCCGGACTGAAGGATGATCATATGGTTCTTCATTTAGCTCAAAATGACTCAACCATCACATCGGGGCAATCTTTTGTGATGTACAGCGGTACGCGGTGTTTGGGAGGTGGAGTAATACAATAGTTGCATTATATTTGTAATCATAGGATAATTAGATTTTAGAACCTCTCCACAGTTACATTTACAAAATCCATTTAACAAATGAAAAATATTATTCAAGAGCTTGGAAGTAAGTTACCTAGGGTTACGAATAACCCTGATCGAGACTTTGGTATATTAGGTGACCTCGTGAACACGTTTGTACAAGTCGGTATAGACAACGAGTATTTTAATGTCAGCGAATTGTTTAGTTGTTATTTTCATGAGTACGAAAATAGCTTTGACTTTACAAAACTTGTACCTGTTGGGAAGTTAACACTTGAAAGTTCATGTGAACATACTACATTATATAAGATGTTCACTGATGATTTTGGAGAAGTGTACTTTTTCTATAAAGACATCAGTATTACAAAGTTGCACAAAAAGAACCCAATAGTTGTATTCTTGAGCGGGCATCTTGCCACGATTGTTAAAGAGTTACCTGCCTTTGACGACAGGTTAGTAGCATAGCTACTCTTGATAAAATTATGAAATGAGGACCCACAATGGTCCTCTGTTTCTTTTTTACACAGATTTATATATACTCTTAAACATGACAAGTAATGAAATACGACAAAGATTTCTAGATTTTTTTGCAAAGCGTGAGCATGCTATTTTACCGTCAGCACCACTTGTGCCTGAGTCTGATGGAGGAGATAGAAATGTAACACTATTTAATATTGCAGGTATGCAACCGTTAATGCCTTATTTGCTTGGAGAAAAACATCCATCTGGTGTTCGACTTGCTAATAGTCAAAAATGTTTCCGAACAGTTGATATCGATGAAGTTGGCGATAATACACATGGGACTTTTTTTGAAATGCTTGGTAACTGGTCATTAGGAGATTACTGGAAGGAAGAAGCTATTGGATGGAGTTATGAATTTTTAACTAATAAAGAAGAAGGTCTAGGTCTTGATTTGAATCGTCTGTACGTCACTGTTTTCGAAGGGGATGAATTTGTTCCTCGTGACGAGGAAGCTGCTGATATTTGGCGCAAGATTTTTAATGATGCTGGACTTGATCCAGAGAAGAGAATTTTTTATCTTTCAGGAAAAAGTAACTGGTGGACAGCAGGACCAGACAGTCCAGCAGGTCCAAGTACAGAAATGTTTTATGATATGACAGGTACACTGACTGAAGGTTTAACAAAAGAAGAATATTTACAAGCTGATGAAGCTCAAAAGGTTGTCGAGATTTGGAATAATGTTTTCATGTCGTACAAACAAGAAGATGGAAAAGTTGTAGGAGAACTACCAAATAAGAATGTCGATACGGGTTCAGGTTTTGAACGTGTTGTTGCTGTAGTGCAAGGTAAGACTTCTATTACTGAAACTGATTTATATACACCAATCATTGATCGATTGGCAGAATTTACCGAACTCGATACACCAGAGAAGATACGTAGCTCAAGAATTATTGCAGACCATGCAAAAGCTGCTGAATTTTTGGTTGCTGAAGGTGTGGCTCCTTCAAATACAGGGCGAGGTTATATTTTGCGACGAATTTTACGTCGCGCGGTGAGCCATGCAAAGAGATTAGATTTAATGGATAAACCACTGCGACTTGGTTCTATTATTGCTGAAATGTATAAAGATACTTACCCAGAACTTACTGAAAAACGTGCAGAGATTGATGCTGTGATTTTAAAAGAAGAGAAGAGTTTTATGGCAACGCTTGATAAGGGTATGAAAGAGTTTGAAAAAGGCGAACGCGACGCATTTACATTATTCACTACATTTGGTTTTCCGTTAGAAATGACGCAAGAGCTTGCTGCAGAAAAAGGTGAAGAAATTGACGTAGATATTTTCGAGCAGAAAATGAAAGAACACCAAGCCAAGTCCCGCAGTAGTTCAGTCGGGCAATTTAAAGGCGGACTATCTGACACTGGCGATCCTATGGTGCTGAAGCTACATACAGCGCATCATTTGTTACTTGCTACACTACAACAAGTTTTAGGTGATGATGTAAAACAGCGGGGAAGTAATGTTACACCCGAGCGACTGCGAATTGACTTTGTCTTTGATCGCAAGATGACTCCCGAAGAAAAAGAAGAAGTAGAAAATATTGTGAATGAAAAAATTACTGAAGCATTACCGGTAGTTAAAAAAGAAATGAAGCGAGAAGACGCCGAAGCACTGGGTGCGGAAATGGAATTTGGTCAAAAATATCCTGACATGGTTAATGTATATTTTGTAGGTGACCCTGAAAATGCATTTTCAAAAGAGTTCTGTGGTGGCCCTCATGTAGAAAATACATCTGAACTTGGGAAATTTAAAATTAAAAAAGAAGAATCAAGTTCAAAGGGAGTTCGTCGCATAAAAGCAGTTTTGCAATAATTTACTCACACACTGGTTCGTGATTTAAGCGATACTTGTTATACTATACGTATGATATTTGGCTCTGAAGATAAAGAGGAAAAAACATATTTAATATTTGATATCGGCTCAAACAGTGTTGCTGGTTCTTGGGTTCGATATAGTTCTGACAAGCGACCTGTTATTTTATTTACAAAGCATATTAGTATCGAGGTGTATCAAGAGATTACCGCGGAACATCTTTTGTTTGCGGTAAAAAATGCTATGCGTGAAGTTCTAGCAGTGTTGTTAGCGCAATCACTTGGTGCACCTGAACGAGCTTTTGTTTTCGTTTCGTCACCGTGGTATGCCGCGCAGGTTAGAACATTGTCGTACGCAAAAAGACATCCTTTTATTTTTACAAAAGATTTTGCTGACGGCCTCGTCCAAAAAGAGTTTGAAAAATTTAATAAAGGTGAGCACAAAGAATGGAAAGGTATGCATACGGGACATACTTCTCTTGAACATCGTATTATGCATGTTGAGCTCAATGGATATACGTATAGAGATCCGATTGGGAAAAAAGCTGAGCGTGCAGAAATTGTTTCATTCATGAGTATGATGCCGACTGATGTGCGAGATGAACTAGAGCGTATTATTCACGGAGGTTTTCATGTAGATGTAGAATTTCATAGTGCTATATTTGCATCATATTTTGGATTGTCACATATGGAAGATATGCCAAGTGACTACACCATTTTAGATATTCGCGGGGAAACTACTGATTTACTGGTTATACATAATGGTCATATACAAGAAGTAGTTTCAATCCCGTTTGGTGATCACACAGTTGTACGGAGCTTCGCTCAGCTTATGAATCAAAAACCAGTACATATGCAAGAACTACTTGCGATGTATACAGAGGGTCATTTAGACGATACTAATACTGCTGTTATTGAGTCTCATCTAAGTAAAGCTATAGAGCATGTTGAAAAATTATTACACAATGCTCTGGTACATGTTGCCGAGCGTGGATTATTACCTAAAAATGTATATGTATATATGCAAGAAGAGTATAAAGACTGGTACGCTCAAATTTTGACCGACAGTAAACTTAGCTCTGTAGTAGTATCAGACCAGTCATTCTCAATACATGACGCAAGAGCAGTATTAAAGGGTCTTGTTACAGATGAAGAAGTTGTTCTCAATCCGTTTATTGTTGCAGGTGCATTTTTCGCGCAGGGAAAGTTATCAGAATAGGTTTTTAATTCGTAATAATATGCCAAGAAAAACAATACGAGATATTAATATCAATAAACGTAGCACTATTTCAAAAAAAAGTGTAAAGCCTCGTGTTGCTTCAAAATCAAAAACTATCGTAGAGAAAGTCGTTCCAAAGAAAAAGAAGATAGCAGTGTCGCGTCAGGCAACAGGGTATACAAATAGTTATCAAGAGCATCACCCTACAGGATCACATATTTGGATGTGGGTATTACTTGTTATTGTAGCGGGAGGTTTAATTCTCTGGACTATGATGGGCGGGGCACGTATAGAAATTACACCAGAATATGCCCAAATAGAAGGTAAGGTAGAAGTTGTTGCACATAAAGAAGCATCTGGTGATGATTTCGAGTACGAAGTTATTACGCTGACGGACACTATGGCTCAGAAAGTTACAGCAGGTGAAGCAGAGCTTGTCGAAGAGAAAGCGCAAGGTACCATTGTTATCTTTAATGAAGAGTCATCATCGCAACGATTAATCGAAGAGACTCGTTTTGAGACGTCTGACGGGCTAGTCTATAAATTAGCGAAAGGTAAAGCCGTTACAGTACCAGCAGCATCAGCTGGTACACCAGGATCACTTGAAGCTACGGTATATGCTGATGAGTTAGGTGAAAAATATAATATTAACCTGACAGATTTTGTTATTCCTGGATGGCGCGAAGTTGGTAGTCATAAATTTAATACACAGTATGCGCGATCGAAGACGGTTATGGCGGGAGGATTTTCTGGGACAAAACGCACTATTGGTGAAGAGCAAAAACTAAGAACGCAAAAAGAGTTACATGCAAATTTAATGACGCGATTAAACAAGGAGGCTCCAGCCCAAATTCCTGAAAGTTTTGTTTTTTTTGATGTACTTTCAAGTGTTGGGTTTGCAACATTACCCTCTATTGATAGTGCAATATCTGAAGAGGTTACTTTGAGTGAGCAGGGCGATTTATACGGAATTCTTTTTGACCGCAAAGAGCTGAGTAGTCTATTGGCTCAAGAGATGGTCGAAAGTTATGCTGGAGAATCAATACTAGTTACTAATTTTTCAGATCTTCTTGTGGCAGCAGTAAGTCCAGCTTCTGTTAGTGAGTCTGATGCATCTATTACATTTTTGATCGAAGGTACCTTTAATTTTGAATGGCAAATTGAAACTGACGTTATTCAGACAGCAATGGTAGATGTAGCCAAAAAGAATTTCAATACCGCAATATCAGCATTTGTCGGTGTTAAAAAGGCTGAGCTTAAAACATCTCCAGTTTGGTTACAATCAGTTCCAGAGAAAGTAAAAGTTGAGGTTTTAGAGGTAGGGATGCTTTCTAAACTTAACTAACTCTGCTATACTCTTTGCATATATGGCAAAATCAACAGAACCAACAGTAAAAGGAATAGTAACCGAAGCATTACCAAATACAATGTTTCGAGTACAGATGGAAAATGGCGAAGAGCAGATTGCTTATTTGGCTGGAAAGATGAAATTATATAGAATTCGCGTATTAGTAGGTGACTCAGTAGAGATATTGCTTGATCCATATGGAGGGAAGGCTCGTCTAGTAAAAAGACTGTAGATAAACGCTTGCGTTAATTTATTTATTGTGTATACTTACTCTCGCTAAACAATAGCATTCAAAAGGATACATAAAGAGATGTACCCTGAATTTTTTTTATCCCAACGACATGAAAATCCAGACATCAATTGCAAAACGAAACTTAAAGAAAGGAGAACGCATTGTAAAGCGCAAAGGGCGTCTTGTTCGTATTAGTCCAGTTCCTCGACGTAAAGCTCGTCAAGGATAATTTTTTATATCATTCATTTATTATGCGTATAGCAGGTATTACAATTCCAGATAACAAGCAAGTCAAATACGGATTAACAACAGTATATGGTGTTGGTTTGTCTCGAGCTACAAAAGTTGCAGAACAAGTAAAAGTTGATCCAACTACCAAGGTAAAAGACCTTACAGCAGAACAAGAATCAGCAATGCGTACACTCGTTGAAACATTTTTGATCGAAGGTGAACTGCGACGTGAAAAGAACCAAAACATCAAACGATTAAAAGATATTCAGTCATACCGTGGTATGCGACACTCTCGTGGGTTAACACTTCGTGGACAGCGAACAAAGACAAACTCTCGAACAGTTCGTGGAAACAAGCGAAATACCATGGCATCAGGACGAACTAAGGTTTCAAAAACATAGTATGGGAAAAAAACGAATCATAAGTAAAAAGGGTACGAAAATGAACAAGGGTCTCAAGAACCGAGCTCTTTCACGAACAGCAAAGAAAAAACTAGCTGACGGTACATTATATGTTCAATCAACATATAACAACACGCTTGTTCAACTAACTGATAAAACAGGAAACGTTGTTGCTGCATCATCTTCAGGAGCTCTTGGTTTCAAGGGTGCTAAAAAAGGAACACCTTTTGCAGCTGCCGAAGTTGGAAAGTTACTTGGAGAACAAGCTAAACTGATTGGAGTTAAAGAAGTTAATGTTGTTGTTAAGGGTGTAGGTTCAGGTCGTGAATCAGCAGTGCGTTCATTTACCGCACAAGGTATTGATATCACAAATATCATCGACCGAACACCTGTTCCATTTAACGGTCCTCGACCACCTAAAGCTCGTAGAGTTTAATATATAGAATTATGGCTATCATTAAAGTAAAAAAATATAAAGTAGCACGACGGCTTGGAGCTGGAGTTTACGAAAAGACTCAAACTCAAAAATTCATGCTTTCACAAGCTCGTGGTATGAAGCGTGGAAAACGTCCATCACGTCCTACTGATTACGGAAAGCAATTGATTGAGAAACAGCGTGTACGATTCACCTACGGTGTTCAAGAGCGACAATTCTCTAACTATGTGAAAAAGGCTACTGAAAAAACAGGAGCAACTACACCAGCATTACGATTGTTTTCTTTGCTTGAGACTCGTCTTGATAACGTAGTATATCGGTTTGGTGTAGCTCACACACGTGGACTATCTCGACAATTGGTATCACACGGACACTTTTTGGTGAATGGAAAGCGAACAACAGTTCCATCTTTTACAGTAAAAGAGGGAGATATCATTGAGATTCGTGAAGGAAGTAAAGACAAGATTGTATTTGCAGATTTAGACAAGAAACTGAAGAATCACAAAACTGCTTCATGGTTGAACTGGGATAACACAAAGATGCAAGGTCAAATCAAGGGAACACCGAAAGATCCTGATCCATTCCTGAACTTACAAGCCGTTATCGAATTCTACAGTCGTTAAACATTAGAACTATTTATTAGAGCTAAATTAATTTGCAATTATATGTCTGAGCACAACATTGTATTACCATCAGAGTTAAAAGCCGTAAAAGAAGAAGGAAATAAAGGTACGTATGAGATCGACGGTCTTTATCCTGGATACGGGCACACTCTAGGAAACTCACTACGTCGTATTATTCTTTCATCACTACCGGGAGCTGCTATTATCGCAGTTAAAATTAAAGGGGCTGCTCATGAATTTACAACACTTGATGGTGTAAAAGAAGATGTTATTAATATCTTACTTAACCTTAAACAAGTTCGCTTTCAGGTAACCGGAGAAGGAGTTCAAACAGTAACAATTAAAGTAACATCTAAAAAAGAAGTTACTGCTGCTGATATTGAAACATCAGGAAATATTGAAGTTTTGAATCCAGAACAATATATTTGTGAAGCAACAGGAAAAGATGGTCTTGAAGCTGAAATTATGATTGATACAGGCCTTGGTTTTGTAAGTAAGGACAAGTTAAACAAAGATAAGGTAGATACCGGTGTTATCTTTGTTGATGCTGTATTTACACCAATTCGAAAAGTTAACTACGAAGTTGAGAACACACGTGTTGGAGATCGAACAGACTTTAACAAGCTGCGAATTAATATTGAAACTGACGGAACTCTTTCACCGAAAGAAGCTCTTGAGGAATCAATGAAAATAATGTTAACTCAACTTAAGACCATGTTAAGTCTTAGTGAACAAGATTACGAAGCTTTGACAGCAAAAATTGAGATTCCTGTACCTGTTGCAGAATTACAAGAAGAACTTGCCGAGGACGGAGTAGACGTAACAGATATTTTAAAGACTCGAATCGACAGTGTAGATTTCTCAACACGTACCCTAAACGCTCTGACAGATGCTAATATCCGAACACTTGGTGGATTGGTTCAAAAAACTGAATCGGATCTATCAGCGTTAGACGGTATTGGAGCAAAGGGGATCGAAGAGATCAAGACCATTTTAGAAGACAGCGGACTTGCATTAAAGTCATAAATCATTAGAATTACTTTCCATGAGACATCACAACGCCAACAGAAAATTTGGACGACCAGCTAATCAACGACGAGCTCTATTGCAAGGACTTGCAGTTTCTTTGGTACGTGATGAGAAGATCATGACAACCGAAGCACGTGCAAAAGAATTGCGACCTATCATTGAAAAACTGGTAACCAAAGCACGAACAAGTACACTTGCAAATCGCCGACTTATCATCACACGACTAGGTAATCAAGAGACAACAGCCAAGAAATTGATTGATGTTATTGCGCCTAAGTATGTTGACCAAGCAGGTGGATATACACGTATTACTAAACTACCAGCACGACAGGGTGACGCAAGTCCACGCGCTATTATTGAATTTGTATAATATTATGGCATACAACACAGAAACAAAAGAATACACATTGGATGCTACAGGACAAAAGCTTGGCCGTCTTGCTTCGCAAGCAGCTGAACTATTGCGTGGTAAAACCGAAGCAACCTACGAACGACACGTTATGCCAAAAGTAAAAGTTACTATTGAAAACGCTTCAAAAGTAGATCTTTCAGGAAAAAAATTAGACGAAGTATACCTACGTTACTCTGGATACCCAGGAGGTTTGAAGGGAGAAACACGAGGTCACTTGATCGAACGAAAAGGATATAAGGATGTTTTCACAAAAGCAGTATATGGTATGGTTCCTAACAATCGTTTGCGAAGTCCAATTATGAAGAATCTAACTATCAACGAATAAATATATGTCTGAAATTGAAACAACAACTGAACAAGAAGCTCCAGTAGTAATTACTGACAAGAAGATTGAAGGTTATATTCAAACTATCGGACGACGAAAGAATGCTACAGCTGTAGTACGAATGTCAGATGCTAAAAAAACAACTTTTACTATTAATGGTAAAGAAGGACTTTCAAACTATTTTTCAGTAGAAGAGTTGATCAAAGTTGTTCAAGAGCCATTTACAAAAGGAGGTATTGAGCGAAATTTTGAATTCTCAATTATGCTAAGTGGAGGAGGTATCTCAGCACAAGCTGGTGCCGTACGACACGGAATCGCTCGAGCCTTGGTAGAACTTGATCCAGCAATGCGAACTATTCTAAAGCGACTTGGACACTTGAAACGAGATCCACGACGTAAAGAACGTAAGAAGCCAGGATTAAGGAAAGCTCGTAAGCGAGCAGCTTGGTCAAAACGTTAAGACTACTATTTCAAACAAAAAACCACCTTTCGGTGGTTTTTTGTTATACTTATCATTATGAAAAATAAAACATTGCTTGTAGTCATTCTTATCTTACTAAGCGTTGGGCTGGGTTATTTTATAGGACGTGCTCAAAATTTACTTAAAAATACTGATGAGTCCGTGAATATTATTGATGAAAATCAAGGAGAGGTTGAGATTATTGAAAAGATAGAGCAAGAGCTCGAACCTGAATTAGAAGTTGAACCTGATCTTGATCGATACAGTCGCTATATAGCTCCAGAGTGTCAGATTAATGAGGGGTGTAATGGTCCTCTCCACTGTGTTGATTTAGGTACAGAACCTCTACCTACTACATGTGCTATCGAACCTCATTTTGTCTGTTATGAAGATTCTGATGCAAGATGTGAAAAACAATTGTCTGGAAAATGTGGCTGGACTGAAACTTCTGAGATGTCAGTTTGTCTTCGTAAACACTTAAGATAATTTATATGAAAGACCTTAAACAACACGTAATAGAAGAGTTCTCAGGTGAGAATGCACAAAATAGTTATGCAAAACTTGCACATAATGGTCTTTGGTTTGGAGAAGATTTTTTTGTATCAAAATATTTTACAAATAAAGGAAAACTTCTTGATTTAGGTTGTGGTACTGGACGCACAACTATCCCCCTGCATAAGAAAGGGTACGACATTGTTGCAGTAGATCTTGTTCCGAAAATGATTGAGAGTGCAAAGAAAATAGCTCAGGAACAGTCATTGAATATCGACTATAGAATAGGCGATGCGACAAGTCTGGATTTTCCAGATAATGCCTTTGATTATGTCTTATTTTCTAATCAGGGTTGGACACAGATACCAGGAAAAGATAATCGTGTAAAAGCATTACATGAAATGCGGAGAGTTTTGAAGACGGGTGGAGTTTGTATGTTTACAGCACATCCGAGACTTGTTTGGAAGAAACTAAGATTATTTTGGGCTTGGCACTGGGTTCGATTATATATATTAAAACCATTAGGATTTAATATTCCGGAGATCGATTTTGGCGATAGGTTCTTTGCACGTGAGTCGAATGATAGCGATAGAACGTTCGTAACTCAGCAATACATTCATATTCCTTCTAGAGGTGAGGTGGCAGGTCAAATAAAAGAAGCTGGTTTTGAGGTATTAGAAGTAAACGGAGAGTATCAAATATCTAAAGAGGATCAAAGAAAGTTCCCTCCGGTTTTTTATATTTGTAAGAAGTAGTTGGTTTTATTTCCAAAAAGCTTTTCTAAATTCTTCCTCTGAAGATTCGTCTAGATAGTCTGTGACGATTATTGAGATTTCGTTTGTCAATTCGAGATCTTCTTTCATATTTTCTAACATATGCTCAAACGGGTGAGGGGAGATATACACAGAATTTTTCAGCAGGGCAAATCCTGCTTTTTTTAATATGTATCGTAATGCGTTTCGCTTCTCTTTGTCTGACTCTGGAATATCCAAAATAACAATACGCCATTTTCCATCCCAACCCAATGGCATCAGGTGCGTGTTTTCTGATAATCGTAATGATCGCAACTTGTGTCGCCCCATCGATGTAAGTCTAGCGAATGAACCTTGCTCGGTTTTGTGTAAAGAAATATCGCCACTCTTCTCTAGGTTTTTAAGACTACGTGAAATGACATACTTAATAGCCACTTTTCGAGCTGCACCATCGCAGTTATCTTTTACATAGTCAGTAATACTGGCTATGTCAGCCGCTCGCTTGCTCTGTAAGAGCTCTAAGATGCTTTTCTGTATGGAATTACCACTTTTCTTATTCATACTGGTAATATAACACATATTTGAATCATTACAATAATTCTTTGGTCGTGAAAAACTTGTCAAAATGGAAAATATAGATATAATAGGTGATGTAAATTAAAAGCTTTAACATTACGAAACTATGAGTGATGAAAATAATGATATTCCAGACGATGTTGAGTTAGAGGTAGAAGAGGAGATCGTCGAAGAATCTGGTATCAACGATAAATTGAAAAAACTTCGGCAAAAGGTAAAAGACGCTGAGACTGAATCTAAGAATAACTTAGACGGATGGCAGCGATCGCTTGCTGACTATTCAAACCTTCAAAAGAATTTTGATATCGAACGAGCCGAAATTAGAAAACGCGGACAGTCAGATTTGATTTTGGAATTACTTCCAAGTTTAGATAACTTTGATGCGGCGATGGCGAATACAGAAGTTTGGGAAACCGTAGATCAAAATTGGCGAACAGGTATTGAATATATCTCTCAGCAATTGCATAAGACGCTCGAAGATTATGGTGTTGAACAAATTGCAGAAAAAGATATGTTTGATCCAGAACTACATGAACCACTCGAGATCGAAGAAACAGAAGACGAGGGTCAAGATAGTAAAATTATCAGAACAATGCAGAAAGGGTATAAATTAAATGGAAAAGTAATCAGACCAGCTAAGGTAAAAGTTTATCAGCACAAAAGTTAAAAAACTAACTAAATAATATTATGTCTAAAATTATAGGAATCGACTTAGGAACTACAAACTCAGCTGTTGCCATCATCGAAGGTGGACAACCAAAGATTGTTGAAAACGCAGAAGGTAACCGAACAACACCTTCTATTATTGCAACAGGAAAAAATAACGAACGAATTATTGGTCAGTTAGCAAAACGCCAAGCTGTAACGAACCCAAAGAATACTATCTTTGGAGTAAAACGATATATTGGTCATGGGTTTGATGATGAGTCAGTACAAAAAGATATCGATCAATTACCATACGAAGTTTCAAAAGGAGATAATGGTGATGTAAAAGTTACTATGGGAGATACAAAGTATCGACCAGAGGAAGTTTCAGCGATGTTGCTTTCAAAAATTAAAGCTGATGTTGAGGCAAAGCTTGGTGAAAAGGTAACCGAAGCGGTAATTACCGTACCTGCATATTTCAGCGACAGTCAACGAAAGGCTACAAAGGATGCTGGAAAGATTGCTGGACTTGAAGTAAAGCGAATCATTAACGAACCTACGGCAGCAGCATTAGCATATGGTTTTGATAAAAAGAAAGATGAGAAGATTGTAGTATTCGACTTTGGTGGTGGAACATTTGATATTTCAGTTCTAGAAGTTGGTGATTCAGTAATCGAAGTAAAATCAACTGGAGGTGACTCACACATGGGAGGTGAAGATATCGATCAAGCGTTGGTACGTTACATTAAAGATGAATTTAAAAAAGAGTCAGGAATTGATCTAGGGAAAGATATCCTTGCTCTACAACGTTTGAAAGAGTCAGCTGAAAAAGCAAAGCACGAGCTTTCAAGTACTGTAGAAACAGAAGCTAACATTCCATTTGTTACTTCAACTGATGCTGGACCACAACACTTGCTGGTTAAAATCACTCGAGCAAAACTAGAAGAACTAGCTGCGCCATACATTGATAAGTCAATTGAGATTACAAAACAAGTTGTAAAGGATTCTGGATTTTCTATCAGTGAGATTGATGAAATTATTTTGGTAGGAGGTCAAACTCGTATGCCGAAGATTTCTGATGAAGTAAAAGCAATTTTCAACAAAGAACCAAATAAGTCTATTAACCCAGATGAAGTTGTAGCTCTTGGAGCCGCTATTCAAGCTGGAGTATTGCAAGGTGATGTGAAAGATATTCTTTTGCTCGACGTTATTCCACTATCGCTTGGTATCGAAACTATGGGAGGAGTAATGACGCGTTTAATTGAAAAGAATGCAACTATTCCTACATCACACTCACAAGTATTCTCGACCGCAGCAGATAATCAGCCGTCAGTGGAGATTCATGTCTTGCAAGGAGAACGATCAATGGCACCAGATAACAAACCTCTTGGACGATTCGTATTAGATGGTATTGCGCCAGCACCACGAGGAATTCCTCAAGTTGAAGTTACCTTTGATGTTGATGCTAACGGTATCTTGAATGTTTCAGCAAAAGATAAAGCAACAGGAAAAGAAAATTCTGTTAAAATCGAAGGATCATCAGGACTATCTGAAGAAGAGGTAGAAAAAATGAAAGCTGATGCTGAAAAATTTGCAGATGAAGACAAGCAAAAGAAAGAACTAGTTGATGCAAAAAACATGCTTGATGCAGCAGTATTTACAGCCGAAAAAGCCTTGAAAGAAAGTGAAGACAAATTGTCTGATGAGGTAAAGAAGGATGTAAACGAAAAAGTTGAAATGGCAAAAGGAAAGAAAGACTCAACTGATTTGGAAGAGTTGAAAAAAGCTCAAGAAGAACTTTCAATAAGTATGCAAAAGATTGGTGAAGAGTTAGCAAAACAAGGTGAAGCTCCAACCGAAGCAGCAACAGATGATGTTCAAGCAGGAGGTGAAGAGATTGAAAAGGGTGATGATAATGTTACTGATGCAGAGGTAGAAGAGGGTAAGGAATAATACTTTTTTTGACAGCAAAAAAAGTATTCAAAAAAACTGCCAGCCCGCAATACTTTCTCAACGAAACTGGGCTCGCGCTCTCTATATTTCAAAACTCGTTACACTCAAACAGTTGAAATATTAGAAATGTTCGCACTTACCTCAGTTTTGTAGTGTTCAAGTATTACAGGGTTGGGAATATGCTAAACTAAGCCTTATTGTATGAATAAAGAATTCTGGGAAAAACTCGATAAGCTTGCGGAACAATCAGAGATTGTTATTGATCGGCCAAAAGGCTCTGCTCATCCACGGTATCCTGAGTATATTTACCCACATGATTATGGATACTTTAAAGATACGGTTTCAGCAGATGATCACGAGATTGATTGCTGGACAGGTTCTTTGGTAGAGAAAAAAGTGGTGGGTATTGTTGTTACGGTTGATCTTGAAAAGAAGGATTCAGAAATTAAAGTTCTTATCGGGTGTTCAGATAATGATATGAATGATATTGAAAACGTGCATAATAGAGGTCAATTATCTGGAATGTTAATTAAGCGATAATAAAAAAATGTCAAAAGACTATTACAAAATTTTAGGAGTTGATAAAGGTGCGTCTGCTGACGATATTAAAAAGGCTTTTCGTAAATTAGCTCATAAATATCACCCTGATAAAAAAGACGGCGATGAGGCTAAGTTTAAAGAGGCAAACGAGGCTTATCAGACTCTTTCAAAGCCAGAAAAGAGACAGCAGTACGATCAATTTGGATCAGCTGGACCAGGAGGTGCTGGGTTTAACGGGGGACAGCAGGGAGGTTTTGGAGGCGGCTTTGATTTCTCTGGATTCCAGCAAGGTGGCGGATTTGGTAACGGACAGCATATCGACCTAGATGATATTCTCGGAAGTTTCTTTGGAGGAGGCGGTCAACGTGTTCGTCGGGGACGAGATATTCGTTTGAATGTACGACTAACATTTCGAGACTCAGTATTTGGTGTAGAGAAAAAGATTTCGGTACCAGATTTAAAAGATGGTCAAGACTTGCATAAAGATAAAGAGATTACTGTAACTATTCCAGCTGGGGTTGAAAATGGTCAGTCATTACGACTACAAGGATATGGTGAACAACTGACTGATGGGCAAGCAGGAAACGTTTTGCTCACTATCTCTGTCGAACAACACGCTGTGTTCAAACGAGAAGGTATGAATTTAATTATGCATCTTGACGTGAAATTAACCGATGCTGTATTAGGTGCTAAGTATGATGTTGAGTTACTTGATGAGAAAAAGATAAAGGTAAAAATTCCAGCAGGATTAGAGTCTGGAAAAATATTGCGTGTAAAAGGTGAAGGAATTCCGGCAGGAACATTCCATAACGGCGACCTGTATATCAAGACAAACATACTTGTTCCTAAAAAACTTTCAAAGAATGCAAAGAATGCGATAGAAGAATTGCAAAAAGAAGGATTGTAATCTTCTTGCTTTTTTACTATTGAAGAACTAATATAATTATATGACACAGTATAAAAACTATATTTTCCTAGGATTTTTGTGGTTGTTATTTTTCGTTACCCCTTTTTTTGCTTTTGCACAAGACGCTAGTGTCTGGACTGATCAAGAGTCTTATTTTCCAAATGATACAGTAAGAGTGAATATTGCATTACCTGAAGAATGGTTTACTGAATGCAAGACATCGCTCATAGGCCCACAAGGTAATGAATTCTCAGTCGGGTCAGGTGGTTGTGGGGCTGGACTTAAACCCGTTTTTGAGCGTTCTGGAATTGAGTGGACTCAGTCTGGAGAAATTCATGAACCATCTAAAGAATATAAATCATTTGCAGCGCAACCTAAACTGGGGTCTTCGTTTGGTGAATGGACACTTAAAGTTATTGTTGAGCAAGAAGAAGGGGTGTGGGGAACTCTCACAACACAGTTTACGTATCAATCACCTCCTAGTACCACAGGAAGTACTTGCCGACTTGAAAACGAAACAACAAAAACATGTGAATTTCTTTGGTTTCCGATTACGGTTACTAAGGGCGCAGGTTGCGGTCCTAATCCTGTTGATATAGAAATTTTGTATGAAGGAAGCGTATATGACCTGAGTATTAAACAAGGCAATAAGGCTTATATTCCAGAACATAGTCTGACTGTTTATAATGATGGTTCACCTTGTGCCGCGAATGTTTTGAACATGAGGTTTAGAGCACCTGGTGACCAGAAAGAAATTAGGTGGGCAGCAACACATCCGGAAGAGGCTGCGGCCATTGCTTCTAAATTAGACAAAGAAACGGTTCTAGAAGCATTGTCTGAAAAAAAGTCTGTAAGCAATGTTGTACTAGGTGACGAGAGTCTAGGTCTCGAGACACAGGATGTATTAGGAGACGATAATTCGAGCGCTGAGACACAATACGTAGTAGAGAGTCTGGAGGAAGAATCGCAAGGGTTAAGAAAACTTGTTAAAGAAATAAGTAGCTCAAAATTTATAGTTCGTTTGAGGAGTATTTTTGGGAAAAAATAAGAGTTAAAATTCCTGATGTTGACAGGGTCGTCTTGTGTAAGGTATTGTATTTTTAAATCAAAATACAATGACAAATGATGATTTCACAATTGTTCAGATCTATTTTAAAAGCGCATTTCTATGTAAAGAAGTGTGTAACTAAAAATGGTTCAGATCTTTACATTTATAAGATAAGGACTATGGTAATGGGAGTTGACCGTCTCTTAGAGAGTACCTCTCTAAATGATTTTGATTCGAACGGTAAGGTTATTAACGACTCTCGCGTCACTCCTTTAGGAAGATTTTTAAGAAGATACTGGTTGGATGAATTACCGCAGATTCTAAATTTATTAAAAGGTGACATAAAGCTTGTTGGATTGCGACCAATTGGACCAAACAGTTGGAAGAGGTACCCAAAAGGCATAATGAAGCGTGCCTTACAACAAAAGCCTGGACTTATTGGCGTACACTACGCTTTTCCAAGAACTCCGAAATTTGATGATCATCTTGACCATATAGAAGGATATTTACAGGCATGTGAAAATAGCTCATATCGTACTGATATGAAATATTTTTTTAAGGTTGTATTTGCTATTTTGTTCAAAGGTGTAAGAAGTAATTAGTAACTCGCTTACGTGTAATTGTAAGCGAGTTATTTATTTGTAAAAAATATAATATTGACAAATATGTCTTTCGTAGTGTACTTTGTATTGTGAACTTAAAAATTATAATCATGAGAGCTATAAAACATAGTAACTACAATGAGATTGTCCTATTTCTTATGTCTGTTTTGTCTTATGACTTGAGGCAAAGGATTAACTTCGATTTTTTAGATAAAATGGACCCCTACTGGTGGAAACGTTTTGCTATCAAATTTCAAGGGAAAAAATACGAGAAGGGAAAAGTAAGGCAAAAACTGCGTAAAATTTTTTACAAATTGCAGACAAGGCAACTGCGTAGCTTTGACGCTGCACTTGCTGAGATTATTCTGATAGACAAAGATGCCAGACGAGAGCGTATACTTGCGATATTTCTTTTAAGTAACTCTCGGACCTTGTCGCAGTATTTAGAGGTCTTAAAGTATGTGCGTATTATTTTGACAGAATCAGAGACTGATTATTTGTTAAATACTATATTTACAAAAGCCATGAATTTAAAGGACAAGTACGAACATCAAAAGGAGATGCTTCTGTTTCTCGAGATTACTGAGAACATAGATTCTTTTAAAGAAAGGCGTGAGCAGATTAATCAGTACTGGGGTGCCAATAATGAAACCATGGTTGGCGTACCAACTTCGGGTAGTATGTACAATTAAAGAATGAATATAAACTAAAGGTCCTCCATAGTGAGGCCTTTGTTTTGTATGAAATATTTGACTTATTTTTCAAAAATTGTACTATTATATCTGTTTGTACTGGACGATTACTTTAATACACAGATAGTATTAGAGAGGAAAGTCCGGACACGGCCATATTTATATGGAGCAGGGTAGCGGGTAATTCCCGTCCGCAGTAATGCGCGAGGTGCGAGCAGTGACGCTGAATCCGAAAGGTGACAGATTCCCTTCGGGAATAATCGTATGGCAACATACGGGTGAAACGGCTAAATCCTTACTTTCGTGCAAGACCGTATTCTACTTGAGTTTCAAGTAGTCTGAGTCGCAAGAGGTGTTTAGTAATAGGCATCCCAGATAAATTATCGTCGCCCTTTGGGTTACAAAATCCGGCTTATAGGTACAAACAACCATGTCAAAAAGCTCTGGTATTCCCGGAGTTTTTTGATATCTAAAATAGGTAGATATAAACAGTTGACATTATTATGTAATTTGTTAAGATACCAAGCAATGTATGGCAGAACCCGAATGGGCGCACCTGTTATATTTTATTTTATATTATATTGTTATGACACGAAGTCTTAAAAAAGGTCCATATCTGGACCACAAACTAGTAAAGAAAATTACAGGGAAAAACCCAGATGCTACTGGTGTTATTAATACTTGGGCTCGAGCATCTCAGATTTCACCAGAGATGGTTGGATTTAAGTTCGGTGTTCACAACGGACGCAAGCACATTGAAGTTTTGGTTACAGAAGATATGATCGGTCACCGATTAGGAGAATTTTCACCAACACGAACATTCCACCGTCACGGAGGTAAATTGATGAAAGAACTTGAACAGAAGAAGCGAGAAGCTGAAATTACAGCAGCTAAAGCAGCTAAGTCAGCAGCTTAATATATATAATTATCTATCATGAAAGCTTTTCTTAAAAACTATCGACAATCACCACGTAAAGTACGCCTTGTAGCTGACTTTGTTCGTGGTAAGAAGGTCGAAAACGCACTACTCGATCTACAGTTTATGCCAAAACGTGCATCAAGCGCTATTTCAAAATTAATTGCATCAGCAAAAGCTAATGCAGTAAACAACTTCAAAGTAACTGACAGTCTATTTATTAAAGAAATTACTGTTGATGATGGTCCTACACTGAAACGTCACCGACCAGTGTCACGTGGACGAGCACACGGAATTAACAAGCGAACAAGTCACGTAAACGTTGTTCTTGGAGTAAAAGAAGATAAACCAGTAAAGAAAGCAGTTAAGAAAGAAGAAAAAGTACCAGCAGTAAAGAAGGTTGCTGCTAAAAAACCAGTCGCTAAAAAAACTACTGCAAAGAAAACAGCTAACAAAGATAACGCATAGCCTATGTCACATAATGTACACCCATATATCCATAGAATTGTAACACTACGAGATTGGAAATCTCGATGGTTTGCAGGTGATAAAAATTTCAAAGACCTTTTGCGATCAGATATCATGATTCGTGAATATCTTGAAAAGAAATTACGAAACAGCTACCTTGATGGTATTGAAATAGAACGAGGACGAAAAGCAACGCGAATTATTATCGCATCATCACGACCAGGTATGATTATCGGACGTTCAGGTGAGGGAGCTATATCTCTTAGAAAAAATCTTTTGAAGTACTTGAAACGAAACGATGTTGTCATTCCAGAAGATTTTAAGATTGATGTTATTGATGTGCCAAATCCTGATGCAAATGCTGCGATCATAGGTGCTATTATTGTCGAAACACTTGAAAAGCGAATGCCTTTCAGGCGTGTACTAAAACAAACAGCTGAAAAAGTTATGGCTGTAAAAGGTGTAAAAGGTGTAAAAATAAGTCTTGCAGGACGACTAGGAGGAGCTGAAATGGCACGACGTGAAGAAATAAAGAGAGGTGGTATTCCGTTGCAATTTATTCGTGGTGATATAGATTACGCTCAAACTACAGCTCGTCTTCCATATGGTGGTGTTGGTGTAAAGATCTGGGTTTACAAGGGTGATAGTTTGGAAAACGAGAATAACAATATTAAAAAATAGTCTTATGTTATTTCCTAAAAAAGTAAAATACCGAAAATGGCAAACACAACGACGTAATTTTATTACACGTCCACTACAAGCATCACGTGGTACGAATCTACAATTCGGAACTTTTGGTCTGCGAGCTATTACTGGAGCCCGAATTACTTCAAATCAAATTGAAGCATCTCGAAAAGTTATGTCACGAACTGTTGGTAAGCTTGGAAAATACTGGATTAGAATTTTCCCAGATCGTCCTGTTACGGCAAAGGCTGCTGAAGTTGGTATGGGTAAAGGTAAAGGTGATCCAAAAGGATTTTGTTTCCAGGTTGAACCAGGACGTATTTTGTTCGAAGTTGGTAACGTAAGTGAGGAAGTTGCACGAGAAGCGTTGCGTAAAGCTGGAGCTAAAATGCCGATTAAAGTAAAAGTTGTTAGTCGCGATCTCGTATAATATTATGGCAAAGAAAACAGATACAACTAAAAAAAGTACAGCAGATATCGTAAAAGAAATCACAAGTAATCGTGAAGAGTTACGTAAGATTCGTTTTTCTACAGCGGGTGCTGGAGCAAAGGATGTTATGAAAGTTCGTAACACACGTAAAGAGATTGCACGTCTTTTGACTGAGCTTAACGTACGGAAAGTCGCATTAAACGCAGAAGTTAAATAATATTATTATGAGTACAGATACAACAAATACAAAAGGAAAAGTTCTAGAAGGTGTTGTCGTTTCAGACAAGATGGACAAGACTGTTGTGGTGCTTGTTGAGCGTTTTGTGAAGCATCCAAAATACGGAAAGTTCTACAAGAAGAGCGACAAATACAAGGCGCATGATGAAGAAAATCGATGTAAGGTTGGCGAAAAGGTAACTATTATCGAGACTATTCCATTATCAAAGGATAAAACCTTCAAGGTAGTTAACAAATAGTTATATGATTCAAGTAGGAACAAGAGTAATAATTACTGATAATACAGGAGGTAAGCGAGCCGAAGTATTTAAAGTGCTAAAAGGTTCAAAGCGTCGTTACGCTCGAATTGGTGATATTGTAGTACTTGCTGTAAAGTCAGCTGAACCACGAAAAGCTGTAAAGAAAAGTGATGTATTGCGTGCAGTTGTTGTACGACAAAAGAAGCCTTTTCGTCGCCAAGATGGTTCATATATTTCATTTGATGATAATGCGGTAGTTATTCTAGAAAAAGACAAGGAACCAAAAGGAGGGCGTATTTTCGGACCGATTCCACGTGAAATTTCTGACCTAGGATACCAAAAGATTGCAAGTTTAGCCCCAGAGGTTCTCTAAGATATATGGCAAAGATTAAACAAAACGATAGCGTAATAGTAATCACAGGAAAAGATACCGGCAAGACTGGTAAGGTACTTAGAATTTTTAACAATGATACAGTCTTGGTGGAAGGTCTTAATATGAGAAAGAAGCATGCTCGTAAAGATCAGACAGGAAAGGGGCAAATTATTGAAATGGCATTCCCATTACACATCTCGAATATTGCTGCTATTGATCCAAAAACAAAGAAAGCAACTCGCGTAGGATATAAAATGATTGATACTAAAAAGGTGCGTATTGCAAAAGGATCAGGTCAAGAACTTAAATAATTTTAAAATATATGTCATTAGTTAAAGAACAAGTAAATAACGTATTTGATACACTAAAAGATGCGTTTGGGTACAAGAACCCTCTACAAGCACCCCGCATTCAAAAGGTTGTTATTAATGTTGGAACAGGAAAGCGAGCAAAAACTGATAAGAAGTGGAATGAGCTTGTTGCTGGTAGTCTTGCAAAAATTACAGGACAAAAATCAGCTGCACGTGGAGCAAAGCAATCTATTGCCGGGTTTAAGATTCGCGAAGGTGACACAGTAGGTCAAATCGTAACATTACGAGGACCACGAATGCACAGTTTTCTTGATAAGCTAGTACACATTGCATTACCTCGAACAAGAGATTTCCGAGGTCTTAATCGATCATCAGTTGATTCTATGGGTAACATGACTCTTGGTATCAAAGAACATACTATTTTCCCAGAAACATCTGACGAAGAGTTGAAGAATGTTTTCGGAATGTCAATTACCGTTACAACAACTGCAGGAAGCAAAGAGGAGGCTACAAAGTTGTTTGAACATGTTGGATTTCCACTTAAGAAGGAAGAAGAGAGTAAATAAATTTATAAATTGTGAAATTAAGCAAAACCGCCTTTCGGCGGTTTTGTTATTAAGGTTGCTCCTGATATAATGGTGGTACTTATTTGATAATCTATCACGTTATTTTCTATGAATCATATTTTTTTAAAACGTAAATATATAATACTTTTTGTAATAATTAGTGTCTTTGCTAGCTTCCTATTTGTAACAAATTCAGCATATGCTGCTACTGTTTATACTAACAGTAGTACTGGTAATGATACAACCGGAGACGGAACATCAGGCACTCCTTATAAAACATTTCACAAAGCATATACTGAAGCCAGTGCTAGCGACACTATTGATTTAACAGGAACTTTTGATTGGACTGATGCCGATGAAACAGGTGACGTTGCAGAGTCTGGATATATAATTTCCAAAACCTGACTATTACAGGGCAAGGTGCGACCTCAACATTTATCCAAGCTGATGATACAGAAAATACAGCTGATCGCGGTGTATTTACGATCGATACTGGTGTAACAGCAACTATCGAAGATGTAACCATTCGGTATGGTACGGTTACTTCAACTCATCATGGTGGAGGTATTACACAAAATGGAACATTACTGACGTTGAATAATACTGTCGTTTCGTATAACCGATATAATTCAACATCAAGTGATGGTGCAGGTGGAATTTTTATATTAACCAATATGGATTTGGAATTGAACAATACTACAATCGATAACAATACCTTTGATGGTAGGTATTATGGTGCAGGAGGTATTTTTGGAGAACAAAGTGTAGATGTAACTATCATAGATTCAACTATTAGTAATAACGAAGCTATTAGTAATAATCCAACAGCTTTTCCGTATAGTTATGCTCAGCCAGCAGGTGGAGTTAGAATTTATCGTTTCAGTACAACGGTAATTACTAATTCAACAATTTCGAACAATACAACCAATTCTTATGCTGGAGGAATTAATAGTTACTATCAAACTTCGATAACAATCACGAACACTACTATTGCAAATAACAATGCTGACGCAGGTGGCGGTGGAATGGTGTATGAATCATTGGCGGATGGTCACAGGCTTTATATAAAGAACTCTATTCTTGCAAACAATACAGGTAATAGTGTTGGTGACGATTTTCACGCTATTAGTACCGCATCATCTACAGCAAATCGTCTTGTAGATAACGGGTATAATCTTGTTGAATTTAGTACAAATAAAACATGGAGCGGTACAGGTGATATTACAGGCGCTCAGGCAAGTTTGAATTTGTCTGAGACTCTTGCTGATAATATGACAGCAAATGATACACAAACACTCGCACTATCTGTTGGTAGTGTTGCTATCGATGCAGGAGAAGGTAGTGTTGCAAATAATAGTATTTCAATTCCAGCTAACGATCAACGAGGAGGAACACGTAGTGGAACAACAGACATTGGTTCGTATGAATATGGTGCAGGAGGTTTTGACTCGACAGATCCAGCCGTAGATACATTGCTACCGGCAGATGACGCTACTGATTCAGAGCTTGGCAACAATCTCATTGTTACTTTTGATGAAGTAGTTGATGTAGAAAGCGGAAATATTTCAATTTATAAAACAACAGGAGACGAGCTTATCGAAGATATCGTTGTAACAAGTGGGCAAGTAACTGGTACTGGTACCACTGACATTACTATCGACCCAACTGATGATTTTGAAGAGGCTACAGAATATTATGTACAAATCGATGCAACAGCATTTGGCGATTCGTCAGATAATAGTTTCGCAGGTATTACTGATACAACAACATGGAGCTTTACCACATTAACATTGCCTTACGTGGTTTCGGTAGACCCCTCGAATGGTGCTACAGGTGTTAGTAATGAGCCGGTATTTACGGCAACATTTTCAGAAGCCATTGATACAGGCGAGTCTCTAATTTTATCGACAGATGTTTGTAATTTTAATGGTGGAGATTGTGCTACACCAAGTATAACTGAATGGTCAATTGGAGATACTGTAGCAACTATTCAAAACGGTAACGGTGCTTATGCATACGATACGACATACACTATGACTATTA
>Ga0222634_1000182_pt1 | contig 37572 bp, 40 predicted proteins | sample AntAcemetageno50_FD_179807 | JGI IMG/M metagenome (GOLD analysis project Ga0222634, IMG submission 179807) | Saline water microbial communities from Ace Lake, Antarctica - #50 | ecosystem: Environmental > Aquatic > Non-marine Saline and Alkaline > Saline | place: Antarctica: Ace Lake | collected... | reverse complement strand
AACAAGAAGGCTCAAAGTGAACGCAAGAAGGAGCGTCAAGATATGATCAAATACTTGAATACACTTAACAAGCTTACGAAGAACAATAAACAGAAGTTACTCTCTAACAATACGAGAAACACTAACAGTGTCAGGAATGAAGCCAACCAGCTTCAAGAAATTAGGAGGGCGGAAAGTGAACGTAAGAAGGAGTTTGAGGAATTGTCTAGATATATCAATGGTTTGAACATGTTGAACAAAACGAATAAACAAAAGTTATTGGACAATGTTTCTAGAAATATTAACAGTATCAGAAACGAAGCCAATCAACTTCAATCTAATAAGAAGGCACAACTCGAACGCAAGAAAGAACGTGAAGGATTATCTAGGTACATAAACACACTGAACCTGTTAACCAAGGAAGACAAACAGAAGTTATTGGAAAATATTACGAGAACGTACAACAATGTCAGGAACGAAGCCAATCAACTTCAGGAGTTTAAGAAGACTGCGAAGAGAGGTGGGGAAATCAACACCCTCAAGAAGTCCATGAACGGTCTCAACCAAAACAGTCAGTTATATGTGATTGATAAGTTTGAGACTCAAAATGTTACATTGAACTCTATGTTGAAGGAAGTTGAGCAAATCAGGAAAAAGATGGCCACTGAGAAGAGAGCTCAAAATCGTTCCGAGCTCGTTGACTACATGAATACTCTAGACGTTGGAAACACCGATAAGAAGAAGATTCTCAAGAACTACGATAGTCAAAAATATAACTTAGGGACCCTAAAGAATCGCGCAACCCAAGTTAACGCGACGATTAAGAACAAGGCCCAACAACGCCAGGAACTTTCCAACTATATAAATAGTTTGGGTATCAACGGTACCCAACTTCTTGAGAAGTTAAATGATGGTAGATCAACCCTCATCCGTCTTAAGGCTGATGCCAATAAGATGAAATCGGTGTCCACCGCCAGTCTTGTAAACTCCAAGAAAGACCAATTACGTGCTCATATGAAGAACACTCGTTTAGATGATAAAAATAAGAAGTCGTTTATAGGTCGTGTGACACTAAACACTAACATGAACTCTATAAAGGGTGAAGTGAACAATCTCAACACTCAATTGAAGACTCGTAATGATCAACTCGCAGCTAAAAAGTCGGATGTCAGTGTGTTCTTGAACACCCTAAATGATCTTAGACCAGAGAACCGAAAGGGTTTCTTAGCAAAGGTGACAACTGCTAACACGGACATTGAGGGTATCAAACGTGATGCTACGAGTATGAACAAAGCTGTAAAGAATAGACGGATTGAGACGGATCGTAAGAAAGAAGAGGAAAATAAAAAGAAGGAAATAAAATCTAGGAAGGTTGATGAAGAACGTTTGAGTAAACATCTAAAGGGTCTCAAGCATCTTACATCACCAGAAATGAGTGATTACATGTCCAGTTTCCTTAGAAATGGAGCTAAGTTTGAGAACGTGGTTGCCACTTCCAAAGCAAAAGATAAAGACAATGAGAAAGATAAGGATACCCTCCGGTTCTACATTCGTGACGCTCGTATTCCACAAGCTAGAAAGGACTTGTATATCAGACAACTTTTACAACCCCATGTTAATACGAGACCAATCAAGAGAATTGTGAATGTTGAGAAAGAAAGTGAGAGGATGATGGGTGAGAGAATAAAGATGGAAACCACGAGAAAACTCAAAAGTCTCAAAGATATCACAGTGGATGAGAGAGTTAAATTCATAAATAGTCTCAAAAATAAAGTTCCTAAGGATGTCTTGGCAGCTGCTGAGAAACTTGACATGGAGAGAAAAGAGGGTAAGAAAACTCGTGATAAGGGTATCAAAAATGTTGCAAATGAACTCTCCAAGTTGACAACTATTGAGAGAGATAATCGTAAGAAGTTGATGAATCGTCTCCAAACCAATGGTGCTGAAAAGGTCTTGGCTAACGCAAAGAAACTTAATCAAGAGAGGAAGAATAAACAGAAGGAAATCAGAAATGGGGTTGAGTTCAAGCTCAAGAATATTGGATTGAATGGTTCCAACATCATCACTTTTATGAAGAGGTGGGATGACACAAAAAATGAAACCATATTTGATGATGCCCGTAAAAAGGTTATGGAGAAGAAACCTCTGCTCAATAAAGTAACTCGTGAGATTACAGGTACATTGGGTATATGGAGGAGAGGTTGGGAAGATGCAATTCGTAAGGCTACTAAACCAGAAGAACTTCAAAGTATTGACCGTCTTCTAGATGAAAAAATCAAACTTAGAAAGGAAATTGAACAAGCACCAATCGCTGAAGACAAGCGTCGTGGTCAGATTAGATTTGTCATGAAGATGGCGAACGATATCGTAAAGAGGAAGCAGGAATTAGCTAAAAACATCAAGGCTAAGAGGGGTGAAAGTGATAAGGTAACAGGTGATACCGCTAAAAAGCTTCAATCTATGAACAAATTGGAGCGCGACAATCGTAAACTTCTCATGAATAGAATTGCGAAGGGTGAAGATGTACGCACCGTTATGAAAAATGCTGATAATACCGTTAAGAAACGTGATGAAGCCGAACGCAAACGGAGACTTGACAAGCGTAAAAAAGTTCTTAATGAAATTTCCAAGCATACCAACAAACGAATTACGAATCTAAAAAGTCGCGCTGGTAATCCTTTCAGGGAGGAGGAGGATTATAATGAGATGTATGAAGATGTAAAGAAAATGGTTAAACTTGTCGCTTCAGATAAGGGTAAAGCTATAGGTGACGTAGCTAAAAAGCTTCAGAGTATGAATGGTCTCAATAGGTCTAACAGAAAGGAATTCATGGTTAGACTCAACCGTGGGAATAACTCGAGTAGCATTCTACGAAATGCGCAAAAGAGGAGTACTGAAAAAGAGTTTGCAAAAACAACGACTACCAATAACCCACTCTTTAGAAAGGCTGGTAAACAGGCTGTTCAAAATATTAGAATGAAAACAATGACGAATGCTGTAAAAAAAGCGGCTGAAGTTGAAAAGAATCAACAGAAAATCGGTAATATGAAAACTGGTCCAGAGCGTATAGCGGCTTCACGTAACTTGGGTTCTAAACAAGGTCGTGACCGTGGTCAGACTGCTGAAGGTGTTAAAAATATATTCGGTACTGAGACGACTGCCGAGAGGATGAAGCGAACTGGTGCAAATATAAAAAGGGTACAAGACGGGAGAGAACAATTGTTAGCTCAGAAAAAGAAGAACCGGGAGGAAGCTGAGCGTCGTAGTGTATCTGTGAAAAAGGCACAGAGGAACCGACAAATGAGGGAAAAGGAGCAGAGAGTAAAAGTGAGGGCTAACGCTGAGGCTAAATCCCTGAAAGAAAAGGTGGACAGGAACAAAGTTGAAGCTGAGAGAGCAAAAGCTCAAACTCTTCGCGACGAAAGTGAGAGACGACGTGTAGCAATGCTTGAGGGTCAGAAGAAGAAGGACGCTAAGGCTGCGTTACGAAAACAGAATAAGAAAATCGCCAGGTCCACCGGGCAGGGTGTAAAAGCGACACAGAAGAAGCAACAGGCTGTCCGTCGTAGGATATAAAGTTAAAGACTTAAAGCAATTTCTTCATAATGGAAAATTGTGATGTTTGTTGTGAAAATATAAATAAAATAAATCACAAAAAGGTTGAATGTCCCTTCTGTGATTTACAGAGTTGTCGTATGTGTTCACAGAGATATCTACTTTCCATATCCGATGATCCGCATTGTATGGGATGTAAAAATACATGGAATAGGGAATTTGTAGATACTTGGTGTACAAAGTACTTTCGTAATACCGAAATTCGTCGTCACAGAGAGACTATTTTATTCGAAAGGGAAAAGGTGAGAATGCCAGAAACACAACCAGAAGTTGAGAGGATTATGGCCATGCGTAAACTATACAAAATCATAAACGAACAGAGGGGTAGACTTTTAGAACTTCATCGGAGATATGGATTTTACATGGGTCAACATACAATAAGGGAAATACCGGAACCTATAAATGAGTTGAGGGGTGAAATGGAGGATACACATAGAGAACTTGAAAGACTTCGTAATGGTGGTGAACTCGTAGTGGGTGAAGAACCCAGAAAGTTTATTCGTAAATGTCCTACATCGGAATGTAAAGGGTTTATGAATGAGGAATGGTTCTGTGGTCTCTGCGACCGTCACTTTTGTGAACACTGTAACGAAGAGGTGGGAGAAGGTCACGTGTGTGACCAAGATGCCGTAAAAACCATGACACTTTTGAAGAAGGACACAAAGCCATGTCCAAAGTGTGGCACTATGATACAGAAATTAAGTGGATGTCGTCAAATGTGGTGCCCAGACTGTCACACAGCGTTTGATTGGCACACCGGTCAGGTAGAAACGGGTAGAATCCATAACCCCCATTACATGGAGTTCAAGAGGGGTCGTATATCATCTAGGGAACATGGAGACATACCATGTGGTGGAATCCCCACGTTTAGAGAACTTCGTGAGATGGGTGCACCCGAAAATATCACGCGTTTCGCAACTACTCTAAACTTTCTAGACCGGGAAATTATCTACAGATATGGAGACATATATGATGGAGATAACAGATACCTCAGAGTAGCCTATATGCTCAATGAAATTGAAGATCAATTTTTCAAAAAGGAACTCCAGAGACGTGATAAACAGAGGGAGCGGTACAGAGATATAAACAACATTTACAGAATGGTAATAGACACAGGTGGAGACCTCCTAAGACAATACGTTATTGAACAAGAGAAGTACCCGGAAATTATAGGTATCTGTAAAAAACTGATTGAATACGCGAACGATGTTATCGGTACTATCCGCATAAGATACAAATGTATCCATCCTCTCAATATTTATCTACACTAAATGTAAGATGATACTTTTATTATTCATACTATTTCTGGTGTGGTATTTGATACCAACCTATCAGAAGCCTATGGTGATACCAAACTTTCTGTCAGAGGAGGAAATTAATCACATCAAGAAGGAAGCTGAGAGTAAACTCTCTACGTCAACAATTGCGGCGAATGGAATCGTTGACAAGACTATGAGAGACAGTGAAACTGCGTGGATGGAATTGGAAGATCCCATCGTAAATCGTGTTACCCAGAGATGTGTCAATCTCACTGACAGACCCCTGAAAAATTGTGAGAAACTGCAGGTATTGAGGTACGGGTCGGGTGGGTTTTATCACCCACATCAGGATACTTTCAGTGATACAAAGGGAAACAAGAGGATGTACACAATTATTCTCGCTCTAAATGATGACTACGAGGGAGGTGAAACTATATTTCCAAACCTGGGAAGAAAGTATAAATTGAACAAAGGTGATGCTCTCTTCTTCCATACACTGGACAACTATGAACTCATGACTTCTAAGGCTTTACACGGAGGGGCACCTGTAAAGTCTGGTGAGAAGTGGGTGTGCAATCTCTGGGTTAATAAACACCCCTATTAAAGATAAAGGACTTATTTGAATTATATTTACTTTTTACAATGAACCGAAAGTATTAAAAAAATTATTAACATGTGAAGAATGTGATTTTCTAATTAATCATAATAACGAGAGTCTTAAAAAAACTTCATTTTATAGGAGTGAAAGTGATATCTGTGATGTTAAAAATTTGTTTAAACGAATATCTAAACACGAAGACAAAATAAAAAGTTTAACCGATAGATGTTTAAATCTTGGCAATTTTACACATGAAAAATTAGAAGATTTAAAAATATCAATAAAACGTTTAAACTAGAAAAGGGTGATGCTTTATTTTTTAGTAGTTTAAATTATAATAATGAAATCACCAATTTATCAATGCATGAGGGTAAACCTGTAAAGTCTGGTGAGAAATGGGTATGTAACCTATGGATCCGAAATCAACCTCATGATTGAGACTGGTTATATTTTGAGAAACAAGGTTGTTAAAGCGAAGAGTAAGAAAGTAAAGTAATGTTAGAGGGGCACGAAATTGCTACTCTGGCTAAGGAAGTATACACTCTAGGACCTGGTTACTCCGAGCGTGTATACCACAATGGTATGGAAGTTTTACTGCGTAAAGCAAGTATCCCGTATGAAACAGAACGTATAGTTACAATTCCTTTCAAGGATCATGTAATTGGAAATTTAAGAATTGATATGATACTTAATAATGAAATTATACTAGAGTTTAAAACTATTAGAACTCTCAGTGATCAGAATGAGATTCAGGCTCGTAATTACTTGAATCTGACTGGCTTGAAGAAGGCGTATCTGATAAATTTTCCTCCGTTTCCGGATCGTGATGTAGAGATTCGTTGTGTTGTATCCACACCATGAAGGGTAGAACTTTCGCTAACATTTTATAAAACTCTTTAGACTCGTCATGATACTTCTTAGGCTCTTTAAGACCTTCTGTCAAAAGCTCACGGGCTCTCTGTAGATGATACTCAGCTTCCTCTACACAGAACTTCTCGTACTCGTTCATTATCCTAGATGTGTTCAAAATCTTTAACCACACATTGGACATGTGTGAAGGCGGGGGAAGCATGTGGATGTACACACGAAGTGATCACACTTCCTAAACTTCACACACTTCCTAACTTTTAGACAAACGGGGCATTCCATATCATCCTTAAACTCTAAAACCTGATTCTTGAATCTCCAAAAGCAACTCGTACATACTTTCAGTCCGGGTTTAAACTGTTTGAAACATACGTCATAGTTTGGGCAGTTCATATAGCAATAAAGACTTTCACATCTTTAAACTCAGATCGTCGCGATAAACTCCCATTGTAGATCTTCGCAAATATTTTTCCATATTTGGTCTTGGGCGTATAGCTTACTTTTGGACTTGAGGAGTGGGAAATATTGAAGATATTCATCTTCACCTAGAAGTTCGCAAAACTTGTAGAGTACGTAAGAGTAACTCAAAAAGTTTTTTCTATCGTGAGGACAATTCTTATCAAATGGTTTTTGAATATCTTTGAACATTAGACGTAACCTCTCCTCGAGATCTTGTGACATAGAAGGTGCTTTGATACCATTGAGAATATTCGTGATGTACGGTACATGTTCGTAGTACTTGTTAAGTCTCAACTTCTTTAGAAGACCTCTAATCTTTGCATGTGTAATCTCATCCAACTTTTGAATCTTCATTTTTTTGAGTTCCGTCCTCAACTGATCCATGACTTCCGGGGGTATTGTTGTCATTTCTTGTGCCTGAAATTGACTTAACCATTCATTGAAATGATTCTCCCTCTTATAACTGTAGTTGATAATCTTCTCAGAAGTCTCTTGTTCTTCCTTATATGTTAATTCTTCACTAATTAAGGTTGCTAAAATCAAACCACAAGCATCACAAACCAAATCACTTGTGTCTTGAACGTGAATAACATTACTATAGGAACAAGTTGGGCATTCATCTAATCTATTATATTCGATTGGTCTTGCGAGATTCTGTTTTTCAACTTTTATCAAGTACTCGTTGAAAATATCTTTCCTCTTCAGACCTACAGTCTCCTTTACATTGAATACGTTATCTGTGTTGATCTCATCTTCCGTCGTATCAGCATACAGAGTCATATATGGCATACAACTAATGATATAATCGGACATATCACTATGATATTTCTTCTTGTTTACAGGATCATCCTTTATTAGAGCCGTCCAAACATCAATTTTATTTTCGTACCTACTTAAAAAGTTACCCTCCATTATAGTTAGGAATGTTGTTCAAACTTTTAAGTACCCTTATATATTTTTATAAAATGATAACTACACCAAGTGATTATAGTATTATATCAGAGGAACTTGAGTACAAAGTTGATCATGACATGAAATATAAAATTGAAGATGAATTTTGGGAACAAGAGGGTAGGTCATGGAAGGATGGTATTTTAGATGAATACCACTGTTATGCAACTAACAAACCCTTTAGAAACACAATCGTTCCTCAAAATGTGAACAACCTTATTCTTCGTGTGAAATATTATTACAATGGGAAAATTTACAAGGCTATCACACAAGATATTAACTTTGTACCTGGAAAATGTGAACAGGATAATATGATCTTTAGCATTCCTCTACGACACGCGTGGATTGTTGATCACGATGATAAACCTCAAGTGGACATCACGGAGAAGGTTAAGCGTTACGCCGGTCCTAGAAACGATTTTCATGGTCAGAAGGTACGTCTAGAAGACTTTTTGTACTACACCAGGAAAACCCTTGAGACGAGGTTCCCAAAAATTATGCTTACCAATTCGTTAGGTATGAAAAAGGTCGTTTTAACAACCCAAAACTCTACGGACGATCTCCGTATTCCATAAATATTTACATATCATCAGACACCTTTGTCGCGAGATAAAACTTCACTTCTCCCAGATTTGCTACATTGTACTTTAGAATTAGGAATCTGTTACCCTCTTCCTGCATGATTTGCACAGACGCACACATACTCGTCGCCTTTGTAAAGATATTCAGGTACTTCAGACTATAGAGACCCTTAATCTCTGGACTATCTTCAGGGCATTCAATACATGTCTCCTGGTTTGCAAAGTCACCTTCACATCGGAGCCTAAGTTCTTTACCAATCCTGGTAATTTCAATTTCAATACCGATGTTTGACATATCTCTACAGAGTCTCTGAAAGTCTGCAGAGGGTAGGATGGTGTTACTCGTCATGGTAACATCTGGGACTTCAATACGACTTTCGTTGATATCCAGGAGTTTGAGTTGAAACTTTGTACTCGTTTTCTTTGATTCACTCGTGATCTCAATATCCATATACTCTTTAGAGTTGATTGCAATTGTGAGGACATCATTATTTGTGATGGTCTTTAGAAGTTTGAAAGTGTTTGATATGTTAATACCAGCGATAATCTCTTCTTGATCACAGTGATATTCCTCAAAGTTGTCAGCAGCGAGGAACATATCAATCAGAGATGTCCTCGCTGTATCCAGTGTGACGATGTACATACCCTGTGGACGAAAGTAGATATTCACATCATTTAGAATATCTTTGAGTACTTCAAATGTTGATTTGATAGCAGATGCCTGAATTGTTACCAATTTCATATTACTAAATATTCCGCGTTTATCTTTAATTAGTTTGGTCTGAATAGGCAACTCCTTTACTGACATCTTTACTAATCTTTTCCTCGAGTTCTCGTGTCATAGCTGGCTGTAGAGACTGACCATAGGAATCCAGGGTGAACATCTCGGACTCGTTTTCATCATCATCGAGAGTCGTCATGGAACAGGATCCACCGAAGCCCCAGTTACCAATTTCCTTATTAGGGAGGAGGGAGTCCAACCAGTTTTTTATTTCACCGCCTACGAGAACCTTACCATTCTTAGTGAGCATGGTGGGGACTCGTGTGATTTTGTTTTTGTATGCAGGTGGAATACCCTGAGTGTTTATGTTATGATAACCAACAAGTTGCTTCAACTGTGGTTGTCTGTTTACGTAGTCAATAACTTCCATAGAGTGTTTGCATCTGGGGCTATATATCAGTAGAGACATCTAATATGTATAGGGGTATTTTGTAAAAAAAAATTAACGCATAGTAGTAAAGATGATGAACTGGTCTTTGACAATTGTTCTTATTGCCATTGTCCTGCTACTCACGGTTCGCCGTGAGCCATTCACGGAAATATTTGGATTTTCAGGACACACTAAACCAACTGGTCGTATCCGTTTGGACGATACCAAACCCAACCTCTCTGGGTACCGCCAGGCGGAAGTCAGTATTGACAATGACATGATGCAAGAATTTGTCCTCCAAACCAACAAGGAGATCGCTAAGCGTACTGGTCTCTGTACATACATTATCGAGACTGTCAACGTCCAAAAGTATGTTGGTGAAGATAAGGAGATCTATGAATGTGTATTCATGACTGTTAAAAACAGTGGATTCTCCTTTGGTTTTACAGTTGCGGCTTATTTTGAGGTCACGAATGGAAATGTGAAGTTGACCTCTCTCCGCACACAACCACTTGAAGTTGAATCAGCCTCTGAAATCGCCCCTTTCGTGGAAGGTGCTTCAGGTAAGGATTTCGTAAAATACGATCTTGTCAAGGAGAAGGCTACACCCACCCTCGGTGAGTTAGAAATGGCTAAAAATAAATTGCAGTAATTGTAATGATCAGCATCAATGATGTAGCAAGGATTGACGACAGGAAAAAACAGATCAAGAAGGACATATATACACGAATATATGAACAGTTTGCTCGTAAAATAAAACAATGTGTTGAACTCGGTCACAAGCAGGTATTTTTGACAGTACCTATATTTGTTATCGGCTGTCCCACATTTGATAGATCGGCAGCAGCGCGGTACGTGGCACGACAATTTAAGTTGGGTGGATTTGATGTGAGACTCGTAAGTGAATATGACATCTATGTGTCATGGGTGGTACCCAAAAAGACTAAAGATAAGAATGTTGAATCAGAAGAACCGGACTTCCCAGACCTCATGAACTTGAAGAAAATGGCGGATAAGTACAGGAGAAGTGCGTAGGAAGGCTAGTAATAAAAACACACTCAATGATAAATGGATAACTTAAATGTATTGGTAGAGGCTAAGCGTGAGTACTTAGGGCAACTCTACCTCATTATGTGTCCAGTTATGATTGAAGTATTTCAGGATATGTACGACGAAGCGACGAAGCTTTCTAAAGGACGAAAAACCCTAATTATGTTTCAAAAAGTTCTCAAAGAGGTTCCCAATTGGTCCAACCAGATGTCTGCTAACCACACAAGCAACATCGCGGATCGTTGTGCGTGGTTCAACGACCTCCTAGCGGCGGTTTTCGTTGCCTGTACTAAGATTCTATCAGCGGTCCGTCTCAAGAGTGACAATAAGAAAATCAGTCTCAAACTTCCAACCAATGAGGTTTTCATCCAGACCTGCTACAACAATGTTGCCAAGGACCTCTACAAGGATCCCTACATCTTCCACGATGAACAGAGTGAATATGTCCGCGATGAACAGCTCACTCAGCGTATTTCTACTTGCATCGAGTCCACTGTGAAGGAGCTCATCCCTGTTCAACAGATTCTTCAGACCTACATGTCACAAGAGAGTCGTGATATTGACCTTGACGGTGAGGTTCAAGACACTGAGGACCCCGATGTTTTTGATGGATCGGAGGAGGTACCAGAGGCGATGCCAGAGGCGGAACCTCTCCCCGAAAACGAACCCATGATGGGTGGGGAGGAACAGGTTCAACCCACCGGTCTAGAGAACGAATTCAAGACTGTCCCAGGTGTTCAGGCTCCAGAGCCTGCGATGGAGCCTGAGTCATATATGGAGCCAATGTCGGAAGTATCTGCTCCACCTCAGGCCGCCGAAGATGTGGAGGATGATGGTGTTCTTTTCGGTGACGCACCCGATCACCGTGTAAAAAAAACTGCGTATAATTAAATGGAGTTATCCGACTATCTCAGAGATCCTATGAGCGCCGCACTCGTCGCTGCGGTTATAACCGCTGGTTACATTCATGTCAAGGCTCAACTGAACAACGAGGGTAAACTAGAGCTCAACAAGTATACCAAACCAGCTGCCCTAAATGCTATTCTCGTATTCTTCATAGTGTCTAACGGTGTTGGACAACGTGAGAGTATTTCTAATGAACCTTTTTAAACTTAAAGATTACATGTCTAATATAAGAAATGGCTTCTGTCAGTGCGTTTAATGACATGCTCTCCCAATTTCTTGTGGAATTGCACAAGACTTTTCCAGAGGAAAAAGGTATCAAGAAGATGACTGCGTCTTTTGAGGTGATTAAACAGGGTAACCCCCGTCTCGTTGTGGATGGTTTTATGAAGGGTGTGAGTCCATACGCGGATAAGATTTCTGGTAAGGATGAGTCCTTCCTTTTGGAGGAGATTGAGACTATTGACTTTCTAAAGGACCTCAACATCAAGAGTTACTGGTCTCGTATGAGTGAGGCTACGAAGGCTGCAACCTGGCAGTATCTTCAGACTCTATACATGCTCGGTACGACGATTAATTCCATTCCAGCTGATACACTCTCCCAAATTGAGAGCATTGCGAAGGGTGTCGCGGAGAAGATGCAGACCGATGGTGGTGAACTTGACCAGGATGCACTCATGCAGATGATGGGTAGTATGCTTGGTGGTATGAACAAAAAATAAACCTAATGGTATATTAAATGAAGGCGTGGTTTGACGATCCTCAACAACTCTTTAGATCTGACCATGTTTTACAATTCTGGCCAAATAATGAACAAACCCCAGAAGACCGAATTAATGCTTCTTCTCGTTTTGTAATTTATGCATGCTGTATCATTTATTTAACTCGTCGTGACCCAAGGATCTTTGTCCTTGGTAGCACTATTTTAGGTGTCCTTTATGTTATGTATAAGTCTAAGATGGTGAAGGAGGGGTATGGTTTTAGCGTGAGTGGTGATGGTCGGGGGTGTCAAATGCCCACCATAGACAATCCCATGGGCAATGTTCTCATGACAGACTACACCGATGCCCCAAACCGTTTAGAAGCCTGTTATTACCCAACGGTGAAGCCATTTGTTAAGGCGTATTTAGATGATCGCATTCCATACGACGCTGGTAGATCTCGTTCGGCTCTCCCAGAGAGGCAACGCGCCGCGGCTGCTCGTCAGTTTGTGACTGCTCCGGTGTCTAATATCCCAGGCGACCAGACTGCTTTCGCGGAGTGGTGCTATGGATCCAAGAATGGACGCAATTGCCGAACCAACCCAGAAATGTGCAGCCCAGATGCCAGAGGTGTTCAGTTAGAGGCTTTTGGGGGTCTTGACCCTGCCGGTGATAGCCGAGTTTCTCACCGGGGACATGGAATCGGTCCATCTTAAATATAAATATTCTCACGTAATACTAAATATGGCATACCAATTACAACCTGGTCTTGCAATAGTTCAAAATGCGGGCGCTCTCCCATCTGTGAAAGCTACTGAGGAAATATTCGTCTATCCTCAGCCCAGTACCCTTAACTACTGCTGTCGTCCAAATACTATGCTTTATGGAACTGCTCCCTACATGGCCGGAAAGGGATCTCCAGCGCAATTCATCGATGTGAGCGACCAACTTCGTCCACAATCCACCACTCGTTTCAACAAGGTTATCGTACCAACCTATGAGCGTAACCTCTTCCCACTTTCCAATATGGAGTGTAAGGTGCCCCTCCGTTCTATCGGATACGAGCCAATGAGTACTCGCGCGGAACTCCAGAACGGACTCTTTCACCAAAGATACGCTAATAAAAATGTTACTAAAAAATAAGAATGGCGGATCCCATTTCACTTGCAGCTATCGCTGGTTTGATTTTCGCTGGTAGATCTTTGAGTTCCAAGTCTGTACCAGAGCCAGTGCCAGTTCAGCAAACGATACCACAAGAACCCCAAATTACTTATGAGAATGATTTTTCTGAATTTACTGAACGTGATTTTGAACCACGTGTAGAAGTCCCCCAAAAGAAAGAAATGGAAAGCTTCGCCGATATCTCCCTGCAACAGAGGAGTGGTGGACAAGAGATCCTGAACATGAGAAATCGTATGTATGATTCAGGTCGTATGAACAACCTTTCCCCAATTGAGAAGCAAATGGTCGGTCCAGGTCTCGGTATTGGTTCCGATACCCCAGCGAGTGGTGGTTTCCAACAAATGTTCCGTGTGAACCCTATCAATGTGGGTGAGTATAAGCTCACTACACTTCCAGGGCGATCCGGTCCAGCTGCGGATACCACCGGTGGTCGCTCGGCTCTCATTGGTCAATTACAACACAATAAACCTGATACCACTGCTTATCTTCCATCTCGTCTCCCAGCGATGCCTGGTCGTGCACAGGGTATGTCTGGTGCGGTACCCAGAGCGAGTCATCAGAAGACGATGAGAACAACTAACCGTTCCGAGACTGGTCACAGAGCAGACGGTTTGGGTTTCAACGGTGCGAAGCGTTTCGTATCAGCTCAGACCATGTCACAGGATCCTACCCGATTTAAGAGTGACCGCAATGACCAGCAGTTTGCCCATTACAGTCATGCAGCTCCAGGTATTACTAACTTCAGTGGTGCGTACGCGACCAGTGCGGCTGCTCAGATTACTACGAAGAACAACGAGGAATTGATGAAGTATGGCTTCCGTCCAGAGGATCGTCGTGGTAAGGCTAACCGTATGGGTAACAAGGGTCGGATGAATGTTAGAGAGAGTGCCCTCAAGCAGGGTGGTGCCCTCACAGCTGTTCGCACCGATACTTCTCGTATTGATGGTCGCGTGAATGGTCCAAACGGTGGTTGGACCCAAAACTATCAACAGAAGCCATTCCACCAGTTCAACGCGTACAAGGGCAACGAGAATCCCAATTCCAGAGACTTGGGTCTGGCGGCGAGAGTGCTTCAGAACAACCCCCTCTCTCAAAGTATTTGTTAGATGTTCAGTTATAGATAAAAACAATCATTAAAATATTGTACCTATATTTTAATGAAGGTTCATACCCTTGACATAGATAGTAGTGAGAGGGATACCAACGTATATACGTATGCTAATAGTTACACCGTGACTCTCAAAGAACCTATATATGATGTCACACAAATCAAATTGATTTCCGCTCGTATTCCAACACCTCAATTGATTACGTGTGCTACGAATAAAACATTTAGCATTCATGATTCGGGTGCACCCAACGATCTCATAGAGATTACTCTAAACGAAACCAATTATACGAATGGCACAGCCCTTGCCTCAGATCTTGATACTCTCATGCAACCACCAGCGACATGTATAGATCAGGTTGTATTTGACACAGATACTCAGGCTCTAACATTTTCAAACACAGAAGTAACTGCGAGTAACACATTCACATTCAATTTCTTTGATGGTACGAATGGTTATTTGAGTAACGTGGCTCTCACAACGCCACATCAAGTCATAGGGTTTTCTTCCGAAAATCCAGTAGAGAGTGATAGTATCGTTTCCGGGGCTATAAACCTTGAGGGACCAAACTCACTCGTTCTTCGTATGACATCAGGGTCAGATGAATTTACAAAGACTGTGTATTCTACGACACCGTTTTATACTGGTCACATTCTGTTGAATGGTACAGACGTTATGAACTTCTATGGTGCTGACGATCCATTCACACACGAGTTCTACAGGGGACCACAGAAGTACGTCAAGGATATCAAAATAGAGTTCTTTTACATGAGCCACGGGCGTTTGATTCCTTACGATTTCAGGAATCAAGACCACATTTTGAAGTTTGAAATCATATGTTCTACTGATAAATTACAGGGTCTCCCAAAGGTTCCCCTAGAGGTTGTTGAAAAGGAGTTGCCGCCACCAATAAGCATCCCAGAAATCGGGGGAGATGTTTATAAGTGGAAAGTAGAGTATATTTCCATTGGCATTATTGTATTTATCGGTATAGTTCTCCTGAGCCTCATGAAGCGAAAACCAAAAATTAGCGGGTAACCGCGTAGACAGGTTGGGCAGGTTTGGAGACACGGGTGGAGATACTAGAGATGACCAGGTACACCGCGATGGAGAGGAGGGTAGTGAGGACGGCGGTGAGGGTGTACTGGGTACCACCGTTCTTGGGCACCTTGATCACCTGCTGGATGAACCAACGGACGAGGTCCATCCACGACATGGCAGCCGCGAATGAGAAACCCGCAACAATGGAGTTGAGGGACTGGGTCTCGAGTTCCTGAGAAACGAGGTTAACGGTCTTGAGAGCTTGGGCGGTCATGTCAGCCATTGTGAGTTTGTATAACATATATACAGAAAATTTTATTCAGGTAATAGTTCCTCCTTCTCTACTATTTTTTTATACTTAGGTATCCTGACAATTGATGACTTGGCGAATATTTGCTCTTCGTCATCTGAATCTCCATCAACACTAGATTCGGAATCATCATTTGTCACATGAAATGATTTATATTCAGAACTCGTCCACCCCTCCGGCTCGGATGTACTCATTACTATTAATAGCATTTTTTAACATCTGTTCTGTCGGATTTTGGGGAATCCATGTGTCCCATGTATCAAATGCCTCATTTACCCAGATGAAAACTGGGTCAGTACCTGAGTACCTAACAAACTCCGGGCAGTCCTCTGGTTCAACTTCCTCCTCCTCTTCATCCTCGTCTGATACCTCTTCATTGTATATTTCTGGTATGATAGAACCAATTGCCTCACCAACTGTCCTCATCGCACAATACTTCATCGCGTATTCCATGTCTTCTGAAAGAATTACATCTCTTCCACAAGCTTTGCAATATTCAGCTGCGAGTAAGGTACTCTTCTCTATAACGGGTTGAACGATATTAATCATATCAGAAATGTACCGCTCCATCATCCCGTCACCCATATCACCGAAACCAGTTTGCATATTCATTTTAATATTTAACGTCAAAAAGAGTTCTGGCAGTTCCCTCACTAACACGAAGAATGTTGTGACTGAGTGCGTAGACCTTAACTTGTCTTGAATAATCTACACAAGGTGTTAGACTTAGGTTGAGGATTTGCTCCTTCACGAGACTGAAATTGATCTGTCCAGTTGGATACCATTTCTCGGGTTCTAAGGCAAAACTATACGAATAGAATCTCCTGATGAGTTGTGTCTTGGAGTGATGGATCGCGGCCTGGACAGCTTTAAGGAAAATGACGTTGCCCGTCTCTTGAGTGATAATCGGTTGACCATCTAGATCAAGTGTGAGATAGTCAAGATTTTCATAGAGAATATACTTACCACCTGTATCTTCCAGGGTATTATCATAGTCAAAGGGTGTTATAAATTCACCCTCTGCTGTACCAACATCACCCTGTCTCTGAATGACAAAGTAAAGTTCTTTCACAGGATTTATAAAATCTAATTTGAAATTACCAGTTTGTACACCCTGTCCAATATCAAAAACATTTTGTTGAACCTGTGTGATGATATAGTCTTTCTTCTTTTCAGTTTCAATTTTTATTCTGTCACATGGATCAAGAAATATCACCTCCGCACAAAGTGTAAAATCTTTGAGGTGAATCGTTCCAGGTGTCACAGGTTGAAGTTCTCCAGTTGAACCCTTAATTATGAGATGATCATGATCCCTAAGTTTAATCTCAACCTCAACTTCTTGATTCTTTATGGCACACAGGGGTATAGCCAATTCTGGATTGTTATAAAAGTAAAATGGTAAATCCACAAAGAATTCATCCTCTGTATTTGCAGTGCCAATCACTCCGAGAATGTCCTTGTCAGATACTCGTGTGGATACTGTGCGTTCTGGATACTTTCCAATCAACTCCTTCAGGGCTCTCTGTTTTGTTTGTGTGACGTTGTGTTCAGAGTATATTTGGAGGTAATCACTTGGTAATCTTTGAATGACCTTCCCACCCACGATGAGATCGGCGTACTCTATGAGTGCATGACCTATAGACTCTATAAATCTAGGATCATCATAGATCACTGTAGATATAGTGGGTAACTTCATCTTTACACTGAGGGTTGTTAAAAGATCTCCAGTATTTTGAGCAATTCTAAATCTCGCTTTACCTCCAAAATCAACTGCATTCTCTGCGTCTATGTTCACATATTCTCTTGCAAAGTTTGTATGTTTTCTGAAACTTTGCAAAAAGTATGTATAGTCTGGATCCACCGTAAAGAACCTGTCTTGGGCTCCAGATGCCAAGAGCTGTACGCGGCCAGCCATTACTACTATAACAATCTAAAATTTTAAACCTGCTAAACCACCATTTATACGAAGTATGTTGTAATTGACTGCATACACTCGTGTATTGTTATTATCATCTCCATTTATGGGATCAATCTGAATTGTTAGAAGTTTGTGGAATATACGACTCATGTTAACTTGTCCAGTTGGGTAATACACTTCTGGATTAAGTGCGAAACTATACATACCAAACTCAGATTGTTTATAGTTTGTACCAGCTACATATTCGGGTGGGCTTATATGATGCTTTAGGGCTTGTTCATACACGAGAAACTTGTGACCTCTGTCAAAGACTATTTCATTGTTGAACTTTAGTTTAACATTCAAAAGTTTGTTGTACCTATTTGGATGATTGTCTCTCACCGCCTCTTCGGATTGGGAGACGAAGAAAAGTTCCCTCACTGGATGGGAAAAGTTGAGCATCACAGATTTAGTATTCTCACCGGGTTTCATGATAAAACTAGACATCTGCACCTGTGTGATGACATAATCAATTGGTCTAGTCATGAGATATTTACGTTCCCTCTCTGTGAGAAATACAAACTCCGTGTCTATGGAACACTTTGTGATATTGGCAGAGACACCCACAGATGCACCACCCTCAATAAGTTCCGTGAGAGGTCTCAATTTAAGTTTAACTTCAACGAGTTGTTTCGTGAGTGCACAAGTTGGTATGGCGAGACTCGAATTGCGGTAAAAGTAAAACGGGAGATCCATAAAGTAGGTGTTGTTACCTGTATAACTCAAGAGTCCACCATGACCATTTAAGAAGTAAACAGTTTGATCGGTGTCATCGTCGGTATTATGGAGCTGCTGATGCATATAGATGAATTCCCCTGTTATCTTTTGTATGGTCTGACCACCTATAAGGAGCTCAGCACTCTCAACCAGGTGTGAAATAATAGAAGGAGACCATTCATCACCTCCGGGTGAGGGGTCATCCAGTGTGACTTTTAGTGTCATATTTCTTATAACATCACCTTTATCGTTTGGCATCCTATAATGAAGAGTCGTTCCAAAATCTAAATCAGTGCCATCAAATTGTGTTTCAACATAATCAATAGCAAACTTGGTATGTCTCCTAAAGTTCATCAGAAAATAGGAAAACTGTGGATCTCCTGTGAGCCACTGGTCTTGTACTCCAGTGACGGCAAGTCTCAAGCGACCCGACATTCCTACAGTATGTGAGTAAAATTTTGTTAAATAAAACGAAACACTACTGTAGAATGAACCTTCAGTTGAAGAAATTCAAACCCGAGACGATAACAGATGATCGGGTTTGTGTATTCATAGGAAAGCGTAACACAGGTAAATCAACCCTAGTTAAGGATATCATGTACCATAAGAAACATCTCCCAGCTGGTATAGTTCTCTCTGGAACAGAGGAGGGTAACCATTTTTATTCAGATTTCATACCAGATCTCTTTATTTATGGTGATTACGACAGAGACGCTATAGAGAGGGTTATGGCCCGACAGAGAAAGTTGGTGGGTGGGGGTAAATCAAATTGTGGAGCGTTTATGCTCCTGGATGACTGCATGTATGATAACAAGTTTTTGAAAGATACGTGTATACGACAGTGTTTCATGAATGGTCGTCATTGGAAGATCTTCTTCATGCTGACAATGCAGTATGTAATGGATCTCCCACCAGCACTACGAGCCAACGTGGATTATGTATTTATTTTGAGAGAAAACATTATCCAGAACAGGGAAAAGTTATATAAATCATTCTTTGGTATCTTTCCATCCTTCGATATGTTTTGTAAAGTTATGGATGCCTGCACAGAAAATTATGAATGTCTGGTCCTGGATAATACGGTTAAGTCTAATAAGATTCAAGATTGTGTCTTCTGGTACAAAGCAACTGTAAGGAAAAACTTTAGAGTGGGAAGTCCAGACCTCTGGAAACTTCATAAAAAGATGTTCAATCCCAAGTATCTTCAACAGAAAGAGGATGATGCTAAGAAGGCTACCAAAAAGACAAATCTCAAGATTACAAAGACGAAGTGACAGGCTGCGTTACTCACACATCTAGAAAACATATGAGTATATCAGATGTCTAGTGATATAAATACTCTCAACCTCGCTGACAACGGCGATGGAATGGTACCATTAAATGACAATCCAACGACAAACTTTTCCCCTCCTCCACCAAACCGTGAAGCGTTTTCACACCCCGAAAAAAATGTAAGTCAAAGTAAAGAGACTACGATGGATTCTACTCCCATTAACGATATTATGATGGATGCCCCAATGATGATGGATGAACCCAAGATGCAGGGTATGATGCCCCAGATGACCGCCCCCAATCCTCAGGGTGCTTACGCTTCCCCTCAGGCACAGCAGGCCAAGCCAGAGAGCAAGAACCCCCTCGGTCTCACCGATGATCAAATGATCGCCCTCGTCGCGGGTGCCGCTGCTGCCCTCGCGGTGTCTAAGCCTGTTCAAGACAAGTTGGTGACTTCTATTCCCAGGTTCCTTAACGAACAGGGGAGTAGGAGTGTGGTTGGTCTTGCGTCTACTGGTGTAGTTGCGGCTATTGTCTTTTACTTTGTGAAGGACTATGTCGTCAAGCCCTAAACATTAGGAGTAGATTCCCAACCCATATTAGAATAGATTGATTTATCAATACCCGAATAATAGGTAATTAAAGCTCCCACGGATAACATCCCCATGAGCAAGGCATTCGTTTTAAGTGTCTTGCCCTTGTCAGTCCCGTATTTTTTCAGATCTTCTTTAGTCTTCTTAAACAACTTGTTAAAAACGTATGTGAGAACCAGAGCAATCACACTCGTCGCGAAAAAGAACTGACGATCAACCGCGAGTTGTGGAACACGCCCCACCATCATATGGAACACATTGGGAATCACTATAGTCAACCACACCAGGTTTAGATAGTAGTTGTTGAACACATTGGGTACCTGGGTAACACCATAAATAGCGACCCAGTACCCAATCGCAACTAACAAAACATTCATTGGTGTTTTCATTTGATATGTATGGAGATTATTTATCCTGTACATGTGAACCACAGAACTTTGTCTTGTCTGGTATCTTCTCGTAAATACCGAGGTCCACACACACGTCCCGAAGTTCTATGTAGTTTTCCCAATATTGATCCGAGTGAGAATACTCTTCAACTGTGCAGTGAGCCAATTCGTGGATGAGGACATGGAAGATTTCATTTACCTCACCATCTAGGCATATGACAATCTCCTGTCCTTTATTAGTATTATAACCAACCGCACCATTCATTGATTTCATTCCCGTGAGAAGAACGGGTCTTTGTAACATATGAAACTTTTGGTGATCCGTGTCAATGATGTGCTTCCTGAGAATTTCATACTTCTCTTTGACCTCAACGAGTTCCTGTGGTTCTTGGGTGATGGCGAGTATATACGCATTGATAATGAGGAGTATAAGTAACGTGATCATCTCTTATATACAAATATAAATTTACTATACAGTTCTGAAATTGGGTTACCCGTCAAACCCTCCCACAACTCTAATTTAAATCCCAACTCTTCCAGATGCGTTACGAGGAGGTCTTTGTACGCAACCGGTTCTGCACGTGGTCCGTCTGCATAGAAAGGTGTGTCCACCAGGTTTACAAACAACTTCTCACCAAAACCTCCATTTCCGTGGTCCTTCATTAGGAAGAAATTACCCATATCATCATTGAGGGGTGTTCTAAACACAATCTTCTCAGAATCTGGAATGATCCCAATGAGACGCGCACCAGGTTTCATTCTCTTTTTGATTTCTCTAATTGATGTGAAAAACTTTTCCTTCGTTTGGAAAATGTAATGAAGTGAAAAGTTGTAGCATAGGATATCATACTTCCTATTGGGACATTTGTGAATGTCACCCTCATAGAAGTTCACCCTCATATGCATATTTTTAGCGCGTGACTTGGCCTCCACGAGAGCTTCTGGTTCCGGATCACACATACTCATATTTGCCCCACACTTGTGCCATTTCTGTAGATCCCCACCAAACCCACAACCAACGTCTAGGATCTGATCTCCATCTCTAGTGACAGATTGGATCAGATCCCTCTTGGCATTGTTATGGTTTTTTCGGATTTCCTCCATCTTATATTTTTTGATATTCATTTCTTTTACTTAGGTTTGGATATCAAACATATGACTAACTCTTTTGAGGGGTACCGTTACCCACAATTGTCCACTCATTGAACCGGTTATTTTAGCCATGAAAGGACCGCCAACTTTACTCACATAATCACTGGGGTTACCGTTTTTATTAGATTCCCATTCCAAGTCTTTGACGTTATACATATCTGGGTGGATAATAATAAGTTTGTATTTCCCATCAAACCTAGCGTTTTTTGATAACATGATTTGATAATCATAATGACTTTTACTTAAATGTTCTAATTTTTCTTCCAAAGTTTTAAAACTTGTTGTACGGGAGCCACTGAATTCCACACATGGTCCTAAATTGTGGGACCGATTATTTTTACGAACTCCTGATTTACAAGAAATACGAGAGTCGGTGAAGTCTATAATTCTCATATCTTCGCCAATTTTATGAGAGTTATCCGGCTTCCATGACGTGGCGTAACCAATGTCACTAAATGAATTCGCCAAAATCTCTTCCCAAATAGTACCTGTGATTGGCTGACGTAACACCGTATGAAATGTTTTAACATTTTTCTTAATCATCATAACCAATTTATTCATGTTCGTTTCATTCCATAAAAAAGATTCAAGTGTCGGCTGAACTCCTATATGGAGGTGAACATGACATAAATTATTGATCCACGTAGAAACCTCGACGAGTGATTCCTTCATGTATTCAAATACACTTAAAACTTTAAGACAAATGATTTACAATGGAGAAGATTATAAATGATGACATTTTGAAAGTACTTAGGAGTCTAGATGACGAAAGTGCTCAAATTGTCATCGCTGATCCTCCATATAATATTGGGAAAGACTTTGGAAATAAAAGTGATAAACAACCGATGGATGAGTATCTTCCATGGTGTGACGAATGGATTGAGGGGTGCCTCCGAGTTCTGAGAAAGGACGGAACTATGTTCATATATGGATTCAGTGAAATCTTAGCTCTCATTCTTGCCCGTATCCCTCAAAATGTAAACCGGCGATGGCTTGTGTGGCATTACACAAATAAGACTGTTCCCAAACTCAATTTCTGGCAGAGATCCCACGAGAGTATCATAGTGTTATGGAAAGATAACAAAGTGTTTCACCGAGATGATGTACGGGAGCCCTACACAGATGGATTTGTAAAGGGTGCAGCGGGTAAGAAAAGACCAGCTACAAAGGGTAGGTACTCAAATGGTGAAACGACGACTACATACACGGCACACCCCGCGGGTGCTCTACCTCGGGATGTCATCAAAATTTCCACATTAGCAGGTGGTGGTGGTAAAGGTGAAAGGGTGGATCACCCAACCCAAAAACCCTTGGAATTATGTGAGAAACTCCTAAAGTCTTGCAAACAAGATCCAGAGAATGGGTTTGTTCTTGTTCCATTCGCGGGATCTGGAAGTGAATGTGTAGCTGCTAAGAAACTTGGACTCCCTTTTGTGGGTGTTGAGATAAATGAAGAATATGTAAAACTTATTAAGAGTAGATTAGAGTCTCAAGGTAACTTGACTTCCACATCTTCCAGTGAAATCGTGGATGAAGGTAACCAATTAAACAAGTAATAATGAACACTAGAACTTCCTGGAAGAAACTTCTGCTTCTCTAGATTTGGTACATCCTTACCAATATCTAAAGTAGTAAACAAATCGTAACCCAAATTTTTGGCGATGAGGAATGCATCATTGAACACGTCACCGACTATGTAGAATGAATACGCCTGATAAATTATAGACGTGCCATCTTTCCGTTCATTCGGTATGTCATAGAATGAAATGAAGGTATCATCTGAATCATTTATGTATGAGTTGGCGGGAAGTATCCAATGCTTTACCCACGTTTTGTCAATCACTGGAGCAATCTTAAACTTTTTGAAATGATTTTGTAATATCTTGGTGACCCTCGGGATGTCGCCTATGTGCATTTTCCTAAATTGAGAAGTACCACGAACTTCAAGATACTTCTGTTTAGTTTTGTTTGCAACCTTGTAGAATCCGATATCCGAAAGTTTCTTAACATTGAGGATGCGATGCCAATATGTTGATTTCACAAGGGGTGTTGGTATTTTAGTCACAGCAGTGTATACAGCCTGCCATACACCCTTCGTATTAGCGATTCGTTTCATCTCACCTATCAAAAGTGGTGCAAAACCCATAGTTCTGAAATCATCACAGACACAAAGAAAATTGATCTGAACCATGTTTAGTATGTCTTCACAAACACGCACCTTGTTTGGAACACTGGAGATGAACCCAATGAGTTCTTGTGTCTCATCATGAACAATACCCCTATTTTCGTAACCTTGTGACTCGGCTGCCCACTTCAGGGTTTCTAGAGAATACCTGAGAATATTACTCTCATTCGCTAAATAATAATGAGTAAGAAGTGGGTGGGCTTCTTCAACGGAACACACTTTCCATGAAAATCCATCGGGAAGCTTTATGGGTTCTGTCACAATCTTCTTATCCTTTTCAATCTCTCGCCCCTTTTTGTAGTTGACACCTTCTTGTGGAACCGGTTGTTTATCCCAAAAAGTTCTCATTATTATTTATTGACATAATTCTTTTAAGCTGGCTTAAAGTTTTGGACACTGTATAGTATATAATATGTCTCTCGAGCAGGATTACACTACCGTCCCCGGACAGCTCTATGCATGCCTTTCCGTCGTAGGACCCGAGGCTCCCCAGAAGAATGATAAGTTTGGTATCAAGATTCGCGGCGCTTTCGCCTCTCGTGATGAAGCTGCCTCCCACGCGAAGCGTCTTCAGAAGGAGGACAGTACCTTTGATATCTATGTCGTTGACATGTACAAGTGGCTTCTCATCCCTCCCGATCCCACGAAGATTGAGGATGTTCATTACACTAACGAGAAGCTTGAGGAGATCATGACTGGTTACAAGGAAAATCAATCTGAGGCTACTCGCATGTTTAACGAGCGTAAGAGGGATATGATGGAGTCCAAGAGCTTCCTCAAACCAGGTGATGAGAACTCTAAGTTTTATACTAAACCAGATGAAGCACCTCTCAGTCACCCAGCTGATATCATTGAGCGTCTCAAGAAGGAGAAGCCCGATGCCCAAATGGAGGAACTTGTGAGGGAAGCTGACGAGATTGTCGCGAAGGAGATTGAGGAGCGACGTAAGAAGCACGAGGATGAGACTTCTACTAACGGAGCCATCAAGGAGTCAGAGGAGGAGGGCGAACCCGAGGTTTCTTCCGCATAATTAAAAAAATATCCACATACAGTAAACAAAAATGTGGAAAATAGTTGTTACTATCATTTTAACGAGTATATTCTTCGTTTTGTTTTTTGAACCGTATTTAAAATTCAATATTGATTTCAATTCAAAAAACAAAGTGAGCACAGCAAAGGGTTTTATAGAGGATACTAGGGATGCATTCATAATGCCGAGGTATCCTACTCAAGTTATGGATCGCGATATAACAGGTGAAATACAACCTACATATGGTGACATCGGAACATTTATACCATATTCAACTGATGACAATTGGATCAGTGGTTTCCCTCATGAGGGTGGTAAAATAGAAGTTCCAGATGAAACGAGGGAACAAAAATTACAGAGACGTTTAAACGAGATTAGGAGTACCTAAGAATGACGGGTTGCATAGTTTTACCCATAAAAAACCCTAATAGGAACACAGCAAAAGCGATAATCCAAGTAGACTTGTCAACGTTAGATAAAAAATCACTCTTCCCAGGTTCTTGGTATTGTTGCTGTGGGGGATACATCATTTCCGAAGGGTGAACATAGTATGATTGGTCGTTGACCATGGTATCATTTATAGGTGTACTATCTTCATTTTTCTCATGATTAGTATTAAGTGGATCATTTATTGGGTCATAATCAATTGGATTTCCTATGTCAGTCTCCATTTTTTATATAGACGTTGTTTTTTTTAAGTGTCTTCTTCCTCACTTTCTTCATCGTCATCTACGATGAAATCCTTGAGACTCTCATCATCATCATCGTCGTCGTCACTCTCTTCGTCTGAAGAAATTTCATCATCTGTACATATTTCGGAATCTATATCAGAATCATACTCTTCTGGAGTGTAATCATCTTCTAAAACAGACTCTTCAGGTGTATAAAAATCTGGCTTCTTTATATTCCTACGTGTACGCGTACGTGTTTGTACCATTATTTAGATAAAGACTCTTACTTTTTAAGTATCTTTTGATGAAATGATATATTCAATTTGGTTTGAGCGCCTGTTTGACACTGCCACTCAACTCATGGGTTCTCGCCGTACTCTTTTTACAAACGGGGCATTTTTGAGTTATCCTGGTTCCCTTGATAACATACGACATCGTGCATCCCTCGTGGTCACCTTTAATAGTTTCACAATACGTGGTAGTCGTCAAAACCGATAGTACATTTTTTTGTCTCGTAATACTCACGACACGTGTGTCTTCTGGGCATTTCATACATCTGTGCATGAATGACTCTAATGGTTTCTTCACATCAGTTTGTTTGATTTGAGGCTTTTCTTCAAACTTTTTGATTTCTGGACATTTATGGAGGTCTTCCTTCTTGGGATAGAGTCGCTCAACTATTTTGAGGGGTAGTTGGTGTTTACGACCATAGAAATCTTTACAGAAACCATCCCTCCTACCCCTAATAGTCTCGCATCTACAGAAACATTTTTGGGCAATCACAGAACCACTGATATGAAACCATACATGGTTTGAACTATGAGGTCTCTTTAGGTTTTCACAGTATTTGGAATTGGTTGAAACGAGGTACGTCTCCTTATGTTTGAATATCTTTGTCACCACAGATATACGCTGCCCCTCCATATTCTTCTGGATGAATTCCTCTATATGACCCCTGAGTTCATCATTTTGAACCTCATCCTTTGTCTGTGTATCTGTAAATGTACCCTCCTTGATAACTTTAGAAGGGGGTTCCACAGTTATGTGTTGAGGCTCATTTGTTCGTACAGCAGACATCTTGAGGATATCAATATTCGGTTGCTGATCAATCTTGAGAAGGGTACTCAAAGGTCCATGTTTATACATGAAAACGGGGAGATAAGCAACCTGGACAATTTTACCTGTACCACCGCACTCTTCACAACCCCGACCACTACACTGTTGATGCTTAGCCATCTTGTGGGACCATGGCATACGAAATCCACTCCCCTTTGACTTCCTCCTAATGTCACCATACACAGCTAAATCCACAATCTCATTCCAATCTACAGACCCCTTCGCTTTTGAGAGTGCCACGAGAATATGCTCCCTTAACGCGAGGGCCGAAGCCTGATCAACGACATACCCTGGCCAGTTGAGGTGTACACCAGTTTTTATGAGGGTACCCGCCTTTTTTGGTGGTGAAATAGATATGAGACACTCTTTACCACCGTGACGTTTCACTTTATCACAGATGACTTTACAGATGCCTTGAATCTCCTCTAGGGTTAGGGCTCTCTCATCCTTATAGTCAATATCAACGAAGAAATTGTACATCTCCGTCTTCTGTTCCACGACGAAGAGTTTCTCACCCTTCTTGACAGCTTCTATATACTTCTCATAGAAGTCATTCAATTTATCGAATGGCACGGAAAGGACACCTCCGTCCATGAGCACATGCGATAGATTGGTTGCATTGTTAAAATTATTTTGATTGCACCACTTTTTAAACATACCTTGTTATTGCGTCTCTTCTCTAAACCATCGCACACAAGAGACATCTTGGTACTCCTGGCTTTGAGAGAGTTCTTTTTTTAGAGTTAAAAGTTCACATACAGTTTTACCTTCATTCTCCTTCATCCACTGTTCAACTTCTTCATCACAGAGACCCCTATTCTTCATGAGGAGATCTCCAATCTGTATTAAAATGTAAGCCTTGGACTTCATTCTACTTAATAGAAAAGGTTTTTCTATTGTGGGAACTCACACATGAATAAAATTGTGGATTCCTCACAACATTTTCAATTATGAGATTCCACTGTTTACGTGTGTTAAACTCTTCTAGAGTGTCAAAACTCATATAATCATTTTCGTCATACGTCTTCTTTATGGGTAACTTCTGAATCTTTCTCAGATTCATCTTCTGCTTCTCATCATAAAACTTCTTAACTAAGAAGTTTTGCTGACTTCTAGTGTAGTCCACAAAGAATACAAATACATTGTATTCCAAATCCACTGTAGGACTCTCCTTCACTGTAAACCTAAATTCAGTGTATTCCCCACTTTTTAATGAGACCACACCACGAGTCTCCTCCTCTAATTCCCTTAAAGCGCATCGGATGGGGTTGAAAATCTCCCTTCTCCTACATCCTCCTGTGACAAATATCCATTCCTTAAATCTCCGATCCCTAACCGTTAGGAATCGGGGTTTTTCGTCAACAAAACTGACGGGTATAGCTATAGCTTTGTATTTTTTCATTGCGCATTCGCAAGTTATAATAACCTTACATGTTTATTCCGCCTTATTTTCTTCAGTAACCTCCTCTTCCTCTACGGTATCAACTTGGGGTGTGGGCATGGGCATGGACACTTGGGGGGTGCTCAACTTTTGGATGAGCTGGGCCGAGAAGTTCTTGAGGTTATCAACATCTTGCTTCTGTTTGTTCATCTCCCTGAATAGGAAGATAACACCAGCGATAGCTACAATAGTAGCTACCATCATGAGGGTTTCACGGTCCATTTGAATCATTATACATTAAATAGAGGTCTTCTTTTTAAGTAATTACACCCATTTGTGTTCTTCCTGGAGTTGGACATTCGTAGGGGCTCCGGGCAAATTGGACGGATTGGTAATGCGTATCTTCACAAGACTTCTGGGTTGGCGCTGTAGGCTGACCAACAAACTTCTCGAGTGTCCTGGATTTAGGATCATACGTCAATACAAATACGATGGCGATGAGGAAAATGAGTTTCCACATGTGTGTGTTATTATTTAGTTAGAATATAAAAGCCCGCCCATGCCATTCTCGATGCGGAGGACATTGTAGTTGACCGCGTAGATGTCATCATTGGAATCCATACGATCGTTCACGATACGAGCGGTATCGAGGCGACTGAAATTGAGGGTACCTGTGGGCTGAATCTTACCAGTCTCAAGGCAGAATGGGTACACGAAGAGTTTCTCAACAGTGGGAGAAGCGACCGCAGAACCGGCGTGTGTGGTGTGGTAGTAGAGGGGTACAGTGTTGAAGTTGGGGTTGGCAAACTTATAGTCAGCAACATCGGTGCCGTTGATCTGAAGCTTAACCTTATTATCGTAGGTACCATCGTCCTTGAGGATATTAACACCAGAGGCGTTAGCAGCCGCGAGGTACTTGATGGGATGGTTGAAGTTGAGCTCCTGGATCTTGGCACGAGAGGCTGTGGCCTTCTGCACCTGGGTGATGATCATGTTTTGGGGGGTAGAGGCGAAGTAATCACGCTCGTTGGTGTCAAGAAACGCGTAGTTCGCGTAGATATCCCACTTCATACTGGAATCAGCCGCCGCAGAACCCCAAGTGATGCGAACCTCCACATCGTGGTACTGGAGGGCAATGAGTGGAAGGGCAGTCTGCCAGTTCTCACAGAAAGCGAAACGGAGAGGGTAGAAGCTCTCGGAGGCGGCACCAGTGTAGAGACCACCCGCGACGGACTTGGAGGAAGAGGTCGCCGAAAGGGTGGGGGCGATGAGAGTGGTGTAGATAGAGTCCTGCTCATCAATCACCTGACCACCGATAAGAAGTTCAACCTTGGAAATCATCGTAGTCCAATCCGATACGGCTTGGGTCTTGAAACCATTGTTAGGAACAAAGTAAACATAGTTGAGAAGGTCACCCTTACGCTCGAAGCGCACGGTAGACATACCGTTGTTGGAGACGTTACCCTGGATCACTTGACGTTCCACGGTTTGAGAGAAATTAGTATGACGCTTGTAGGTAGAGCGAAAAAAGCTGATTTCGGGCTGACCGACAAGGTGCACATCCTGGGCTCCGACGGCGACGAGTTGGGCAATACCACCAGACATTTTATAATATAGTGAGACTTTATTTTTAAGCTTCGAAGACTTACAAACTGGGATACAATTTGGAAGAAATGGTGGGGAAAAGGGACTTAGATAGCATCTATGCAGGTCTTCATAGTTTTAAGTTTATTATAGAGGAGTTCATAGACGCTTCCTGTGACAGGTGTCTCGGATTCAACTTCGACCTGGATACCCCCAATGTCTCCAGAACCACCCACACGTAGCGCCTGGCTCACCCACATGGTGAAGAGACCTTGGATGATGTACTTGGTAGTGGTCGTGGTCGTGGTCTCCGCTGTTTCGGGATTAGTCTCGTAACTACTGTTCTCCTGCACCCTTTTTTCCACCTTGATACCATTCCCACCCACTGAAGCATACGGGTTAGTAACAGTGAGTCCATTGTTGAGTGTAATCGTTTCGTTGATGATGACACCTATTATTTTAATATATTAAGATGTTATTTTTTAAGTAGTAAAATTCGTATACTAGGAAATTTCTATAAAGTCGGGACTAGCCACAATGGTATGTACACCCCACAAAGGCCGCTGTATGAACGGTGTTCGCTTCATCTGTGATGACACCGTTCGCGTCGAGGTACCTGATATTGTACACCGTCTCTGTTTTGTCAGTGTCCTCCCATTGGATTTGCCCGTGCTCGTCGAGGACGTTCACATATTCTTGGCGCACTTCTTCTATAGTATACTCTGGTAAAGGATTCTTGGAATCTTGGGGGTATTTATGGTAATAGACAATCTCTGTAGTAGATTCATACTCTGATTTTTTCGTCTCATCCAAAGTGGAGTATTCCTCAGTCAATATCTTTTTAATTTCTTCTTTTAAATACCGTGGTGTGTATGTACTTTGCACGTTGGATTCTAATACATTCCATTCATCAACCGATACTACTGTACCATCATTTATACTGGAATATTCTAATTTGTCGTATATAGCAGTTTCATCCACAGATTCATACTCGGTTTTCACATATATGGAACGTTCTTGACTTTTTTTATAATACACGTCTTCTATCGTATCATATTTTTCTTTCGTAATCTCCGATAATGTTTCCTTTACATAATACGTGACATCTTTGAGTTCTTGTTTCACACGTTTTATTATTATATCCCTTGTATTGAAATCACAATCCATGGTAGTTTTAGCGACCGTATAATTGTGTAATACATCATCCTCCTGTTTCATAGCGTATCCATGTACGTTTGAGGATGTTAGATAATCACCCGATTCTATGTTACTATGATTAATTACCCACACTTTACCGGGTCCTTTGGTATCGATGAGAATTTCATTATCGATTGAATATGTATTCGAACTCGATACAACACCATAACATTTCTTATCGAGTGATTGTTTTGTTAAAGAGAGTTTTGGTACATTATTTTTAAATTCATTCGTATCGGCACTTACAAGCATTCCTCTATAATAGTCTACATTGGAGGGTATGATATCACTTACCTGAGTTTTTGACCTTGGCAATTCAGTAACTACTTCCTGAATACTTTTGATTATATACGGAATGAAATAATCATAATCGAGTTCAGCATGTTCTTCACCCCATTTGGAATAATCGGGGTCGTCCCTAGGATCGTCGGATCTTTTGGGTGCCTCTTTGGGTATCTGAGACAAATAACCAGGTTTCACCAGGAACCGAAGTTCTGGAGTATCGTACCACACATCCTGTACTATTACACCCGCGGCGCGTTCATATACATCACTGGTTAACGTGAGTTTTAAATCATAAATTTGAGGTTTTAATTTCATGAGCGTATCGGTAGCGTTTCTTATATACTCCTCATTGTCTTTGAGACGATCATCCGAAGGTGCTGTCATGTCAAACGTTTTATACGTTGAGAATTCACTAGTTGAAGTAGAGGTTAGTTGATATTGTCTAGCCAAAATACTGTTTTTATAAAACATAATAGCGTTAGCCCCACCACCACTACTGTCAGTGTACGTATTGAGTCCAATCACGTCAACATAGCCACCAAAATCATCAAATCCAACCTTAAATTGTCCTGCCCCTATATAGCTGGGACTAAATGTAATGTCCCTAAAATCAGCGTTACGAAAGTAAGAACCGACGCTAACATTGACACCATAAAGAGTACTATTAGTACGAATAGTACCATTCACATCAAGGGCTACACCCGGAGTCACCGTCCCGATGCCGACGTTGCCACCGTTGGGTTGAAGTTGGAGATTATATCCGGCTGCTACCGTACCCGTGCTGTTAGTATAAGAAATAGTCTGTATTGTACTATTACCTGTACCACTAACGGCCATCTGAAATCCATATTCATTACCAGAATTTTCGTCTGGTATATCTGGTTGGTGTCGGTTCATGATACGCAGTCTATCGTTTGTGATACTAGAGGTATAATCGGGTCCGACATGAGTAATATGAAGTTTTGATTTTATATTTGTCCCCCCGATGCCGACGTTGCCGTTAGGTAGGATGGTAACTTTCTCCGTTCCCTGCGTGAAGAATCTGAAACCATGATAACCTGAAAGTTGCATCGCTGCTGCTCCTGTATATGCTGAATGCTCTCTCCACTTCACGCCATAATTTGGCATGGAATCTCCATCGTATGTAAAAGCGTCAGTGATACTGTATCCTAAAGATGATGACCCCAATGAGAGTTGAATATTCCCAACCACATCCAATTTCTGACCTGGATCCGCCGTCCCGATGCCGACGTTGCCGTCGCGGTCTATTACCATTCTCGCAACTGGGGGAATATCATCTGCTGGTTGTGTTTTAAATAATAAACCACCACCATAATTACCTGCGGTGTTATCCTTAAAACCATGTATACTACCCATGGTGCCTTGAGAGTTCGGATCCCCGTCAGACCATCGTTGTGTAAAAACTAAACTCGCACCGATATCTCCCATATCATCTAAACCAGTGAGACTGGAATGGAGTACGAGTTGTGCAACTGGGTTTATTGGGTCGTCTGCATTAGCGAGATCAGACGTAATTTGTAAATTACCAGTTGGATTCGTCGTCCCGATGCCGACTTTATTCCCCACTGAGTCCACGAAGAGGGTGTTCGTATCCACCGCCAAGTTTGAGGAAATCGCAACATCTCCTGAAAAGGCTTGGACATTCGTCTGTGCCATTTATAAGTACCGGACAATTTTTTTAGGAGGCTGGGACGCTCCTAAAAGGGATTTAATATCCAGTAGAAGTTCCACCGATGGTTGAAACACTCCCACCTGTGTCTGCAGAAACATATTCCACGAAGATATTGTAGTGTCCCTCACCATTTAAGTTTGTAGAGGGGGTCAGGGTGACCGTTGTTGTGGTTGCACCGACCGTTGTACTCCAGGGGTTTGATGTGGCATCACCGAAAATGGAGAGAGGTCCCTTAGCGATATTGAGGGTACTCGTAGAGGCACCCCCCCTTCTACCACCTGTGACATCAATGAAGAGGGTACTGATTTCTATATCGGACTCAATGAGTTGGGCTGTGATTTTAGCGGAAAAGGCGTGATCCGAAAATACGATGGCGATACCTGGAGTAGTCTCAGTTGTTATTGTACCAGTTTGGGAGTAGGTCTTCTTTGTGACCCCCGCTGTGTTTGTGATGAGACCTCCTGATATGTACACATTGGCTGCGTGGACATTCGTCTGTGTACTTATACCACCAGCAACTGTGAGAGTACCTGTCAACGTGTCTGTGGCTTCGGTCGTATCCGTGACATCAACACTTCCAGATGACATGTCAGCCGCAAAGATAGTCTTGGCAACCCCTAGACCACCCACAACCTGTAAGGCACCCGTAGTTGTATCAGTTGCATTTGTACCGTCCCAAACCTTGGTTACTCCACCGACGTTTAGGTTTTCTTCTACGCCCACACCACCTGTTGTAACTATTAAAGCACCTGTATCTTTTGTTGTAGATGTTGTACCATCGGAGACTATAACACTCCCAGATGACAGATCCGCCGCGAAGATGGTCTTAGCAACTCCTAGACCACCTACAACTTGTAAGGCACCTGTAGTTGTATCAGTTGCATTTGTACCGTCCCAAACCTTGGTTACTCCTCCAACATTTAGGTTTTCTTGGGTACTGATACCACCGGCAACCTTTAGAGCACCCGTAGTTGCACTATCAGATGTAGTAGTATCCGTTACAATAACACTTCCAGATGACAGATCCGCCGCAAAGATGGTCTTGGCAACTCCTAGACCACCCACAACCTGTAGGGCTCCAGATGTTGTCGTAGTAGCATTTGTACCGTCCCAAATCTTACCCGTACCACCAACGTTTAGGTTTTCTTGTGTACTTACACCACCCGTAACCTTGAGGGCACCTGTAGTTGCACTATCAGATGTAGTGTTATCTGTTACGATAACACTTCCGGATGACAGGTCCGCTGCAAAGATAGTCTTGGCAACTCCTAGACCACCTACAACCTTTAAAGCACCTGTAGTTGTATTAGTTGCATTTGTACCGTCCCAAACCTTGGTTACTCCCCCAACATTTAGGTTTTCTACTATACCCACACCACCAGCAACCTTTAGAGCACCTGAGGTCGTAGTTGTAGATGTAGTGTTATCTGTTACGATAACACTTCCCGATGACACATCTGCTGCAAATAATGTTTTCGCAACACCAAGTCCACCCACAACCTGTACCGCACCACTTGTAGTTGTGGTCGCGTCAGTTCCATCCCAAACCTTGGTTACTCCACCGACGTTTAGGTTTAGTTCAATACCGGCACCACCACTTTGAACTATGAGAGCACCCGTATCTTTATCGGTAGAATTTGTGTTATCTGTGATGTTGACACTTTCAAATGTTGTATCGGCGGCGTGTATACTCTTAACAACCCCCAGACCACCTAAAACTTGTAAAGCACCGGTTGTAGTTGAGGAAGCATCTGTATCATTTTCAATCTTACCAGTTCCACCAACGAATATATTTTCTCCTATACCCACACCACCGGTCACTTGGAGGGCACCTGTCGTCTTTGAAGTGGCTCCAGCATCACCAGTGACGAGGACGTTAGAAGCCGTAGAAATATTTGAAGTAAAGTGGGCATTGCCAGTGACATATAGTTTTGAGTCGGGGACATCGTCATTCTCACCATCCCCAATTCCGATACCTAGGCCACCGTCAACGATGTAGACATTTCCATATTGAACTGTCACAGTGTTTTGTGTGATGAGGTGCCCCCATATATTTGCGGTAATATGATCTGTACCGTTCCACTCTACTTGATCAGCTGTGTAACCCGCGTCTGTATAACCGATAGAAAAGTGGTCATGAGGATTGGTATGATGACCAATGAATATATTCTTACCGGGGTGTTCCATGAGAATACCAATATCCAGTGAACTAGATGCATTATTATTAGCTAAATCAAGGATACGATCAGTTATAATCACGTTATTTGATGTGAGTGCAAATGTATTACCTACCACACTAATATTACCCGCGATTTCCATATTTCCACTGATTGTGATTGAACCATCATCATTTTGAGTAATGAGAGAATTAACTAATTTTTTATTTGCATCTGTAAAGGGTAGCGTACCTGTTGACATATTTAATACTTTAACACTATCCAGAGTCGTGTCAGCTGCAAACAAAGTACCTTGAATACCTGCACCACCAGTCACTTGGAGGGCACCCGAGGACTTAGTGGAAGCCGTGGTTGAGTCTGAAATATGGGTAGATGTCGTAACGAGGGCACCCACGTTGGCTGTACCCCGAACATCAAAAGTATTAGAAGTAGCAGAAGTGCCTACACCTATGTGGGAAGCCGCGAAAACATTTGTAGAGTGAATGTTCGCTTCAACACCTAGTCCACCTTGGGTCACTACGAGGACCCCAGTATCTTTAGAAGTAGAGTGAGTTGTGTCTGTAACCGTAAGGCTATCAGCCTCAACATCCTCCAGATTTGCATGTGTAGCATATAGATCCCCTTGAATGCCTACACCACCAGTTACTTGGAGAGCACCAGTGGTTTTAGAAGTAGCAGCTGCGGTACCGGTAATAAGAACATTAGAAGCTGTGCTAATATTTGAAGTCACGTAGACATTACCAACAATATCGAGAGTGGATTTTGGTGTTATTGTTCCCAAACCCACACGGTTAGTTTCTGTATCTACATGGAGGGTTGTAGAATCAATCGTGACATTTCCAGTGATATAAGTATTACCCAAAACTTCTAGGTCCTTGTCGGCGTAGACATTTCCTGTGATAGTGAGTTCTTCGGTAATTGAAACATTACCAGATACATATGCGTTACCAGTCAATGTGAAATCCTTGTAGGCTACGACATTTCCAGTGATATAAGTATTACCCAAAACTTCTAGGTCCTTATCGGCGTAGACATTGTTACTAATTGTCAATTCTTCTATGATGGAAATATTACCAGATACGTACGCATTACCAGTCAATGTGAAATCCTTGGAGGCTACGACATTTCCAGTGATATAAGTATTACCCAAAACTTCTAGGTCCTTGTCGGCGTAGACATTGTTACTAATTGTCAATTCTTCTATGACGGAAATATTACCGGATACGTACGCATTACCAGTGAGAGTAAAGTCTTTGTAGGCTACGACATTTCCAGTGATATAAGTATTACCAGTCAATGTGAAATCCTTGGAGGCTACGACATTTCCAGTGATATAAGTATTACCAGTCAATGTGAAATCCTTGGAGGCTACGACATTTCCAGTGATATATGCATTCCCCGTAACGAGTACATCTTCATGTGCGTAAATATTAGCATCCACATGGGTTAGACCATACACATGTACATTAATGTCTTCAGATGTCAAAGGTGTGAATGTTTTATCATAGGGGGATGCCTCTGTATAGGCTATGGCAAACTCATTAGAACTCTCTCTAAAACCAATGACCACATTTGATAACGCATCCGGTCTATGCATCAAAATACCCAAATCAAGGGTCGTATCCCCCGATGTATTGTTTCTCCCTAGTTCTATGATTGCATCTCCAATTGAAAGATTTTCTGTAACAATCACCGTTGTACCACCATTTACAGTCAAGTTTCCTTCAACAATTAGGCTATCTAAAATAGCGACATTACCCGAAACAACGAGGACATTTGAACCTACATCATCAATGTAAAGGTTTGAGCCAACACTCACAGTGTGTTGGGGATTTAAGTTTGCTATACCAACCTTATTTGAACTCTCCGGGTCCGTTACAAACGCTACACCATTATCTGACATACCCCCACCCACAAATATAATGGTATTTGAAGTTGCGTTACCGCGTTGTACAGATGTATTAAGTGTCACACCACCTATAAGGGCATTCGCGGATTCCCCAGATTCTGTAATTTCCTTTGTATTTCGGTCGTACATTAGAAGTACAATCTCGGGAGCTTGATAATCAGACTTGTTCCTGATAGGTGATAAATAGACAGCGTTACTATATGGTGTTGGAACTAAAACATTACTCGCGTTGAAGACAATGGTATTTTCCTCCTGATCGGTGGAATCCGGGACATGCTTACCAAACCTAATCTTGGTAGATCTCTCTACTGACGGCAAGTTCTTCACCATTTAATATATGAGGCTAAATTAATTTGCGTAAAGGAGACCTGCCATCCCATTTTGTATGCGGAGGATGTTATAGTTGACTGCATATATTGGGTCATTTATGGGTAAAGTTTCACTCATGAGTTTGGCTGACTCGATTCGGCTGAAGTTTAGGGTACCAGTTGGTTGAAGTGAACTTGTC